>Ga0182024_10021694_pt1 | contig 11635 bp, 11 predicted proteins | sample P32metaG_FD_120480 | JGI IMG/M metagenome (GOLD analysis project Ga0182024, IMG submission 120480) | Permafrost microbial communities from Stordalen Mire, Sweden - P3-2 metaG (Illumina Assembly) | ecosystem: Environmental > Terrestrial > Soil > Wetlands > Permafrost | place: Sweden: Stordalen... | reverse complement strand
CGCGAACCGGCGCCACCTTGAACTCCGGCAGGAAATGCCGCGCGTGGCGGGACCAGAAGATATCCTCCCCGTGCTCGCGGGTGCACGACTGCACGTCGTTGAAAGCGCCCGCCGCCATCAGCAGGCGCTTGGCCATCTTGACCGGCTCCATTGGACCTGTTCGCCGCCAGAACGGGCGCTGGGGCCGGTAGGTCCGCCGCGACCTTAGAACCCGCTGAAACGTCTCGACCCGCCGGAGGGAAAAACCGCCATTCCCCACGAAAGCATCCACCTTCGCGGGATCCTCCGGAAAAAAGCCCTCGAATATCGGAGCGCCGATGAAGTCATATCCCCGCCCGCACCATTCGCTCAATTCATCCCGGAAGACATAGCAATCCAACTGGTGCAGAAGCACGTAGCGGTAATCGGAGAAAGCGTCATAAAAAACCCTCGAGCAAACCAGCCTGCTGTAGCTTTCTCCATCCTTCAGGTGGCGCGGATGAAATTCCAGCCGGCGCAGCGCCCGGGGCGCGCCGGGAGGCGGCTCGAAGTCGTGCCCCCGAGCCATGAACCCGTAGATCGGATAGCCGCCCAATACCTCAAAAAGCCGGCGATACCCCACCTCCTCGAAAGGGTTGAGGCGCCGTTTGTAAATCGGCACGGCAACACATACATCCTTCTTCATTCGATATTGCTACTTTTGAGAGCGTTCAACGTCGCCGTCTTATAGAGCATCCCGAGAGTCGGCGTATTGAAGCAGGCATCCACAAAGAGATCTGCCGAGGCGTTGCACATCATTGCCACCACACCTATATGCACGACGTCGGTTGCAAGCTCGCCCATGATGTGGACGCCGAGCAGTTTCTGATCTTCCCGCCGGAAGAGGAGCTTCAGGAAGCCATCCTCGTCACCGATGATCCTGCCCCGCGCGCTCTCCCGATAGTTCGCCCATCCCACGATGTAAGCGATCCCCTTCGCTTTAAGTGATTCCTCCGTCTCGCCAACCATGCTGACTTCGGGGATCGTGTAGATTCCATTGGGCAGGAACTTGGAAAGCGCACTCTCGCCCAGGCCAAGCGCGTGGCGCACCGCCCGGCGGCTTTGCTCCATGCTGGTCGAGGCCAGCGCGGGAAATCCGATGACATCTCCCGCGGCGTAAATGTTCTCGATGTTCGTCTGGTAATGCTCGTTCACTGGCACCAGGCCGCGCGCGGCCACTTTAACCCCGGCCTTATCGAGCTCCAGCTCAGTGGTATTGCTTTTTCTCCCTGCCGCCACCAGCACCGCATCCACCTCCAGCGCCGCCCCGGAGGAGAGATCGAGCCGAACGCAGCCCGATTCCTGAACAGTGCACTTCTCGACCTTTTGATTCCAATGAAACACGATTCCACTGCGTTCGAGCGCGCCTGCCAATGCCCGGGAAACCTCCGAATCCAAAAATGGAAGCAGGACATTGCGCCCATCGATAATGTGGACCATTGCGCCGAGCGCCTGGAACGTGCATGCATACTCGGCGCCGACCACGCCGGCCCCGACCACCGCCAGTGTCTTGGGAATACGATCCAACCGAAGAACCGTATCGGAATCATAAACCTCGCCGCGGCCAAAAGGAAAGAGATCAGGGCGAACCGGGGCGGAACCGGTGGCGATGAGGATTTTTTCGCCGCGCAACAGGACCTCCCCGGCCGCTGCGGAAGGGTCGTTCTCGCGATCCTCCGCGGCGCCCAGGCTGACACGGACCGTATGGGCATCGACGAAGACGCCGCTGCCGTGGTAAACCGTCGCATGGAGCATGTTCAGCCTCTGCGTGATACTCTTATGAAAAGCATCCTTCACCTGGACTTCGTGGCGGAGGAAATCGGCGACAGTCACTTCCCGGCGCAGGGAAAGATCAACTCCGTATAGATTGCGCGATTTAATCCCCGAGAAAGCCAGCGCCGTCTCGCGCAATGTCTTGCTCGGCACCGTTCCGGTATTGATGCCCGCGCCACCGATCTCCAGATGACTGTCCACCAGCGCCACGCTCTTGCCGACGTCCGAGGCTGTCGTCGCTGCCGTGATCCCGGCGGGACCGCCCCCGAGTACCACCAGATCGTAATTTTTCAGTTCGTCCGTCATGAGCGCAAATTAGAACACGCCCGGCCAAAGCCCAACGAGATTTGCAAATTGGCGAAATGCGGGAGCAACCAGGCGGGCGCGTCCAATGCTCATCCTGGATCACTTTCCGAATTCTCAGAAAGACATGATTCAACCCAGCTTTGCCGCTGATTTTGGGCCGGTTTGAGAATTGAAGGCAACGGGAGTCGAAATTGTCCGGGGCACGCCCGGCTTCGCGTTTGGCTTCGTCGGGGCAAGATTCGCCGAAGGCGAAAATGGGTATTGCGTGAACTCCGCTCACGTATTACTATTTTCCTATGAGTGTCCTGACGTGCAAACTCCCTCTCGCGCTCGACGGCCGCCTTGCTGACCTGGCCAGGCGGAGAGGTGTCCCAAAATCTGTTCTCGTGCGGGAGGCCATCGAAGCCAAGGTTGCCGAGGAAGCCGTGGCGCCGGGAAATGCACCCGCCAACCTGATCGAAGCGTTGGGAGAGAGCGTGGGCTCCATCGCTTCGGGCAAGCGTGACCTTGCCCGCAATAAGAAGCATCTCCAGGGCTATGGGCGATGAAGTGCGTCCTCGTTGACTCTGGACCCCTTGTCGCCCTTCTCGACCGCCAGGATCACGATCACCGCTGGTCCGTGAGCGAAGGACGACGGCTGCCACCCAAGATGCTCTCCTGCGAAGCGGTCTTATCAGAGGTGCATTTCCTCACTCAAAAAATCCCTGAGGCAAAAGGCCGGATCGACGGATGGCTGACCGATGGCTGGCTGGAACTCCCCTTTAGCGCGCAAGAACACCACTCCGCGGTGCATGAACTCATGCTGCGCTACGTAAGCGTCCCGATGTCCTTTGCCGACGCCTGTCTGGTCCGCATGTCCGAGCTTTGGCCGGACGCCAGGGTTTTCACGCTCGACTCAGATTTCCGCGTCTATCGACGCAACAAACGCCAGCACTTGCCGCTAATCTGTCCGTAATCCGCTCGCAGCAGAAATTCGGTCTACAATCCCGGTTGCCACTGCCACGAAAATCGAGGCAAACTCTGCCTATGGAATACGACGAAGACAAAGTTGACGAGGCAGTGCTCGCGCTCCTGTTTTTGACGCTGCATGACGGGTGCCGCGCCTGGAAGGGGCACGACTGGGAGGCCTTGAGCCGGTTGCACGAGAAGGGAACGATTTGTGACCCAATTGGGAAGGCAAAATCGGTCGTCCTGACCGAGGAGGGCCTTCGGCAATGCCAAGGGCTCTTTGCCAAGCACTTCGGCAAAAGTGAGATGTGAAACCGGATATTGAGGCGAACAGGATTTCAGAATTTTGAATCGCGGTAACCGTCGCGCAAACAGGCTGGCTTTTGTCACGCCTGGCGCTATTGATTTGGAATTCTTGAGAGCGAAGGCGGACTATGCGATTCAACACCCCCATCGTGATGGGCAGGGCCATCGCCCCGCTGCCGGCCATATTTCTGGCGCTAGGTCTGTTTGCCGCAGGCTTTGTATATATGCCGCGCGTCCGGGCGGATCAAAGCCAGCAGGATACCATATCCCTGCTTACGACCGGTCAATGGACCCTGCAGGACATTCCCAGGACATTCAACCAGGACGGAACTTATTCCTCCAGGGACGCCGCCAAGGGCACATGGAAGATCGACGGCAACGCGCTCGAGATCACCCTGGGGCGGATGGTGCTGCGCTTTAACTTGCCGCTCAATCCCGACGGCACGTCCGGCGTCAGTCAAGGGGGCAAGGAGCGAACTCTCGCGAGGGTGAGCGCGGACAATACTCCGACGGAACACAAGCCCACAGCTTCCCGTGCGCGCCCGGCGACAACCGTCGAATACGTCGGCGCGCAGCAGAGCGCCGCGCGCTTCGTTCAGACTTACCATGACAGCCTTGTTTTCGTTACTGGCACGGAGGGGGCCGGCAGCGGGTTTGTTGCCGCGATGGGAAACGGGAATTTCCTGGTGACGAACGTCCATGTCGTGGCCGGGATTCCGGACGCCGCGTTCAAGAAGCTCGATGGCGCGACGGTTAAGGGAGGCGCTCCATCCATGGCCGTGGGGGAGGATATCTTTTGCATGGCGCTCCCGGCGGGCGGCACTCCCCTTCCAATCATGCAGGGGGTGGATTCGAACGCCGCGATTGGGGATGCACGCGCCGGCCTCCGCAATGCGGACGGCCAGGGCGTGATCAACACGATCGTTGGGAAGATCGTGGGTATCGGGCCAAACCTCGTCGAGGTCGACGCGCCGTTCGTGCCCGGCAACAGCGGCAGCCCCATCATCCATCTCAAGACCGGCAAGGTTATCGGCGTGGCGACTTATTACGTCACCAATCAATACGATCTGACGACAAAACAGAAATTGACTCGCCCGGTGATTCGCCGGTTCGGGTACCGCCTCGACAACGTCAATCAGTGGCAGCCGGTAAACTGGGCGGCTTTCTGGCGGCAGCGCGACCAGATGGAGAGCATCGAAAAGCTCACTGCCGACCTTTACGATTTATTCGTAGACCTCGGCGATAATAAAGGCGCTGTCCCGCCCGGCCTGCAAGCCAATCCCATCTTCCGGGAGCAGATTGGCTACTGGACCGAAGTGAACGCGCGCCGGCCTACTCCGGCAGACCGCAAGGTAGCCGCTGCAAACCTCATTTCATTTCTCAAGACCACTTGCGAATCGGACGTTGCCATTGCCAGGCGCCAGATCACTTACGACTATTTCCAGCGGAAGCTTGCGGAACAGGAGCAATACCGCGACGCGATGGCGAAGGCGTTTGATGAGATGCTTAATGGTGTGCGGTACTAGCAGCCTGTCGGACTTAGCTCATTTCGACCCCAAAACCGCTGATTTCGTCCATCAAAACACCTTCGGGAAAAATCAAAACTCCAACACGGGCATTTTAGAGCGTCGCATTTTCTAAGTCCGACAAATTCCTAGTGTCCTGAGTCATTGATTCGTCGAAGAATTCCAAGGGCTGTAAGCCCGCAATGTTATAGCCCGGGCTGGAGCGTAGCGAAGGCCCGGGTTACCGATCATCCTCTCCGCCAAGCACTGTAAGTGCGCCTCATTCGTCGAATTATTTCTGACTCAACACACTAGAGCATCTTCTATTTAATTTGACGCTCCGATCTGCGCGCCAGCATTGTAGCCACGGGCCGCTAGCCGAGGAGGCGGAAGGGCGTAGCGGTGGATGGTGGGTGGGCGAGTAGAGGAGGCGGCAGGGCGTAGCCGAGGTTGGTGGGTGGGCGAGTACGTGCGGAGGTGCGCTTCCAGCGTCAGATTAACTAGAATCCGCTCTAGGGGCAGGCTTGGAAATGAGCTTGTTAGCTTCCAGCTATGGAAAGGCTGAAGCAATGCTGCGTGACGATGCAGACATCATTCCGGTCAGCGTGCGCTTGACTTACCTCGTTCCGGTTCCGGCCGGTTCCAAGATACAGGTTTTCGATAAGGGAACCACTGAATAAATGGGGGTGGTCACTGTTGCACTCAAAAAAGGCCGACTCGCCCTCCCACCAGCCACCACTTATCCCATCCGCCACCTCGGCGGGCACGGCGGCTGCGAAGGCGCATCCCCGCGGTGGGCTGCAACTGAGCAGCCAACGCAGCCCCCGGCCTTTTTTCAATGCAACCCGAAGGGCCGCGAGGGATTGGGTCGTCTTGCGGCGTTGCTCGCGGAGGTCAAGACCGCACGGGTATTGCCCTCTGCTCGCGCCTTGCAATACGGCCCAATTCCTCGCGGCAGTGACCACCCCCATTTATTCAGTGGTTCCTAAGGACACGGGAAAGGAAAAACTTAACACAATCGCCGATCCTGATTCGGGTTTTGAAATCACAAGCCAAACTAGCGAACCTCCGGCTGCCCATTGACTCAAAGAAGTGACACCAAAATTGACACCGAAAAATTCAGTTGGATAGCTTCCGGTGAATTTCGAATTGAGTTGAATTCCAGAGGTAAAACGCCTCGTCGTTGAGCAGCTTCAGAGGGACTTGAACCGCGAATCCCTCCCCGGAGCAACGTCCCAAACTGAGCCTATACCAAGCCGCCCAAGCGGCGAATGGCGCAGGGCGAAAATGGACTATGCGGCGAATCCCCGGACGGGCAGGACTGCACGGTTTTTTTCGGAGCATTTCCAAAAAAAACCATACAGCCCGGCTGGCCCTAATGTTGCAAGGTTCCCCCCGGACCTTGCAACGTCCCCTCCAGCCGGACTGCCCCTTTGGTTCTTTTTCCCCGTCCGATTTAACGGACAGCACACCCAATAGCACCCCCCATGCCAATAGGGGGCGCAGGGGCCTCGTTTCCCCGGCTACAGAGGGATGAAACTTTTTTGTGACATCTTTAGGGCATGCCGCGGCGGACCGGATTGGCTCGAATTGAACAATCGGGTGACGAAGTTTATCCGTTGCCGCGAAGGATCGCGAGGCGAGCGATTTTTCGCGGATACAGGCCCTTCGGGCGAAATGTCTCTCCCATTTTGCCGGCCGTTCATTTACATGAACGGCTCCCATGAAAGTCCTCGTCATCGGCAGCGGCGGCCGGGAACACGCCCTCTGCTGGAAGCTCCGCAAATCGCCCCGCGTGACGGAGGTGTTTTGCGCGCCGGGCAACGCCGGCACCGCGATGCTGGGACGCAATGTCGCCATCCCAATCGCCGACATCCAGGCGATGGCGGATTTCGCCGCAGGCTCCGGGATCGGCCTGACCGTGGTGGGGCCGGACGATGCGCTGGCCGCGGGCATCGTGGACGTTTTTGAAAAGCGCGGCCTGCGCATATTCGGGCCTTCGCAGGCCGGTGCGCGCTTCGAGTCGTCCAAGGCGTTCGCCAAGCGATTCATGGAGCGCCACGGCATTCCCACGGCCCGCTTCGGAGAGTTCACGGAGAGCGCCGAGGCGCATCGCTTTTGCCAGACGATGAGTTGCCCGGTTGTGATCAAGGCCGATGGCCTCGCGCTCGGCAAAGGCGTAATCATTGCCGCAAATGCGGACGAGGCCGCGAAGGCGATATACCGGATCATGGACCGGCGGCAATTCGGCGACGCCGGACGGCGCATTGTCATCGAGGAATTTCTGACCGGCGAGGAATGCTCCATCCATGCGCTCGTCGATGGCCGCGGCTTCGCCATGTTCCCGAGCGCCCAGGATCACAAGCGCGCCCTGGATGGCGACCAGGGGCTCAATACGGGTGGCATGGGCGCGTACTCTCCCGCCCCGATCCTGACGGCGGAGCTCGAGCGCCAGGCCCGCGAGCAGGTTCTCGAGCCATTTGTCCGGGGGCTGGAAGCAGACGGGCTATCGTACAAGGGCCTGCTTTATCCGGGGCTGATGGTCACCCCCGACGGGCTCAAAGTCCTCGAATTCAATTGCCGCTTTGGCGATCCCGAGACGCAGGCGTTTCTCCCTCGCTTGAAGACAGACCTCCTCGATGCCATGGAGGCAGTCGTCGATGGGCGGCTGGCGGATTGCCATCTGGAATGGCGCGATGACGCCGCCGTATGCGTGGTGATGGCTTCCGGCGGCTACCCTGGCGATTATGAAAAAGGCAGGGAAATCCGAGGCATCGATGCGGCCGAAAGCGCGGCCGGAGTGACCATATTCCACGCCGGCACGAGATGTGTCGACGGCCGCCTCCTGACAGCCGGCGGACGCGTGCTCGGTGTCACGGCCCTGGGCGCGGACGTGCGCGCGGCAAGGGAAGCGGCTTACGCGGCGGTTGGGAAAATCGAATTCGCCGGAGCCCACTACCGCCGGGACATTGCAGCCAGGGCTTTGACGGGCTAGCCTTTCGCGATGAGATACCTCGTCTTGCTCAGCCTTTTTGCCGCGAGCGCCGCGCTGGCGGGTGATCCGCCTCCCGCCGGGGTCGATGCCCTGCCGGCAGCCGATGTGACCAAAGCCATCGCCGCGCTTAAGGAGAGCTTCGTCCGGCCGGACGCACTTTCGGATTCCGAGGCGGCTCGCGCCACGCTTCAGGGCTTTCTGGATCGTCTCGCACCGGAAGCAACCCTCGTGACGGGCACGGCCGGCGTGGAATCAGCCAGCCCATTCTATAGCGAAATATGCCCGGGGAAGACGGGATACCTGCGGCTCGGGGCGATGACCGCGGATAATATCGCGAAGGCGCGGGAATCCCTCAAGGATTGGAGCGGCAAAAGCGTCGGCGCCGTGGTGCTCGACCTCCGGGGCACCCCGCGCAGCAGCGATTATGATGCCGGCGCGGACCTCGCGCGCCTTTTTTGCGCGAAGGGAACAGAAATGTTCAGTCTCGCCACCGCGCAGGAAACCAATATCAAGCCGGCGGCGGTAAATGCCGGCGCCAGTCCCTCTCCGGCCGCCTCCGCGGCGAAGACGTATTCAGCCGGGACGGACCCGGCCTTCTCGGGCGTGCTGATCGTGCTCGTGGACTCGCAAACCTCCGAGGTCTGCGAGGCGGTGGCCGCCAGTTTGCAGAAATGCGCAAAGGCGCTCGTCGTGGGCGACCAGACCGTGGGCCGCGCATTCGAGTATCGCGAATACCCGCTCACTGGCGCCACGCTGCGTGTGGCCATTGCCCGCGTGATTCTGCCGGATGGCAAGGAGCCGGGTGAGGAAGGGCTCAAGCCCGACATCGATGTCCCCCAAGGCCCGGCGCCGAAAGAGGCGCTCATGCAGAGCGTCTCGGCAAAGGGAGTCGGTTCCGTGATCGAGGAGGAAGACCTGCCGCACCTCAACGAGGCGGCCCTGGTCGCCGGCAGCAATCCCGAAGTGGACGAACTCGAGGCTGAGGCGGCCGGCAAGAAGCCGGAGGAAAGGTTGATCGACCGGCAGTTGCAACGGGCGCTCGACCTGGTCACATCGATCTCGATCTATCAGGCCAAAAAGGAGACGACCCCGATACCGGGGGAATAGCGCTTCACAGGCCCTGGCGCCCGCTCTGTACAGCCAGCGCCGGCGTCGGCTCCGGTTCGCGGGTCGCAGCCATGCAGAGGACGAAGAGCCCGGTGAATAGCAAATCGCTGATGAGAGTTGACCGGAAAAACATCCATGTAGGCGGATAGCCCGGCAACCCTGTCGTCAGCGCCTGCGCCCAGCCGGCGAATGTCCGCGAGTAGCCGGGCCACGTCAGCCAGGAGCTGGTATTCGTGACGATGTAAAAAATGAGCGAGCCCAACAGGCTCGCCGGCAGCACGGTGGCCGGCCGCGGCCGGTTGCGGAGCGCAAAGCCAAGCCCAACGCTCGCCGCAAGCGCCAGATATCGCGATATCATCTCAATGCTCACCAGCGGGTACCCGTAGTGCCAGTTCAGAAATATGTCGGAGATAAAAAGCGCTCCCAGCGGCACGATAAACCCCAGCCGCCGCGGCAGATAAATCCCGCCGCACAGCGCGACGGCAGCCACGGGCGCAAAATTCTCCAGCCATGGCAGATGTCCCCCCTGGAATCCGACGCAAAGCCTGTAAATGGTTATAGCCGCGAGCAGCATAAGCGCGGCGGCGGTGCGGGCGGTCTGGTTTTTCATTGGAGATATTGCATGCTGCCGATCGGAGTAATCCGTCCGACGTGTACGTTGGGCAGCCTGGAATCGTCGGTGCCGGGATACATGGTAAACTTTTCCACGTGCCCGTCCAGAAAGAGAATATTAGCAAAACTCCCGTGGCGGAAGTGGATTGTGGCGTAGGTGTTATCAATGATGTAAAACTCCTCGAGCATTGGATTCTGGGCCGATGCGGGATATTGAAAATTATTAACCTGCGCGCAATCGCCAAACAGTATCACCTGCGAGGGGTGCTGCAAATTCAGCGTATTCTCCCCCGAGAGGAAGGTATTGAACCCGTACCCCCAGCTTGCGCCGTGGTATTTCGGTTTCCAGATGGCCTCGCCGTATGGGAACGATGGACAAATCTCAACCCCCCCCACCTCCTGGACATAGGGATAGAGTGGCGATTTCGTCTCGTCCACGACGCGGGTTCCTTCCGGCGAGTCGATGCTCTGGTACGTTTCAAACCCATAGTACCAGAGCTTGCCGGTCGGCTCCACCTGGTAATAGGGGAAGCATTTATGCTTGTTGTCGTTGAGGTAGAGGCTCGTCGCGACTCCAAGCTGGCGCAGGCTGTTGGCGCAATACGTCCCCTGGATCACCGGCTTTATCTGCTGGATCGCGGCCAGTGACAGCGTCGCGAGGATGGAGATTATCGCAATCGCCACGAATAACTCCACCAGCGTGAAGCCGGGTGGGTCATCGCCACGGCGCGTCAAGCGCGCGCTGGCGGGGGATCGGTGATGGGAGAGCATGGCGGCGGCGCATTTGACTATCGGGGCCGCGTCAGGCGCTTGCACACTTTCGGCCGAACGCCATAACGATAACCAATCCCGCCAAACCGAGCCATGCGCTGCCTGGCTCCGGGACCGGCTCTATTTCGATGAAATTCGTGGTCGAAAAGTTGTCGGTATCCGCAACTACCAGGTTTCCGTCAAGGTCTCTGATCCCGGCGAAAAAGTCTCCCGAATTGTCCACGGTTCCTATGGGTGTACTCGTCATCGTCGAGAGATTGTACAACGTGAGAGAGGCGGTGCCCCCGTACTGATTGAATGCCTGGAACAGATCATTGCCCACCACGGCAAAATCGCTATTCCCGACATTATTTATAATCTCGGTCCCGTTGGAAATCTGAAGGGACGTTCCCGAGGTGATCGCGGTATTCACCTGTGCCGCCGTGAAGAGATAAATGCCTCCTCCGGCTGGGGTGCCTCCTGACTCGCCGTAAAGCAAATCGCCGGCGGAAGTGAATGCGATTGGGCCGGAGTAATCTCCGCCAGTGTCAAGCACCTGCACATAGGCCCCGGTATTGATATTCAGCGCATAAACGGAGTTGTCAGCGAAGGTGAGGTTGGCCGAGACGAATGCAGTGGTTGCCGGGGCGGCGGTAGTGGCCGTGGTGCCGGAAAACTCCAGGTCATAGTTGCCGGGCATATTGGCAAGGAAGGTGGGTGTCGCCGGCGGACTGGCCACTGGAAGGCCGGTATAACTCACGTTCCCGGCGGTGGATTCGCCGTAAAACAAAGTCGAGTTGTGCAACGTGAGGAAGTCGCCGTACACGGGGGTATTGTAATCAACCAGAGTGGTGGCCGAGGTGTAGCCCGAGGAGGCCGTGCTCTCGGTGATTTGCGTATCCGCCGGAATCGAGAGCCCTGGGCCCTGCATGTAATAAATATTCCCGGAGGAATCGAGGTCGAATCCGGTAACCGAATCCTGAACATTGAAGAGAGTCTGCTCGGTGAAACCCGAGTCGAGGATGACGTTCTGCGCAAATGCCCGCGCGGCGGCGAGCATGACCAAAAGCGCCACGAGTGGCGCAGTTCCATATTTTTTCATTTTTCTGATCTCCAGTTAAGAGAGACCAGAAAGTGGCGCCCCGAGTGAAGACAGGAGCGCCCCGTGCCGATCCCTCATGCTTCTCTTGAGCGAAGAAGTTTTTCGAGCCGTCCGCACAATACGGCGGCACGAATGAGGGCGTGCGGGGCGAATATTCTGGCTCCTGGCTTGCCTTCTTCCCGCCTTCACCGCCGTTTCGGGCGATTGGCCATT
>Ga0182024_10021693_pt1 | contig 11635 bp, 13 predicted proteins | sample P32metaG_FD_120480 | JGI IMG/M metagenome (GOLD analysis project Ga0182024, IMG submission 120480) | Permafrost microbial communities from Stordalen Mire, Sweden - P3-2 metaG (Illumina Assembly) | ecosystem: Environmental > Terrestrial > Soil > Wetlands > Permafrost | place: Sweden: Stordalen... | reverse complement strand
GAATTTTTCGATGATCGCGTAGGTGTGCCAGATGGTCGTGAGCACGCCTTCGCCGGTATGCACGTCGATCAGTTGTTTGGCGGTGGCGACCGCGGCGGCCTTTATTTGCACAACGGGGTAGTCGATCAGGCTCTCGACCACGATCTTTTCCATCTCCTTGCCGAGGCCGGCGAAGCGGCCGAGCCGGTCGAACAGGTCGCTGCCCCAGAACCACACGTCGGCATCGTCGGGCAATTGGTCCTTGTAGGCGCACAGCCGAAACGCCGGGTCGGGGCAATGCTGGTCGAGATATTTTTTGACGACGCCGTCCTGCAACATGCGTCCGAACGAAAGCGCGAAACCGCCCGGCGTCCAGGCCAACCGTTTGGCCACCACGGCGTCGGCGGCGAAAACCATCGCGGCGCCGAGCGCGAGCGCCAGAATGCCATGGCCGAGACGCGCGAGCGGCATGCGCGTGCGGTCGATTAGCCAAAGCAAGCCGGCGGCGGCGACGAGCCCCAGCTGCACGGCGATCGTCGCGCTATGGGTCGCGGCGGAGACCGCAATCAGGATAATGAGCGCGATGCGCTCCCACCCTTGCAGGTAAGCGCCGCGCATGATGACGAGATAAAGCGCCAGCACGCCGAGCCCGCAAAAGATGTCGGTGAGCAGAATCGCGGTCAGCCAGGGCAAGGTGGTGAGCAGCGATAGCGCGGCGATGACGCCGAGCAGGAGCAGCGGTCGGCGCCCGAACCCATGCGCTCGCAACACGAGCGCCAGGACCCAGACCGTGAGCGCCGATTGCACGAGCAGCACCGGCCAGAACGCCAGCGGCACGCCGGCGTTGAGGATGAGGCCGTAGACCACGGCGCGGCTCGGCACCAGCGTGCCCTCGTACCAGCGCGCCAGGTAGCCGCCGGTGTCGTATTGCAACAGCGCAAAGCCGTTCCACAGCGCCGGGGCGAGCAGCAACGCAATCGACAAACTGACGGCAAGCGCCCACAGGGCGCGGTAGCGGCTAGGCAATGTGAATCCCCCGGCTCGGGCGTTTCTTCGTGTTCTTGCCGCCTTGTTAGCGGCTTGGCGGCCGCGCGCCTAGGGGCCAACTCGCGGCGCGGCGCCTTGGCGCAATAATCCCTTCCACCAGCGCCGGTTGGCGCGCACCGCGCGCGCCTTCGGCGCCACCTCCATGCGCATGAACGCAGACCGCGCCTGGAAATTGGCGAGCCGCGTGCTGGCGAGCCGCTTTGGCACCTTGCGAAGGATTTTTTCGATGCGGCGCCATAGGATCACCGCGTGCACCGGCGAGGCCAACGCCGCCTGGCGTGCGGCGGTCTCGTCGTAGCCGAGCAAGGTCTCGCCGAGAATGCACCAGGCCTCGTAGATCGGCGTCCTGGAATCGCCGAACGACACCGGCTCGAACTGTAACGCGGGGAGCCGCTCGATCTTATCCGCTCGCTTGAAACGGCGAATGGCCTTGGCCGATTTAAACGCCAGCAGGTGCAGCCACTCATGCAGCAGCGTGATCCCGATCTCGCGGTCGAGGCGGCGGTCGGGCCGGTAGATCACGATCACGGCGGTCAGGGGGGCGTTGCCGAGACTGTAGATGTCGTGGCCGGTAACCTTGCGCACCCAAGGGTCGAGCAAGGACGGCTGATCGTTCAGTTGCAGGCGGTAGACCAGACGCGGATCGGGCAATTCGCGCAACAGCGCGAGCGCCTCGGCGGCGTCGATCCGGTTGTAGTCGGGAGTCTCGGCGGGGATTTCGATGCGGGTGTTGCAGGCGACGACGCGATAGACGCGCACCATGCCCGGCCGCAGGGCGACGGCGGCGCGGGCATAGGCCTTCACGTTGGCATAGGGCTCGGCCTCGGACGTGGCGACGAAATTCGTGATCTCGCGGCAGTCGACGCGCGAAAATCCGGCGGGCACCGGAACCGCCGGCATATCGACGGCGCGGCGGCCGATTTTGCCGCCGATCCGCGGCATGCCGCGGTTGAGGATCGCGTTGGCCGCCAACGCCACGACGATGAGGAGCAGGAGCAGCAGTACGATGAATGGCTGCGCCCGGCCGTAGAAGGCGGAGGTCCGGTCGAGGAGGGCAATGGCCTGATCGAGCATCGGCGGCTTTCAATCCGGGAGCGCCCGGCCGGCGCTTGACGGCGGCGCGCGGAGGGCGAATTCTCGCGCCATGTTCGTCAATTTTTTCCAGGAACTCAAATCCGCCGGCGTGCCGGTCACGCTGCGCGAGTATTTGACCTTGATGCAGGCGATGCAGGCCGATCTCGCCGGCCGCCGGGTGGAGGATTTCTATTATCTTTCGCGCGCCGCGCTGGTGAAGGACGAGCGCAATCTCGACAAGTTCGACCGCGTGTTCGGCCACGTCTTCAAGGGGCTGGAATTGTTGAGCGATGCGGCAGAGGCCGAGATTCCGGCCGAGTGGCTGAAGAAACTGGCCGAGAAATATCTCACCGAGGAAGAAAAAAAGCAGATCGAGGCCATGGGCGGCCTGGAGAAACTGCTCGAGACGCTGAAGAAGCGGCTGGCCGAGCAGAAGGGCCGCCACCAGGGCGGCTCGAAGTGGATCGGCACCGCGGGCACTTCGCCCTATGGCGCCTACGGCTACAATCCGGAAGGCGTGCGCATCGGCCAGGACGCCAACCGCAATTTCCGTGCGGTCAAGGTGTGGGACAAGCGCGAGTTCAAGGACCTCGACGACGAGGTCGAGCTCGGCACCCGCAATATCAAGATCGCGCTGCGCCGCTTGCGAAAATTTGCCCGCACCGGGGCACCGGACGAACTCGATCTCGACGGCACCATCAAAGGCACCGCGCACAAAGGTTTTCTCGATATCCAGATGCGCCCGGAGCGGCACAACGCCGTGAAGGTGCTGTTGTTCTTCGATATCGGCGGCTCGATGGACTGGCACATCAAGGCGACCGAGGAATTGTTCTCGGCCGCGCGCACCGAGTTCAAGCACATGGAGCATTTCTACTTCCACAATTGCCTGTACGAGAAAGTGTGGAAGGAGAACCGCCGCCGATTCCAGGCGCACACCGGCACCTGGGACGTACTGCACACCTACCCGCACGATTACAAAGTGGTCTTCGTCGGCGACGCCTCAATGTCGCCTTACGAGATCTCGGCGCCGGGCGGCTCGGTCGAGCATTTCAACGACGAGCCGGGCGCCGCCTGGCTCGAGCGCGTGACCCGCACCTATCCAGCCGCCGTGTGGCTCAACCCGGTGCCGGAATCCGAATGGAATTTCACCCATTCGATCCAAATGGTGCGGCAACTGATGGGCGGCCGGATGTATCCGCTTACCCTGGACGGGCTCGACCGCGCGATGCGGGAACTGGTCAGATAGAGCGCAACCGCTGCCGCCGAAATGGGCTTTTAAATCGGCGGCGCTCCCCTATAGTGGTCGCACCATCAACAACCGAAAGGAGGTGATCCAGTGTCTCATTGTCTATCGCCGCGGTCGCCGGCATTCATGAACTGGATCCTCGCCTCTGCCGAGGTCCAGATCAGGTGACTTGCCAGGTGACGTGATCGTCACCGGCTCACGCGCGCCGGGCGAAACGCCTCGCGCAACCGGGCCACGGCCTGACAATGGAAGGGCTGTCCGAGCAGGGCGGCCCTTCTATGTTTTCGGCGGCCGCGCTAAATGCGCAAACCGTTTGCGCCCAACGGTAAGTTGGCGAGTGGAGGGGAGTCCGATGCGACGTATTACCCGTTCAATCTTTTTTGTGTTCCTGTGTTTCGGCATGGGTGGCGGCGCATTTGGCCAGAGCGCCTGCACGACCTGTATGCAGGCGGTGCAGGTCAGCGTGGCAACCTGCAACCGTCAACTGCCTCCCGCGGTGAACCCGAAAAATTCGGAAAAGCCGACCAATGCGGAGCGCAAAGCGGCCAAGGCCCGGGCGGATGCTTACAGTCAATGTGTTACGATCGCCAACGACGGACTGTTGGCGTGTCGGAACTCGAATGCCTGTCCGAAATAAACGCCGCCATTCGCGCCTAGGTTAATTCGGCCGGCGCGCGTTACGTAATTTTGCGTAAGCGTTCGCGCATTTCCCGTTGCGCTGGATCAATGCCGGGCGAGCGCAATCGGTCCATACACATGCCATGGATCGATTTACCAAACTTCAGCCGTTGCCGGCCGCATCCCACGGACAGTCCGATACCGTGCGCCGGCAAAAGAACGTTCCGGCGGCTTGGCCGGCCGGGGTTTCGCAATTGGCGCAAACCGTCAATGCCTGCCAGCGCCGCGGCACAAACGACGCGGATTGGCTGGCGCACGCGTCCAATTCCATCGTGCCAGCGCCGGCGTTCCGCCCGAACGGGCGAGCCTTCGCGCGCTAGCGCGCCTGCCACCTATCGCCAATCTTGACGTAGCCGCGCTTGACCGACGCCCAGGCGATCTTGTGCGCGCGTTGTTCGCGATCTATTTCGTCGGCATGGGAAGCGAAGGCATCGTTGAATGCCTCGCGGTAGATGTCCTGCGCGTGGTCGGGCAGATGATTGCGTACCGAAGGCGGCAGGTCGCTGTTGACGCGGTACGGCATGGCAAAATAAAGTCTCGGCCCCCGCAGGGATGATGCGGCTGCAGGCTAGCGCGAATTGGCGGCCGCCCGCCTTGCGGTAGATCAATCGGCCGCGCTCCGATTTCCGCCCGAAGGAGCGCGAAACGGACTAAGCGCGTTTGGCGATGAACAGGCCTTCGCTCAGCCGGAAGGTGAGTTCGGGGCCGGCGCCCTTCGGCTCCAGCGTGGCTTTTACCTCGGGGGTGAGCTGCGCCAGCATCGCGCGCAGGAAGGCCTGCATGTTGGCGTCGTGGCGGGCAGCCCAGCTCTTGAACTCCATCTGCTTATAAAGCTGCTCTTCGTGGCCGATGGCAAAGCCGTGCGCTTTGAGCGCGGCGCGCCATTCCTCCATGGTCCAGGCGCGTAAGTGGCTGGGATCGCGGAAGCGCTCGAAGGCGTTGACGTAATCGCCGACGCTGCCTTCCGGCACCACATTGTCCACCACCGCAAAAACACCATTCGGTTTGAGCACGCGGTGCACCTCGTCGAGGAACTCGGCGATCGAGTCGAAGTGATGCGGCGCGATGCGGCAGGTGACCAGATCGAAGCTCGCGTCCTCGAACGGCAGCGCCTCGGCCTTGGCGTAGGCCGTGCGCAGATTGGCGAGGCCGCGCTTTTGCGCTTCGCCCTTCACCATGTCGAGCATTTCCTGGGTGATGTCGGTCGCCCACATGCGCTCGACATGCGGCGCGAAGGTGTAGGCGACGTGGCCGCCGCCGGTGGCAACATCGAGCACGCGCCAGTTCTTCTGGGGTGAGGTAAAGGCGACCAGCCGCTCCAGGCTTTTGCCGAGGGCGTGCGGCGTCGAGGTGAGATAGCTGGCGGCGGTCTTGCCGAATTGTTCCTGGACCAGGGTCTTGTTCATGGCGCTTTCCGGGTGATTTTGGCGGCCGGACTATAGCGCGCGGCATGGCAAAAAGCCCTGCATCTTTCGATGCAGGGCCTTGCTGTTTTAGCGACCCTGGAGTGGGTGCCTACTTCACGATCATCCAGGTGAAGACGTAGGCCTGCAGCATGACCAGGACGCCGACCAGACACGCGAGCGCGATCGAGTGTTTGAACACGAAGCGCAAAATCGTGCCTTCGTGGCCGAACCAGTTGGTCGCCGTCGATGCGACGACGATCGATTGCGCGTCGATCATTTTGCCCATGACGCCGCCGGAAGAGTTGGCGGCAGCCATCAGGATTGGCGAAATGCCGAGCTGCGTGGCGCTGATCTTTTGCAGATTACCGAACAGGATGTTGGACGACGTATCGGACCCGGTAAGCACGACACCCAACCACCCGAGCAAAGTGCCGAAGAACGGGTAGAGCACCCCGGTGCCGGCGAAGGCGAGACCGAGCGTGGCGTCGACCCCGGACAGGCGAGTGAGCGTACCGATTGCCAGCATCGCCGAGATGGTGAGCAGCGAATAGGCGCAGACCTTGATGGTCTTGCCGTATTCAACCACCAGCTTGACCGGCGAGAAGCCCATCAGCAGGCCGGAGATGATCGCCGAGATCAGCATGCCGGAGCCGGTGTAGGACAGCCAGGTGAAGGAGAATACCGCGGCTTCCTTGGTCGGTACCGGCACCACCGGGGCGACCTTGTTGATCAAGTTGTGCAGGCCGGGGACCGGGTAGTTCCACGTCGCGTAGGCGTTCAAGATCGCCTTGATGTAGTTGGTGCCCCACAGCAGGAGGATAATGCACACGATGATCCAGGGCATCAGCGAGAACCAGACCTGTGCGGTCGTCGGCTTGGGGCTGGTGTTGACCGGCTTTGGAGCCATCGTGGCCGCGGAGTCGTCTTTGCTGCGCAGCGCCGGCGAGGTCCAGATCACTTTCGGCTTCCAGATTTTTAGGAAGAGGATCAGGCAGGCCATCGAGACCAGCGAAGCGCCGATGTCGACGATCCAGGGGTTGACGTAATTGGAGATCAGGAACTGCGGAATCGCGAACGAGACGCCCGTTACCAGGATCGCGGGCCAGATGTCCTTCATGCCTTTCCAGCCGGCGAAGGCCCAGATCAGCCAGAACGGCACGATCAGCGAGAAGAACGGCAATTGCCTGTCGACCATGGCACCCAACAGGAACGGATCGATGCCGGTCACGCTCGACAATCCGGCAATCGGGGTGCCGAGCGCGCCGTAGGCGACCGGCGCGGTGTTGGCGATCAGCGATAGGCCGGCGGCCGCGAGCGGCGAGAAGCCCAGTCCCATCAGGATGGCGGCGGTCACCGCGACCGGGGTGCCGAAGCAGAAGGCGATCAGCAGAAGTTGCAGGCGGCGATCCTCGGTGACGCCGCCGCTCGTGGTCTGCAAGGTCTGGAACACGCCTTTTTCTACCGTCAGCCGGTAGAGGAAAATGACGTTGAGCACGATCCAGCCGATCGGGAAGAAGCCGGTGACGGCGCCAAGCACGGTCGCGCGCAACGACATGTCGGCCGGCATCGTGAAGATAAAAATGGTGACGAGGTTGGCGACGATCAGCGCAATGACTGCCGCGATGTGCGCCTTGACCTTGTTGGATGCGATGAGAACGAGAAGCGTGACGACCGGAAGGACTGCCGCACACGTCGATAAGACCCCGCTGTCGAGCGGGTCATAAATTTGGTTCCATATGATTGTTTCGCCCCCGAAACCGCGAATCCCGGCGTTTCGCGAATTGGTGACGATATAAATGTGGGGAAGGAGTTGAAAGCTGCGACGCAATAAATCCAGATAGAGACTCTGGACAGATCGGTACCCGGCTACGGAAGCCGTTGATATCTGACGCTATTCGTCAGCGCGATGTGCGCCGTCGTCGTAGCCGTGGCGGCTCGAGTAGAACACCAGCCCCATCAGCCCGCCGCCGACCAGCAGCGAAACCAGCACGCCGCCAAAGATCGCGAGATAGCCGTAAAACGGAATCTCGCCGCCGCCGAGCCGTTCCCAGGCGGCAACGGCGAACCAGATTGCCGCCGCCAGCAGGGCGAACAAAGCAAGGATGATCAGCGTGCGCATGGCGCCGATATAGGGAGCGCCTGCGGCCTTGTCACGCCCGCGCCGGGCCGAAACAAAGGCGCCCGGCGATGAGGCCGGGCGCCTAAGCGAACTCGGTAGGCGTGCTTATTTGGTCGTGCCGTTGCTCATCGGCGTCGTGTGCGGAGCGTTGCCCATGCCGGAGCCGGTGGTCTGCGAGCCGGACGCCTCATAATAGGCGAACTTCGGCGCGTTCTTGAGCTCATCCTTGGTGTAGCTCACGGTGATCTTCTCGATCGCGCTCGAATCGGCCTTGCGCTGAACATGCAGCGAATTGAACGGGACGGCGACGTTCTTCTCGCCGACGCCGAGGAAGCCACCGACGCCGATGACCGCCGCCTTGACCTGGCCGTCGCTGGCGACGATCACGTCGTTGATTTCGCCGATCGAATTGTTATCCGGACCGTAGACGTTGGCGCCGATCAGCTTGGAACCGCGCCATTCGGTCGGGGTCTGTTGCTGCACGAAACCGGCACTGGCGGACACGGTCGCGGAATTCTGGTTCACCGTATCCGACTTGCTCATGGGTTGCTGCGCGAACGCAGGAACCGCCAAAACCGCGGCCAGCGCGGTGGCGGTCAATACGCGTTTCATCATGTTAGTTCCTCCTGGTTCTGTATGCGGAAATACGCGAGACAGAGCGGCGCGCGCTTTATGCGCCACCTGGAGGCTAAACGCCGAGCTTGCCCCGGCGTTCCCGAACATTGAGGAATGTTTAGGCGCGGCGCCGCTCGCGCGGAATTTACGCGGCGCCTACGTTCGTGCTCTTCGTGCTGGAGCCCCGAGACTGGTCGTTGGCGGGCTCGTCCGGCGCCACCAGGGGCTCATCGTTCTGCTTAACGCGTCGCACGTTGGAACGTAGCCCGGCGCCCTCGTCTTGCAGCCGCGCATTGTCCTTGCGCGCGGCTTCCAGCGCGCCGTCGACCATCGCGCGTTCCATGCGCTCGCGATGCAGCGCCGATTTGAGTTCCTCGACGCGCTTTTCGATATTGGTGCGGTTGACCTGGGCCTCGGCTTCCAGATGGCCGTTGCGCTCAATGAGGGAGGCGATCTTCTCTTCGGCGCGATTCAACGCATCCTCGCGCATCTTCAGAGTCCTGGTAATCGCATTATTGCGCTCTGAGAGCGCCGCGCGCGCCTGCTCGATGTCCTTGACGTAGCGCTCGCGCGCTTCGTGCATGGCCTCGACCTGTGCGAGGCGTTTCTCGACGTTGTTGAAGGCGATGGTCGCCTCCACCGCCTTGCGGTCGGCGCCGCGCGATTCCTCGGTGCGGACGATCAGATTCTGCCGCACCTCGGCCAGCAAACGCTCGGCCGTAGAGGCGCGCGATTGCAGGGCGTCGAGCCGAATGTTCAGGCTGTTTTGTTCGGCCTGGCGCTGCTCGCGGGTCTCATCGAGCGCGGCGGCGAATTTGTCGCGTTCCGCAAAAGCTTCGGCGAAGCTGGCCTCGACCTTGCCGAGTTGTTCGCGGGTAGCATTCAACGCGTTCTCGCTCTCGGCGAGCCGGCGGGTGAGGCTGGCGGTTTCGCTGAACGCCTGATCGAGCGCGATCTGCAGGGAGCGCTTTTCGTCTTCCAGCAGCGCGAGCTTCTCTTGGCTGCCCGCGATCTCGCTCTCGAGCTCCATATCTCTCTTTTCGACGACGTCGAGCTGCTCCTGCAGCTTGCGCCGGCTCTCGCTCAGCGCACCGTGCTGCGAGGTTTCATAGGCCAGTTGGTGATCGAATTCGGTGATCTGTCGGCGATAGACGGAGATTTCATTCGAGAGTTCGAGATGCGCGCTTTCGAACGCCAGGTTCGATTCCCGCGCCACTTCAAGGTCGATGCGCAGCTTCTCGGCTTCGGCTTCGAGCGTGGTCGCTTTTCTCTCTACCTGGTAGAATTCGGTGCGCAGCGTCTCGTATGACGCGCGCGACTCTTTCAGCGCGTGCGTTAAAGCCATTCTCTGCGATTTTTCCTGCTCAAGCGCACGTAGTGCGTTGTTGAACGGCGCGGAGATTTTGTCGAAGGTGTCCTTGATCTGGTCGAGTTCGCCGATCTTGCGGCGGGTATCGGCCATAAGGCTGCGCAGGCCCTCGTTTTCTTCGCCCATGCGCGCGTTGGCGTCGGCTACACTTTCGGGGGGGGCAACGTTAGGTGGCGGGTCCAGGCGCGCTACCCGACTGTCGGCGCCGACTTCGCCGCCCTTCCGGCCGAACAATTCCGACAACTTCGCCATCACCAAGCCCCTACTCAACAGGACACATCCATTAACAATATATTATAGACTTTTACCAATTGAAACAAATGCTCCAAATATTTGGCGCTTTCCGCCGCTAAATCCGAGCAAAAGCGGCATCTCTCTCATTGATGGTTAATGGCTGAAATCATGAATGAAACAGGCGCACGCGCGATTGTGTCCGGTGGGACCCGCGCATGAACGGCGAGTCCACGGGCGCGGGCGACCCTTTCGCCTATGCCTACCGGCCCTCGCTTTTGGGCGCGGCCTGGGAGTTCAGGCTGGCCGGCGACGGCATCGACTGGGCCGCAGGCCGTAAAGGCGGCCACATTTCGTTTCGCGCCGTGCGGCGCCTGCGCATGTCGTATCGGCCTGTGAGCATGCAGTCGCTCCGCTTCATGACCGAGCTAAGGGCGGACGGAGCGCCCAAGCTCGAGATCCTGTCGAGTTTGTGGAAAAGCCTGGTCGAGCGGGAGCGGCTGGATGGTCGGTACACGGCCTTCGTCGCCGAGTTGCATCGGCGCATCGCGCTGGCCGCGGCACCGGCGCGCTTCGAGAGGGGAAGCAACCCGCTGCTCTATTGGCCGGGCCTGATCGCTTATATTGGCGTGTCGCTCGGGCTGGCCTTGCTGGTAGTGCGCGCCCTTCAGGCCAACGCCAAAGGCGGCGCCGTCTTCATCGGCGGATTTCTCGCGCTATTTCTCTGGCAGGGCGGCAATTTCTTCCGGCGCAACCGGCCGGTCCGTTACCATCAGCTTGATATACCTACACAATTGCTGCCGCGCGACGGTGGAAGTTGATGCGTGTCCAACAGATGCCCAATATACCGTGGTGTACTTGTGTGGACGATAAGGGGAGAAATCGCCCACAAACGCCAGCCGGTACGTTGGGTGCCGCGGGTGCCGCGCGGACTGTTGCGGCGATGCCAGCGTGCGTGTCCTAAGCGCTGTGGCGCCGCTTAGGCCGAAAACAGCCGCCTGGGCGGGCCTATTGCGGCCCCAGGCGGAGCCGGCCAATCGAGGCCACGCAGCTACCCGGCCAGAGTGCCGACGAGGAAAATAATCCTTGAGCTGACTCGGCCCGCGCTTATCATGATTTCATGCAACGCCCGCCCCAAACTAAACTTTCAAAGGTGCAAGTGGCGATGTGCGCCGGCGACTGGCCGCGCGCCTTTAGCATAGCGTCCAAGTTCGCCCGCCTCGGGCCGCAGCGGGCCGCCATCCTGCGCGCCCAAAGTGCGGCTTTGTCGCCAGGGCTGTATAGGCAGCTGGGGCGCGACCCGGCGGCTGTAATTGAGGAAGGCAAAGCAGCCATGCGGGCGCGGTTCGAGGCGATGCGGTAGGTTGCGGTTGAATGGGTGCCGAATGTCCTTCCCAAGGCCATTCCGTCGGATGCAAACTCACGAGCGGCGAGCCTCTCTCGCCCCCGCCATGGAGGAAGCTGTGAACGACATCGCTAAGATGCTGAAAGATGCCACGAACAACCCCACCGCTCTTGCGTTAGCCCTCGCGGTGGTCGTTCTCGCGTTCGCCGTCTATCAGTTCGCTTCTTGATTCAATCCCTGACCACCGCAAACGCCCGCAACGATGCCCCGCGACGGCGCCATCACCTTCGGCGACTTGGTGGGCAAGCTCGATGCGCTGGAGGTCGCCTGCGACAAGTGCGGGCGCAACAGCCGCGATGCGCTGGCCTCGCTCGTCCGCTACCGGATGGTCGCTTTCAGACAATAGATGGGGTAATCGGCCGGCCGGCGTTTCGATCGCTGGAGATTTTGGGTGCTGCGCTTCAGGCTGATGGTGAAACGAGGTCCGCATTCGCGGCCTCAAGCATCAGAAGGAGAAGCGCAGCAT
>Ga0182024_10021692_pt1 | contig 11636 bp, 17 predicted proteins | sample P32metaG_FD_120480 | JGI IMG/M metagenome (GOLD analysis project Ga0182024, IMG submission 120480) | Permafrost microbial communities from Stordalen Mire, Sweden - P3-2 metaG (Illumina Assembly) | ecosystem: Environmental > Terrestrial > Soil > Wetlands > Permafrost | place: Sweden: Stordalen... | reverse complement strand
TTCTTGAGTTGGATGTCACGACGCTGCGCATCAAGGGCGATGGCGATGGCCTTGAAGCCGAAGCCGTTTGTGATGCCCAGTGTAGGCTTGCCGCCGCAGGTTGTGATCTGCGTCCACAACTGCTGCAACGCAGCTACGTCAATCTGTCCTGTTCCGCCCGAGGACGTTCCAAGGTAAGTCGGCGTCGAGTTCCAAGTGATGCCGACGTTCCCGTTGCGCGTCTGTCCGCCGTAAGTCGTGTAGCGGTTCCCGTAGAGCGAAGGATCAATACCGTTATTCAACGCCTCATCCAGCCCGTTGGAGCACTTGATGCGGTTGTCGCTGATCGTCGAAGAGTTCGACTGCCCATGCCGGAAGGAGTCCATTTCAAGCATGGTGTTGATGTTCATCACCATGTTCTCCATGTAGAGACCGTAGATGTCCGCGATCTTTGCAGGGCCGGAGTTAATTACTCCACCCGTTCCTGAGCCGTCGTCCATCTCCCACTCGTCCATCGGGAACCAAGAGACATACAACTTCGGATAGAACTTAACCTTGGTGTCGATCTGCTGGCGAGTCAGCGTAACCGTCTGACCGGGATTCACCGCAGCACCCTGCGCACGACCGTACTGGATCACCTCCGTCATGCCAGCGCCGCCGAGGAAGTCTTCCCACACGCCCGCTCTGCGTAGCTTCGCCTGGAAAGGGGTATCGACGAAAAGTTGATTAAATACTACGTCTCGCCTTACACTTTCGAGGTTGTTCGCGTCGATTTCGGAAAATAGTGGGTCTTGGGGTAGATTAACGGTTGGCATTATTTCTCCTCAACTGCTAGGCAGTTTTCTTGATTTCAACCACATTCGACAGTTGCTTTTGCTTCTTCTTTTGGTAATACTCGCGTGCATGGGACGTGGGAACCTTCGTGGCTTCCAGTTCGGGACGATTTGGACGTGTCCTAAAAAGCATTACGCTGCTGCTCCCTGCTTTGCTTCCTCGTTTGCATTCACATCGGCAATAATCTGCTGCCGTGTAGCGGCATGACGCTCTGCTTGATTCTTGAACGAAAGCGGATCAGGACGAGTACCTTCCTGCTGCGCCTTCTTAACCTCTGAGTAGTTGCTGATTGCTGCACGCTTCACGTCAGGGTTGTTTCCGCCCGCTTCAGAGATAGCCTTAGCCTTCTCGTCGAGTTTGGCCTGCCAGTCCTTGTCCTTCTGCTTGAGTTGCTCCTGAAGGGGCTTTGTTGCCTCAGCCAGCCATGCTTGCTTCTTCTCTTCCTCAGCCTTCGCCGCCAATGCAGCCGCCTTAGTTGGGAAGTCGTACTTGCGGGCAACGTAATCGCGGAAGGAAAGTTTCTGCGCACTTGCTTCCTGCGCGAGAGTGCTGATCGAATCAGGAAGGAACTGACCACCCGACAAACGCTGATACTCCTGTAGCGCCCAAACTGAATTGTCCAGTCCTTTGCCGAGACGATCTTCAAACTCTTCCATCTTGAAGGTTGGGCTACCCGGCGTCCCACCCGGAGCGCCTGCTACGAACTTGCCATTCGCATCCCGCCCAGGAGTTGCCGCAACAGGAGCGGTGAAGGTAGGCGCGTCGGCTGCAATAAAGCCATTCGTCTTCGCTTCCTTATTCTGTGTTTCGTAGAAAGCTGCAAGCGCCCTAGCATTGGTGATCTCGGTTTGCAGAGCCTTTTCTTTCTCTTCCCATCCAGCCAACGATGGAACAATTTCTTTGTCGTAGAACTCTCTATTGGAACGCTGCGCCAACTCAGCAGCATCCTGCGCGGCCTTAGCTGCCGCTAGATCGGCTTCCGCCTTGGCAACCGCTTCCTTCGCGGCCACTTCCTTTTGCTCGGCGGATGTCAGTACACCACCAAACGCGGCCAACTTCTTCGCATCGAGGGCGGCAATCTCTTCTGCCGTAAAACCGGATTGAAGTAGCACTTCTTGAATAGTCATGTTCGTCTATCTCCCGGAGATCAAATTTTTTGGTTCTACTGCGCTGACTGTGCTGGTGAACTTGGCTGCTGAGGACTTACCAAAGCCGTTTGTGCTTCCTGAATCCCGTCTGCTACCTTGCCCATTCCTGATGCCATGCGAGGATCAGACGCGGCCATCTGCTTTGCAGTCTGGTACCACTTCATGAGAAGCATTTGCATTGGGTTAGCTGGGGCTGACGACGGAGAAGGCTGTGCGCTTCCATCTGGAGAGGCTGCGCCGCCCGCATCCGGTGGAGGAGATTGTTGTTGCTGTGACGGATCAGGCGTTGGACTAGCGGACACGTTTACTCTCCAGCTACTGCGCTAATTGAAAGTCGGCCCGTACTCTTCCGAGCAGAGGGGCCGAGCAAAACCTACTTCTTGACGTGGGTCTTCTTGCTGTGGCGCTTCTTGCCGCCCTTCTTGCGACCCTTCTTACCTACGTGCTCGACCTTGCTGATCTTCTTGTGACGTGCCATGAGGTTTCTCCTTGTGGGTTATTCCGGGAGAAGCCAATAAAAATGGCCCCACACCGGATATTCCGGTACTGGAGCCTCAGTATTATCCTGCACGACGCAGGGTACGAGCATCTCGGTTGAATTTCAGTTACTAGTATTGAGGCAAGTCTTTTGTTTTGTCAAGAAAAAAGTGAAAGATAGTTAATATGCGCAGGATATTACGTCAATTCCTGCGCAATTAGGCTATAATAAGGGGTGTCGGACGCTCTAACGTCCGGCCTAGAGCCAACACAGGAGACGACCTGCGTGACACCCCACACCGAGAATATAGCACACCCTGCGCCTTTGAATAGCCAAACGAAGGTATGCACTCGCTGCAAACTGCCTTTCCCTCTGGATGGTTTCTATCGAAACCCCCAGACTAAAGATGGGCATCAATCTCGCTGCAAGAAGTGCCAAGTAGAGGTAAATAACGAGTACGCAGCGAAGCGAAAGATAGAAAACCAATCCCGTATTCTTGAGCCAAAAATGTGTCCTCATCCCAATTGCGCCATGCTCGGAATACTACAGCCCCCAGAGAATTTCGGGATAGATAACAGGAGAAACGGTGGATTGGCTCGGTATTGCAAAGAGTGTTATTTGCTTATGCCTAGCCAGAACCAAAGGTATGAAGTTCTAACAGACGGTACGAGATTGAAAATTTGTGCCGATTGTAAGGCTCCAAAACCACTCCCAGAATTTGATAATGATCTTCGTGCGCGTGATGGTCATTACGCTTACTGTAGACAATGCTGCTCTAAGTACAATAAGCAGAACTATGAAAAGACCAAGGATAAGCGGCATAAAACTACTACTGAATGGCGCGAGAAGAATAAGGATCGAATTGAGACAAGAAATAGGAAGTGGCTTGATGATTATTTGCAGTCCGTTAAGGATGGAGCGCCAGAGAAAACTAAGGTATGTACGAAATGCAAAGGCAATCCGCAGCCCTTGAGCAATTTCTCCATAAACTTATTGCACAACGATGGGCATACGAGCCAGTGTCACATCTGTATGAGAAAAACCATAACGGAATGGTATGGAAGAAACAAAGATTCGATTGAGGCAACTAGGCGTGAGAGAAGGAAGTCTAGCTGGGGTAAACGACACGCTAAGGCTTGCAAGGAAAGTGCACTAAGAAAGGGTGTTCCGTTCGAACTTACAGCCGAAGACTTCAATGATCCCACGACTGGAGAACTGCCCACTCATTGCCCCATATTCCCGTCCGTCGTCCTTGACTATGAGGCTGGCCCCAACCGTCGTCATTGGGCTAGCGTTGATCGCATCGTGCCGGAACTCGGCTATACCAAGGGAAATGTTGCAGTCATTTCAAATGGGGCCAACACATGGAAATCCAACGGAAGTAGTCCAGAGGAGCGGAGGCGTATCATTCAAATTATTGCTGGATCACAGAAGGCGAAGCGCACAGAGGTCACTCAGGAGCAGAAATCGCTATTTAACATCTAGCTCCCTCGTACCTACTCCCACCGCTTTACGCACTTCCTCAGAAACCTTCTCCGAGATGTGCATCTTCTGCTCAATGTTAACTCCAAGCATACCCCCTTGGTTGTACACAGCAACGATCTTTCCTGTGGCCTTAGAGGTTCGCATAAGGGTATCTAGAGAGTTAAGGTCTGTCGGAAGCGCAATTGAAACTTCCGTCAAGAGATGATCCTTCTGTTTTTTCACTGTAACCGCCATATACTTCTCCTTTATCCACTCTCAGACACGACCGAACGGGGGTCGCCACCCTTGCTGCCTTTTTGTTTCACGCGGGGTGCAGCCTGCCCCGACGAGGGTCTTCCACCAGCATGTGGCTTACCTCCGCCCCCACCTTTTCCTCCAGCATCGCCACCCCCTAATTGTGCAGGATCAATTCCCAACTTTTTCAAAAACATGGCAATATCGACTTGCGCTAATACCTTCATCTTCTCTAATTGCTCTGTTTCCTTCCCGCTTTCTTCAATCTCCTGCTCAGGATTCGGCACATCTGCGGCTTTCATAATCGTTAACCACGATATTGGCGCTCCCAACTTCTTGAGTTGGACCAAGAATAGTTGCTGTTGCATCTGCGTCACCTTCAACAGCGTACTCGGCACCGATACCAGCCGAATCTGCTTGACGAACCACCGCGCCCGCTCCAACTGGGTGTACTTCGAATCCGTTTCGGGGAATCCTGCCCCGATCATCTCATCCGGTAGGTGGCTAGGAATAAGCTGGTCTGGCTTGTAATCGAATACTTCTGGAGCCATCTTCTCCGGGCCAACATACTCCATCACCCGACGAGTATCGAACCACTGCAAGATTAAGTACTTGACCCTCTGACCTACTGACTTATTAGCCTTCTCCACGCGCTGCGCTATTCCTTTGCCGACAGGCCCAATCGACTCCAGCATCTTGTCCGCAGTGTCGGAAGCTATCTGTAACTTCATGTTGCTTCCGAGATTACCCAAATCCTCAAGACCAAGCTGCTTGCCTTCCTTTTCGTTCAGATACTTCAAGAACTCAAAGTTCGCGGACTCCACTTTCACTTCTTCGGGAAGAATAGACTGGAAAGTGTCCTTCGGCTTGCCATCTACTCCAATACGCACATCCGGCTCGAAGATGTCGAAGTGCTCAATCTTCGGCCCACCCGTCTCCGTGTGGTTGTAGCCCATCGGGGGGTTCAATCTTGCAGAGTTAGTCTGATCTATCAGCCTTTCATGCTTCCTGATCGTCTGCTCGATAGAAGCTACATCCCCAACAATCGACCGTCCTAGCGGTTCCCACGCCCAATCATCCACCGTGTACTGGATGATAGGCATACGGGGGTCCCAGTCGAACGCTGGCCCATCGTACATAGGCTTTCCCATTCCTGTTGACGTGATGATTAAGCGCAGATTTGGGTATATCCGGCAATCCTCTGGCTCCGCAGGACGCTCGAACGGTTCTCCATTCCTCATCCCGCCAAAGATTCTTTGACCTACAAACGGAACTTTGTAGAACCATGACGTTCCTAAGTCGCCCATAGGAAGTTCGTAGCCTGTGTTGTTGATTCGCAAATCCCGCACAAAGGTGTAGCGAATCTCTGCGTACAGGTTCCCAAACGTCCTGCCCACGTCTCCGTAGCGGTTTCTCTCGGCATAGTCAACGCGCTGCGCCTGCATCCGCGTCTGATAGTTACGGCGCATCCCCACGGTCTGGATTTCATTCTGGAATAGCGGGAATCTTCCATGCGCCTCCGCGATAGGCATGTAGTCGTAAACCGTAACCGCATAGGCATCCTGAATGTCGTTGGTGCGAGAAGGAATCTGCGTAGGAAGAACGTCTAAGAGACCTAGCGCGTCAAACTCCATCTTCCTTTCGCCGTACCCATATTCTGTAGCTCTGACCTTTGGCCACAGGTAGCCGATCCCCATGACTGAGGCGTACTGGAGAACTTTGAGGATTTGGAAGGGGAAGTCGGATTCTAAATAAACACATTTTGAAACTTTTGTAAGCATCTCGGCCATTTTTTTAAAGGCCGGGTTATCGCTTCCAAACCCAGCTATTTCACGAACTTGCGCCAAAGTCTCGCAGAATTTCCTAATGTCGTACTTTAAATTATTTGTAACTAAAGTTGATCTGCAATTGTCGTTGAAGATTCCATTAAATACTCGAAGATTTCTAGGGAAATCCTTATAGCATTTTTGGGACTCAAGAAATCCCTCAGATTCCTGAATTTGAGATTCGACCCACCCATATCGCTCTTCGGGAGATGTCCAGAAAGGCGGAGCCTGCCAGCTTGAGGTTTCAGTCTGGGACTTAAAATAGCTAGCGGATTCTCCCATTACTGGCAAGGCGCAGTCTCATTTTCTCTCCCGGTGCCGCCCTACTTCCCCTAATAGGACGTTTTACGATAACACGTTGCTTCAAGGGAGTATAGAGCAAAATATCCTGCGCGTCTAGATTTGTTTATCCGTCCCACTAAAAATTAGCATCCTAACCAAACGAGGTGCATTATGCCCGGACTCATCGGTTTGCTAATTTCGCTTATTATCCTTGGATTGGTACTTTGGGTTATCTGGTGGATTCTCTCGCTAATTCCTGCGCCGCCCCCAATAAACACCGTCATCCGTGTGGTGTTCGCCCTCATCTGCCTGATCGCAGTTCTTAGTCTTTTATTCGGCGGATGGTCGTTCCCCATCGGTGAACACGGCTATCTGCGGTAGACGATACCGTTTCAACGCCTCAATATCGCACAAGTATGTCATGCCACACGTAGGGCAAACCGCGTTCGATCCCCACCACCACTGAAATCGAGTGCCGCATCCCCAGATATATCGTCCTTCTCCCAACAGCCTTTTTGCCGTCCATTCTGCCAATTCTTCTGGCGTCATGTCTCCCCTACCGCCGTCGCACTGGCGCTGCATCAGGATGGGCGGTATTACTTGGTTTGAATCCATCCGTAGTTTCCTTTACTCAAAGGGGCAATCATCAGCCCGCTAACTGTTCCCGATCCGCTCCATCTCGTAGCGTAGCCATCGGCGTCTATTGTTACTATTTCGGTCGGCCACAAATCCTCCGCCGCACGAGCATACGTATATTGTCCCTGTGCTGGCTTAGGAGGCCCAAGCAATCTCTTGGCGCACTTGGCGGCGTGCTCTAGCTCAGCTTCGCTCCAGTGTTCGCTATACGCTTCCACAGGATTGCTCCATCCTTTTCACTTCTTTCCTGCGCCAAACCATCGTCGGAATAGGACGAAGGTTAGTCCTTTTCGGCCTTGGAAAAAACTTCGCGTTCCGGCCACGATAGCTAATTTTTAGGATCGAGAATCCGTGATTCACGCAGTACATAAGACCATTACCAAATGTATCGCGCCCAAGTACCGTCGAGTACGGGTAGAAACATCCACAGTGGTTAGCCCACTGACCCTCGAAAATAGGTTTAGTGCCTAGCTTTTCTTTCATATCATCCTTCCCGCATCAGGTCTTCCGCACACTCACTCATTAGCACATTCTGGACATTCACGTACATGGGATATTACATATTTTCGAACGTCGTTACAATAAAATGGAAAGTAATTGACTATCTGCACGTCGTTGCCAAAGCCTTCAACTTTGCCATTAGTATAGATACGATATTCCTTACCTTCCGCACGAACCTTAAATAATAAATCATCTGGAGCCATTTGATACGTTTCCATAATCGTTTTCCTTTCAAACCGTTTTATAGTACAAACATCTTCCCCACTCGTCCGGAACCCGAGCGGCGCAAGGAGTACCATAAATGTCGTCTACTAAGTCCTGCGGCAATCTGGTCAAGTGCGGCTCCGCGTGATACTCAAAGATACGCCACAATTCTTTCTTCCCCAGCATGTCGATAGCTTGGCCACAGTTAGGTAGGTAGCCTTCGGGACACTTAGACTTAGTTTCCTTGCGCTTCATACTTACCCTTCTACCCGCACATTGACCTTAAGTAGTTCCACTGTGTTATCGAATGCCTTGCGGAGAACCTTGTCATCTATCTCCAGCGGATATACGCTTCCTGATCGCGCCATCCCAGCCATAACGCAATCACAAATCATATCCAGAACGTCTATCAGGTTAACATCGGCAGGAACTCCGTCCGCTTGCAGGAGATGATGGCGGTTTACCTTGCGATGCTTATCCCACCACTCAGTCTGCTTGAACCCAGTCACAAAATCACGATGGAAACCGTCAATGTCACCGATCTTGTCGTGATCGTGAACTTCGGCAGCTTCCAGTAGTTTGTCCTGCATGAAAAAGATGGCCTCACGAACGTCCGCTATATGCTCGTAGCTGCTTGCAAGCAGAGTTTCCTTGCTAGTATTAGCGAAGTCGCAGGTTCTGGTGTCGGCGGTAGGACTCTTGTGGATCGTAATCATTTGGTTCCTGCTTTCTGACCACGACGGTAGGCTTCGATGATGCGCTGGTTCGTAATATCAGCGGGAGGGCGCTTCCATGGGTCTGCTTCTGAACCATCAAGGGGCAGAGGATGAAGCAAGTCCTTGATCTCCTCCGGCACTGCCGGTTTGGGCGCTACATCAAGGTAGATTTGCATTTTCCTCCACACCCAGTCCGCGTCGTAGTCACCACCTTTGTACGACTCACGGAGAGCGTGCTCGATCTCTTCTGCGGTGAAGGTCTTCGCTGGTTTCACCTCCAACTCCGGCGCTAGGAACATTCTCCGCTGCCATTCAGCAAATACTTCCTGCTCTTTAGACAGCCTTGGCCACTTCATTTGTTCTCTCGTAACAGTGATTGATCCCGGCATACCATCACCAGGTCTGCCGTAGATGAAGGGTGGATCGGCGAACACTGGTTCAATGATTCCTCGCGCTTCCTCATCAGTCGGCACAATCGGATTATCCGCCAACCAGCGAACAAAATCGTGCAACGCCCGCTTGATGATTCCTTCCTCTACCCCAGAATGCGCAAGCGCATAATCAACTCGTCCTAGCGCGAACTTTAATCCACCCTCCGGCACTACAATCTTCTTCTCGCTCATTGTCCTTCTCCCGGCTTCTATTTTACTCCTGCGCCTCTACTCTACCAAATCCCCCACCCCGCCATCAAACAGCTTCTTAGGTAACCGCACCTTCGGTTCCCTGACTGACTTGTCATCGGCACTGAAGGCTTCACTATGAAGATAGCTCTCCCTCGTCATCGCGAACCTGTCCTCGTATCGCTTCACCGCGTTTGCCCTAGCGCGGATCAGGAAGTCCCGATTGAAATCGTTCCTTGCATTCGCGATCTTATTATCTATGTCGCTTAGAACAGCCTTGAATTGCACTTCCTCCTGCTGCCTTTGGTACATCTGCGCAATTTCTTCCTTGGTCTTCTCCCAAATGCGCATACGACCTGACCACTTCTCCGCTTCCATAGCTGTGCGGCAAACGACTTTCTCGAACCCAGCAGGAGCGGCGTACTGCTCAGGCATACCTTGGATGATCTCTCCAGTTCCGCCATAGACAGATGGGTTGGAGAAATAAAAACATATCGGTTTATTGAGTTGAGCGTTACGTTGCATCGTTACATTCTCCGATTGCCGTACCCCTAATATCAAAACATGCAAACTCCGCATGGAAGATTTTAGCCGCTTCCTCGTATGCTTTTGCAGCCATCAATTTGCCCTCTTCTGTGCCGGGAAAACTTCCCAAATGATGATGCTTTCCCATACAGTGAATCTGAGCATACCACCTACTATCTTTAGGATACCAAGTGACCCCTTTGAATCCAGATGTGTTGCTTGTTGGAACGCGGCGGTTGCGCATATTGTCCCTATGCTCACATACTCGCAGATTTTCTCTGCAGTTGTTTAGTCCATTGTGATCTTCGTGGTCAACTTTAATCGACTTTTCCGTGATCCCCATAATGTCACGGTGCATATAGACGGTTTGTAGTTTCCTGTTTTCGTCATACCGAGTGCTTACCGCATAAATAATACTTATCTCACCTTTGCGATTCTTGCAAAACTGAACGTGCCACTTATATTGGGACAGACGCTCATACTGGTCATCGTCAACCATTGTGGAGTAGCCCTTAGTGAGAGGGATGATCTTCATTTTTTAGTTAAGTCCTCTACCATTTGAATCCGCTTTCCTATCCAAGCCACAACAGGCACCGCGAACGAGTTACCAATCATTCTGTATCGTGGCCCATCTGCCGACTTCTCAGTTAGTTTAGTCCAATTATCGGGAATTCCCTGAAGCCTCTCACACTCCACTGGAGTAAGACGGCGTACTTGCATCCCACTCGTCGGTTGTGATGGTTCAAACGAAACCGCTCCCGGTCCTTCCGCTGTTAGGGCATCTGAAATATCGGCTTCTGGTTTTATTCCTACCTGATTACTAGTTTCGCTTCCCCGCAGTTGGCGAGGATGAATGAATCCTACAGGTTGGTAAGCTACTGCTGGCCCAGAAGGAATTTCCAATCCTGTCCCTACGCGGAGAGGAGGAGAGCAGTTATCGTCGCATGTAAAATCACGACCAGCATTTGATTGGAAGGCTAAATATGTTGTCTGATGTGTTCCTGTCTCTGCCGACAGCGAGCCAGCAATTTCTCCATCCTCTCCCATAACCCTAACCTCGTCTCTTGAGTTTTGGGCGAAAGCGACAACTGTTGATTGCAGAGAATCGCTTCCGTCAGGAGTTCTCACAGTGCCAGCTACATCGCCTTCGTTCCACCATCCCTGTCCAGTGTTTTGGAATCCTTTTGGTTCGTCAAAGAAACCCCCTGTCACTACATAATTGTCGCTTGTAGGGTATCCGCCCTTGGCGTGGTGGCAAGTTACCGCATGGGATAAGATTGTCTCGCTGCCCCCCCCTATATCCCCACCATTAGAACGCAATGTTCCTACGCCTTCATCGTAACTTCCGTGGGAACTGGACGTGAACGGAATAAATGCTCCTGCTCCGTCAATATCTCTTCCTCTATCTCCATATCCTCCTCCCAAAGTTCCTGCAATAAGTCCTCCTCCGTTTCCATCAGAGGGATCGGGCCAGCCACGCTCACCAGAGCCACCCTTAAGGCATCCGGCAACGCCTTTGCCCTTTTCTCGGCGCGGCGCAGGATACCCTGACATGCTTTGGCGCTCAAAAAGTACCGCTGCGGCATATCTCCAGTCTCCAAGATATCCGACAACGAAGACCCTACGCCGTCGCTGTGGTACTCCGCAGTATTGAGCGTCAAGAATTCGGTAAGCGAACCCATACCCGAATTTCCCCAAGATTCTGAGAAAGGTTCCAAACGCTCGTCCTCCGTCAATCGACAGGACGCCGGGGACGTTCTCCCAGACCAACCATCGGGGCCTGAGCCTTTCAGCAAGTCGAGCGAATTCAATGGTGAGTTGACCACGATCTCCGTCCATTCCTGCTCGCAATCCTGCGACTGAGAAATCTTGGCAAGGTGTTCCTCCGACCAGAAGGTTGATTGTTCCGACATCCTCCACTCCAATCTTTGTGAAATCTCCTAAATTTGGCACCATAGGAAACCGTTTTGCCAAAAGAGCACATGGAACAGGATCAACCTCACTTACAGCAGCACACTCCCATCCTAATGGCCCAAAAGCCAGTTCCGCACCGCCTAAACCAGAACAAATTGAAAGGTATCTCATCCCTCAAACACTCTACCATATTCCTGCGCCCGTGATGAGAAAATTTAGGGTCACCACCCGTCACCAACTGCCATCTGATTGGC
>Ga0182024_10021691_pt1 | contig 11636 bp, 10 predicted proteins | sample P32metaG_FD_120480 | JGI IMG/M metagenome (GOLD analysis project Ga0182024, IMG submission 120480) | Permafrost microbial communities from Stordalen Mire, Sweden - P3-2 metaG (Illumina Assembly) | ecosystem: Environmental > Terrestrial > Soil > Wetlands > Permafrost | place: Sweden: Stordalen... | reverse complement strand
TGGGTGCCGCGCGATGCGACCGAAGCCCAACGCGAAGAACTGCGCGCTCGGCTCGAAACGGCCATGCGCGCCATCACGAGGGATTGATGCGCCGGTTGTCCTTGTAACGCTGGATGATTTTTTGCACGTAAGCCTTGGTGCCGGGGAAGCCGATTCGCTCGATGAACTCCGCGCTATTGGTCGCACTGTCGCCGGCCAGCCATTTGAGGACGTTGCCCCGGCCCGCATTGTACTCCGCCAAGCCGAAAGGCAGCGGATCATCCGCCTGGCTGTAATGGCGCAAGTCCCTTTTCAGATACCACGTCCCGGCCAGCACGTTGGTCAGCGGGTCGAGGCAAGAAGTGAAATCAAAGTCCTTGATGTGTTCCGCCGAAGCCCATTCCTGCGCCGCCGCCTCGCGAATTTGCATCAGGCCCAGTTCGCCAGCCCGTCCGCGCACGCCCGGATGGAATCCGCTTTCCCGCCAAATGACTGCGCGAATCAGGGCCGGGTCGAGTTGATAGCGTTGGGCCGCCTGAGCGATGGCCGAATCGAAGCGATGCTCGTGCCAATAGAGGCAGCCCTCGACAGCCAGGAAGCCGATCAGCGCCAGCAGCAGCACATTTCGCAAGTGTTTCATCTCAACGTGGCTCCGACTGACTCCTCTCCAAGAGCGGCCAACTTCACCTCGAATTCAGGCTATTTCCTTCCCTTGGCTTTCCCGTTCCCTTTTTGTCCTTTTGCCGGATTGGCGGCGGCGGGCGGGCGGGCCTGTGCGGCGGGCGCGGCTGGCGGACGAGAAGGTGCGGCGGGTGCCGCCGGTGCGGGGACGGCGGGGGCTTCGGGAGTCGCCGGCGTTGCGAGGGGTTCGCGGGTCAAAATCAAGTATCCGGCCAGGATGATTCCTACGACGATCGCGCTGACGCTGACGTAGAGGGATTTCAAGGAGGGCTTGAACTGGAATTCCACGAGGTGGTGGCCAGGCGTCAAATACACTCCCCGCATGATGTAGTTGCAGCGCAGGACCGGGGCCAGCGCGCCGTCGATCCGCACGCGCCAATCCGGGTTAAAGCGATCATTAAGCAGGAGAACCGCCGGGGTTTTGGCCTCGGCCTCAAGGTGGATGTCTTTGGAGTGGTACTCGGTAATGGCCACCGTGCCGGGATCGGCGGTTGAGGCAGAGGCGGTCTGGGGAACCGGGGAGTTGGTGGCCAGCAGGACCGTGTCCCACGGCTCCAAATCCGGGTTGACCAGGGTCTCCAGCGTTGCCGCATCGTTAGTCGGAGTGCGCCAATTGGAATAGAGTTTGGCCCGGGGCAGGGCACGCGTGTTTTCGATGATGCCGAGGTCCCCTTTGGTGCCGGTATCGACGGTCATGTCGCCGTAATCGCCCAGGGACGCGATCCCAGGCTTGGGGTGCATCGTAAAAAGGACAGGCAGTCTAAAGCTGTGATGAATGGGATCGGCGCGCTGATTGAAGTAATCCACCGCGCCGGAGCTTCCCAGGATGTAACGCGTGTTGGTCAATTGCCACAGACGCACCGCGGGCCGGAGGTCGGTGCTGTGGATGTCGGCTCCGGTCAACTCGAAGGCCTTGAGGTAATCGCGGTCCAAATCAGGCATGTGCGAAGCTTGGGAAAAGTCCAAGGCTTGGATGTTGTGGTAAGGGAAATCATTTTGCAGCCAGAAGAAGTAAAGCTGGCCAAAGCCCGGTTGGATGCCGCTGCCGGGGCCTCTGGGTTCGAGCTTGCCGATGACCCGGTGCTCCCAAGGTTTGTCGCTAAGAAATTTAACCACAGGGTTGCCCTGGTACTTCTCGACGTAATCGAAGTAGTGAATCCAGGGGATGTCCGCTCGGGCCAGATCGCAAATGATCAGTGCCGCCAGCGCGCCCCAAGCCCACTTGCTGCGGGACCCGGTCCAGGCGCCATTGAGGATGACCGCGAGCGCCACGACACCGGCGGCCAGGAAACCAATGAAGACGCCGGCCCGTTGAAGGCAGAAATCGGCAATCTGCTTGGCCATGAATTGCGGGTAGTTGTCCGGGAAGTTTTGGGATTCGAGATAGCGGATAAAATCGTTCCTGTAAGCGTAGAGCAGGGCCGCACCGGCCACAGACACGCCGATCAGAACCACCATGGAAATGTTCCATTTGCGATCAAACCCGGACAACTTGCCGATTTTCTCGGAGCCGCGCAGGTAACGGCGGTAAAGGACTTCCATGCCGTAGGCCGCCAGGATGATCCAGGCGATGTGGAAGGGGTTCATGAACTTGATCGGATTTCGGATAGTCGAGACATACGGGATTCTATAAAGTAGCTGGTAAACGAAGCCGAAGCGTCCCCATGAAGCCAGCAGTGAAAAGAGAGCCACCGCTCCCCAGTAGCCGACGGCGGCGCGTTCGGACTTGGTGTAGGGGCGGTCTTTGCGAAAGAAATTGGCTAGGCCGAAGGCGGCGAGCAACGAGACCATGACGCCCGCACATTCGCCCGAGCCGCTGTAGCGCCAATAAATGCCGGTTTTTTTGGTAACGGTCAGCATCCCCTCGGTGCGTGAAAAACGGTCCGGCGTGTTCAGCCCAGTGAGATAGGTTTCCTGCATTTTCAAGCTGGAGACGTCGTTCGAGCGCACGATCAAGCTGGTGACGACGTTCGAGCGCGCGATGGGGTCGTCGCTGCCCAACGCCGCAACACGGGGGTCCTGCCCGATCAGGCCCCAATAGGCTCCGGAGCGATCTTTTTGGTCGATGTTGCCGCTGAGGCGATAACCGAAAAGCCCCGGGACAAAAACCTGCAGCGTCTCCAATTTGGGCAGGCTCCATTGAGTGGCGGAGTTCCAGCGCGCCTGCTTGGTCTGCGCATCCTGTTCCATGGCGGCGACGCCCTCGACTTGGGTTTGGACCAAAGTCTTCATGGTGTGGAAGGCGATGATCGCGGCAAAGAACACAACCAGTATTTCGGCCAGAACGGCGTTGCCTACTCTGCGGCCGGCGGGGACATCGTCCGAGAGCATGCGGAATATGATGAAAATGCCAATGAAAACACTCAGGATAGCACCGACATCGTAACCCTCCATGACACCCATGCCGACCGCCAGCCCAGCCAGGACGGCCTTCTCCCAGATTTTTGGGATGGACTTTGCGCAAAGAGCGGCCATAGCCAGAAACGTGCAACCGGCGGAGATATTCCAGTAGCCCAAACCCCAGCAAGCGATGGAGAAGAAGTGGCCGTTCAGGCCGGCCGCGACGCCGCCGAGCACGCAGACCATCGGGCTGAAATTCAACTGGCGAAAGAAGAGCCAGGCGGAAAAGCCCAAAAACAGCAGCGCGAGTGGCTCGTAGAATTTCAAGAAAACCACCGGCGGGAGCAAGGTGTTCAGCAACATGCTAATGCACGGAGAGGCGGACGGGCCCTCGCCTCCCAGCCAGTTTACGTCCCCCCATGTCCCGGCAAACCGACCGGGCATGCGATTGAAGTCGGCTGAGAGGAGTCCAAGCGGCTTATCATTGGCAAAGAGAATCTGATGCGCTTACAGGCTCTTGGCGAACAATGCGAGCAGCGCCCCACCGAGCAATGCCAACAGGAGCCAATGGTAGGGGACTGGCCTCGTGGACCCTGAAGCCGTAGAAACAGCGCGCGCAGCCATGACGGATCTCGAATGAACTAACGTCCTAGGGAGGCTGGCATGACTTCGCCGCGCCCGGCCTGTCGGCCCGGCCAATGACGCACCGCGAGGTAGCCCGCGCGCAGAATCAGAAGGAATGGCGAGATCGCGTATGCTCGCTCATTTGGCAGTATTATGTTTTTCATGTTAAAGCGTTCATGGAAGGAGGCTCGTTGATGTTGGCAGCGAAGGAAGAAGAAAAGCCAGCGGCAACCGTTCACACTTGCAGCGGGTCTTTGAATTGCTCATGTAAGAACATCCTCGCATGTTTGTAGGGCAATTCCTGACAAAAGTGGACACAGTTGTCAAGCTTGATTAAAGATCACCAAGAGCCGCAAAGAATTTTACTCTTGCGCCCGGTGCCGCTACGTCAATTCTTCCGCAACACAAATTTGCCGTTTTCAATGGCCACCAACTGGACAGGTTTATCCCGGACGAATTCGTCCACGGCCTTCTTGACGCCGCCTTGCCACCAACCGCCTGCCTGATAGTCGTCTCCGGTAATGTAGCCGCCCGGCTTGGTCTTCTGGAAGGAAAGCGTCAGGTCTTGCCGGACAAATTCATAAAGGTGGTTGCCGTCGATGTAAACCCAATCGAAATAGCCATCCTGGAATTCGCCCAGGACGTTGTTCGAAAAGTCTCGGTGAATGACGATGCGTCCAGAATGGATTTCCGCATCAAAGCGCTGGCGGACGGAGTGATACCGTTCATCCATTTCCTCCTGTCCCCGGCTGGTTTTGCCGCCATACAAGGCTTCTTTGTAGGTGTTGGACGGTTCATACTTCCAGGGATCGATCAAGTGCAACTCTTTGGGATTTACGATTTTCAAAACCCGGGCGGAAAATTCTCCACGGTGGACGCCAACCTCCGCGCAGACCGAGTTCTTCGGGAGCATTTCCAGCAAATGCTCGCGATAGCCGGGTTGCCACGGGACAAAATCGAGAAGCCTGGCAAATTTGTCAGCCCCTGGAGCGCGCTTGAGCAGGTTCTTTAGAAGAGGAGGCCAATGCGCGACAAGTTCCTTCCGCCGTTCGTCGTCTTGGACTCGCATAAGGGGGCGTCAGGCGGAGACGGTTCTAAGCAAGGGGTTCGGCATCTCGTCCCATCGCGCTTTCTGCCGGGCCGCGCGCTGATCCGCCTGCGCCATCAACTTCGCCGTGCTCTCGCGAATGATCTTCAGTGTTTCAGGTTTCAATTCCCGATTCCCCGTCCCGTTTTGCCCCGATCGAAGCAAGGGTTTGTATTGAAGCTGAAAGTTCGGCTCGACCGCTTTAACCTTGTTAAAATGCGTGTTGGCGACAGCTCGTTCCACCGATTCCGGCGTGTGCGATGCGCCCAACCAAGTCAGCATCTCCGTTAACCTTGCCGCCGTGTCTTGCAGGAGGTCGTGATAAGAAACGAAAAAGACCGGAACTCCATTTTCAGCCGCCGCCAGATGGCTTGTGATATGAGCAATCCAGCCCGGAAGGTATTCGAGGCAGAAGGCGTCGATATCCTTCCCCGCCTTGCTTTGAACGTAATTCACACGGAGAGAAACGTGGAATATCGAAACCAAACAGTCCTCCGGAGAACGGTATGGACATAAATGGCGGCAGGCGTCGAATGCGGCTTGCCTTTGGTCGCCGTTGGAAAACCTTGCTTTGAGAGTAGGAAAATCATCATGGCTCTTGATAAGAGCTCCCGGAGTTTTGATGCTCAAGTCCCGGCGAGCCACCCTCTCGCAATAAAAATCCGGAACGATTCTGGCCGCCAGGTCTGCGTCCCCGGTTGCCGTCGTGATCCCTTGATTCTGGTGAAAAACATCGCTGAGAAGGAAGCGTATCCACCAATTCCCAGATCGCGGGTATGAATTTACGAACGTAATTTGTTCACTTGCGTCCAGGAGCCTGTTGATTTCCCTTGTGTTATGAGCCTGAATGAACATGCGATGAACAGGACCCATGCCTTCGGACAGAAGTCGGGGGAGTTGCGCGAGAGTTTTCCGCTTCAAAAGCATGCGGACGCCAGGAATCAAACTCTGGCAGGCGACGCGGGCCATCCACTTTAACTCCCGGCTTTTTTTCTTTGTTTCGGTCATAGTCGCGAAAGTTGCCCTCCCGCGCGTGTAGGGTTATTCCTGACAGAATCGGGCCATCCCGTCAAGCCCTTTTCCAGCAACTATTTCCATACGGGTGCAAATCAGATTTCGGTAGGGTCGGCGCGCTACGCAGAGTCCCGCATTCAAGGCACCAAGTGGCGTGCGGCGGCGTTGAGCATCGCGATTGTGTCGCGCAAGACTGGCTGTCCGTTCCAATTGTGCGTGACCAAGAACCGGCCGGGGGTGATTCCCTTCATGCGACCCGCCGGTATGGAAAATGGGCTTCCTCGACAAAGACGGAGAAAACTTTCCCACGCCCTGTCAGTTCGGTGCGCAACAGCGTTACGAACTCGCTTTAGCAAATCTAGGTCCCCTCGACGTGGAAGTGGCGTCCTGGCGAAGCGATTGCCGGCACCCAAAAACTCGTTCGCGCGCGACTCGATGAAGTTATAATCCGACCATTCAATATGCCTATGCGGATGATCAGGATGACTCAACAGTTGATTGGCCAGACGCCAGGGCGCTCCTTTAGTGCGAAATTCGCGAACCCCTCGGTGCAGTTTGGAACTGGGGCTGAGAGCGAGGTCCTCGATCAGCAATTGATGCGTGAACTGCTCCCAATGAGTCCAAGCAGAGAGGAAAAGTCCCTCAGCAAGTTTGTGAAGGTCGGGTGCCGAAAGGAATCCGCGCGGGCCACTGTTGGCGGTGACTTTGGTCAGCACGCTATCAATATGATTAAGCGTAACAAGGAACTCATCGCGTAGGCCCTCTTGGCTCATGGTCGAACTAGAGGGCGTGCTTTATGACTCGCATAGAATGACGCACAGTTGCATGGCCTCCACCAAGATTGAGGACGACATTCCAGTGACCTGAGCGGGGAGGGACCAGACGGGCAGGGAAATGGGTAAAGAATCCGCCATAATAATGGTACGAACGCCCTGATTTGTAATTGGAATAATCGGAATCATCCATGAGCAAAACATTAGCTTGGGTGTCGCTCTCGACTTCGACAACGTCTCCGTTCTGGATGAACAGCCTTTTGGACAAGTGATCAGACATATTTTACTTCTTTCGCACTTAGATCATGAGTTCACGATTCTACCAAACGCCAACCTAATCCATTGTGACCAATGGGTCAAATAATGCGCCAATTTACGCCAATCTTGTCTTTCGCGCAATCCTCACCGAACCCCTATCCGCCTTCGATTATCCGTTGAACGTTGAATCTTGAACTCTGGATTGTTCTTGTGTAACCTGACCCGCATGGCGACCAGCGCGACATTGGAACAGGAGTCACCGGCGGCGGAAGAACCGCGCCGGGCCGCGCGCTGCCCCGAGTTGCTCGCGCCGGCGGGAGACTGGGAATGCGCCAGGGCGGCGGTCGAGAATGGCGCCGATGCCATTTACTTTGGCCTGGATCGCTTCAACGCCCGCATGAGGGCGGACAATTTCACCGCCGCCGACCTGCCGCGCTTGATGGATTATCTCCACCGCCGAGGCGTCAAGGGCTACGTGACGTTCAACACGCTGGTTTTCGCCGATGAAATGGCGGAAGCGGAACAATATCTGCGCACCTTGATCAGCGCCGGAGCCGATGCCGCCATCGTCCAGGATGTCGGCGTCTGCCGCCTGATTCGCCACCTTTCGCCGGACTTTCCCATCCACGCCTCCACGCAAATGACTGTCACCAGCGCGGCCGGTGTGGAATTCGCGCGTGAACTGGGTTGCTCTCTGGTGGTGCTGGCGCGGGAATGTTCGATCAAGGAAATCGGGCTTATCGCTGCTGCGGTGGCACTGCCGTTGGAGGTGTTTGTTCACGGCGCGTTGTGCGTGGCCTATTCCGGTCAATGCCTGACCAGCGAGGCCCTGGGCGGCCGCTCGGCCAATCGCGGCGAATGCGCCCAAGCCTGCCGCATGCCCTACGAGTTGATCAGCGACGGGCAATTGGTGCCGCTGGGAGACCGCCGCTATCTTCTCAGCCCTCAGGATTTGGCAGGGCTGGAAGTGCTGCCCGATCTGGTGAGTGCCGGCGTGGCTTCGCTCAAAATCGAAGGCCGCCTCAAGTCGCCCGAATACGTGGCTAACATCACGCAGATTTATCGGAGGGCGTTGGACAAGAGTTTCGCGCCGCCGGAAGCGGAGACGCTTTACAAACTGGAGATGGCTTTTTCGCGCGGGCTTCATACGGGCTGGTTCGGCGGCGTTAATAATCAACGACTGGTCCACGCGCGCTTCGGCAAAAAGCGCGGTGTTTTTCTGGGGGAGGTGCAGGGCGTCCGCGCCGGGAGTATTTTTCTGCGTTTGAAAGCGCCGCTCAAGCTTGGCGACGGCATCGTCTTTGATGCCGGGCAACCGGACCAGGAAGAGGAGGGCGGGCGCATCGCCAAACTTTCGCCCGCCTCGTCGCGCAAGGCCGAGACGGAAATCCGGCTCTTCGGTCAAGTCGATTTCAGCCGCATCCATCCCGGCGACAAAGTTTGGAAGACGAGCGATCCGGCGTTGGACCGCGCGTTGCGCCAAAGTTTCGCCGGCCCGGCGCGGCATTTTCAACGGCCGATTGATCTGGAAGTGCAGGGCAGGGCAGGCGCGCCGTTGACCGTGATCGCTCGCGACGAAGCGGGGCGCGTCGTGGAAGTGAAGTCGGACATGCCGCTGGCGGTGGCGCAAAATCAGCCGCTGACCGAGCAGCGATTGCGGGAACAATTGGGCCGCTTGGGCGGGACGCCCTTTTGCCTGGGGCGTTTGAGCAACAAGTTGGAAGGCGGCGTCATCCTGCCCATGAGCGAACTGAACCGCCTGCGTCGCGAGCTGGTGAGTCAACTAGAGGAAATGCGGGCGCGGCCCAGTCGCTGGACGTTGCGCGAAACGCGGCCAACGACGTCGTTCGCGGGCGCCACGGCTGAGGGTGAACCGCGATTGGCGGTGCTGGTGCGCAGCATGGCGCAATTGGAAGCGGCGCTGACCTGCGAGTTGCCGTTGATCTATTGCGAGTTCGAGGACCCCAAAAAATACCGCGAGGCGGTCATCCGCTTCCGCGCCGCGCAACGGCCCGGCGGGCCGCGTTCGGAGATTTTCGTGGCTCCGCCGCGCATTTTCAAAACCGGCGAAGAATGGATTCAAAAGCAGGTCCGCTCCTGCGAGGCCGACGGCTGGCTGGTGCGCAATTACGACGACATCCGGTTTTACGCCGCCGGCCGCCGGGTGGGAGATTTTTCGCTCAACGTGGCCAACGGCTTGACGGCGGATTATTTCAAGAACCGCGCCGGGCTGGAGCGGCTGACGGCCTCCTACGATTTGAATATTCTCCAACTGGAAGCGCTGCTGCGATCGGCCCCGCCGGCATGGTTCGAGATCACTCTGCACCAGCACATCCCGATGTTTCACATGGAGCACTGCGTTTTTTGCGCGTTCCTTTCCAGCGGCACGGATTTTACCAATTGCGGCCGGCCCTGCGACAAACTGGAGGTGCGGATGCGCGACCGCGTCGGTCTGGAACATCCGCTCAAAGCGGACGCGGGGTGTCGTAATACGTTGTTTAACGCGCGCGCGCAAAGCGGGGCCGAATACGCCGAGCGCCTGATGGCCTTGGGCGCCCGCCATTTTCGGATCGAGTTTGTCAATGAGGGAGGCGAGGAAACGGCGCGCACGATTGGCAAATACCAGGACTTGCTCAAAGGAGAAATCACGGGCGCGCAGCTTTGGCGCGAGTTAAAACTGCACCATCGGCTCGGCGTGACGCGAGGCCCGATGGAATCGTGAAAGCGTGCGGTTAACGGCCTTCGACCGTGAGGAGCCGGGTCCGCTTCTTGAGCGTGCGCAGGGTGGCGAAGATGATAAACCCCGCGATAAAAAAGGAGAACCAGGCATAACTCACGTGCCATCGTCTTTCGGCAATCCAGTCTCCGATCACATCGAAGACGAAGAAAACTCCGATGATGAGGATAAAGGCGTTGTATTCGCGTTGCAGCACCGTCCGCCAGCAGAAGCTGACCGGGGAGGGCTTCCAACCGCGCAGTCTGGGAATAAAGGCGGGCGTCGCCGCCGCCCAGGTTTCAAAAGCATCGCCGAACTGCTCGCGCAAAAACGCTTCTTCGGCCAGCATGATGCGCTCGTAATAAAGGGCAAAAAAGCAACTGGTCAAGACCGCCAGCCACCAGACGTGCGGCCAAAGGGCCATCCCGATCAGGATCAGATAATTGCCCAGGTAAAGAGGATGGCGCACGACGGAGTAAATGCCGGTGGTGGTCAGCGTCCGGGCCACTTGCTCGCGCGTGTTGCGCCCGGAAGTGCCCAGTGGCGCCCGCCCCACGGTGAAGATGCGCACCGCCAGGCCCGCAAAAGAAATCATCAGGCAAAATATCTGCCAGGCTTCGTTCACCGCGTGGCTCGCGCCAAGGTAGGTGAACGACGACAGGCACGCGAAAAAAACCGGGATCGTCACCAGAGGGAGATAACTCCGGTGTCGGAATAACCACGATCCGTTTCTTTCCAGTTGGCTGCGAAGAGACATCTAACTGCCTAAAGCAAGCAGCCTACATAACCGCGCATGGAAAGTCGATGCCTTTATTTTGCCGGGCAAGCAAAATCGAAAATCCCCCTCACGCCGCGTGCGAGACCGCTTGGCGGCTCACGGGCACGGAGAGGGTGATGGCCAGGCCCTGGGCCGGGTCCTGCTGGGTCTCAACAGAGCCGTCCAGGCAGAACAACCGCTCGTGAATCGACAGGGCGTCCAGCGCTTTGGAAATCAGCGGCGCCGGGGCTGGATTCTGCTGCTGGCTGCGCAGATGCAAACGCACCAAATCGTCCGTTTGCTCCACCGCCAAGGTCGCTTCCGTGATGCCGTTGGGGCCAAAGACTTCGTTGACGATGTCGCGGCAGATGGCGAAAAGTTCGTTGGCGGCGATAGGCGGCAGCGCCACCGGCGCCTCGGGCAAAAGCAACTCGCAATGAATGCCCGCGGGACTTGAACGAGCGTACCATTGGAGCGCCGCCGCGAGACCCAAATCGTCGAGGATGCGGGGTTGTAGTTCGTTGAGGATATGGCGCAAGTTCTGGCCCAATTCCATGACCATGGTGGACCATTGCTGGCAATGCTGCGCCCATCTAGCCTGTGACTTGGCATCCGAGAGCGCCAGGGACAATTGCAGGGAGAGCAGGGTCAGTTGCTGGCAGATGTCGTCGTGGATCCGGCGGCCCAGCCGTTTGTGTTGTTGTTGCTGAAGCAACTGCTGCCGCGCCAGAAGCGCCCGATATTGAATGAGCGACGAATTAACCATGCGTATCTCCACCCCATCCCAGAGCAACAGCAGTGCCAATCTTGAGCGCCGGCGGCCGAGGGCGGTTTTGGAAGCGAGCCAACGGGCGGAGCGGCTCGGATGGGAGGGCCTTCTGGCCGGAGGCGGCAGAGCCTGTCCTGTTTATGGGAAGAAATGTCGCAGAACTGGACGAGGAGAAATCAGGCCGCTTTGACGACCGCCGCCTTCCTAATCAGCCTGGCGCCGTTGGTTTTGAGATAGGCCTGGACAGCAGCGATTCCGCCCAGACTGATCGGAACCCGCTTCTGGCTCTGAAAAAGCCGGTAGTGCGTGAGCGTTTTGCCCACTTCCATGATCTCGATATGCTTGTCGTCCATCTTCCAAAGCTGGCCTTTGGCCAAAGGCACGGGAGTCATCTTCTTCGTCTTGACTCGTTTCGTTGTCGTCGAGCGTTTTACCATTGTCAGGTCCATTTTCATACTCTTATCGGCTAACATCGGAATTCTTCGATCCCCCGCGCGGGATTCCCCTTCTTATCTCGGGGCCTGCCATTAAACCACACCGTCCGCAAAACACAATGAGAAAGCTTGTTCCATTTAATGGTGGCCGGCTAATGCGGGTCCCCGGGCCGCGAAGGCATGGCGAGGATGGCGGGCCGGTTC
>Ga0182024_10021690_pt1 | contig 11636 bp, 11 predicted proteins | sample P32metaG_FD_120480 | JGI IMG/M metagenome (GOLD analysis project Ga0182024, IMG submission 120480) | Permafrost microbial communities from Stordalen Mire, Sweden - P3-2 metaG (Illumina Assembly) | ecosystem: Environmental > Terrestrial > Soil > Wetlands > Permafrost | place: Sweden: Stordalen... | reverse complement strand
CGGCAGTCCCGGCTGACGGAGCGGGCGCGGCAGTCCCGGCTGACCGCGCGAGCGCGGAGCACCGCGGCGGCCGGGCTGCTCGCCGCGGCGTGCATCGCCTGGTCGGCGAGCCCGGTAGCCACCGGCGGGACGGGCACGCGGCTGGCACTGTTCGTCGGGATCGGCTGCGCGGCCCTGACCCTGGCGCGGCTGGCGGCCGGCGACTGGGCGCCACCGCGGGATGTCTTCGAGAACGTGATTGTCCGGACCGGGCGCCTGCTGCTCGAAACGCTGCGGGCAATTCCGTGGGCAGAGGGAACCGTCATCGCCGTGCTGGCGCTCGAGGCGCTGCATCACTCCCGGCCGTGGCACACCGGGCTGCTCGGCGGCGCGCTGATCGCCTTCCTGTTCGCCGTCCACCTAGCCGAGTCCGGCGCGCGCCCCGGCGTGCTCCGGCCGCAGTTTCCGGTACTCGCCGCGGGCCTCGGGCTGCTCGTGCTCGGCTGCGGCGCTGCCCTGCTACCGGCCGCGGGGATGAGCGCGGCGTCCGGGTGGCTGCGGGTGTTCGCCGCGGTGGCCGCGATCGTGGTCGCCGCACTGGCGCTGCCGGCCTGACCGGCAGCCGAGAGCCGCCCGGCGGCGAGGCCTGCGGCAGCGGCCCGGAACCCGCCGGGGCGGGAATGCCGGCGGGCCGGCCGGGCGGTGCCGCTGGTTCCGTTGCTGCACTTGTTACCCACGGCACTTGTACCGCTTTCGGGCGCCTGCCGGGCATGGCCAGCCGGGCTGCGCGGCCCGTCTATGCTGCGCCCATGCGGATCTTCCAGGTCGATGCCTTCACGGACGCCGCGTTCGCTGGTAACCCGGCGGCGGTCTGCCTGCTTGACCGCCCGGCGGACGCCCGGTGGATGCAGCGGGTGGCGGCGGAGATGAACCTGGCCGAGACCGCCTTCGTCGCGCCGCGGCCGGGCGGCTACCTGCTGCGCTGGTTCACGCCCGTGGTTGAGGTGGTGCTGTGCGGCCACGCCACCCTGGCCAGCGCCCATGTCCTGTACGAGACCGGCCTGGCGGCAGCCGGCCAGCCGATCAGGTTCGACTCGGCCAGCGGCCCGCTGGCCGCGCGCCAGGACCCGACCGGGATCGTGCTTGACTTCCCGGCCACGCCCGCCAGCCAGGAAGAGCCGCCGTCCGGCATGCTGGACGCGCTGGGCGTCACGGCGCCGGTCTGGACCGGCCGGGCGCCGGAGGACTTCATGGTGGTTGTCGCTACCGAGGACGAGGTGCTGGGCCTTCAGCCTGACCCGGCCAGGCTGATGAACGCGACGATCCGCGGCACGATCGTGACCGCCCCGGCGGCGCGGCCGGGCGCGGACTTCGTGTCCCGTTTCTTCGCCCCGGCGGTCGGGATACCCGAGGACCCGGTCACCGGCTCCGCGCATTGCACGCTGGCCCCCTACTGGTTCGGGCGGATGCACCGGACCGAGCTGACTGGCTACCAGGCGTCGCCGCGCGGCGGCACCGTCCGGGTGCGGGCGGCGGCGGACCGGATCCTGCTGGCCGGCCATGCCGTCACGGTGCTGTCAGGTGAGCTGGCCGCCGCGGCGCTGCCGCCGGCCTGACAGCGCACCGGGGGCACGCGGTCACCGGCCGGCGGCGTAGCCCTGCATTCCCCTCGGGTTGGCGCCCGCGTACAGGAACCCCCGGTCGCGGGCTACCGCGCTGACCCGGCCGAGTGACCAGGGCGGCGTGACCTCCACCTGGTGCCCGCGCCGCCGCAATTCGGCGATCACCTGGTCCCCGGCCCGCGCCTCGACGGACAGCGAGCGCGGCACCGAGCCGCGGGGATAGAACGAGGAGGGGAAGTGGTCGGTGTGGAAGGCGGGCGCGTCGATGGCCTCCTGCAGGTTCATCCCGAAGAGCACGTGATTGAGGAAGAACCCCAGCGTCCACTGGTCCTGCTGATCGCCGCCCGGGGTGCCGAACGCCAGGTAAGGCTCGCCGTCACGCAGCGCCAGGCTCGGTGACAGCGTCGTCCGCGGCCGGCGGCCCGGGGCGAGAGTGCTGGCGAAACCGGGGGTGAGGGAGAACATCTGCCCCCTGGTACCGAGGCAGAACCCGAGCCCGGGGATGACCGGCGAGCTCTGCAGCCAGCCGCCGCTGGGCGTGGCCGAGACCAGGTTGCCGAAGCTGTCGGCGACATCCAGGTGGCAGGTGTCACCGAGGCCAAGCTCAGGAGCCCCCGGCGCCGCCTGCCCGGCCGATCCGGCCGTCGGCTCGCCGGTGCCCGCATCGTGGCCGCGCGCTCCGGCCGCGACCCCCGCGGCGCGCGTGCCGTACGTGCCGGATGCCCCGGGCGTGCCGGGAAAGCCTGCCGTGGCGTAGCCGGGAAGGCGCGCCGCCATGCCTCCCGGGGCTCCAGGGATGAGGTCGCCCGACGCCTGCGGCCCGACCAGCGGCCGGCGCTGGCTGGTGTATTCCGGCGCCAGCAGCGCCTCCAGCGGCACGTCGGACCAGCGCGGATCGCCGTACCACGCCTCGCGGTCGGCGAAGGCCAGCTTGGCGCACTCCACCACGGTGTGGATGAAGTCCGCGCTTGCCGGGCCCATCTCCGCCAGGTCGAAACCGCTGAGCAGGGCGAGCTGCTGCAGGAAGACGGGCCCCTGGCCCCAGGGACCCGTCTTGCAGACGGTGAGCCCCGCGTAGTCGAACGTCACCGGATCCTCCACGCTGGCCCGCCAGTCCGCCAGGTCCTGGCCGACCAGCAGGCCGCGATGGGGCCGCCCGGTGACGTCCATCACCTCGGCTTGCCCGAGGTAGGCCGCGATGGCCTCGGCAACGAAACCCTCGTAGAAGGTCCGCCGGGCGGCCTCGATCTGCACGTCCCGGCCCGCTCCGGCAGCCTCCGCCTCGGCCAGGATGCGGCCGAAGGCGGCCGCCAGCGCGGGATTGGCAAACCGGGAGCCAGCGGCGGGCACACCGTCGGCCAGGTAAATCTCAGCCGAGCTCGGCCAGTGATCACGGAAAGTGCCGGCCACCGCCTCGATGGTGGCGCTCGCCGTCGGCAGCATCGGGTAACCGTCCCGCGCGTAGCCGATCGCGTACTGCATCACCTCGCGCAGGGACAGTTTGCCGTATCGCTCCAGCAGCAGCATCCAGGTGCCGAACGCGGCAGGCACGCAGGCGGCGAGCAGGCCGGTGCCGGGGACCAGGTCCAGGCCGAGTGAATCGAACACGCCGAGTGTCGCGGCAGCGGGGGCAGGTCCCTGGCCGTCAAGGACGAAGGCCCCGCCCGAGGTGGCGTCGAAGCCGATCACGGGCACTTCACCGCCCGGGCCGTTCAGGTGCGGCTCGACCACCTGCAGCACGAGGCCGGTGGCGACGGCGGCATCGAAGGCGTTCCCGCCCTTCTCCAGCACCGCCAGGCCGGCCGCCGAGGCCAGCCAGTGCGTCGAGGCAACCATGCCGAAGGTGCCGGCCAGCTGCGGCCTGGTGGTAAACGGGGCAATGCCGGGCATCCGCGCCTCCTGTGCCGGGAAAGGATCATCCCGACGCTACCGGTGCGCCGCGCCCGCGCCTACCGGCACCTGCGGCCGGATCGTGACATGGTTGTTAGCCTCAGCGGCAACCAGCCCGGTTCCGCTGACGTCCTATGTGTCACATGGCCTCCGACAGGCCATCCGTCACGACAAGGGGCACTGCGATGACGTCCTTCCACCGCAATCTCCGGCGCATGATCGCCGCGGCGGCGCTCGGCGGCGCCGCCCTCCTGATCACCGCCTGCGGCTCCACCGCCAGCCCGGCGGGAGCCGCCCCCACGAAGACCGTGACAGTTCCCGCCAGCCAGCCGGCCAGCACCGCCCCGGCCACGCCGACAACGTCGCCGACACCTGCCGGGCCGTCGCCGTGCCCGACTTCCGCGCTGAAGGCGTCGGTGGGAACCGGGAACGGCGCTGCCGGGAGCACGTACTACCCGCTGGAATTCACCAATGTCTCCAGCGCCGCCTGCACGCTCTTCGGCTACCCGGGCGTGTCCTTCGTGACCGGCACCGGCGGCAGCCAGATCGGCCGCGCCGCGAGCAGGAACCCGGCGGTCAGCAGCGGGCTTGTCACCCTCGCGCCGGGCGCGACCGCCCATGCCACGCTGCAGGTCGTCAACGCGATGAACTACCCCAATGCGGATTGTCACCTGGTCACCGTGCACACGATGAAGATTTTCCCGCCGAACCAGACAGCGCCCCTCTACCTCAGCTTCACCGCCCCGGCCTGCTCCAGACGGGCGAAGTCGGTCCACATCCTGGCCGTCGAGGCCGTCCAGAGCGGAAACGGCGGCGGCTGAAAGCTCGGTACTGCCAGCAGCCGGTCCACAGGCTGCAGGCACCGCAGAGGCGCTGACCGGGATGCCACGCAAGGCTTTGCCGTGCCAGCGGCGGGCAGGGCGATCTTTCGTCGTGCGGGGGGTCAGCCTTTCAGGTGCCGGCCGAAGAAGCTGAAGACCTTCTCCCAGCCGTCCATCGCCGCCTCGGGCCGGTACATCGGGGTGTGGTAGTAGAAGAAGCCGTGACCGGCACCGTCGTAGCGGTGGAACTCAAATGCCTTGGCCTGCCGCGTCAGCTCCGCTTCGTGGAGGTTCACCTGCTCGGGCGTCGGATGCTTGTCGCCATTGCCGAAGATCCCGAGCAGGGGCGCGGTGAGGTCGGCGGTGTAGTCAATCGGAGCGACCGGGCGTGCCTCGGAGAGATCTTCCTTCGCCATGACCACGCCGCCTCCCCACAGGTCAGCAACCGCGTCGAAGCCGGCCACGCGGGAGGCGGCAAGCAGCGCGTGACGGCCACCGGAGCACGAGCCGATGACGCCAGCCTTGCCGTTGCTCGCGGGCAGGGCTTTCAGCCACCTCAGCGCTGCCTCGCAGTCGGCTACCACGCTATCGTCGCGCACGCCGCCCTCGGAGCGGACTCTGGCCGCCACGTCGTCGGGGGTGGCGTGGCCAAAGCGGCAGTACAGGTCCGGGCAGATCACGCTGTATCCGTGGCGCGCGAGCCGCTCGGCGAACTCCCGGTAGAACTCGTCCCAGCCGGGCATGTGATGCACGGCGACGACACCCGGGGCAGTCCCTTCTCCGGCCGGCCTGGCAACGTAGGCGTGAATCTCATCGCCGTTGCCGCCGGGATAGGTGATCACCTCCGCCGTGATGCCAACGCGAGCGTCAGTGCTGAACGAATTCCACATAGGGCTATCCCTTCGCTGGCTTGAGGCTGTCCAACCGTAGCGAGTCACGAACCGTAGACCTGCCCCGGGGAGACCCGCCCGGGGATGGGCCATGTGATGGACGAGGAAATTGGCGATCAGGCCAGCTGATGCTGGGTTTCGCGTGGGCGAGGTGATGCAGCAGGTCAGGCAGCGGGCGTGATGACGACGACCGGGATCTTCCGGCTGGTCTTGGCCTGGTACCTGCTGTAACGGCCGTGGTTGTTGTCATCGACGGCCTTCCACAGGCGCGGATAGCCGGGATCGTCGGCCGTGACGATGCGCGCCCTGGCCGCTGTCCGCATCCGGCCGACCTGGATCTCGACGTCCGGCTTGGCTTCGATGTTGAATAGCCATCCCGGCGGCCGGTCCGAGCCTCCGTTGGAGGCGACGACCAGGTAGTCCGCGCCGTCGCGGGCGTAGACCAGGGCCGAGGTGCGGACCTGGCCGGTGCGCCGCCCGGTGGTGCGCAGCAGGGCCGACGGCACGCCGATGAGCCGGTGGCCGATCCGGCCGCCGGTTCGCTCGTAGAGGCGCTGGTGCACGCTGAGCAGGTCCATGGCGCCAGTCTCGCGGACTTGGTCAGCCGGGTCCACTGGGGGCGGCGGCGGCGCTGGCCGCGCAGTATTGCCGGGCGAAGTCCAGGTACCGCTCGGCGATCAGGCCGGTGGTCGCGTCCTCGGTAGCGTGCTCGTTATTGTGGCTGGTGATCGGGTCCTCCCAGATGCTGCGGCCGATCGCGAACCCGGCGAAGCCGTCCACCGACCCGGCCACCGCGAGCCAGTGCTCCAGCGTACCGCTCGTCGACCAGGACGCCGGCCCGGCCGCCGGGCAGCCGGCCGAGCGCACGACTGAGCCCGGCGTAGATCAGCTGCTTGGCGGCTTGTATCGCGGCGCGCTGCGCGGCATCAGGCCGGTCATCCTTGACATCAAACAAAGACCGGCCAAACGAGGCACGGTGGTCCATCGCCAGGATCAGCAGGGGATTCTCCGCCGACGGCCGGTATCCGTGATCAGGCATGCCTCGATCCTGCCCGTTTGCGACCGCCGGACGCAGGCACACGGCCCGGATCGCCAGCAACCCTGGCGAACTACCGCACCGTATTACGCGACTTCGCCTGTGGGCCGGCCGGGACGCCTGATAATCACGTTCCTGCACGCCGTCAATCGCCGTCAATCAATCGGGTTTCCGCAGCTTATGACTGACATTCGTGTTGACTATCTGTCGTGGGCCCGTTACCGACAGCGAGAGAGCGAGCACGATGAGGCTACCCAGTTCGCACCATCCGCGCCCGGCCCGGCGATTCACCGCCATCGGTACTGCCTGCGCTGCCGTGCTGGTCATGGCCGGCGTCGCGGCCTGCGGCCCGGCTGGCGGCCAGGCCGGTGCGAGCGCAGGGGGCGGCGCCGGTGCCGGGGGTAGCACGGCGGCCGGCGCCTGCGCGCCGTCCAGCCTGCGGGTGACCGTCGATGCCGCGGCCGCGGGCTCCGCGGCGGGGAGCACCTTCTATCCGATCGACTTCACCAACGGGTCCGGTGTCAGCTGCCGCCTGGACGGCTATCCGGATGCCTGGTTCGCCACCTCCGCCGGTCACCGGATCGGCAGCCTCGCATCGCGGGACCGGGCGGTGACTGCCCGTCCGGTGGCGCTCAGGCCCGGCGCAACTGCGCACGCCTGGCTGCAGGTCACCGCGGCGGCGAACTACCCGGCGAAGGCATGCCGCCCGGTGACTGCGCACTGGCTCCGGATCCGCGTGCCCGGCGCGGCAGCCGTTCGTGCTGTCCGGCACGCATTCCCGGCGTGTGCCGCGGCGATGCACGGACACGGCATCCTCACCGTTCAGCCGGTGGCTCCCGGGCGCGGCCGCCGCGGCGCGGGCTGAGCGCAGCCGCAGCGCGGCGCAGCATCAGCCGATAGCGTTCCCGGCATGGATGAGCTGACCCCCCGGCTGCGTGCCGTCTGCGATCTCGATGTCGCCGAGATGCGCGAGTACAGCGGACGCCATGAGTACGACGGAAAGATCCAGGACCTGTCGCAGGACGGAGTGCGCCGGGACCTTGGCCGCCTTGCTGCCGCGGTGGCGGGCGGGCAGCGGCTGGACGACTCCCATGACGAGGCGCAACTGGCTACCTTCGAGGCGCATGCCCGCGTTTCGCTCGGTGACCTCGAACTGCACCGCCGCAGCCCGGCCCTGCACCTGGCGGCGATGGACCTGGCCTGTTACGACCGTGACTACGCGCCGCAGGAGCAGCGCGACGGGGCACTGCTGGCGCAGCTGGCGGCATGGCCGCAGGCCACCGACGCGGCCATTGACGCGCTGGATCAGGTCAGCGCGCCGGTGGCCACCGCGCTAGCCGACGGCATTCGCGGGCTCGCCGCAGGGATACCCGCGACGGCAACCGAGCCGGTCCGGGAGGCCGCGCTGGCCGCGCATGCCCGGCTGGTGGCGCACGTGGACATGGCCGCCAGCAGCGGCGACCCGGACGCCGCGCTGGGCAGTGCCGCGCTGGCCGCGCTGATGAGCAGCGCCGAGGGCCTGCAGGCCGACCTGGGCAGGCTCGGGGAACGGGCCGACGCCGAGCGTGACCGGCTGACCGCGCTACTCGCCGACAGCTGCGCCCGGGTGGACCCGGCCAGGCCGCCGATGGAGGTCGCGCGCGGGCTCGTCCGCGATCACCCGGACGCCGCCGGAGTCCTCGACGCCGCGCGTTACTGGACGGCGCGGGCCATCGGCTTCACCCGTGACCGGGACCTGGTGCCCTACCAGGACGGGGAGTGCCTGGTAGGACTCGCCCCGCAGTCCCGGCGCTGGGCGATGGCGATGATGTCCCCGGCCGGCCCCGGCGAGCCAGAGGGACCTTCGTGGTACCACATCACGCCGCCCGACCCGTCCTGGCCGGAGCAGGATGCGCAGGAGTGGCTGGAGGTCTTCAGCGCGACCACGCTGCCGGGCATCACCGTGCACGAGGTCGCTCCCGGGCACTTCTCGCACGGCCGGGCCATCCGGCGGGCACCCACCGAGGTACGGCGCACGCTGCACTCCCAAGCCTTCGTCGAGGGCTGGGCGCACTACGCGGAGGAACTCTGCGTCGAGGAGGGATTCTGCGCTGACGACCCGAGGTTCGCGATCGGCGTCTGGCTGGAGGCGCTCGTCCGGGTCACCCGCCTCGCCTGCGCCATCGGCCTGCACACCGCCGGGATGACCGTGCAGGAAGGTGCCCGCAGGTTCGAGTCGGACACGCACCTGGCCGGGTCGGCTGCGCTGTCCGAGGCGCGCCGCGCGACATTCGATCCGACCTACGGCCGCTATACCTGGGGCAAGCTGGAAATCCTGGACCTGCGCGACCGGGCAAGGAAGGCGTGGGGCCCCGGCTTCTCACTGCTCCGCTTCCACACCGCCATGCTGAGCCTCGGCTCACCGCCGCTCGGCCTGCTCGGTACCGCAGTGCAGCGGGGCTGACGCCCGGTCAGCTGGCCGGCCGGCCAGTGCGCCGGCCCGTCACCGTGAGACCATGAGCCCGGCCGGAACTGACGCGAAAGTAAGGATCATGCTGGGAACTGATGGCCGGGGCGTGCCGCGCCCGGCGCTGTGGCTGCGGCTGCGCCCGCCGTCGCGCCGCGCCCGGGCGGCGGCGGCCGCCCGCGCCGGGGCCGCGGCCTGCGTGCTCGCGATCGGCGGTGCCGCTATCACCGGCTGTGACCAGCCTGCCAGCGCGGCGCCAGCGATCCAGGTCGGCACGGCATCCATTCCGCAGCCCGCCGTCGGCGGCACGACCGACGCCTTCGTGGTGATCCTGAACAAGGGCCCCGCCGACCGGCTGATCTCCGCCCGGACGAGCGACGGCGGCCGGGTCACGTTCCGCGGACCGGCCAGCGGCGGATCCGCCGCGATGCGGACCGTGCCCGCTATCGCCATTCCGGCCGCGACGACCGTACGGCTAGTCCCTGATGGCTTTCACCTGCTGATCACCGGCGCGAGGCCGATGCGCGGCGGGACCTCGATCACCTTGACGCTGGTGTTCGCCCGGGCCGGATCCATCTCGGTGGAAGCGCAGATCACCAACCCGCAGTCCGGCGGCAGCAGTTACTTCCGCTACTGACCGTCCGGAGCTGGCGGCGGCGTGAGGTCCAGTTCGAGCCAGTGAGCCAGGTCTTTGATCTCGCCATTCACTGCGGCGGTCACGCCCGCGTCGAAGGGCGTGTCCTGGTGGATCGCATCGACCCGCAGCACGCCTGCTTTGCGGTCGGCGGTGGCATCGAGCTTCCCCACCAGCCGGTCGCCGTACAGGATCGGCAGCGCGAAGTACCCCCAGCGGCGCTTGGCAGCGGGCTTGTACATCTCCAGCTGGTAGTCGAACTCGAAGAGCTCGACCGTGCGCTTGCGGTCGTGTATCAGCCGGTCGAAGGGGGACAACAGCGCCGCACGCCCCGAGAACGGCTGGCCCAGCAAGGAAGAATCGACACGCCACGTGCCCTTGACACCCTCCACCACGGCCGGCTCGCCCGCCTCGCCCACGTCCGCCGGCTCGACCGGGCATTCCGGTCCCCGGGCGCGCGCGATGCCCAGAGCCCGCAGCCGCCGCTCGTTGCGGATGCGCAGCGCCTCATCCCTGGGGACCACCGGGTCATCGGGGTGGACCCTGGCCGCCAGGTCCCACAGCCGGTCGCCGCCCCTCCGTCCGGCGATCGCGACCTCGCCTCGCAGCACCATGAACTCCAGCAGCTGCGTGACGTTGCGGTTGTTGGTCCACCCGGTCGACCGCCACGGCACCGCGGCGGTGTCCGGAAGATCGCGCGACGGCAGCGGCCCCGAGGAGCCAAGCCGATCGAGGATGTCCAGGCGACACGCGTCGTTGGCCCGCACCCAGTCGCGGTTGGACGCCCGCCAGCCGGGCAGGTCCCCGCGCTCGGCGCATTCCCAGCCGGCCATGTCCGCGCGGTAGAGCGCCAGGTCTTCGCTGGGCCGGATCATCGCCCGCAGTTCGAGCAGCGACCGGTCCGCAAGTGCGGTGTCCAGCTCGGCTGGCGAGTACGACGAGCCAAGGCGGCTCCAGGCCACGAGATCGGCACTTGGCGCGATCGAGGCGACCGGGTCGATCTGGAGCAGAGTCAGCTGGCGCACCACGTCAAGCAGCCCGGCCGGCCGCGGGCGATCCAGGAGCTGCGCGCGCACGGCAATGCGGCGCGCGTCGAGGCGGGAGAGCTCGTGCACGGTCACGACTGGAGGTTATGGGACAGGTCCGGCCGGAAGCCACCTTCCGGCCGGAGCCAGATGTTGCGCGGTGATGTGGCTAGCACCGGCCGCCTCGCGGTTAGCAGCGCGGGTTTGCCGGCTCCACCTGAGCGCAGGCCCGGGGCACGGGCGCCGTCAGCCGCACCCGCTGCGCATGGGCCACGAAGGCACTGTTCATCCGCCAGGACCACCTTGGGTCGGCGGCCGCCGCGACCACCTGGGCCATCGTCAGCGGCGGGAGCGATGCAGGTCCCGGCACGAAGTTCGATGCCTGGACCAGCACGCTCACGCCGTCCGCCCGGCGGACCGTGGCGGCGAACACGTAGCTGTAGCCGTCCACAACCCGGTTACCAGACCCCACGCCGGCGGCGATGACCAGCTCCTGGACCTCGGTGTCGCCCGGCCGGGCATAGTCCCGGCAGCCGATGATCGACCCGTCCGCGGCCCGGGCGGCGGCGCAGCTCTGCAGCCGGGCCCCGCCCGGCCGGCCCATCTGGACCTGGACCGATCCCGATGCCTGGCCCGTCTGCACGTCGATGCTCGCCACCGCGCTGCGGTCCTGCTGCGAAGCGGCGGCCAGGTAGCTGGGGCGCTGGCCGGCCGGCATGACGGCAAGCAGCAGGCTGGCGACCGACTTCGCGGTAGCCGGCACCTGGGATCCGGCCGGGATCTGGGCGGGCACGACCGGCGGCACCATGTGAAAGCCGGATGGCAGCCTGACGTGCACGCGCGGCCCGGGCCCGCGACGAGCCTGGCCCGCCGAGCTCGCGGCCGTCGGGGCCTGGCCAAGAGCGGCCACCGCGGGGACGCCAGCAGCCACGGCGGCCACCGCGGCGAGGCAGGCGCCGGCCACCTGCAGGCGCCGGCGCCGGCGCAGCTTGAGCCCGGCCCGCAGCGACTCTCCGACCAGCGCCCCGACCGGCGGCTCGTCCGCGGCGACGACGCGCCGCAGCGCCGCGCGCACCGCCATCTCGTCCATGTCCTGCATCTCTTTCCCCGGCTTACCTTCCGTGCGATCGTCAGTCGGGTACGCGAAGCTCGGTCAGCGCGTCCCCAAGGAGCGCGCGGAGCCTGTCCAGCGCGCGCGAGCTCTGGCTCTTCACGTTGCCGGCGGAGCAGCCGAGCATCGCGGCCACCTGGTCCACGCTCCGGTCCTCCCAGTAGCGCAGCACCAGCACGGCG
>Ga0182024_10021689_pt1 | contig 11637 bp, 9 predicted proteins | sample P32metaG_FD_120480 | JGI IMG/M metagenome (GOLD analysis project Ga0182024, IMG submission 120480) | Permafrost microbial communities from Stordalen Mire, Sweden - P3-2 metaG (Illumina Assembly) | ecosystem: Environmental > Terrestrial > Soil > Wetlands > Permafrost | place: Sweden: Stordalen... | reverse complement strand
CTACCGCAGCGATCGCAAGGAAGAGGGCAATTTGCAGATTCACGTGATCGACGTCGACGGCCAGAATGACATGGCCCTGACCGACAATCACGGCGTGAATTGGGCTCCCTATTGGCATCCGAGCAAGCCCTACATTATCTGGACCGCCGCCGACCATTCCGACCCGCACGCGATGCCAAATTTCGATCTCTGGCTATTGAAATACGAAATCAAAGACAACCATTTCGTTCCTGGCAAACTCTGGCGAATCACCGACAACCCCGCCGCCGACGTGTTGCCGGTTTTCGCGCCCGATGGCAACCAAATCATGTGGACCAGCAACCGCACGGCGGATCATACGAGCCAATTGTTTTTGGCGGATTTCAAATTGCCGGCGGAGTAACACTGAACCGCCAAGTCACTATGATTGATTTCGCGTGATTCGCGTATTTCGTGGTTAGATCGTCTTTCGATCGGGGCGAAACAGGGCAGCCAGAATGGAAGAGCAAGCGAATCCGTATGCGGCGCCGCAGAGCCAGCCGATGGCCCCTGCTGTAGTTGCCGCCGTTGCGAGAGCTAACCCGAAGCCGCGCATTGTTTCCGCCCCAAGGTGGTTGCGATTCGCGAATCTCATCATCGATCAACTCATGCTTGTGATCATCGGGTTCACGGTCTGGCTGGTTTGTGTCGTGGCAGCGGAAGATTATGGCATTACCGGCGGCCTGGAATTCTTGCGAGGCGTTCCGCCCGTGCTGCTCGATATCGGGCTGACGTTTGGATACTATCTACTGCTTGAAGCGACCACGTCGCGGACCGTCGGCAAATTGGTGACGGGAACGTTCGTCGTGAACGAGAAAGGGGGCAAACCGACGTTCGGCCAGATCGTCGGAAGATCGTTTGCCAGATGGATTCCCTTTGAAGCATTTTCGTTCTTTTCGCAGGAGCGACGGGGATTCCACGACCGGCTGCCAGGGACGTATGTCGTCAAGACCCGTGGGCGCGCGAGCGCCGCGTGATCGGTTGCAGTAACGAGAACTCAAAGAGCCTTCTTGACCGATGCCCAACGAATCACAATCGCTCGACCTCGACCGTGCGCACCGCCATTTCGCGGCGGATTGCTTCAACCGAACTTGGACGCTGATCGAGAAGGCCGACCGATCGCCGGCCGACGATGAGGCGATGCTGCTTGCCGCGTCGGCTTCGCTGTGGCATTGGACGCAGCGAGCGGATCGGACCGACCAGAATCTGTCGGTCGGTCACTGGCAGCTTTCGCGGGTCTATTCACTGCTGGGCCGCGGCGAGGATGCGATGCGCCATGCGGAGCGATCGCTGCAATATGCAAGTGGTTCGCCGCCGTTTTACGTCGGCTTTGCTCACGAAGCAATCGCCCGGGCCGCGTTGAATTTGGGCAACGCGGCTTTGTCGCAAGAGCATTTACAACAGGCACAATCGCTCGCCGCGACCGTTTCAGACCCGCAGGATCGCGTCATGCTCGAGATGGACCTTCAATCCCTCGCCTGACCGACGGGATAACCGCGCGAAAAAGAAGTCGTGGCGCAGGCGTCGCGCCCGCTCGTCTGTCCCCTGTCCCCTGTCCCCTGCCCCCTGCCCCCTGCCCCCTATCCTCTTTCCAGCACAAGCACCCAATCCGAGTTGCCCGGGCCGTCGGCGTTGTCGCCGGGGGTGGCGAATTGGCGAGTGCCGGTGTTCGGCAACGGCGAGCCATCGATTGGGCGAAATTTTCCGGAGGCGGGATCGTACCAGCGGGCGATTGCCGGGCCGCTTACCTTCGTCATATCGACCGTGATCGTGCGGTGATCGGGGATGTAAGCGATCACCAGCCGGCCATCCGGTGTGCGCGCGGCGGTCGCGTAATCGAATTTGCCGAACGTTCCGCGACCGGCGGTGACCACCGAGTTGTCTTGATCCGGAATCAGATCGTACCAGGCCCGCGGCTCGAACAATGCTTGCACATAGGCCATTTGGCTCGCGCCGGGCGTGTCGAGCTTTTCCTTCCAGCCGTCGAGAAATGGCCAGGTGTATTTGTTGCCGTAAAGCTGGCCGGTGGTTCCGGTCAGGTTCGACGAATACTCCTGCATCCGCAGTTGATGCGGCGTGCCAAGCTGGGCTCCGCCCAATTGCTCGAACTCGTAGCTCGATTCCATCATGAACGTCGGCACGCGGCGATCGGTCTTGCGGTTGTAGTCTTTCAGCGTCGCCAGGTAGACCGGGTTATACGTGTACGCTCCGCTCAAGCCGACGATCGGCACCCAGCGGTCGTCGTCGAGCGACGTGGCCATCGTGCCGCCCCAATCGATTTCGATCGTGTGCAAATGGCGCGTGTCGAATTCCTTGATGCCCAGGGCGATCGCGGTGGCGAGTTTGTCGTTTTCGGGCGAGTGATCGCCGTAGTCGTTGCCGTGGAACCAAAGCAGATTGTCGAATTTGGCGTAACGCTTGCCGAGGTATCGCCCGAATTCGCGGCAACGGTCGACGCCGTTCTTTTGCATGACCACCAAGAAGCTGCCGGTCTCGGCCGGGTCGAGCATCACCATCGTGCCATGCTTGGCCGCCAGTTCGATGATGCGATCGCAACGCGCGAAATAGGCTTCGTTCGGCGCGGAGAAATCGAGGCCGTTCTTGAAAGGTTTTAGGCCATCGGTCGTGCTGGCGTCGTCGCGGCCGCCGGTGTATTTGGCGCAGATCAAGTTGATCCACGCGGTGTTGAATCCGTGCGACTGGCGATTGGCGAAAAACAACTCGGCATCGAGCTCCGAGACATTGACCATCATCGCCTGCGGCGATTCCCCGGCGATGAGGAACGGTTTTCCTCGTTGATCAACTAGATATCGCCCCGTCGGACCGATTTTCAAAGGATAAACCGGCGCGGAGTCGTGGGCTGACGGCGTGTCGGCCGCCGCCAAGCGAGCGCCGCCAACGGTAATCGCGATCACGGCAACAGCGACGTGCTTCAGCATGGCAACAGCCTCCACAGGACTGCGTTCAAAAGCGACCCCGAAGGATATCAGACGCAGAGAACTATCTCCCGGTGAGGATCGCAGATTTCATATCGGCGAGCAGGCCCAGGTATTTGACGAGCGCCACGATTTCGACGACGAACATCGATACTCCGGCGAAAAGCACAATCCCGGCCATCCCTGCGCTGCGCCCTACGAATTGGCCATTGCCCTGCAGGGACAGCACAGTGCCGGCAATCAACACCAAGCCGAGTCCGATCAGCACTGCCCAAAGAATCAACAAATTGATTGCTCGCCGAACCAGATCGGTCCGTCCAATGAACACGCCGAGGCGCCGCAGAAACAGGATGAAGGTTACGTACGCAACGATGCCCAATAACTGTTGCACGCGCTGAGATTCCTCGAATTGCTGCCCAGTTAGCGTGGTCAGGCTGATGATCATGCTCAACACCTCAGCCACCAGGGAGGCGACGATCCACCCCCGTGCCTGCGTCGCCGCTGGCGTCGAAAGGCAGAGTATACTCCCAATCAAATTGAGGATCTGCGCTACGAGCACCATTCCTATGAAGAGCAGGGCGGTCGTACCTAATGCTTTGGCGCCCGCTCCGACTAAACCGATCATTAGGATCCCAAAAAAGGACACAAGCACGCTAAAGATTGTCAGGATCAACCCGATGCGGATTAGTCCCAAGCCGCTGGCCACTTTGCGCAGCGACGCGTTTGGAGTGCCAAGCCACTCGGCGGCCCTGGGGTGCATTTCGGTCGCGGCCGGAGATGCATACGGGTTGAATGGCTCTTGCACGAGATTCTGCCTGCTCAGGACAAGTGTGCGGACCGGCGCTGGGCGACGGTTTCAATGTTCTGAGTCAGTTTAGCACACCCGCCAACCCGAATGAACAAGATGGCGGTTCCAACGGGCCAGCCGTTCAGCAGCCGTTTGTGATGGGAGCCGGGGCATGCCCACGCAAAGCCGTGGGCATGGCACACTTCTTCGTCCCCTAGCCCCTAGCCCCTTCCCCCCCCACTCCACTTCCAAAATCTCAATCTTGATCTGGCCGATCACTTGCGAGACGGGCAGGAAGCAACTGTAGGCGGCTTCGCCGGCGAGGCTCGAATCGGCCAATTTGAGATGGGCCGCGCCGATTCCCCCTTCGCCGAACGTTGCATCGAGCGGAATCCATCGGTCGGCGATCCAGACTTCGTTCCATGCATGGAACGCAAAGCCGGGCGTGCTTTCGGTGTAAACCAGGCCGATCGCGACGCGAGCCGGAATCCCTCGCGCGCGAGCCAATGCGGCCAGCAACACGGCGTGCTGCGTGCAGGCCCCTTCACGGCTTTCGGCCACTTCGACGGCCGTGGAAAACGCTTTGGAAAAATTCCGGCCGGTGACGTAGTCGTGGGTGAATTTCTCCAGAGCGACGGCCACTTCCCACGGATCGGTCCGCGAACCGGCCGCCTGCCGCGCAAGCGCGACGATCCGCGGATCGTCGCTCTGCACGAGACTGTTCGCCCGGCGGTCTTCGTCGGTGGGCGGCTCGCTACGCTGTGGCACGGAATCCGAAGGGCCGGGCCGCACGGCGCGAACTTCGATTTCCGCGGTATGCGGATCGAGGGGCGTGATCCGCTGCGATTGGCCGGATGCGAACACATGGCTTGGGTCCGCGTTTTCCAACTGCACTCGGTAGCGCACCCGACGAGTCCGATTCGGCTGCGGCAGCGGACGGTTGACGCGGATCGTCGTCGAGAGGAGCAGATCGAATCGCGGCGGGCCGCCTTCCGCCAGAGCAGTCTCGCGCGTCGTGCGATAGGTGACCTGATGCAGCGCGTCGAGTTGGGTCTTCATCACCTGGCCATCGTGATTCGCCCACCAGACCGCGCCGATGACGTTTCCCTTCGGCAATGTGGCGGTCCATTGAATCCGCAGCAACTCTTCGGAATGGTTGAGCATGGTCGTCGGTTCGTACGCACCGGCGACCATTTCGATCTTGGCTACTTGATTGAAGCCGACCATGAGCCCCTTCAATTCCCGATGCTCGCCGGGCTGCATCGGCTGATTGGTCAGCGATTCTTCCGTGGCCTTGAAGCCGCCGACACCGGGCAGCCAGGGGATCGAGGATCGCGCGACGGCGCCGCTCGACATAGTTTGAAAACACATGTCGCCGTCGCGGACTTCGCCGGTCGTAACGATCGGCGCCGAACCCGACTCGATTTCGGTCCGGAAGCGGAGCAATTGGCCGGCGGGCGTCTCGATTCCCGTCGAAACGATCCGCTCTTCGCTTGATTGGCCGTTGCGGGTGACGGAAAGATGGACCTCTTCTTCGACTTGGTCCAGGTTTTGGCCGTGTTCGAGCAGTCGTTTGGTGAGCGTTCGCCCGTAGCCGACCTTATTTCCCTCGATGAACATCGTAAACCAGCCGTCCTGCGAACTTTCCACGGGTGGAGCGGAGGCCGGATTGACGGCGGCAGCCGAAGCTGACTTTGAAGGCGCGGAGGCCGCGTTGGTCGTAGTCGACGCCGAATCGGCGGCGGAACAACCGGCCCAAACCGTCAAGGCCGCCAGGATCGTTGTTGCCAGCAGTACGTTTGAGCAGTGGTGGAGCTGAAAAAAGTTCGAGTCGCGCATCGGAGGGTGTCCTGGTGGCAAGCGAGTTAGCGGTGTGTTGAAAAAGGGGACAGGCACCTCGCGGCGACGTAATGTCGCATCGCAACGCCTGATTGACGCTCGGAGCCAGTCCCCTTTTCAACGCTATCTCCAAATGCAAGCTGGGTGGAGTTGCAAATAATCACCATCGCGGTAACTGGCGAGGCTTACAACCATTACCCGAAACCGCGCCTGCGTGGCAATCGCGGTTTGCGTGGTGGTGTTGCGTTGTCGCAACCTGAAGAGCGCGCGCAGCGAGCGCGGGCACCGACCTTGCGGCCTTCGCACGTCACTCCGGCGGCGATGAGTTTGACGCGGTCAGAGTTGCCGTGATCGGGGCGGATTCGCTGAAAAGATGCAAGTATTCTCGGCCATTTCCGGCTCCATCCGACCCCGCGCATCGTAGGGTGCTACATTAACTGTGGAGAAGAATTCAGGGCATCGTTCGACTCGTCTTGCGGCTCCAAAAGATGGCTCATCACCGAGCCCGACGAACATCGAAACGAATATGCCGGCCCTGCGGGGAAGCGATTTGGCAATGGCCCGGAAATTGCGGAATGCTACCGCTCGAGTCCGAAGAACCGTGACCTAGGTTTTTCTGACAGAAGCGACAGGAACGCATTCAACCAGGATTAACCCGCGCAGCTTCTCGGGACACGCCGGCCACGACCTCCTGCCACCGACCGACCAATCCCGCGGAACACCAAGAAGTATCGAGATCGCCGATGGGCTTTTTGAAACGATTCTTTCGTAACGTTTTCCGCGACGGATCGCCCGTGGGAACCGCGAGCAGCTTCGAGCGGCTTTCGGAGGAAGAGTTGGAAGCACATCTGGGCGTGAAGCGCTACGGCAGCTTCCAACTGACCGACGCCATCCGCCCGTCGTACGACTTGCAAGTCGTCCCCTCGGAAGGATACCGGCACGACGTCTATTTTGATGAAGAGAGCCAGGCCCGAGTGCCGGTGCTGATGGGCGCCGCTTCGCACGAGCGGCTGTTCGAGACGTTCATGGATCTGCTCGACCCGCTCGGAGTCGAGGTCGATGTTGTGCTCGAGACGAGCCACAATCGTCAGCAGCGCGGGCACGTCGATCTCTATCGCGAGCATATCGACTTGCCGGTTCTAAAGAGCATTCTTTGGGACTTCGAGGAACTGCTGCTCAACGACGGCTGCGTCGGCATCGCCGTGCTGAATCCCCATGTGCCGCTCGAGGTTCAGTTCGACGAGCATAAACTTTTGATCGCCTACGGACACGATCTGAGCGTGTTCGAAAACGTTTTCGACGATCGGCGCATTCCGTGCCACGACCAGATGAAATTCATCACCGAGGCGGAGCACGTCCATTCCTCGAGCGACGCCTTCTTCCGCCAATTCGAGGAACTGAAGATGCGCTTGGGCATGGATGCGGATTTTGATCGCGGCGAATGCTGTTGACCGGCACGTCCGAATCTCGATCGCGCCAACTAAACCAACAATGAACCCTGGCCGCCAAGTCGGTGTTCTTGCGTCTTATCTGTCCATGAAGATCGCGCAAAGCCCAGGGAAGGCTGCCAACGACTTCTTGATCGCCAACCTCCTTGCCAGCCTTCCCTGGGCTTGCCGGCAGTTAAAACGAATACGCCTTCCCGTCAATCTCGACAATCACCGGTTCGTCGAACGTCATGTAGCGCGCCACGTCGTGGCCGAAGCGGTCGATCAGGTCGAAGTAGTCGTGGCTGTAGCGTTCGATCTTGATCGGATCCTTCTGCTGCTTTTCGCTGACGGCGGAATCGATCCATTGCTTGCCGCGGCGATAGAAGACTTTCGCGCCGATATGGCGAACATTTTCGGCGATGTTCGTGGCGTCTTTTGCCTCCTCCTCCTTGGCGGCCTCTCCCGCGACCGCACTGGAAGCGCCCGCGCTTCTCGACGAGAAGGAGAACGCGGGAGCGCCCGACGCTCCATTCTGCCGGAATTGAAGGCCTCCAAGATTCGCGTTTTTATCGGTCGCCGGGAACCCGCCTTGGCCGGCCTTTTCGGTATATCTTGGCGCCGCCGGCGCCGTGGTTGCCGCCGCGGGGGACAAGGCATTTTGTAGCAGCGATTTGGCGGCTCGTTGCTCGACGCCCAATTCGCCGTCGGTTTCGCTCAGTGCGTCGAGCCGTCGATCGGCCGCGCGGAAGTTATCGGTGAGGCTATGGGAGTCGCCCGTTTCATCGGCCAGGAATGAAGTGTAGGGCGTGATGATGCCATGCTTCGTCGAGAGCATCACCAGTTCCTTGACCAGTTCGTCGTTCTTTCCCTTGAGGTCCATTTCGTCGAGAATTTCGCCGACTCGCCGCACGGCCCAGAGCTTTTCGATGAACGCCAGTCCTTCGTCGCCGCTATGATCGACGAGATTGGCCGGGAAGTCGAATTTTTCGGGCGTGCCGTCGACGCTGCCCGAGACTTTGACCTTTGCCGCGCCTCCTTTCTTGTATCGCCCGACGACCACCAATTGCTCGCCGGCAAATAGATCGTGCGCCGCGCGGGGATAAACCCGATTCACCGGCTCGCCGAAGTCTGATTTAATCGCGTCGATGTCCCAAGCGATTTTCAAATCGCTGAGCACCGGAGCGCCGATCCGGCGATAGAGCGCGCTCACCGTGGTCTCGATGTTCTCGTTCGGGCGGACGAATTCGCTCTGGCCGAAATTCTCGCGCGACAGTCGATCCAGCAGCCGGCTATTTAGATCGAAGCCGACGCCGAACGTGAAGATGCGGGCGTGGACTTTGTTGTACTGTTGCGAATTGGCCACGATCTTGGCCTCGTTCTGTTCGCCGTCGGTCGGCAGGCCGTCGGTCATGAAGAGCACGATATTGGGCCGGCTTGAATCCTTCATTTGCGTAAGCGCGGTCTTGAGCGCGCCGTCGATGTTCGTGCTGCCGCCGGCATAGATGCCTTCGACGAAGCCGAGAGCCTTCTTGCGGGTCTCGTCGTTGAACCGTTGCAACTCCGGCTTCCAGCTTTCCACTTCGCTGTCGAAGGCGATGATGTTGAACAAATCCCCTTCGCGCAGATTATTGAGCACAAACTTGATGGCCCCCTTGGCCTGCTCGATTTTCTCGCCACTCATGCTGCCCGAGCGATCGAGCACGAACACGACCGTCTTCTTCGGCCGCGCCGCATCCGCCGCCTTGATTTCCGGGCTGGCCAGCAGCAAGAAATAGCCGTCTTCATGTTCGTCGTGCCGGTAGCTCAGCACGCTGGCGCCGACGGAGCCTTTGCCAACGTCGTAGAACAGCCGGAAGTCGGAGGTCGGAATTTCGTTTCTGACCGTGTAACTGACGACCGCATGTTGATCGTCAGGCCGTTTGATCTCGACCGATTGTGTTGGGCTGTAGACGTTCTTGATCGGCTGCTCGCTGTCGATGGCGACGTGGAATTTGATTTCCTCGACCGGAGTGGACGTGTATTTGGCGGTGCTCAGAGGAAAGAGAAAATCGGTCACTCCATCGGTCTTGCGGCAGAGTTGCGTGTAGCGCAGCGTCACCTTTCGCTCGGCCCCCGGCGGAACCGGGAAGACGCTGGTTTGAAACATGCCGGTTCCAACCCATTCCAACAGCGCCGGGTCGCGATTCTTACGCACGATCTCCTCATACCGGCTGCGTGCTTCCTTGGCCGGCAGCAATCGGGCCGACACTTCCTTGCCGTCGATCAAGAGCGTGAGTTGGTCGATGGCCCCGTCGTAAGGAAGCGGGAAAACCAGTGAAACTTCCATCAGCCGGCTGCCGGTATTGACGAACGACTGGCTCACCTGCACCTTGGCCACCTGCTCGCTCATCCGAACATTCACTTCCAGCGACTTGATCTTGTAGGTGCTTTCCGGCATCGGCATGGGCGTCGGATGCGGATGGTTCCAGATAATCGTCGGCCGCGGCAAAATCACCCGCTCTCCGGGGTTCACGTTGATCAAAACCGCCTGGCCGCGAGCAATCGTCGGCGCCAGCAGCAGACCCAAGAGCAAAGCGGAAAGCACGGCGGGCCGATAACAGGAGCGAGACATGGTGGCACCTAAAGGGTTGGGGTTTGTGCTGCTACCAGATCAACGGCGAGGACTAGCGTCGCGTCACTCAATCCACGCCCGATCGGCAGACAGTGTCTATGGTTTTCTTTCCGCTGACGCGGATTTAGGATCGGCTTTGGTTCTCGTGTTTTGAATGGCCGGCAGGTTGAGTTGGCTGATATCGATCTTGCCGTCGCCCAGGAAAATCGTCACATGAAACTCCTCGGGCCCGAAGCCCGAGTGGAAGATTTGCCACTGGCAGGGCCCGCTCCCAGCGTGTTCGCCGCCGAACGCCGAGGCGGCCGTCTTCGACTCCTTCGAGAATGCGATTTGAAGGGCCGTTCCATCGACCGCCGCGAGGTCTTTCAGAAACGCGTTCAGGCTTGCGGTGTCGCCCGAATAGTAGAGATTCGTGTTCCAGTTGATAAAGTCGCCAACGATGAACTTGTATTTCTTGTTCGAGAGAACAGCCAGCCAGTCGGCCCCATTGCGACCCGAGGCCGCGGAGACTGAGATGCTGGGCGAATTCAAAGTCCCGCCCATGCCAAAGACCCGACTCGCGCCGGAAAGAGACCCAATCAACGCGAAAATCAACATTAGCCGAAGACGCCCTGTCGAACCTTCCGAAATGGGACTTGAACGGAGCATAACACCCTTCCTTATCGATCTTTTCCTCGGGACAGGGCCGCTGGTGAACAGTGCCGCCAGACTCGATTCAGCCCAGCCCATGTTCCCCCATTTCGACTCGTTTTTAGACGATGCGAGTGTCTCGGAAGTTCCGCGCAAAACTCAAATTGTGCATCTTGGCAAACTGCGTCAACTCGGCAAGACGATTCCTAGCCCCTAGTTCCCAGCCCCTTCCCCCTCTCCTCTTGCACTCTCAGCCACGTTCCGCGACACTACCGCCCCATTTCATTCGCTGTTCTGGCATCATTTCTATTCCCTTCGTGGTGAGTCGCGTCATGCGGCCAATCGTTTGCATTACTGCGCTATTCGCTCTGGCGGCGTTCGGCTGCGCGCCGTTTGGATCGAGCGCTCCGTCGGAAACCATTCAGGCGATCCCTCCGCAGATTCAACAAGGGGCGCCGGTTTCGGCGGCGGGCGTGCAATACACGTCGCCGTTTGGCGGCAGCCAGCAGGCGACGTGCCTCGCGAATCCGTTGCCCGTGCCGGTCGTCGATCTCGATTTTGCTTGGGAGCAGATCGCCGCGGTGGTCGAAGAGAATTTCAAGATTCAACATGAAGAGCGGGTCCGTTTGGCGGGCGATATTCTCACCGAAGGCCGCATCGACACTGTTCCTTTGATTTCCTCGACGCTGATGGAACCGTGGCGCACGGATTTGCTCACGTTCCACGATCGCCTGGAAGCCACGTTGCAATCGATGCGCCGCCGTTGCTACATCCGCGTGATTCCCGTTCAGGGGGCGTTCTTGGTCGATCTGCAAGTCATTAAGGAATTGGAAGACCTGCCGCAGCCGACGATGGCCGTGAATGGCCTGGCGCTATTCAATATGCGGGATCAAGGGGTCGACCGGGTTTCCGATCCGCTGCCGAGCCTGGCCAATCCGCCGGGCGCTCCGCCGCGTCCGCCGGCTCCCATCGCGGGCTGGATTCCGCAAGGGCGCGACGTTCGGCTCGAGCAAGCAATGTTGGCGAAGATCCAAGGCCGCCTGGCCCCCTTCGCAGCGCCGGCATTTACAACGCCGGGCGGAGCGTTTGGGCTGCCGCCGACGCAGTAGGGGATCAACGTCGCTTGCTTGACCGGCGCTGAACGGCGAGAATGATCGCGGCGGGGGCGTCCGCCTGCGAGGAACCGCCGTGATAGGAAGAACTTTTCTTGGGCCGGCGTTTTGTTTGGCCGTTTCGTGTCTGTCTGTGTCTTCGGCCAACGGGCAGGCGGTCAATTTCGTCATCGATCCGACGCAATCGGTGCAGTCGATCTCGCCCTACATCTACGGCGTAAATGGCGAACTTAACCAGCCCCAGTATCAGAATCTGAATCTTACATTCGAACGG
>Ga0182024_10021687_pt1 | contig 11639 bp, 8 predicted proteins | sample P32metaG_FD_120480 | JGI IMG/M metagenome (GOLD analysis project Ga0182024, IMG submission 120480) | Permafrost microbial communities from Stordalen Mire, Sweden - P3-2 metaG (Illumina Assembly) | ecosystem: Environmental > Terrestrial > Soil > Wetlands > Permafrost | place: Sweden: Stordalen... | reverse complement strand
TGAGTTACGTCACCGGGACAGTAAGCAGCATTGCGCCTCACCTGCGGGAGGGCCAGCTCATCATCCTGGAAAGTACAACCTATCCGGGTACCACGGAAGAAGTTGTTGTCCCGCTCCTGGAGCAGGGGAATCATGCTGGCCTCCGGGTGGCCAGGGATGCGGGGAGCTCGGGATTCTACGTCGCCTTCTCTCCGGAGCGGGAAGACCCGGGCAACGATACAGTTGCACGCCGGGATATTCCCAAGGTGGTAGGTGGATGCGGGCCGGCAGCGCTCGATCTTGCCTCTGCTGTGTACGCAAGCATCTTTAACCGCACCATTTCTGTCTCATCGCCTGCGGCCGCGGAAATGACGAAGTTACTCGAAAACATCTATCGCTGCGTGAACATTGCGCTCGTGAACGAACTGAAGCAACTTTGTTTGCGCATGGGCATTGACATCTTTGAAGTGATTGATGCTGCCAAGACGAAACCGTTCGGTTTCCAGGCTTTTTATCCGGGGCCGGGATTGGGTGGGCATTGCATTCCAATCGATCCTTTCTATCTCTCCTGGAAGGCCAAGGAATTTGACTTTCATACACGCTTTATCGAGCTTGCCGGGCAGGTGAACCTGGCCATGCCGTATTTTGTGGTCGAGAACGTGATTGAAGCATTGAGCCAGCAGGGCAAAGCTCTGCACGGCGCGCGAGTGCTGGTGCTTGGGATGGCGTACAAGCGCGACATTGACGACCTGCGCGAGTCTCCCTCGCTGACGATCATTGAACTGTTACAAAAGCGCGGAGCAAATGTTGAGTACAACGACCCGTTCTTTCCCGCAGTCGGCCAGGGACGCAAGTACGCGCTGAATATGACCAGCACGCCACTGGAGAAAATCCCCGAATTCGACTGCGTGCTGATCGTGACCGACCACTCACAGTACGATTACCCGAAGATTGTGGAGGAGGCCAAGTTGGTGGTCGACACACGCAACGCCACCAAGGGAATTGAGGCCGCCAACATTGTGAGGTGTTAGAAAATTGCCGCGGTGCCAGCCGGAAATGCTGCTAAAAGACCCTGTTTGACGGTGCTGTCGACGCTGCCCCTTACGATTTCAAGCGGATCAGTTCTTTCTTGATTTCGGAGGCGTCGCGGTAGTTCGGAAAGATCTTCAGGACTTGTTCAAATTGCTCCCGTGCCAGCGCCGGTTGTTCCGACTTCTCGTAGGCCATTGCCAAGTGATAATGAATATCAGGATTGTCGGGCAGATTGTTCCTTTCCTGAAGCTTAAGCGCTTCTTGAAGACTGCTGATGGCCAGCGGATACACACCTTTCTGGTAATAGATCCATCCCACGGTGTCAACTGCGCCAGGAGAATTGGGCAACCTTCTCATTGCTGTCTGGGCCAGGGATAACGCGGCGTCAAGGTTTTCGCCTGTGTGTAGCATGACCCGAGCAAGGTCAATGGAGGCCACGGGATTCTGGGAATTGAGGGCCAGCACGTTCTGATAGGCGCCTTCCGCTCTCTTCCAATCCGACTTGGACTCATACAAGTTCCCCATCAGGATATAGAGGTTCGGCTGGCGTGCGTTGTCCTTGAGCGACTGCTCGCCAATGGCTATGGCCTGATCAATTTCTCCTTTTGCGGCACGCACTTCGCACAGCTGCATCACGGCATCGTAATTATGCTTGTCGAGCGCAGCGGATTTCTCCAACGCTGCTTCGGCTCCGCTGAGGTCTCTTTTGTCTTGAAATAAGACGACGCCGAGCAAATTGTAGAAGTTGCTGTTGGTGGGTGATTTTCCGATTTGTAGATTCACGATGGTAATGGCTTTATCGACTTGTTTCTCCGCGATGTATGCCTTAGCCAGGCCACGCAGAGCGTCGATCGAATCGGCGTTCCGGTCCAGGGCGTCCTGGTAAGCCTTGGCAGCATCGCTATATTGCTTCTGAGCGAGCCTCAGATTTCCCATCTGCACGTAACCGAACGCGCTCTGAGGGGCAGCAGCAATGGCCTTTTGAACATCCTGCTCTGCTACGACATAGTGCTTGCGATTGATATTGGCAAGGGCGCGCAGTGCGTAGCCATCCGGAGACCCGGGTTGCAGCCGGATCATTTGATTGGCAGCGTCTTCGAGAGTATTCATGTCGCCTTGAAGCATCGCGGCGTCCGCAATGGAGCGCTGAGCATCCAGGAAATCTGGATTCAGCCGCAGCGCCTCTCGCCATTCGCTCTCGGCGTGCTCCAGATTCCCCTGCTTTTGCAATGCGACACCGAGAGCGAAGTGGGCCTGGAAGTTGTTGGGGGAGTCTTTGACCACCGTCTGCAACGTCTGTGCGGCGTTGCTCACGTCTCCGTCGCTTATTTGCATCTCGCTTCGGTAAACCAGAGCATCTTCTTCTTTGGGGTTGGCCTTCAGTATCTCATCGTCGAGACTGCGTGCCTCGTCGAATCGCTTGGCCTGAATGAGAAGTTGAATGTATTTCTCTTTTACCTGCAGGTCCTTGGGGAGTTCCAGATAGAGTGCGTGGTATTCGGCAACTGATTTTTCCAGGTCGCCGGTAGTGAAATAGAAGTTGCTGAGCGCAAGGATGCAATCCGGGTTGTGGGGCAGGTCGCGCTTGGCTCGCATCAGAACCTCCTCCGCATCTGCATTCCTTCCCTCGGCGAGGTACAACCCGGCCAGCGCCTTCCGCGGATCGAGAGTGTTGGGATCGAGCGCCAGCGCGTCGTGGAACTGCTTCTCCGCTTCATCGAAGCGCTTTTGCGATTGATAGTAAGTGCCCAGCACCAGCCGCGGTTGCATGGCTTTCGGATTCAACTCGATAACCTTTTTGAAACTTGCCTCTGCCGCATAGAAGTCGTTGCCCTTGAGTTGCAAAAGAGCAACGCTCAGGTAAGGTTCCCAGCGGTTTGGAGCGAGCGCGATGGTTCGCTGCATCTCCGCGATCGCGCCGGGAATCTTGTCTTGTGCAGCCAAGAGACTGGAAGCCAGGGCGTGAACGCCCGGATCGTCGGGCCGCTTCTTCAGCAGAAAATCCACTTGTTCCTGCGCATCTTGAAAGTTGCGGGCCTGTATAAGTATGTTCGCCATCTCGATTCGAGCCCGATAATCGTCGGGGCGTAGTTCGACGGTGCGGGCGAGTTCCTGATAAGCGCGGTCCTGCTGCTGCAGGTGCAGGTAACTTTCCGCAAGTTGGAAGTGGGCGTCGGCGTAACCGGGGTCGATCTTGACGGCATTTGTGAACTCGATCACCGCCTCCTGGTATTGCCCTTTCTCGAAGTAGCGCTTCCCGCTCTCAAAGTATTTCTGCTTTTGCACGTTGGGATCGAGTGAGCAGGACGAAAGAAGTGCAGCGATCAGACTCAGGACCAGGATCGGGCGCCGGTTGGGAAAAAACTTCACCTGGAAACCTCCCGTTGCAGCTCGTGCGTAAGCGTTGCGCCGGCACGAGGCATTGCTGTATATCTTAGTAGCAAAACGGTTTGATGCGCCACAAAAAGCTCCGCAACCTTCTCGAAGTACGACTTTTGAGCTGACACGAACTGTGCGCTTGCGCCTGGTCATATTCACCTGAGAAGAGAACAGTTCTCTTGAAATTTCGATCTTCCAGGGGAGCGAAAAGGAGCGGAATTGATTGCAAAGCTTTGCAACATGTCGCAAAACTTTTCCATCTTGACATTTTCAGAAAGCGGAGAGAGAATGATCACCTGTCGAAGTGTCGAGCAAACCGGGAGAGGGAGTGTGCAAGTAATCCCCGGAGGTAATAGTTCAAGTGTTTGCAACAGGTTGCAGAAATTATCAGTCTTGACAAGATTGGGCACCGCGCTAGGATCGAAAGAACAGAGCAGGGGACTGTGCAAGCGGCCCCAGCCAATATCGAGAATAACGACGATGAAAGGACGGGGAACAATAATGAAGATCATAGGTGGAGCATTGGCGGCAATCGCCGCTTCGGTACTTCTCGGCTTCGGGCTTCCTGCATCTGGCCAAACCGTCTCTGGTCAGGAGGTTTCTGTTGAGTTTACCGGGGGCTATAGCACGACATGGGCCAACAACAGCGGAGACTATGGCGCCGGGATCTACAGTGCGGACATTAATGGAACGCCCTCGTCATCTGGGATCATATGCGACGACTTCAATGACAATATTACCTCCGGCGAAAAGTGGAATGCCTACGCATACCAGGCCTCTAGCTTGGCCTCGGGCAATCTGAGCAACACGCTGTTTGGTAGCACCATTGGGCTTACCGGGTATGCTGAGGTAGCTACGCTGGTCAGCATGATGTTCTCCGGCACCGCCACCTATGGCAGCATCACCGGTATTACACAGGCTGAACTTTCTTCGGCAATCTGGGATATCACTAAACCAGGCGGCCTTCAGGGCCTTGATTCCAAGGCTCAGTCGCTCGTTGCGGCCGTGGAAGCGGCGTTTGGCACCAACACTGCTGCGGCCAAGGCGTATCTGGCCACATTGACGAACCTTTGGATCCTGACACCCACACCTAAGGGGCCCGGGGAGCCCCAGGAAATGTGGACGATGGTGCCGGAGGGAGGCGCTGCTTTCATGTTCCTTCTGCTGGCCGGCGCCTCATGTTTCGGCGCGATGTTCTTCAAATATCGCAGCCAGCTTGCGAATCGCGAGACGGCCTGATCGATCTCCTCACCTTCACCTCTCAGTTGATCATCCGGACCTGGCGAGTAATCCGTGCCAAGTCCGGATTATCGGCATAGACTTGGTTGTTAACCAGCCGTGATTCATCCTGAGTTGCCCCCCAGGCGCTTCCACCATCGAAAACTCCGGATCCTCGTTTGAACGCTGACCTCGGCACATCCAGCCGCTCAATTGGTGCGCGGCGGGAAGCGCCGGGTAGTTTTCCGAAGTCTGCCCGATCTTGCTTCGCTGTGCCGGCGCAATGATTCCTCACAGGCTCTTGTCAACATTTGGAGCAAAATAGAAGCAAAATGGGAAGTCAATGTGCTACAATTTGCGATGCAATATAGTGGAAATGAATACCCTTAAGTTATTGAATCAAAAGAGCAATAGATATGGCTCTCAAGTTGCCTTCACGCAAAGTACAACTTCGCGAAGATCGCGGCTGCAGAAGCGATCTGAGTCAGACTGGGAGCTGGCGTCCACATTGGGCTGCCGGTTATCGCTCCCAGTCTGATCGCCGTCGACCAAATGGTGTGGGCGCTTGGTTCGTTGGCATGGCAGCTGTAGATAACTGTGGGATTCGGGTTCGGGCCTCACGGACTGGCTCCCAGGGCAGCAAAACTTGCTGGCAACGATTATGGTCAAAGCAGTCACTGAGATGTGGCTAAGAGGGCGATGCTATAAGCGCCAGCAATCGGTCGTTAGAGTTCCCGGAAGGAGCTTCGATCGTCGGGAAAAGTATCAAGAGCTGGCCTACGGCAACATGATACCTGTTCTTCTGGCTGGTAAATCGCCGAAAAGCGCCAATGCTTCTTTCGACTGAAGCGGTTCACCGCCGTTTAGGTCGACCCACTTTCGCTCGATGACGACCCACTTCTCTTTCCGTAAACTCGGCAATTCGGTGATATTCGGAAAAGATGCCAATCTCCATATCGCTCATGACGACACAAATGAAGTGAAACTTGCAGTTGATGACAGCTGCGTCGTCGGCGCCCGGAGTTTAATCTCCGCCAAGAACCTAATTTGCATCGAGCAGGATGTCATCATGGGGAATTCAGTGCTCATCTAGGACCACCAACACACGCACAAAAATATTGACCTCCGAATCCGCGAACAGGGCATTACAGACGGGGGGAGGATTCGAATCGAGCAGGGGTGCTGGATTGGCCAAGGCACCGTAATCGTCTGCAATGAATGCGAAGTGGTAATCGGCCGCAACAGCGTGGTTGGGGCAAACTCTGTGGTTGCGCGAAGCGCTCCTCCCTACTCTGTGATTGTAGTTAACCCCGGCATAATCTTGAAGGGGTTCGAATCGACAAAGGTTCGCGCTGGCAGGGCATCGCCGCCTGGTTCAACCAGTGAGAGCTACGCAAAGGTTTCCAGCCGTTCGATTAAAGGATTCGGTCTTGAACAGGTATGGTGCTCTTCTTAGCTTTATTAAATCTTGGCCCGGAGGTAACCTATGTTAAATGACGTAATCGCAGTTCCGAAACTACTGGTAGTTAGCCGCGACTCAGCGATTCTTCGTCCACTTTGGTTGATGGGAGACTCGAACGGCTGGCAGCTTGAAATAGCTGCCAACCCGTGGGAAGCAATCGACAAAGCTCAGGCCGGGGCAACGCTCGACCTGCTTTTGCTGGATCTGCCGCAGGGGAGTGCCGACGGTTTGCTCAGTTTGCGCTGGCTTCGCCGGCTTTGTCCTGCGTTGCCGATTATCATGATTGGGCACCCCGACGATAACGGCAGGAAGCAAGAATCATTTCGCATGGGCGCACGCGACTATCTCATTCGGCCCATCGAGGATCGCCAACTTGAACTATCGATACAACGCAATATCTGCTTGGCGAGCGAAGCAACCGAGGCAGACATCACAAGCGATGATGTCGAGCCGGTCAGCAACGAAAGCTTCTTCATCGGGGTCACCCCGATCATGCGAAAGCTTCGTGCGCAGGCAGCCTTGTTAGCCGAAGCCAACGTGCCGGTACTGATCCTGGGTGAGGCTGGGAGCGGCAAAGAGACTACCGCTCGTTTGGTCCACAGCTTGTCCGTCCGTTCCGGATTCGAGTTCGCAAAGGTGAATTGTGCGGCACTGCCCGGGGACCTCTTGGAAATCGAACTCTTCGGGTGCGAGAGAAAGGGCGTGAATGCACCCGCGCGAACCAAGGCCGGCAAGCTGGAACTGTGCGCAAAGGGCACGATTTTCCTGGATAACATCACGGAGATGCCGGCGGCTCTGCAATTGAACCTGCTAGAGGTGCTCCGGAATAAGCGATTCCTTAGACCAGGTACTTCCGATTTCGTTGAGGCCGACGTGCGTGTTGTGGCGGCGAGCTCCACAAATATGGAACGCGCAATTTCTGAAAGAAGACTTAGTGAAAATCTCTACCAACACTTAAGTGCCTACACGATTCATGTGCCCTCTCTGCGTGACCATAAGGAGGAACTGTCCTTTCTGTCCCGCCATTTCATGCATCGGCTTGCCAACCACTATGGCCTTTCCCCAAGGACATTTTCGCCCGCCATTATCGAAGTCTGGCAGGCGTATCACTGGCCAGGCAATCTGCGCGAACTGGAGCATTGCGTAAAACGTTACCTGATGGTGGGTGACGAAGAACTTGCGTTTGCAAAGGCCCGGTCTGGCGCAGAAAGCGAGCCCCAGGAAACTGCCTTAGCCGAGGCGCGGAGCGTAAAGCAAGTCGCACTATCGCTGGGTCAGACCCGCACGGGCGTGCCCGACTCCAGATCGCTCCGATCTTTAATACAGAGCGTCAAGGCGGAAGCTGAGAAAAACGCAATCGCCGTGGCGCTGGAGAAGACGGGTTGGAATCGAAAGGCCGCCGCACGGCTACTGAAGGTCAGTTATCGGACAGTGCTGTACAAAATCGAGCAGTACCAGCTGACAGCATCAAACCCCTGTGTGTCTCGGAGAACAAATGGGTTCGGAGCGAAGGAGACTCGATTCCGCTGAGGCGGCCGGGCGGAACGGCAGACCGGAAATGAGCCTTTCCAAGGCATCCGAAAACAATCGCTCGAAGCATAGAGCCGCTCACACAATGGCCTGGAATTCGTATTGGTTGTTCCCGCCGACACAATGTGGCGCATAAGTTCGACGGTCACGCCCGATAAAAATCGATGCAGGGCTTCCATGCGAAAGGTTCAATCGCGAGGCTGCCGCCTCGCCATGCAGCGAACAACACAACAGCAGCTTCATCATTGGCGATGGCGACTGCGTTCTATTGAGAATTCAACCGACCCAAATCTATTGGCAACCCACCGATCAATGCGGTTCTACACACTAGATCCGATGCTGGACGGCCGCTGGGATGATTTAGTTGCTTCTCATCCCAGGGCATCTGTGTTTCATCAAAGGGGTTGGCTCGAGGCTTTGGCTCGAACCTACGGCTATCGCCCGTTTGTGCTGACAAGCACACCGCTTGGGGACCGGTTGTCGGATGGGATCGTCTTCTGCGAGGTCAAGAGTTGGATCACCGGAAGCCGGCTTGTTTCATTGCCTTTCGCAGACCACTCCGAGCCCTTGCTGAATGAAACCCTTGACTCTTTCGATCTTACAGAGTGGCTGCGAAATGAGTGTAGCCAGCAGAACTGGAAATATATAGAACTTCGGCCCCTGTCTTGGGAGACGCATTCGGAGGGTCCTTTGGTGGCGAGCCAGTCCTTCTGGCTTCACACCCTCGACCTGACGCCTTCACTCGAACAGGTTTTCCGCAATTTTCACAAGAACTGCATCCAGCGCCGCATCCGGCGAGCCGAGCGTGAACATCTTTCATATGAGAAAGGGTGCTCCGAAGGACTTGTCGATGATTTCTATCGGCTGCTCATGATCACCAGGAGGCGTCATCACCTTCTGCCGCAACCTCGTGCCTGGTTTCGAAACCTGGTTGAATGCATGAACTCCAATGTGGAGATCAGGTTGGCGCGCAAAGGCAGCATTCCCATTGCCGCGATCCTTACGCTGAAGCACCGCAGCACCGTGGTCTTCAAGTATGGTTGTTCTGACGAAAAATTCCATCATCTCGCGGGCATACCGTTGCTTTTCTGGAAATTGATCGAAGAAAGCAAGAAGGCAGGTGCGGAGCAGATCGATTTTGGCCGCACCGATTTGGGAAATGACGGTCTGATCAGGTTTAAAGATCAGTTTGGGACTGCCCGCAGGCGGATAACTTATTTTCGGTATCCACAGAATGCGCGGGAGATAGACGTGGTAGCATCGTGCCCGCTTGCGATGCGGGCCCTGTTCTCGGTGTTGCCTGACGCGCTCTCCTCGAGAGCGGGCCGACTGCTGTACCGGCACATGGGTTAGTTGGTCGATGATAACGAATGTGTTATAGCTGACTCCATTGTGGCATGGTTAAAGGTCGAGTTTGCCGGTAGAATATAAATCGATGTCCCAAGAAATCGCCGAAGAAGAAAACACACTCATTCGAGCCGTGCGCGATCGCTATCGCTGTCCGAACGGATTCCTCGACTTTCGTCTCAGCGAAGGGTTATCTTCGGAATCGGGATACTTCCAATTTGGTCCCGTCGCAACATGCTACGGCCGCACCTTGCAGAGTGCTCATCAAGCACAATTGAGTTCTCCTCTCCGCGATACGTTACCCGGTGTCTCATTTGATGGGAAACAGCTTGTGCTGCCGTTCGATCCGAATGAAGTCATCGATAATCTTCGTTTGGAGCGCTATCCCAGCAGTCGATTGGGTGCATGGGAGAAGGCGTTGAAGAATATCTACTACCTGCTCCGTCCACTTACGAACCGCCCGCTGCGAAAGGGCATCCAGAGGCTCCGAGCGGTCAATTGGCAGAAGAAGCGTTTCCCCCAATGGCCCGTTGATACCACAGTCGAGACTATTTGCGAAAACCTCTTGTTGCTCTCGTTACGGGCCAGCGGTGTCGACCGTGTTCCATTCATTTGGTTCTGGCCTGAGGGCGCACACGGTTGCGTCGCGATGACCCACGATATAGAAGCCATTGCAGGGCGTAACTTCTGCGCGCAATTGCTTGACATCGATGACTCTTTTGGAATCAAGGCGTCTTATCAAGTCGTCCCCGAAGGAGGGTACGCTGCCGGGCCGGAATTCCTGGGCCAGTTGCGGGATCGCGGAAATGAAGTGTGCTTGCAGGATCTAAACCACGATGGCAGGCTTTTTGATGATCGAGAAGAGTTCCGGCGCCGAGCTGCTTTGATCAATCGATATGCCCGAGAGTACGGGGCAAAAGGCTTTCGATCGGCCGTGCTTTATCGCAGGCCGGAATGGTACGTGGATCTTGATTTCTCTTTTGACATGTCGATGCCGAATGTTGCCAATCTTGACCCGCAGCGCGGCGGTTGCTGCACCGTTATGCCCTTCTTCATCGGGGACGTCCTCGAGTTGCCGCTCACTACGATCCAGGATTATTCGTTATTTCACGTCCTCGGCGAGTATTCGATCGATCTGTGGAGAACCCAGCTCGAAATGATTCTCGCCAAGAACGGCTTGGTGAGTTTTCTTGTTCATCCCGACTACGTTATCCAATCTGAGACACAAGCGATCTATAAAGACTTACTCACCATGTTGGTGGAATTGCGTGGGCGGAAAGCCGTCTGGTTCGCGCTCCCTCATGAGATCGATAGCTGGTGGCGAGCGCGTAGCCGCATGTCCGTCGTCAACGACAACGGATCGTGGCGAGTTGTAGGCGAGGGCGCCGAGCGCGCCGTACTGGCATTTGCGAGGGTGGTAGACGGCCAACTCGTCTACGAGCCGGCTGAGACGCCCTAAGGCGAACACCTGCTATGTGATGCGATGTGAGGAATGATGCTTGCCGCGCAAATGCAGCAACGTAGCGTAGAATTCATCTGACTTTCATTTGCAAACGCAAGAGTCCATGACCAAGCTGGCACAACATCAATTGGGGTTCGCCGCTCTGTGGGCAGTTTCGCTGCTTCCGGGGTGGCGTGCGCTGGTCGACACATTTTCACTTTCGTTGCGCGACGATCAATACACATATTTACTTTTGATCCCTCCGGTCAGCGCCGCTCTTATCTTTTTGGAGTGGCGAACTCTGCGGACAATGGTCACGCTGAATGTTCGCACTGGTTCCGTTAGCTTGGCGATTGCGGTCTTGATAGCTTGTTCCACGCTTGGCTGGCCTGCGCCGTTCCCTTCCGATGTACAGCTCTCGATCAGGATGCTTGCGCTCGTGTTGTGGTGGATCGGAGCCTTTCTACTCTGCTTTGGCTACCGAGCTTCCCGACTGGCTCTATTTCCGCTCTGCTTCCTGTTAGGATTAGTCCCGCTTCCACAACTCGCCGTAGACAGGATCGTAGCTCTATTGCAGCAAGGTTCTGCCTGGGCAGCGCATGTGCTTTTCGCGGTATTCGGCGTGCCTGTGGTTCACGATGGCGTGGTCCTGACCATTCCCGGCCTGACTCTCGAGGTTGCCCAGGAGTGCAGCAGCATCCGCTCGAGTTCGATGTTGCTGGTCACGACCATGGTATTGGCTCAGCTTCTTCTGCGCTCGCCTTGGCGCAAGGCCCTGGTGATTGGCCTCGCGGTTCCCCTGTCCGTTGCGAAGAATGGCATGCGGATTTTTACGATTGCGATGCTTGGAACTCGAGTCGATCCTGGATATCTAACTGGAAGATTGCATCACCAGGGTGGGATCGTTTTCTTCGCGATCACCCTGATTGTTATCTTCGCTCTCCTCTGGGTCCTCCGGAGGGAAGAAGATTTGTCACTCAAATCTGCGCTGAGTCCGGTGAAAACTGAGACGACAGCCGGTTGACGATAAGACTTATCAGTGACATCGCAGAACTGCACCGACTTACGCCGGCACTCTCTTCAAAACTACAAAAATGAAGTCAATGAATTTCGCCCGTTGGATGAATCGTAAGCGTCCTGATCTTCCCTCTTGACTTGGCTGAGGAGTGATCCTCGAAGTGCCCACTACCTTTTTGGTGGGCACCTGATGAGTGTGTCTAAGCGGCCTGGGAGGATTTAGTCTGCAGAGTC
>Ga0182024_10021686_pt1 | contig 11639 bp, 8 predicted proteins | sample P32metaG_FD_120480 | JGI IMG/M metagenome (GOLD analysis project Ga0182024, IMG submission 120480) | Permafrost microbial communities from Stordalen Mire, Sweden - P3-2 metaG (Illumina Assembly) | ecosystem: Environmental > Terrestrial > Soil > Wetlands > Permafrost | place: Sweden: Stordalen... | reverse complement strand
GGTCATCGCCAAGGGCCTGACCGCCCAGCGGCTGATGGAACATGCGGCGCAAATCCGGCGGGTGGGAGAGCGGCTCAAGAAGATCACGTTGCTGGCCGGATGCGAGGTGGACATCCTGGCCGACGGGCGGCTTGATTTTGAGGACGCGGTGCTGGCGGAGCTGGATTTTGTCGTCGCCAGCCCGCATGTTTCGCTGAAGCAGGAGACCAACAAGGCGACCGACCGCCTGCTGCGTGCGATCGACAACCGATATGTCAACGTGATCGGGCATCCGACCGGGCGATTGATTTTCGGGCGCGAGGGTTTGCCGCTGAATCTGGGCAAAGTGTTCGCGGTGGCGGCCCAATCGGGCACGGCTCTGGAGATCAACGCGGGGTATCCGCGCCTGGACCTCAGCGACGCCAACGCGCGGGGCGCAATTGCCGCGGGCGCGCGACTTTCGATCAACACCGATGCGCACAGCATCGGCGGGTTCGACGAGATGCAATACGGCCTGCACGTGGCCCGCCGCGCCTGGGCGAGTTCCAAAGACGTGATCAACTGTTTGACGGCCGCTCAACTGCGGGCGTTCATTGCCAAGAAGCGCGGATAAAAAAAGAAGCGGACCGAAGAGGAGCCACCATCTTCGGCCCGCAACCTATAAACGATCTCAATGTACAGAAGATAACGCGCCGATGCGCATCGTCAATACATTTGCTCAATAAATTAACGCGCCGTCGCAACCGACTTTGCGTCAGCGGTCAACACACTCGGATCGAAAATGAAGCGCTGGGGCATACCCGTGCGCGCGTCGGCGCCCATGATGGGAAACATTTCTGGCGACGCGGCGAGGCGCCGTGCGATGTAGCGGCTCATCTCCGGCCCGATGCGCATGCCCAGCCGGTCGCGAAACCATGTCTGCAATTGAGAATCGCTTAGCAACCCGCTCCTTCCGCGAATGGGCGACTCCATGATAATTGCGCGCTGGCGGACTGCAAACGATTATTTGGATGGATGCGTTGTCGGTCGCCGGCTCGATTCAAGTTGACCGCGAAGCTCTTGAGCGCGGGCCAGCAGCGCCGCGTCATCCGGGGCCTCCAGCGGCTGAGGCTGGAGCGTGTAGGTGGCGTAATGGCGATCTTTGAAGGGGATGGGCAAAATCTCGGTGATGAGGTCGAGCGGCACCCATTCATAAATCGGGGCGATCACCGACTTGGATGTTTTGAGAGTCTGGTAACCATCCTTGCGCAGCGTCACTTCGTAATCGCCGTACCAAAGAAAATCCCGTTGCATGGGCGTGCGGCCCATTTCCTGGTCGTTGAGATAGACCAGGGCGCCGGGCGGATTGGATTGGACACTGAGTGTCCTTTCCACGCATCCGCCGCACGTGTACAACACCACCGTCGTGCAACCCAGCAGGGCAACGCGCATATACATTTTGGGTCCAAAGTATAGACGGCCGGGAAACGATCACAAGCCGCTGTATGTTTAGCGGCGGTACCTGACTTCGACGCCGCGCAAGCGCGGCCGCTAAACGGTGTGCCATCGTAGTGTTGGGCGGGATCGACATGCCCAATGTCGCGCATGCGCGGCGGCTGAAACGGCGTGCCATCGACATTGTGCACGCCTAAAGTAAGGAACCCGTGCGATCCATCATCGGAATCCTCACGATCTTCATCTGTCTGGACGCGTGGATCTGGCTGCGCCTGGACCGGATGCTGCGCGGCACGCATCGTCCCTGGTTGTGGCGGACGATTCTGGGGATGCTGATGATGTGGGTCATGCTTTCGGCAATGCTGAGCGTCGCCGAAAGAAGCCTGATGGCAACGGAGAACCGCATCGTTCCGCGATGGGTGCCGGCGGGGGTTTACATCTGGCATTTTCTTATCATGCCACTGACCGCCCTGGCATTGCTGGGCGGTTCAATTATGAATCGATTGCAACAATATGCTCGCCGCGCCTGGGCGCGCCCGCCTGTCGTGGAAGCGCCACCGGCGCCGGCGCCATCAGCGCCACCGGCGCCTGCGCCGCCGCTGTGGTCACGGCGCAGTTTTCTCGCCGCTACCGCGTTTACCGTGCCGCCTCTGGCAACCGCCGGGCTGACCGGCATCGCGATGGGGCAATTGGGACATTTCCGCATCCGCCCGTTCGACCTGCACTTGCCCGGTTGGCCGGCGGCGCTGGATGGGTTCACGATAGCGGTGGTGGCCGACGTGCATACGGGCGTTTTTTCCACGCCGGGAATGCTCACAGACATCGCAAACGCCACGAATGGTTTGGACGCCGAGCTGGTTCTTCTGCCCGGCGATCTGATCAATATTTCCCACGCCGATCTTCCCAGCGCCCTGGACATGGTGCGAAGCCTACGCTCGCCATATGGAGCGTACATGGTGCAGGGCAACCACGATGTGATTCAGGGACCGGGCCCATTCAATCAGACCTGCCGCAAGGCCGGCGTGCCCGTGCTGGTGGATCAGGCCCTGACGCTTGCGCCCCGCGGCGTGCCCATCCAATTGCTGGGGACGCGCTGGACGCCCGGGTATCGCGGCATGGTTAACTCCGTGGACCAGACCTGCAAGCAGCGCGATCCCTCGCTGTTCGCGATCATGATGGCCCATCACCCGCACAATTGGGATCACGCGGCCGCGCGGGCAATTCCGCTGGTTCTCTCAGGACACACCCACGGCGGCCAGATCATGCTCACCCAAAATATTGGGGGAGGACCGTTGCGATTCAAATATTGGTCAGGGCTCTACCAAAAGCCGGGCTCGACGCTGATCGTTTCCAACGGCGTGGGCGATTGGTTTCCACTGCGCGTCAACGCCCCGGCCGAAATCCTGCACCTCACGCTGCATCCCGGTGAGCCGGACAACTCAGCGCGCGCGTAACAGAGCCGCGGCAATGCAAGCGGCGCCGGCAGCGCTTAGCCACGATGTCAGCGACGCTTGGCGCCGCGGCCAGTGGAAGTCGATTGGACGATGATCGCCCGGCCAGATGACCGTGCCGCCGGTTCGATCGGCCAGTAGCCGCATCGCGTCGTGATCATTACCCAGGGCATCGAATTCCTGGGCGTATCTTCCCGCGACGGCGATGCGATCAATGACGCGACGCTCGTCGCGCAAGGTCACGATCGCCGGCTGGCGTGGGGCCGGCAGCGACAATTCGTATCGGCCCGGGGCGGTTTGAGCAACTTCGTGGCTCTGCATCCCGCTGTCGTCGGCGATTTCCACGGCAAGGCGAAGATCGTTGAGGTATTGATCCTTATCGAGCGCATCGACCGTCACGCGCAGGGTGGGGCCCTGATCCCATTGAGTGGAAAATCGCGGATCTCGCGGGGGTTGGGCGATGCGGCGTGCCAGCGCCTCGGCGACGTCGTCGGTCGGCGTAAAAGCGATGGCGGCGACGCATCCGCTGCCGACCCGCCAAAACGCGGCCATCGCGCCAGATGGCGATTTGCCCCAGAGCTGGGCGTCCTGTTTTAGCCACGCGCGGTCCCACGCAGGGATTTGTCGCGCGCCCAGGAATGCGGCTTCGTTGATGAATTGCACTGTGACCGGCTCCTGCATCCAGCGCGGAGGCATGGCGGTCTGCATGAGTCGGCGAAGGGATTCGACCCATTGATTGGGATCAAGCTGCTCGATGACCCTTCCGCCGCTCGCCTGCGCAACGCGATTAATGATGCCCAGTCCACTTCCATGTCCAAGGGTCAGGACCTGCAGATGAACTTTTTTGGTGGCCAGAAGCTGGATCAATTTCCCCGGCTCGTCGTTGCTGGCATCGCAATCGGACAAAAGCAAAAGCTGGCACGGCAGCCCCGCGGGCGCTGCGGCGGCAACGCTGGTCAGGGCGGCTTCGAGATTCGTCGGCCCGCCTGGCTGGGCATCGGGCGGAGGTAGGGAAAGCTTTGCGGTTTCCGCGGCGGTTTTGTCCAGCGACCACCACCGAACTTGCGCGGCAAACTGGCCAATCGCGACCGTATCCTGCGGGGGCAGGCTGGGCAGCAGACCCACCACGGCCCGCGAAGCGGATTGCCAGAGTGGGCCGTTCATCGATCCGCTGGAATCCACCAGCAGGATCCACCGCGTCGACGCAGCCGGCGGTGAGCTGGACAGTGGCGAGAGAACCTCAAGCGCCGTGCCGGGATATTCGCCCACGCCAAAAGCGCGGTCGCCGCCCATTATCAGCAGGGAACCGCCAAGATCGCGCACATACTGGACAATGCGGTCGATCGCGGGGTCGCCCAGATGGGCGGCGGCAATGTTGTCCAACACGATAACCGATGGTGCGAGAAATTCGGCCGGATCGTGAGGTAGCTGTTCCGGGGAAAATTTGCGCCATCCGCTGTTGGGCGAATTGGCGCCGATCCACCACAGTTGGGCGGCAAGGGGCGGGGAGCGGCGAATCTCCATTGCGTCGTTTTCCGGCCATGCGTCGCCGGGGTTGAGATCCACCGAGGCCGATCCCGTTTGCGCCGCCAGGGGTGCGCTCAGCGCCAAACGCCCCGAGCCTACGGGCATGATCGTCGGGCCGCGGACACCAGCCAACGTCGCCGTGCGCGGCGGGCCTGAGTTGCTCATGCCGGCCACAAGAGTGTCGCCGCGGATTTGCAGCCTATTGACCGCGGCGTCGGCGACATCTTCCAATCCAACATCGGCAATCACATAAACCGGCGGCGACGATTGGGGCAAATCGAAGCGCGCATCGCTGAAGAGCACGATGGCGTTGGCGGGTACGGGCGAAAAAAAAGTCTGCTCGGCGGGCATTTCCGCCCAGGGCCCGGCCCGATCAAGCGGACGCGTGTCAGCCGCGAAGCCGAACAACTGGTATGGAATATCCCCGATCAACTCGTGCAGGCGGCGGAACATTTCCTGCGCCCGGCGAAAAGACGCGGTGCGCGTGCTGGGCGAGAGGTCGACCATCACCGCCAGCTTCCCGCGCGCCGGCAGATGCAGCCTCGGCTGGCCCGCAGCCAGGACAAGGCAGAGCAACCCCGCCGTGCCGAGCCATGCGGCCGAGCCCGGAATCCTCGGACGGCGGACCAGTCCGAGGGCGATCGTGACCAGTGCAGCAACGCCTGCTATCGCCAGCATTCCACCCGAAGCAAACCAAACGTTCGTCTGGCCCATCGCGTGGAATTATGACGCGCCGGCCACGGCTCTTCACGTCCTGAGGCCGCGCAGGATGAACTCGATCATCCCTTCAACGGAAAAATGCTCCAGCTGCTGGAGGTTAAGCGCGATCATGGCATACCCGATTCCAACGTTGATCAGGTGCCAGGCGGGGATTTTGGGGTCGAGGTCGCGGCGAAATTCGCCGGCATTCTGGCCTTGGACGATAATCGTGCTGAAGAATCGCTCGATTTGGGTATAATGTTCGCGCATCATGTTGAGCACTTTGCGGTCGCGGCTGGTCACCAGTGCGCCGTGAATCACGTGGTACGCATCCTCCAACCGCCGGATGTGGTTTGGGAATTCACGGGCGATGGTGCGGATTTTGTCGGTGGCGGTGGCTGCGTCTTCGATCAGATCGTGCCAGTGGCGCAGCGTCTGTTCGCTCATCGCCCGGGTGATGGCGACGAACAGCTCCTGCTTGCTGGCGAAGTGGCGATAGAGAATGGGTTCGGTGACGCCGGCGGCCTCGGCGATGGCGGCAGTGGTTGCCGCGTTATAACCCCACTTGGCGAAAACCTTGGTCGCCACCTCGATCAACTGTTTGCGCCGTTGCGGCGCCTTGAGCCTGGGCATGCGGGAGTGATATCGGCAGGCGGTGGGGTTGGCAAACGGATCGCCGAACCATATTCGCCTTGTCGCGCTGATCGGGTTAAGGATAATGCGGATTGTCGGGAGGTGTGCGATGCGCAGCCGTTGGGTCGTTGCCATTTTGATGGGCGTGCTGGGAGTGGCGCTAATCGCCGCTGGAGCGCGGGCGGATTCGACTGCGCCCGGGTCCACGCCGTCGACCGCCGCAATCGATGCGTCTCTGCGAACATCCGTGCAACTGCTGGTCTCGCCACACGAAAACGGAATTGAACTCAACTGGACAAGCGACCTTTCCCACGTTTCGCAATATTTCATCGAGCGGTCGGGAGACGACGGCAAAACCTGGACGACGCTGGCGACCGTCGATGCCAACGTCGCAAAGTACGAGGACGCCAACGTCATCGAGGCGGTCACCTACATGTACCGGGTGATAGCGCTGGACAGTTCTGGCCAGCATCTGAGCAACTCGGCGGACGTGTCCATCGTCGCACCCATGCGCACGAACATTTTTGAAGCGATGAAGGGAAATACGATCAAGCTGAAGGACATGCTGGATTTTCATTTCTGGCAATCTTCGGTCAATACGTTTGTGCTGGCCGCCCTGGCGTTCATCCCCAAGCTGGTGGTTGCAATCGTCCTGTTCATTATATTCTGGGGCATCTACCGGATGGTGCGGCGCATCGTGCTCGGATCGATGGCCAAGGCCCACGTCGATCCCAGCATTCGCGACATGCTCGGAGCGCTGATCAAATGGTCGATCATGGGCTTTGGGCTGGTGATCGCCTGCAACCAGGTGGGAATCGAGATCGCCGCGCTGCTGACTGGCGTATCCATTATCGGCCTGGCCATTGGATTTGCCGCCCAGGAGACGATGGCCAACTTTATCGCCGGGGTCGTCATCTTCTGGGACAAGCCGTTCAAAGTCGGCGATTGGATCGTGATCGAGGATATGTTCGGTCAAATCCAGCGGGTGAGCTTCCGCTCGACCCGCATGCTGAACCTGCTTGGGCAGACCATTGTCATGCCCAATACGACCATGCTTTCCAGCCGCGTCGCCAACCATAGCACGCACCCGCATGTTCGCGTGGATATTCCCATTGGGATTGCGTACAAGGAATCCATCGATCACGCCCGCGCGGCGCTCCTGGCGACCATCAAAGGCGACGAGCGTATTTGCAAGGAACCGTGCCCCCAAGTCGCCGTGGAACAGTGCGCCGACAGCAGTGTCAACCTTACGCTGCGGCTATGGATCTCTGACGAATCCGCGGAGAAGGCGATCTATCACGAATATCTGGAAAAGGCGAAAAATGCCCTGGATGCGGCGAATATCGAGATCCCCTTCCCCCACATGCAGTTGTTGGTAAAAGATTCAGCCCTGCGGATCCTGGCCGACGAGCCGCTCCAACGCGCCCGATAAGGCCTAGAATTGAACAGGATGAGGGGTGTCCGGATTCCCGCACAGCCCGGTTGGCCGGCTTTTTTGCTTGAGAGTCGGCCCGCCTTCGGGGTAAACTACCCGATTACTGCCAAACTGATTGCGAACCCCGCTTGCTTCGCGGCAGTAGAATGAGTGGCGGAAGCACTGGATAAACCCTCCCCACACACAAAAAAAGGACCTTCCTGATGGGAAAGCAGCAGAAAAAGCTTGGCGAAATCCTGATTGACTGGGGAATTATATCCACCCGTGAGGTCGCCAAGGCCATGGAGCACGCCAAGACCAATAACCTTCGCATTGGCGAAGCCTTGGTCGATCTGAAGCTGGCCAGCGAGGCCAATATCTACAAGGCCCTGGCCCAGCAGCACAACATGGAATACATCGAATTGGACAAGAATCTGATTCCGTCCAATGCCGGTGAACTGGTTCCCGACGACATCATGCGCAAATACCTGGTGCTGCCGCTGGGTATTGAGAGTGGCAAGCTGCGCCTGGCCATCAACGATCCGCTGGACCTGGAGATGCTGGACATTTTGCGCTTCCGTCTGAACAAGGAAGTCCGCACCGTTCTGGCGCCCAAGGGTCGAATCAAAGCGGTGCTGGATGAGATGTTCAACACCAGCGCGACCAACACCATCGATAAGACGATGGACCGCACAATCGACCGCTTGCGCGACTCGCTGGATAAATCGCTGGACCGCTCGCTGGATAAATCGGTCGACCGCTCCATCGACAAGTCGATCGACATGGCGGGGATGGGCGAGGACGCCAATAACGACCCCACCCAGGCGCCCATCATCAAGCTCGTCCAGGCGATGATCGGCGAGGCCGTGCGCAACCGTGCCAGCGATATTCACATCGAGCCGATGAAGGACCGGGTGCGCGTCCGTTACCGGATCGACGGCGAATGCGTCGAGCGCGACCGCATCCCACTGCGAATGCGCGGCCCGCTTATCAGCCGCCTCAAGATCATGGCCGGCATCGACATCGCCGAAAAAAGGTTGCCCCAGGACGGCCGAATCAAGCTGATGGTGGACAAGTCCAGCATCGATTTCCGCGTCAGCACGCTCCCCGCATATCACGGTGAATCCGTGGTCCTGCGTATTCTGCGTCCTGAGAGCGTGCGCATCGGCGTGCAGAACCTGGGATTCGAGGAGGAGGACTACAAGGCGTTCCTTAAAATCATCAAGCGGCCCAACGGCATCTTCCTGTGTACCGGGCCGACCGGCTCGGGAAAGACCACGACGCTGTACGCCGCCCTCAACGAGTTGAACCGCCCCGATCGCAAGATCATTACCGCTGAAGACCCGGTGGAATACAATTTCGTTGGTATCAACCAGTGCCAGGTGCGCGAAGTCATCGGGTTGTCCTTCTCCAAGATTCTTCGCGCCATGCTGCGTCAAGCGCCCAACATCATCCTGATCGGCGAAATCCGCGATAAGGAAGTGGCCGAGGTGGCCATTCAGGCGGCACTCACCGGTCACCTGGTTTTCAGCACGCTGCACACCAACGATGCCCCCGGGGCCATCACGCGGCTTATCGATATGGGCGTCAAGCCGTTCCTGGTGGCAAGTTCCATCCAGGCGGTGATGGCCCAACGTCTGATCCGCGCTCTGTGCCCTAAGTGCAAGCAGCCGGACAAGGAGCCCGACCCGATGTGGCTCAAGCTGGCCGGCATCAGGGCCGAGGACCTGCGGGAAAAGATCATCTACAAGCCGCGCGGTTGCGATTATTGCACGGGCACCGGTTTCCGCGGACGCATCGGCGTTTTCGAGATGATGCAGATGAACAGCGAGCTTCGCAGCCTCGCCTTTGAGCGGGCCCCGACCAACAAAGTTCGCAAGGCCGCCCTGGCCGGAGGCATGAAGAGCCTCCTGGCCGATGGCCGCCTCAAGGTGCTTTCGGGCATCACCACCGCCGAGGAAGTGGTCAAGGTGGCCCAGGTTGAAGGCATTGTTCAGATGTAGATTTTGAATGAAGCGCCCGCGCCCAGATCCGCGGGCCCGAATCGAACATGGCATCCACTCTTCAGATTGATCGTCTGCTGGAAACCTGCGTACGGCGCGGCGCATCCGACCTGCATCTGGTGGTCGGAAAGCCGCCCGTTTTGCGCCTCCACGGGCATATGCGCGAGCTCCAGACCAAGGTGTTGGACCCCGAAGACACCATGGCCCTGCTCAAGTCGATCACCCCCGAACGCATTCAGCAGGAATTCGAGGAAACCGGCAGCGGCGACTTCGGATTCGCCTTCGGCAACGACACTCGATTCCGCGTCTCAGTCTTCAAGCAGAAAAGTTATGCCAGCATCGTGCTGCGTCGAATTCCCAACCAGCTATTGAGCTTCGAGGAAATCGGGTTGCCGGAGATGGCCCGGCAAATCTGCCGCCGGCCCCGCGGCATCTTCCTGGTCACCGGCCCCACGGGTTCGGGCAAGACCACGACGCTGGCGACCATGATCAATTACATCAACGAGAACTTCGACCGCCACATCATCACGATGGAGGACCCGATCGAGTATTACCACGACCACAAGAAGTCGATCGTGGTTCAGCGCGAGATCGGTGTCGATGTGCCCAACTTCGCCGAAGCCCTTCGCCGAGCGCTGCGGCAGGACCCCGACGTGATGCTGGTGGGCGAAATGCGCGATCTGGCCACCATCGGCGCCGCCATAACCTCCGCGGAAACCGGCCACCTGGTTTTCGCCACCCTGCACACCAGCGGCGCCGCCAGCACCATCAACCGCGTCATCGACGCATTCCCAACCGATCAGCAGGAACAGGTCCGTGTGCAGTTGGCCAACAACCTGATTGCCGTTTTGTCACAGGCCCTGTGTCCGCGCATTGACGTTGAAGGAAGAGTCGCCGCTTACGAGTTCATGTACGTCACCCCCGGCGTTCAGAACCTGATCCGTGAGAACAAGGTCTTCCGCATCGACTCGGAAATCCAGACCGGCAAACGCTATGGGATGCAGTTGCTGGACGATTCGTTGTGGACGCTCTTCCAGGCGGGCAAGATCAGCGCTGAAGAGACCATCGACAAGAGCCGAATCCCCGGCCAGATGATGGATCGCTTCACCCGCGCCGGGCTGGATCCGGGCAAGGGCCCGGATGATTTTGGCGGAGCCGGCGGCGGCGAGGGAGGCGCAGGCGACGGAGGCGGCAGTGCCGCCAAGCCCAAGCCGCCGGCGCCAGGGGCACTAGGCGGCAGCATTCCCGAGTCTGAACGTCGAGCCCAGATGGAAGCAAACCGCGCCCGCATGGCGGCGGTTAAGAAATAAACCGAGGATTGTCGATGTCACGAGCCACACCATCAGGACCAACACCGCCAAGCCCCACGCCCCGACCCCCAGGAGGGCCGACGGCCAACACTCCCGCAGCCTCGCCGGCCGCGCGCGCACCGCTCCCGCCCGGCGCCAAGCCGCCCACCTCAGGTAACGGCAACGGCAATCCCGCGAGTGCCGCGCCGGGATCCCCCGCGGCGCGAACGGCGCCGCCCGTGTCTCCCGCGGCCCGTACCGTCCCCCCAGCATCCCCGGCCGCGCGAACTGTGCCACCCGCATCTCCGACGGCTCGTACCGTCCCGCCTGCATCCCCGGCCGCGCGAACTGTGCCACCCGTATCTCCGGCGGCTCGTACGGTCCCGCCGGCATCCCCGGCCGCGCGAACTGTGCCACCGGTAACTTCGGCTGCGCGAACCGTGCCGCCACCGGCGGCGGCGCCGGCCGCGCGACCGCAACCGGCCGCCGCAGCGCCCCCTTCGGGGCCCGGACGGACGCCACCCCCCGCCGGCGCAACGCCCGCCCCAGGCGCCCCCGCCGCTCCGGCCGCGGCGCCGTCTTTCAGTTCTCTTCCAGACATGCCGCCGGTCGGCGAGCTCAAAGGCAGACCGCTGGGCCGCGTGCTCCAGAAGATGAACAAGGTCACCCGCGAGCAGTACACCGAAGCGCTCAACTTCCAGAAGCAAAAAGGCGGCGCGCTGGGACGAATACTTATCGACATGGGCATCATCAAGGAGCCCGATCTCAACCTCGCCCTGGCCGCCCAGCAGGGCTTTGAGCTGGTCAACCTGGAAGGAATCAACATCGATTCGGCCATCATTGCCGCGATTACTCCGCAGTTCGCCACGACCAACAAGGTCATTCCGATCAAGTTCGATCCTGCCACCAAGGCTTTGACTGTCGTCATGGCGTCGCACGAAAACTTCCGCGCGTTGGACGATCTGCGCTCGCTGATGGGATACCAGGTCACAGCCAAGATTGCGGCAGATTCCGAGCAGCTCGAACGGCTGATCAGCAAGCATTATCAGGCCGCCGCCGAGGGCATTGGCGAAATCCTCGGTGAGTTGCAGGAAGACGATGCCCTGAAGGATCTCAAGAATCGCGGCGAGTCGATCGACATCGACAGCCTTGAGGAGGCCGCCAACTCAAACCCCGTCCGCAAGCTGATCAATCTCGTGCTTCTGCAGGC
>Ga0182024_10021685_pt1 | contig 11639 bp, 8 predicted proteins | sample P32metaG_FD_120480 | JGI IMG/M metagenome (GOLD analysis project Ga0182024, IMG submission 120480) | Permafrost microbial communities from Stordalen Mire, Sweden - P3-2 metaG (Illumina Assembly) | ecosystem: Environmental > Terrestrial > Soil > Wetlands > Permafrost | place: Sweden: Stordalen... | reverse complement strand
CGTTGGCGGCGGCGCCCACATAACCGTCAACAGCCTGAAAAGACTCTATGGCGCAGCAAATATTTCGCCGTCGTACAAAGGCACTCTTGAGATAAGAGCCGACGGTGAGAATATTCGCATCATCCTCATTAGCGACCTGGAAGATTACTTAAAGGGAGTGTTGCAGTCCGAAATGCCCTCCAGCTACCATATTCAAGCCCAGATGGCCCAGGCGATAGCGGCCAGAACATACGCTTTGCGACCTCGCATCAATCATGAAAAAGATTTGTGCACTGTATGTGATTCCTATATGTGCTGCCAATATTTCGCCGGAGTGCAAACAATCGGCAAGAGCCATGAGACGGCAATTGCCCGCACCAGCCAACAGATATTGACTTATGAAGACAAACCGATTCTTGCCCTTTTTAGCTCTTGCTCAGGCGGGTGCACGCAAGACTACGAAAGTTGTTTCTCCGATCCTCACACAAACCAGTTTCCTCCTCAGCCGCTGCCCTATTTGAGAAGTGCTTCCGAGAAAGAGTTCTGCCCCAACAATGAGGAGATTGACGAGCGGCAAATCAGACAAATTTGGCAGGACAAATCGACGGCCACGGCCGACTCATGGTCTGCCCAGTTTCGCTGGCAAGTACAGATGCCCGCGTCCGCTCTGGAAGCTCATATGCACCATCAAATAGAGGCGATGCGCCAAGATAAAACCATAGCACCATTTATAGTGGCACCAGGGTCTGGGAAATTTGGCCATATTAAAAGGTTCCATATAGAAAAAAGAGGGCGAGGAGGAGTCGCAATCGAGTTGTCTGTGGAAACTCATTCAGGCATCTGGCTCATTAGTAAAGAGCTGGTTATCAGGAGTGTTTTTGAGAACCCGCAACTAAAGCTTAAACGCCTTAAAAGTGCAAAGCTCTACTTCGATCACAAGATGGACAAACTAGGCTTTTTGGAACACCTGACTGTGACTGGTTTGGGCTGGGGGCACGGAGTTGGTATGCAACAGACTGGCGCCCAGGGCTGGGCACAGCAGGGCAAGAGCTGTGCGCAGATACTGGCTCACTATTTTGAAAACGCGCGCATTGAGCGCACTTGACACTGGATTTGGTGCAGTAGTGGGGCAATTTATATTGCTCCAACTATTCCCCCAAAAGCTATCTGGGGCTATATAATCGCGTGGAGGACAACAAGGATTCGCTATGACAAACGACGTCACCAATAAAGTGCATCAAAAGGGGCATGGATGGATATTCATTCTCTTGACGATGTGCTTTACCCTTTGTGGAGCGGCTGCCTGCCTTGGCCTGGCGCCGGCACCGAAGAACTGGACGGAGATGGTCACAGCCGGAAACGAGGCCCTCAAGAGCGGCGACGCCACAGGCAATGCCACCGCCGAAAAAATGTTTACAGACGCGGCTGCGGAGTGCGAGAAGAAATATGGCAAATATGACAATCGGCGTGCCACCTGCCTGACTTATCTGGCCGAGCTATACAGAGACGAGCAAGAGTATCGCAAGGCTGCGATCGAATATAAAGAGCTTATAACAGTCAAAGAACAGTCTGACCCTAATGGCCAGGAATTAGCAGGCATCCGTGAGGAATACGCCCAGATCCAGGCAAAAATGAAAGAGTATGGACTGGATACCGATCCATATGCTCCCAGACCTGAGAAGAAGAAGAAGAAGAAGGACAAAGACAAAGATAAGGATAAGGATAGTAAGGATAAGGATAGTAAGGATAAGGATAGTAAGGATAAGGATAGTAAGGACAAGGATAGTAAGGACAAGGATAGTAAGGACAAGGATAGTAAGGACAAGGATAGTAAGGATAAGGCCGCTGACGAAAGCAGCTCCAGTAAAAGTCACAAGGCTCACTAAGCCATGAAGAGAAGTGCGATCAAGGTTCGTGTTCTAGCAGCCATGCTGCTTTTAGTCACTTGTCCGACGATATTGAGCGGATGCTTCAAAGTGTGGGATTACGATGAAGTAAGAGAGTGGTACGTGAAGCAGCCGGAAACCTGGGATGAGTATATCGCCGCGGCTAACGCTGATTTGCAGAAAGGGAAAACAGACAGAGCGGGGGAAAGATTTCAACACGCCATGGAAATGGCAGAGGCTGCCTGGGGTCCCAACGACTTGCGAGTGGCCACCAGCGCAAAACAGTACGGAATCATGCTCGCCGCTCGTTATCAAAATACGCAGGCAGAGCCACTCTACAAACGCGCTCTGGAAATAGAAGCGAAACAGCTCAAAGCCACCGATCCTGAACTGATCGACACGCGCAAGAGGTTACACGACGTTTTGATGGCGCTGTTCAAACCGGAAGAAGCAAAACAAGCTCTCGGCAACGTCAAGCTCGAAAGCGGCCCGACAGGCAAGGGCAGAAAAGCCCATCACGGAAGAAAATAGCCGGCACCATATTTGCTTCGCACCGTATTCAATACCAACCAGAATCGCACGACCAAACGAATCGCACGACCAAACAGAGTTGAAATCGGCACGAAGCTCAGGGCTTCTCAACCTTGATTTTATTCTGGCTTAAGGATACCAGCACCGTGATCGAGCCATCTTTCGTATGAGGCACGTCGGCGAACGGTGTGCACGCATTTACTGCTTTGGTCACGGCCGAGCTGGCAGAATCGTAATCGCCGGGCTTGGTGATCTCCAGTTTCGAAACCTGACCGGTCTCATCAATACCGACAGTCAAAGTCGTCTTGATCTTCGGTGGGTGATGCTTTTTCAAGAGCTCTTGAAGATCGTCTGGAATTCTCAACTTTTCTTGAAGCAATGGTTCGAGACTGGTAACGAAGGTGTCGATGTCCTCGTCTGAGGCGATTGGTTTCTCTGCCTTTGCTTCAGGCTTGGCTTCACCACTACCGTCGGGAGCCACCATTTTTGTCTCTCCGGTCTTGGTTCTGTTGCCTGTGGCCGTGTAATCTTCGGCCATCTGGTCGCACAGCCATAGTGTGGTCTTGTAGTCGTACTGATTGGCTGTGGCTTTCAAAACCCGTCCGACAACGATTATCGATTTGCCTTTGACTGGCGACTGGTAGCCTCCTGTCAAAATGTTTTCAAGTGCTGGTATGTCACCCCCGTTTGGATTTGGTTTGCTGTAGTGGCCCACAAACCAGTGCAAATTGCCATCACCAAGAATCTGATTTCCTTCGTCTGCCTTAACGTCTTTGGTGTTGGCAGCAGCATAAACGTCAGTGAAGGGCGGCTTACCAACAAAGTTAGCCAGATCGTTTACAGGCGCCATATCGTCATTAACAATAAATACGACCTTTTGATTGCTCTGATCTGAAAAAAGACCGAACGATGGTTGCGGCTTGGTCAGCTCTGTTGTGTCTTCATACCAATATCCAGGTGGAGCGGTGCCTTTAAAGCCGGCAAATTTGGTGGCAATCTCAACTGCTTTTTCTGAGGGTTTATGTACAGTCGGGGTATCTATTGTTGGGTCACCTGGGACAGGTGGAGGCGGCGCCGGCGATTGACACCAGGTCAAACCGATTAAGGGGAAGCCAATCACAACAGCCGCGGCAAGCATCAACTGCTGCTTGGTGAGACCATACTTCTTTTGCAGTTGAGCGACTTTCTGCACCGCCTTGCCTTTGGCATCTTCAGGAACGGCTTCAACCACAGGAGGCTCAATCAAGGTTCCGCAGTTGAAGCATGGCCCGATCTGCGTATTTGTGGAATAGCAGTTGGTGCAAACATATTTCTCCAACTTCTCTGGCGGTGTAGCACCTTCTTCACCACCATCCATTTTTGTGCGCAATCCGGCCACGCCGTCGACATCTTCTTGATCCTCGACGCCAATCTTGGTGCGCTTTGTGCTTATGTCAAGCAAGGCGCCCATCCACATCATTTGATAGAGTTTCACTGGCGGTGTCGGCTGCCCGGCGCGTGGCACATGAGCGCAGCTATGCACGCCAATCAGTTTGTAATCTTTGAGAATCAAGCCACCCGGTATGTTGTTGGGCAAAGCAATTGTGTGCAGCATATTTTTCGGCTGCAGAGCGTTTGCCACGCCGAAGAAATTCCCCTGGGCCCAGGTAGGTTTGCCTGACAGAGGATCTAGATAGAAGCATTGCAAGGGATCCCAGGCGTTGATTTCAAAATCAGTATGGGAGACAAGGGGGCTGCCGACCATGCCTGAGGCATGAAATGGAGTGGCTCTGTTAATCATTGAAATAACGCCACGATTGACAAGCTCGCGCATGGCTTGCACCACTGAATAGGTGTCCGCACCAACACGCTCTGAAAGTTTGTCAACTGTCATGTAGCCATCAAGAGAGGCCCAGAGTCGCTCAACCAGCCACTGCACATTTTCGCTAACAGCTGCCGGATCGACCGTATCTACTCTTTGCTGATAGCGGGAATCATTTCCACCCAGATAAGTGATCATTTGCGGCAGTTCGTTCACTCGCCGTTCTGCTTCTTCCAGAAGCGCATCAGCTGGTGCTGTTATGTCTCGAACGTTGCCCCAATTGAAATCTGCAATTGGTTGGAAGTAATAACCTTCTCCAGGTTTTCTATAGATGAATTCAAAAAATGCGATTTCACCCAGAAGTCCACGGTAATAGCACTTCTGAATCAGCCCGGGAGCCACCTGAATGCGAGCGATTGGAATGTTGCGCGAATCAATAATGGTGAGCAAGCCGGAACGTTGAGATTGCAGAACATTTAATAAGGTGCTTTGAAATTCGGCGCCTTTAAAGTTGCCTGAAGCTTCCACACCTTCGGCTGTAAAGGGTAGTGTCAGAGCTCTATGCAGCTCGCCGACTTTGTCTAGCTGGGGCTCCATTTTGGTGAAATCAAGGGCAATTGAGGCCATGTCGTTAGGAAGAACCAGCTGGTCGCCAGGTGTTCCTGTTTGAGCCAGGTACCACTTTCTGGCTGCCACCTTGTCGAAATCGTTGTGAAGAGTAACGGCTTTGACGCCATCGGTAATGTTGGGATGGACGAAGTTCATGGACAGAGCCCACGGTGCTTCGGTGTAGTTGAAGACTACTGAGGCACAAGTGACGGCTCGACTCTTGGAGACCAGGAAGGCCTGACCCAAATACTTCGGCGGAGTCAAGGTGCGATCGAAGACAAATCCGGTTGCGTCTGAATAATTTTGTTGAAGTGATTCGAGGCTCATATCTGTGTTGTCTTACATGAATGCTGCAAGTTTCGTTATACCACCTTTAATAGAATACCTTCTCAGGCTAATCGCGGGGCGTTGGCTATTCAACAATAGCAATTATCCGAAATTGTGACTGTGACATTTGCCTTGTCTTCATTAGTTTTTTCTGCCAAAGATTTAAGAAAAACCCGACGCACTCAAGCTTAATCACTGCTTTTCTCCGTTGTGGCTGTGGGGGGAAGAATCTTGCTGCGCACGCAGGTCCAGAAGGGTGGCAAACAATAGCGACAGGGAGACTGCCCCCTCTCGACAGCTTGCCAGCGAAAATTAAAGAAAATTACATGGCGTAGACTCATAGCCTGGGCAAATGGGCAGGATGGCCGATGAAATTTGCAGGAAAAGCTGTTTCCCCAATACTTTACAGGTAGGCGTGCGGCGTCCGCTTGATTATTACCGCCAGGAAAGGCGTTGACGGCGTTGTCGTGGCCGGGGGTGGGGCTGAGTTCATCTGTGTTGTTAACCTGCCCGGCCACTGAGTCGGTCAGTGCTGAGTGGTCCAAGTCGCATCTGGCACTGTTGACGTCAACTACAGCCTTGCTGTTTTCTTGCAAGCCTGGACCGGCATTTGCCTGACCAAGATTGCCCGCCCACACGTTTTGCTCACCCAGAACCATGATCAGGGTGCAACAAGTCAAACTGAGAATCAATCTTTGCTTCATAAAATCGCCTCTACTAGATACAACGTCAAGACAGGCAATTTGGTTCAAAGAATTTTGCCAATTGATGATAAAGTTTCCTCACTTTCATTCTAAAAACAATGAGTCACCAAGCCCTTTATCGAGATACACTGAGCCTTTTGACCGATCTCTATCAGCTGACAATGGCCTACAGCTACTGGAAGTCGGCAACCGCACACAAAGAAGCTGTCTTCACCATGTCCTTTCGGCACAATCCGTTTCAGGGAGGCTTCGCCATTGCCTGCGGCTTAGAACGGATGATTGAATATCTGCAATCGATGCGCTTTGACGAATCCGACATTTCGTATCTGGCAACGTTACTTGGTACCGACAGCAAGCCACTTTTTGAGACTGAGTTTTTAAGTTATCTGCAGACAATGCGTTTTGATTGCGACATCGACGCCGTTGCCGAAGGCACTGTAGTTTTTGCTCATGAACCGATTGTGCGGGTACGCGGTCCCATTATTCCCTGCCAAATATTGGAAACAGCCCTGCTCAATATCATTGGCTACGAAACCTTGATTGCCACCAAGGCAGCCAGAATCAGAATCGCAGCAGGCAGCCAGTCCATTCTTGAATTTGGCTTGAGGCGAGCTCAAGGAGCCGATGGAGCGTTGTCGGCCAGCCGAGCCGCATATGTGGGCGGCTGCGATGCCACATCGAATGTTTTGGCAGGAAAACTTTATGGCATTCCGGTGAAGGGAACACACGCCCATAGCTGGGTGATGTCGTTCACGAGTGAGCTTGAATCGTTTAAAGCTTATGCACAGGCCATGCCCAACAACTGCGTCTTTTTGGTTGACACTTATGACACTCAAGACGGTGTCAAACACGCCATTGAAATCGGGCGAGAGTTGGTCCTCCACGGTCATAAGTTGGCGGGCATCAGACTTGATTCAGGCGATCTGGCTTATCTGAGCATAGTAGCGCGCAAACTTTTGGACGAAGCCGGATTCGATGAGACCCAGATTGTTGCTTCAAACGATCTCGATGAACACGTGATTAAGAGTCTCAACGATCAAGGCGCTCGCATCGATGTCTGGGGTGTCGGCACCAAGCTCGTCACGGCAGCTGATCAGCCGTCACTGGGCTGCGTCTACAAACTCGCTTGCATACGCCAGGATGATGGACCCTGGCAGTACAAAGTGAAATTAAGCGAGCAGGCGATAAAAGTAAGCACCCCCGGCATCCAACAGATCAGAAGATTCAGTGGAAGTGACAACTTATTTGTCGCTGACATGATATTTGACGATTCTTGCCCGCCCACGCAAGAGAGGACTTTAATCGATCCAATCGACTTTACGCGGCGCAAGACTGTACCCAATACAGCTTCATATGAAGATCTGCTGACACCAATATTTAGAAAAGGCAAATTAGTTTACGTAATTCCCGATATCTTACAGATCAAAGAGCGGACCTGCGATCAGGTCAGCCGTCTGCACCCTGCCATCAAGCGCTTGCTCAATCCTCACCAGTATCCTGTCGGTCTGGAAACTTCTTTGCACAAGAAAAAGACCGAGCTTATATTGGCAGAAAGAAAACTGCATGAGTCTATGTTGCAAGCAGTCGACTAGCGCTTTTTGCGGGAAAGCGATACAACGTTGGCATCGATGCTCGGAGCCCGCATGCGATCTTCTATGGAAGAAACCCATTTGGAAAGAAGTTCCAAGTGCTCGATACCTCTTTCAGGCAAGCGATTGCGGAACTGCTTCAACTGCCGGTAGTATTTCAGAAGTGAAGTGAACAATCTCATCACTGCTTCCGATTGAGAGTTGCCATAGCAATGCAATCCGAGCTCAGGCACGCCTACAACAGTTCTTTCACCGCAGTACCACATGCGCGCAGACAAAGTGCCGTCGCTCCAGGGCAACGCGACTTCGTGAATATCTGATCTATTGCTTCGTTTCATCCAACCTCGTCACTCTTCCGATTCGTGGCCTACACTGCAATTTGCGAATAATCGCATTTCGAACTTGATACCAAGGCGTTGAGAATCGTTGAATAAACAATCAGGTGATGTGCTGAAAACCTATACCAGTATAACTGGTAATTCTTATGCGTAAAGGGCCTGAGTAAATCCGCATCACAAGCCGTAAAATTAGACGTCCGTAAAGGCTTAGCCAGGCAGCGATTCTGACACACGAGCATGAACCAATGAGAATAGTTGATCGCAGTCGATACGATCAATCTCGAACCAATTCATTTGCGAATTAGCGCGAAACCATATAAGTTGCCGGCGAGCGAGCTGATTGTTATGCAGCAAACATAGTTCTTGCGCTGCTTCAAATGTTAGCTCACCCTTAAAGAAGCGAAGGAACTCGGTGTAGTTGACTGAATGCAAAAGAGTTCTGCAGTCACCAAATCTTTTGTACAAACTCTCAGCTTCGCCTACCAAACCAAGGCGCAGTTGTTCAGCAAACCTTGCTTTGATCGATTGCCTCAATTGTTCACGATTGTGAACAGTCAAGCCAATCCATATAACATTGAAGGGCATGGCCGTTTTTGCCGTCAATTGAGAAAAGGGTTTGCCGCATGTAAGGGTCACCTCCAGTGCCCTGATGATGCGAAATCTATCGTTGACGTTCAATTTCTGGGCCGTTACAGGATCTAACTGAGCCAGTTTTTCGTGCAAATATTTATTGCCATGCTCGTCTGCTTCCTTCTTTAACTGGTTGCGCAAGTCCTCTTGCGGCGGCACTTCTGGGATAAGCAACCCCTCCAGCAAGGCCCTGGCATAGAATCCTGTGCCGCCACAAACTATAGGAATTTTCCCGGCAGCGAAAATGTTATCCATCACTTGCGTCGCTTCTTTTTTGTACTGCGCCACCGTATAAGACTGATTGGGGTAGGCGACATCAAACATGTGATGGGCAACTGACGATCGCTCTTCAATGGAGGGCTTAGCCGTGCCAATATCCATATATTTGTATACTGTGCGCGAATCGCAAGCGATAATCTCAGCGTCGATGGTCTTAGCCAACTTTATGGCCAACGCCGTTTTGCCTGTGCATGTCGGACCGACAATGGCTACTACAGTTGAAATTAGCCCGCTCCCAGAAGCTTAAAATTCAAGCCAGCAAAATCTGCAAAATACCTGCCAATGCAAGCGATAACCAAAAGAAATAGGCCAGAAAAAGAATGGGGGTGCCGACCACAACCATGGCAAAAATCTTGCTCATTGAAATGGATAAACAATGTGTGAAAGCAACCCACTGCAAAATAAAAGTCCACAAAAATGGAATTGCTGCCAAAACAGGATAAAACGGGCCGGTGACACGAAAACAACTGCAAGGAGCGACAAAAATTAGAGGCAAAAAGCCCCAGCCAACACAGATGAGAGTGGCTGCAAACGAGAGATCGCGCCTGGCGAACCAGCCTGAGATGATATAAAGCATCGACGACAGGGCCAACCAGCAAATGCAGCCGTTGAAGGCTGAGCCCAACATGACCGGGAGAGAGGGGTAGGGGCTGGTATCAGTAGCATCAAAAGCGCCTGAGATGGCATAAGCCAGCAGCACCATGATCAAGGCGCTGTAGAGCGCTTTCTTTCTGGTCGTTTCGTCGTTGTCGTAAGAGAGCAGTTCAATGGTGGCACCCGGATGCAAGAGTATGCCGACAAATGTCCGAGCCCAAAAATCGTTTGCCGGCTTTGCTTGATTGCCTGGCCCAGGTGAGCCAACCTGCGCAGACATTACTGCCACATCCACAGAGGCTGATGTGTGTACGTTGGATTGAATGATTGTGGTATCACTTCTGAAAACAATCCGTTGTGCTCGCTGCCCAGGGGAGCCAGATGCGTTGCTGACGATTCGAAAAACATGCTCAGCAAACCCTCAGAAGACTTTTCTTCGACGGGTAGTTTCTCGGAGAGATGAAATCGATCCATACAGATTTTCTGCAGAGCATCCACCGCCTCATCGTATCCACCCAACTCATCGATCAGCTTGAGCTTGAGCGCCTGCCGACCAGAGTAGACACGACCGTCGGCTAAATGCTTCACTTCTTCCACTTTCATTTTGCGACCCTCAGCCACGGCCGTGACAAATTGATCGTATGAATCCATGATCAGAGTCTGCAATATCTCTTTTTCTGGTGCTGTCATCGCCCGCAAGGGAGAAGCAATGTCTTTGAATTGCCCCGATTTGATCACCTCAGGCTCCACACCTACCTTGTCTGCCAGGGATTTGAAATTCATCAAATTCATGATCACACCGATAGATCCAGTCAATGTGCCTGGCTCCGCCAAGATGCGATCGCTGGCGCAGGCGACATAGTAGCCACCCGATGCGGCCAGATCGCCCATCGAGACAACGACTGGGCGACCGGATTTTCTGAAGGCTTTGACTGCTTCGCTCACTTCTTGCGAGGCTGATACGGTTCCACCGGGGGAGTTGACCCGCAGCAAAATCGCTTTCACGTGTTCATTCTTGAGGGCCTTGCGGAACTGCTTCAAGACACCTGAGGCGGAGTCATCACCGGAAAAGAGAATCGATTTCTCTTCTTTGTCGGCAATCATGCCGGTCAATTTGACGACCTGAATGTGGTCGGTAAACTTGAGCATTAAGTTGGCTGCATCGTCGCTGTCAGCGCGCCTAGCCACTTGATTGCCGATTAATCCGATGGGAATAGCAATAACACACAGAGTGAGGATGACCCAGACAAACCAATTCTGCTTTTCAGGATTCGCCATAGACGCTACTGCGTGACGGGGCCACCCGGATTAGAGCCCAACTCCTGACGCGGAGCTGTCGATGGCTTCTTATGTTGAGAGGGGGCTTTTGCATTATTGGTGGTTGAACTGGCAACTGACCCTTTCGTCTTTTGAGAGAGCGGTGCTGTGTTGGTGGTAGGTGATCCTTTGCTGGTCGCAGGTGATCCTTTGCCGCTAGTGCTGGTACTGGCGACACTGGTCTTTTGAGCAGGCGACGGATCAGCCTTTTGGGCAGCGGGATCAGCCTGGCGAGGAACGTCGAGCACCATCGGTGTCTCTGGTTCAGCCGGTGCCGCTGCCGTGGCCGTACCTTCGTTTCCTGTCACTTCGTTAGCCAATTGCTCATCTAACTTAGCCACGGCCTCACTGCCCGACAGATCCACTAGAGCCTGGCGAAAGCGTTTCACATCTTCAGCGATACCGTCGACATCGCGCTGCGCTTTGCGCAGCGTATATTCATTCTCCACACCCTTGGTCGGATCTGCTGCTTTGGCATCCTTGACCATGTTTTGCAGATCTTCCAGATCGCTGGAGGCCGTCTTCAGCTGATTGATATTCTTCTTATAGCTGCGGAAATCGTTCACCATTTTATCAGCGGTCGTGCGCACGATGTTATACAACATGATTGCTTCGGTTTCGTTCAAGCGAGCCTTCTTCGCCTGAGTGCTCTGGATGCCGTTTAGAGCTTGATACATCATGCTGCTACCGGAATTCATAGCCATCTGCCCGCCCATGTTGGGCATCATCATCATGCCCGCGCCCATGCCACCAAATGCGGCGGTCGAGATCAAGCGCATGAGTATGCCCGATGTTTTGCCGCTATTGCTGTTCGGCATCAATTTCTGGATCACAAATTGAATGTCTTGCGAGCGACCGAGAGTGGCATCCCACAAATCAGCCATCTGTTGTTGCTCAGCGTTGAATTTGACCTTGTCGGTCTCTTTTGTTTCTGCACCACTTGGTAGCAGAGGCAGAGGCATGGCATTAACCTTCTCGGCCTTTTCCAGCAAACTGGCTTTGGGCATGTCCTGACCCTTTTCGCACTCGATTGCATTTGTACTTTGGGCAGATTG
>Ga0182024_10021684_pt1 | contig 11639 bp, 11 predicted proteins | sample P32metaG_FD_120480 | JGI IMG/M metagenome (GOLD analysis project Ga0182024, IMG submission 120480) | Permafrost microbial communities from Stordalen Mire, Sweden - P3-2 metaG (Illumina Assembly) | ecosystem: Environmental > Terrestrial > Soil > Wetlands > Permafrost | place: Sweden: Stordalen... | reverse complement strand
GGATGGGCGCGGCCGTGGCCGAAGGGATGGAGCGACCGCCGCGTGTCCTGCGCCACGACCGACGTCTCGTGCGCCACGCGGCCGAGCGCCAGCACCGCGGCGAGCCGCGGCATTTCCGCAATCGTCGCAACCAGGAATTCGCGGCAGGTGGCGATCTCTCGCGGTGTCGGCTTGTTCTCCGGCGGCACGCAGCGCACCGCATTGGTGATGCGGCAATCGATCAGTTCCAAGCCATCGTCGGGGCGCGCCTGATAGTCGCCGCGGGCGAAACCGTACTCGCGCAGCGTCGCGTAGAGCAGGTCGCCGGCGTAGTCGCCGGTGAACGGCCGTCCGGTGCGGTTGGCGCCGCGCAGTCCCGGCGCCAGGCCGACGATCAGGAGCCGCGCCTCGCGCGGCCCGAACGATTCGACCGGGGCATTGAACCATTCCGGCGCGCGCCCCCGCCACTCGTCGCGGAAGGCGACCAGGCGGGGACAGCGCGGACAGTCGCGGCCGGGCGTGCTGTTCGAGCTTGCCATGCCAGCCGCCCCCCTTCCAGCAGCCCCCATTCCAGCAGGGTTCATCGCTGCAAGCCGGGGCGATCAATCGTCTTCGAATTCGTCGTCGGCTTCGACGTCGACGCGGGGGACGGCGGCGCTGCGCTGCAGGAACTGCGGGGTGTGGCGCGGCTCGCGTCCGCCTTCGCGCGGCTCCCGGGGCTCGCGCATCGGCCGCTCCGTCGGATCGCGGCCGATCTTGGACTGCAGTTCGAGAATGTCGACGAACTGGTCGGCCTGACGGCGCAGCTCGTCGGCGACCATCGGCGGCTGCGTCGAGATGGTCGACACCACGATCACCCGCACGCCGCGGCGTTGCACGGCCTCGACCAGCGAGCGGAAATCGCCGTCGCCGGAGAACAGCACCATCTGGTCGATATGCGGGGCAATTTCCATGGCATCGACCGCGAGCTCGATGTCCATGTTGCCCTTGACCTTGCGCCGGCCGGTCTGGTCGACGAATTCCTTGGTCGCCTTGGTGACCACCGTATAGCCGTTGTAGTCGAGCCAATCGATCAGCGGCCGGATCGAGGAATACTCGCTGTCCTCGATCACCGCCGTGTAATAGAACGCGCGGACCAGATAGCCGCGCGACTGGAACTCGCGCAGCAGACGCTTGTAGTCGATGTCGAAACCGAGCGATTTCGCCGTGGCGTAGAGGTTCGCGCCATCAATAAAGAGCGCAATTTTTTCGATCTGTGCCGACATGGTGTCTCTCGTGACTGTCTTTCCGTGAATGAAACCGGAGCGGTCGCAATGAGTTCGACGTTTCCGGCGTTTTCTAAAACAAGTTTGGCGCCAGTGAGGAGCCTTCGACGGCGAAGCACTCTCGCGCGATGCAATCTTGCTGGCGCACAGATGCGCGAGCACCGGAGCGGGGGCACTGCGGCACGCCGTCGCGGCAACGCCGACAATATGAATCGGAGCGCCGCGACCTCGTTCCTCGGATTTTTGGGTAACAGACCGCCGCACGGCCGCCAAGTTAAAAAAGACCCCGGTGGAAATTCGGACTTGAACTTGTCCCTTGGGGACTGTACGTAAACGCCACATTTATAAGCAACATCCCGTGGCAGGGAACTGCCCGACCGCGCCCAGGAGCGCTGCCCATGGCCCGCGTCACCGTTGAAGACTGCATCGACAAAGTTGAGAACCGCTTCGATCTCGTCCTGCTGGCGAGCCATCGCGCGCGGACGATCTCGTCCGGCTCCCAGATCACCGTCGAACGGGACAACGACAAGAACCCGGTCGTGGCATTGCGCGAGATCGCCGAACAGGCCGTCTCGCCCGAGGACCTCAAGGAGGAACTCGTCCATTCGCTGCAGAAATATGTCGAGGTCGACGAGCCCGAGCCCGAGGCGGTGCCGCTGATCGGCGCGCCCGGCACCGGGGTCGACGCCGACGACACCGACGTCACCACCGACCGCATGACCGAGGAAGAACTGCTCAAGGGCTTGGAGGGGCTTACGCCGCCCGAGAGCCAGCCCGAGCCCGATACGGGCGACGAGGAAGACTAACGCTCCGGTATTTCCGCCGCGTCGGCACGATTTCTTAACCACGGTATTGGCCTTCGGGCGGAGCGTTCAGGCTTCGCCCGCCGCGCCGCTGTGCACAACCGCGCTTTCGTGCGACTTGTGGCACCGGCCTAGCTCCATGATATCTTTATGATCATTGTTCGCGGTCCCGTAGCCGGGGATCGCCTGAAGGGGCGTCATGGCGCGCTCGCCGATCGATCTGCCGCGCATGCAGAACCAGCCCCGGTCGCGGGTGCCCGGGGCGGTCGTGGCGCGCGCCCCCAATCTGGTGCCGAAGGTCGGCGAGGGCGCTGCGCCAAAACCGCGCAAGCCGCGGATGATGCGGCAGTACGAACTGATCGATCGGGTCAAGCAGTACAATCCGGCGACCAATGAGGACCTGCTCAACCGCGCCTATGTGTACGCCATGCGGGCGCATGGCGAGCAGAAGCGGGAGTCCGGCGACCCCTATTTCTCGCACCCCTTGGAAGTCGCCGCGATCCTCACCGATCTCAAGCTGGACGACGCCACCATTGCGGCGGCGCTGCTGCATGACACGATCGAGGATACCGATGCGACCCGCGCCGAGATCGACCGCATATTCGGCCATGATATCGGGCGCTTGGTCGAGGGTCTTACCAAACTGAAGAAGCTCGATCTGGTCTCCAAGGAAGCCAAGCAGGCCGAGAACCTGCGCAAGCTCCTGCTGGCTATCGCCGACGACGTGCGGGTGTTGCTGATCAAGCTCGCCGACCGGCTGCACAACATGCGCACGCTCGCCTACAAGCCGCCAGAGGCGCGCCGCCGGACCGCGGAAGAGACCCTCGACATCTATGCCCCACTGGCCGGCCGCATGGGCATGCACGAGATGCGCGAGGAGCTTGAGGATCTATCGTTCAGCGAGCTCAATCCGGACGCCCACAAGGTCATCACCGAACGGCTCGAAGCGCTGGCCGAGCGGTCGAGCGGCTGGATCAGCCAGATCGAGCAGCAGCTGGCAAAGAAATTGGGGGACCGCGGCATCGCCGCCGAGGTCATCGGCCGGCGCAAGCGCGCTTATTCGATCTGGCGCAAAATGGAGCGCAAGGCCGTCGGCTTCGAGCAGTTGTCCGATATTTTCGGCTTTCGCGTCGTCGTCGCCAATGCGGCCGAGTGCTACCAGGCGCTCGGCATCGTCCATACCAGCTGGCCGGTCGTGCCGGGCCGCTTCAAGGACTACATATCGACGCCCAAGCAGAACGACTACCGCTCCATCCACACCACGGTGATCGGTCCGGGCAAGCAGCGCGTCGAGCTGCAGATTCGCACCCGCGACATGCAGGAGATCGCCGAATACGGCATCGCCGCCCACGCGCTGTACAAGGACGGAGTCGGCTCGCCGACCGAGATGCTGTCGCGCGAATCGAACGCCTATGCGTGGCTGCGCCGCACCATCGAGCTTCTGGCCGAAGGCTCCAATCCGGAAGAATTCCTCGAGCACACCAAGCTCGAATTGTTCCACGACCAGGTGTTCTGCTTCACCCCGAAAGGCAAGCTGATCGCGCTGCCGCGCGGCGCCACGCCGATCGATTTCGCCTATGCGGTGCACACCGACGTCGGCAACATGGCAATCGGCGCCAAGATCAACGGCAAGATAGGGCCGCTGAGCTCGCCCCTGCAAAACGGCGACGAGGTGCAGATCCTGACGTCGAAGGCGCAGACCGCGCCGCCGGCGGCCTGGGAATCGATCGTGGTGACCGGCAAGGCGCGGGCCGCCATCCGCCGGGCCACGCGTGAAGCGGTCCGCAGCCAATATTCGGCGTTCGGCCGCCGTATCGTCGAGCGGCTCTGCGAGCGCGCCAAGATCGAATATTCCGATGAAAAGCTCGAAGGCGCATTGCCGCGGCTGGCGCGCGCCTCGGTCGACGACGTGATGTCGGCCGTCGGCCGCAGCGAAATGCGGGCCGCCGACGTCGTGCGCGCCATGTATCCCGATTACAAGGACGAGCGCGTCACGCCGCCGCTGGCGCCGAAGGCGGACAGCGGCTGGTTCGGCCTGAAATGGACCAAGGCGGTGAAGTTCAAGCTTCCGGCTTCAGACGAGAACGGCGCCGCGGTCCCGATCCGCGGCATCAATACCGACTTGCCGGTGCGTTTTGCGCCCAACGGCGGCGCGGTGCCGGGCGACCGCATCGTCGGCATCATGACGCCGGGCGAGGCGATCACCATTTACCCGATCCACTCGCCGGCGCTGAAGCAATTCGAGGATGAGCCGGAGCGCTGGCTCGACGTGCGCTGGGATGTCGACGACCAGGTGCCGCAACGCTTCCCGGCCCAGCTTGCGGTGCAGTCGGTCAACGAGCCGGGCACCTTGGCGCAGATCGCCCAGGTGATCGCCGAGCACGACGGCAATATCGACAACATCCGCATGACGCGGCAGTCGCCGGATTTCACCGAGCTGACCATCGACCTCGCGGTCTACAATCTCAAGCACCTGACTTCGATCATCTCGCAATTGCGGGCGAAGAAGGTGGTGGCCAACGCCGAACGCGTCAACGGCTGAGCGCGGCGCAACGGATCAGGCATGCCGGCACCCGCTCCCCTTCGCCTCGGCGTCAACATCGACCACGTCGCTACCGTGCGCAACGCCCGCGGCGGGCGTCAACCCGATCCGCTGCGGGCCGCGGAGCTCGCCATCGCCGCCGGAGCCGACGGCATCACGGCGCATCTGCGCGAGGATCGCCGCCATATCGTCGATGACGACGTCGCCCGGCTCAAGGCCCGCATCGCCAAGCCGCTCAATCTCGAAATGGCGGCGACCCAGGAGATGGTCGGCATCGCCCGCCAGCTGCGCCCCCATGCCGCCTGTATCGTTCCCGAACGGCGCCAGGAGCGCACCACCGAGGGCGGGCTCGACGCGGCGGGTCAGCGCGAAACGCTGCGCGCCGCCGTCGGCGCGCTGGCCGAGGCGGGCATCCGCGTCTCGCTGTTCATCGCCGCCGAGCCGGCGCAGATCGAGGCCGCGGTCGCGATCGGCGCCCCCGTGATCGAGATTCACACCGGCGCCTGGTGCGATGCCCTGGCCGCAGGCAATGCGGCGGTTGCGGCGGGCGAATTCGAGCGCATCGTGCGCGGCGCCGCGATGGCCAGGAACGCCGGATTAGAAGTGCATGCCGGGCACGGGCTCGATTTCATCACCGCCGAGAAGATCGCAAGCCTGTCCGAGATCGTCGAACTCAATATCGGCCATTTCCTGATCGGCGAAGCCATCTTCGACGGACTCGGCGCCGTGGTGGGCCAAATGCGCGCGGCGATGGAGCGCGGCAGGGCGCAAATCCGGATCGCTTCATGATCCTCGGCATCGGCTCCGACATCACCGACGCGCGCCGTATCGCCAAGGTGATCGAACGCCACGGCGACCGTTTCCTCGATCGCGTGTTCACCCCGGTCGAACGCGCGCGCGCCGACCAGCGCCGCAACCGCATCGAGACCTATGCCAAGCGCTTTGCCGCCAAGGAAGCCTGCGCCAAGGCGCTCGGTACCGGGCTGCGGGCCGGCGTGTGGTGGCGCGACATGGGCGTCGTCAACCTGGTCTCGGGCCGGCCGACCATCGAACTCACCGGCGGCGCCAAGCGGCGCCTGCAGGCGATCACGCCGGCCGGTTACGAGGCGCGCATCGACGTCACCATCACCGACGAGGGTCCGATGGCGCACGCCTTCGTGGTGATCTCGGCCGTCGCCGTTGCGGCGGCCCAAATTCCGGGGGCTTGATCATCGATGGTCGGCAGCCAGCGCCCACGCGCTTTCGACGGCGCCGATGAAAAAATTGTCAGGTCCGCCGAGGCTCCGGCAAGCGTATGATATCCCTCGACAAAAAGCTGATGCGCCGGCCCGCGACGAATTCCCGCGCGCAATTGCGTGGCGCGGACTCACGGGCTACAAGGTCGCTGGGCGGGGCGGCGGGTGATGGGCAGCGGGCAAATGAATCCCCGGGATAACAAGCCGATGAGCGTGCAGACTGGAACCAAAAAGAAAGAGGGTGGCTTCGCCGAGACGGTCCGCGTGGTGTTTCATGCCCTCATCATCGCGCTGGTCATCCGCACCTTTCTGTTTCAGCCCTTCAACATTCCGTCCGGCTCGATGATTCCGACGCTGCTGGTCGGCGACTATCTGTTCGTGTCGAAATATTCCTACGGCTACACCCATTATTCGTTTCCATTCTCGCCGCCGATCTACTCCGGCCGCCTTCTCGGCTCGGATTTGCATCGCGGCGACGTCGTCGTGTTCCGCCTGCCCAAGGATGACAGTATCGATTACATCAAGCGCGTCGTCGGCCTGCCGGGCGACCACATCCAGATGATCGACGGCGTGCTCAACATCAACGGCGCAGCGGTCAAGCGCGAGCGCACCGATGATTTCGTCACCGACGAGGACGGCGTCGTGCAGCGCGTCAAGCAGTACCGCGAGACCATGCCGAACGGCGTCAGCTACACCACGCTCGACCTCACCGACAACGGCTTCTACGACAACACGCCGGTCTACAACGTGCCGCCCGGCCATTATTTCATGATGGGCGACAACCGCGACAACTCGACCGACAGCCGGGTGTTGAGCCAGGTCGGCTACGTCCCTTACGAAAACATCATCGGCAAGGCGCAAATCATCTTCTTCTCCATCAAGGACGGCACGCACGCTTGGGAATTTTGGCGCTGGCCTTGGGACGTGCGCTGGGACCGGTTGTTTACGCTGGTGCGATGAGCCGCCGCGCCAAAGGCTCCGCCGTTCTTGCCGCCGCCGCGAGCGGGGGAGGCAAGGGTGGGCGCCGCCGGGAGCCGCCCGCTGGAGAACTCGCCGCGGCCGCCGTCGCCGCCTCGGCGGCAACAGCCGAGGCCCCCAAGCAACGCCGCCGTCGCCGCCGCGGCACCGCGCTGGAAGAGCGTATCGGCTACCGCTTCAAGGACGGCGCGTTGCTGGATTGCGCGCTCACCCACATCTCCGCGCTCAAGGGCGGGCGCAATCGCACGAACTCCTATCAGCGCCTCGAATTCCTCGGCGATCACGTGCTCGGTCTGGTGATCTCCGACGTCCTGTTCCGCAGCTTTCCGAAAGCCGACGAGGGCGAACTGTCGCGGCGGCTCGCCGATCTGGTGCGCAAGGAAACCTGCGCCGAGATCGCCCGCACCATCGAGCTTGGCGCCGCGATCCTGCTCGGCTCGTCGGAGGCCAATGCCGGCGGCCGCAAGCGGCCGGCGATTCTCGCCGATGTCTGCGAGGCATTGATCGGCGCGGCCTATCTCGATGGCGGCTATCCGGCCGCGGCCAGCCTGGTCGAGCGGCTGTGGCAGGTGCGCATGCAGGCGACGGCCCAGCCGCAGCGCGATCACAAGACCGTGCTGCAGGAATGGGCCCAGGCGCGCGGCTTGCCGACCCCGATCTATCGCGAGGTGGCGCGCTCGGGTCCCGACCACGACCCGGAATTCTGCGTTGCCGTGCAGCTTCCGAACTTCGCTCCGGCCGAAGGATCCGGCCGCTCCAAGCGCGGCGCCGAGCAGGCCGCCGCCGCCGCCATGCTGGTGCGCGAACGCGTCACAAAACCCGACCGCCGCGATGGCTGAGCCGGCAGCGCAGCGCTGCGGCTTCGTGGCGCTCATCGGCGCGCCGAATGTCGGAAAATCGACGCTCACCAATGCGCTGGTCGGCGCCAAAGTCACGATCGTCAGCCCGAAGGTGCAGACCACGCGCACGCTCATTCGCGGCATCGCGATCGAAGGCCCGGCACAGCTGATCTTCGTCGATACGCCGGGCATATTCGTGCCGCGCCGCCGGCTCGACCGCGCCATGGTCGGCACCGCTTGGGGCAGCGCCCAGGACGCCGATATGGTGGCGCTCCTGGTCGACTGCCGCAAAGGCGTCAAGGACGACGATGAGGCGATCCTGCGGGCGCTTGCCGATGTCCGGCCCGCCAAGGTGCTGGTGCTCAACAAGGTCGATCTGGTCGACAAGCCCGTGCTGCTGGAATTGACGCAATCGCTCAATGAGCGCGCGGCGTTCGCCGCTATCTTCATGGTCTCGGCACTGTCGGGCGACGGCGTCGCCGACCTCAAGCGGTGGCTGGCCGCGCAAATGCCGCCGGGACCATGGCTCTATCCGGAGGATCAGATCTCGGACGCGCCGTTGCGGCAGCTCGCGGCCGAAATCACCCGCGAAAAGCTTTACCTGCGGCTGCATCAGGAATTGCCCTATCAGTCGACGGTCGAGACCGAAGTCTGGAAGGAGCTCAAGGGCGGCGCGGTGCGCATCGAGCAGACCATTTATGTCGAGCGCGACAGCCAGCGCAAAATCGTACTCGGCAAGGGCGGCCAGGCGATCAAGGCGATCGGCGCCGCGGCGCGCGCCGACATCGCCGCCGCGATCGACCAGCCGGTGCATCTGTTCCTGTTCGTCAAGGTGCGGGAAGGTTGGGGCGACGATCCCGAACGCTATCGCGAGATGGGCCTGGAATTTCCCAAGGAGTGACTTGTGCTCAGCGGCCTTCGCGGGATGACGGGTGCACTGAAATCGACGCTTGGGACCGCTGCGGATCCGCCTCACAGGCGTTAAATAGACCCCATGCAATGGACCGACGAAGCCATCGTGCTCGGCGTCAAGCGCCATGGCGAAACCAGCGTCATTCTCGAAGCGATGACGCCGGAGCGCGGACGGCATCTCGGCCTGGTTCGCGGCGGCGCCGGTCCGCGGCTGCGCGGTGTGTTGCAGCCGGGCAATCTATTGCGCGCGACATGGCGGGCGCGGCTCGATGAGCACCTCGGTCTGTTTACCGTCGAGGGCATCAATCTGCGCGCGGCGAATTTTCTGTTCGCCGCCCATGCCGTCCACGGCGTCACCCATCTCGCCGCCTTGTGCCGGTGGCTCGCCGAGCGCGAGCCGCATGCGGCGATCTATGGCGCGCTCGAAGCCATCCTCGACGATCTCGATAACCCGCGCGTCGCCGCGCCCTCGATCGCCCGCTTCGAACTGGCGTTCTTGGCCGAACTCGGCTTCGGGCTCGATCTGCAATCCTGCGCCGCGACCGGAGCGACGGCCGATCTCATCTATGTATCGCCGCGCTCGGGCCGCGCGGTGTCACGGGCGGCCGGCGAAGCGTATCGCGACAAGCTCCTGGCGCTGCCGGCGTTCCTGCACGATGACGACACGACGGCGTCGCCGACCGACCTCGCCGCCGCCTTCGCCTTGACGGGTTTTTTCCTCGACCGTCACGCCTTCGCGCCGCGCGGTCAGGTCGTCCCCGAGGCGCGCGCCCAATTCGTCAGCGCCATCACCCGCGCCATTGCGGCGACGCTACCGGTCACCAGCGATTGACCAGACAGCCGCAGTGCCGGTAGCCGTAAAGGTCGCCCCAGCACGCATAATGATAATTGTACGGGCAGGCGGGGATGTAGTTGTAGCCGGTGCCGAACCCGAAGCCGTAGGTGTAGCCGCCGTAGTAATTGTCCTGCACCCGGTGGACGAACGGCGTCGCATTGCCGGCCAGGCCACCGGCGGCGCCGATGGGCGCCGCGGTGAGCGGTGTCGTAGCCATGACGATCGTAGCGATGATGATCGTCGCGGTGGCGATCGCGGCTGCCGCAAGCGGGCCAGTCAACATTGCGCGCACGTCGCGTCCCCCTCGACCGGATGCGGATTTACAGCATGATCCGGAAAAAGCCTGTCCTCGGACTTGATCCGGGGGTGGAAACCGGTTTTCCGAAAAGATCATGCTCAATCAAAATGCTAGAGCGCCAATCGGTTCAATCTGAAACGATTGCGCTCTAGGGATACCAGCAGCATCCCCAAGGATGCGGCCAGAAATAGAGTCGCGGCCATCCCCAGTACATGCGGGGGTACCAATACCGGCCCCAATACGGATGGCGCCAATACGGGCCCGCGCCCCAATAGCCGCCAGGCTGCCAGTAGCGATGCGGATACCAGCCGTGCCACCGCACCTGTTGGACCGCGCCCCTATCCGCCGCGGCGATACCGAGCGCGGACGGAGCCGCAACCGTCATGGCTGCCGCTCGTTGTAGCGGAGCGGCCATCGCCAGGATTGCGGCGGCCGCGAACGCGACGAGAAGGAATTTGCGCATGCTATTCTCCCGACCTTGCGAGCCAGCGCGCGCCGAGGCCCGCGCGGCTCCCGTTTATCTTAGCCGAATGGGCTGGCGCGTCCATGTTTCGGCGCATTGCCGAGCGATAAAAATTGCCCGCCGCGGCGCGGCCATTCATCCCTTGTTCAGGGCAATCAACCGCGCTAGCGCTGTGTCGGCATGAACAAGAAAGTGATTCCCCCCGATCCCAGCGGCGTGCAGGAGATCGCGCTGCGCGACGCGCTCGAGGAGCGCTATCTCGCTTACGCGCTGTCAACCATCATGCATCGCGCGTTGCCGGACGCGCGCGACGGGCTGAAGCCGGTGCATCGCCGCATCCTTTATGGCATGCGGCTGCTCCGGCTCGACCCTGGAACCACGTTCAAGAAGTCCGCCAAGATCGTCGGCGACGTGATGGGCAACTTCCATCCGCACGGCGATCAGGCCATCTACGACGCGTTGGTGCGGCTGGCGCAGGATTTCCTGTCGCGTTATCCGCTGATCGACGGGCAGGGCAATTTCGGCAATATCGACGGCGATAACCCCGCCGCCATGCGCTACACGGAATCGCGGCTGACCGACGTGGCGCGACTGCTGCTCGATGGCATCGACGAGGACGCGGTCGACTTCCGCCCGACCTACGACGGCAGCGGCGAAGAGCCGGTGGTGCTGCCGGGTGCATTCCCCAATCTGTTGGCCAACGGCTCGCAGGGCATCGCCGTCGGCATGGCGACGTCGATCCCGCCGCACAATGTCGCCGAATTGTGCGAGGCCGCGCTTCATCTGATCGAGCAGCCCAATGCGCGCAGCCGCACGCTCTTGAAATTCGTCCCCGGCCCGGATTTTCCGACCGGCGGCCTGGTCGTCGATTCGCCCGAAGCCATCGCCGAGGCCTACACCACCGGGCGCGGTTCGTTTCGGGTGCGCGCGCGCTGGCAGACCGAGGATACCGGCCGCGGCACCTATCAGGTCGTCGTCACCGAGATTCCCTGGCAGGTGCAGAAGATGCGGCTGGTCGAGCACATCGCCGGGCTGATGAACGACAAGAAGCTGCCGCTCGTTGCCGACATGCGCGACGAGTCGGCCGAGGACGTGCGCCTGGTGTTCGAGCCGCGCTCGCGCACGGTCGATCCGGCGCTGATGATGGAGAGCCTGTTCAAGCTCAGCGAGCTGGAAAGCCGCGTGCCGCTCAACATGAACGTGCTGCTGCGCGGCCGCATCCCCAAGGTCGTCGGTCTCGCCGAGGTGCTCACCGAGTGGCTGACCCACCGCCGCGAAGTATTGTTGCGCCGTTCGCGTCATCGCCTGGCGCAGATCGAGCATCGGCTCGAGGTTCTCGGCGGCTATCTGGTCGCGTATCTCAATCTCGACAAGGTCATCAAGATCATCCGCAGCGAGGACGAGCCGCGGCCGGTGCTGATGAAGACCTTCAAGCTCTCCGAGGTCCAGGCCGACGCCATCCTCAACATGCGGCTGCGCAATCTGCGCCG
>Ga0182024_10021683_pt1 | contig 11639 bp, 11 predicted proteins | sample P32metaG_FD_120480 | JGI IMG/M metagenome (GOLD analysis project Ga0182024, IMG submission 120480) | Permafrost microbial communities from Stordalen Mire, Sweden - P3-2 metaG (Illumina Assembly) | ecosystem: Environmental > Terrestrial > Soil > Wetlands > Permafrost | place: Sweden: Stordalen... | reverse complement strand
TCTATGTCAATGACTCCGATATCCGCTTCGCCCAGGGCCTCGAAACCCCCATCGCCGAGCGCGACGAGGTATCGATCGTCCCCGCCGTTGCCGGAGGTGGCGGTCCCCGCTGATCGTCCGCTGAATCTGCTGCCGCGATCTGCGGTGATCGCCGTGGCGATGTCGGGTGGGGTGGATTCCAGTGTCGCTGCAGCGCGCGTCGCCGCCACCGGTTTGCGCGCGTTCGGTATCACGCTGGCGATGTGGCCGGGAAGCAGGGACACCGTCCGCGACCGCGGCTGTTGCTCCATCGACTCGGTCGATGACGCCCGGCGCGTGGCCACCGCACTGGCGCTGCCGCACTACGTCTGGAATCTCGAGCGCGACTTCGAGGCAGAGGTCGTCGACGATTTCGAGGCCGGGTACGCGTCGGGCCTGACGCCCAATCCCTGCGTCCGGTGCAACCAGCGCATCAAGTTCGGCGTGCTGCTCGAACGGGCTCGCGCCGCGGGAGCGACGCATCTCGCCACCGGCCACTACGCCCGCACCGGCCGGAGAGGGTCGCTGGTGACCCTGCACCGGGCTCGCGATGCACGCCGTGACCAGGCCTACGTGCTCCACCGGCTGGATCAACGGCAGCTCCGGAGCTCGGTGTTCGCCCTCGGCGGCGACGAGTCGAAGGCAGGCGTTCGAGCCGAGGCGGCTGCGCTCGGCCTGGGAACGGCCGCCAAGCCCGAGTCTCAGGACCTGTGCTTCGTCGAATCGGATCTGAGGTCGGACCTGCGAACCCGGCTCGCCGGCCGTTTCGCGCCTGGTGCGATCACCGAGATCGACGGCACGGTGATCGGGGAGCACGAGGGCGTTCCGTTCTTCACAGTCGGACAGCGTGCGGGCCTGGGGATTGCGCCGTCGCGTCCCGACGCGGCACCTCGCTATGTCATAGAGATCCGCCCCGCCCTGAACACCGTCGTGGTCGGTCCGCGTGAGGCGCTTCGCCGAACCACCGTCGAGGCGTCCTCATTCCGGTGGATCGCTGGGTCGGCGGCAGCGGTGGGAACCGCGTGCGACGCGCAACTGCGCGCGCACGGCGAGCCCCATACGGCTCGGATCGATGCGGCCGACGGCGATACGGTGCTGATCCGATTCGACAGCCCGGTCGATCAGGCCGCACCCGGGCAGTCGGTGGTGCTCTACCGCGGTGACGAGGTTCTCGGAGGCGGCTTGATCCGCCGGGCAGCCTGAGGCGCCGCGGCGGTGCCCCCGACCCCGGAGCAGGTCGTCGTCGGCATCCTCGCAGTCCTCTTCGGCTGCCTGGCGGTGACCGCTTCGGCGTATGCCGGGCGTCAGACCGGGAACTGGCTGTACTACCTCTGCACGGTCGGCAGTCTCGCGTTCGTTGCGGGAGTCATCGGCCAGCGGGTGTTTCCCAGTTCCGCCGCGATCGCACGGCTCGGGGCATCGGCGGCCTCGAGCTCGGCGCCCGGACCGTGGGATGCGGGGGTCTCGCTCCCGCTGATCGGGACCCGGGTGACCCCGGTGGCAATCGTCGGGCTCCTGGTCGCAGCGGTGGGTCTGAGCCTGGTGCTGCTCTTCGAGCGAGTCCCGGGGGCGGTCGGTGTAGCGGCACCCACGCGTGCGTCGCGGCTTGAAGACGACGATTCGGTCTGAGCCCGCGCTGACTACAATGCCGCCCGCGCCCCCATGACCCCTAACGCAGTCGCGTTCTACGCCATCGCCGTGCTCATCGTGCTTGCCGCCGGCGCCGCAGCTGGGCTTCCTTCGCTTCGCCGTGCCGGTTATGCGGGCGCCGCCGTGATCGTGCTGATGGCCGTCCTCGAGCTCATCTCGGGTGCCTACGCCCTGGCGGTGGTCCAGCTGGTGGTCCCTGGAGTTGCGGCGGGTGTGGTCGTGCTCGTGCTCCGGCGAGATATATACCGCGGACTCGTCACCGGACCGGTGCTTCCGGAACGCTTCTGGATCGCCGCTCCGATTGCGATCGGGACCGCTGCAGTGCTGGTGATCACCCTGGCGGTGGTCGGCAACGGCTGGTATCCGGGGAACCTTGGGGTCCTGCTCCCGGCGTACCACAACGGCGCCAGCCTGGTCACCGTGCTGCATTACCGCACGCCGTATGCCCTCGCCATCGGTGTCGTGGTGGTCGTCGTCACCATCGGCGCCGCGCTCGTCATCGGCCGGCCGAGCGCTGACGAGCAGACCCTCGATCAGATGCTCGAGCAGCGCCGGCAGCGCGAGGACCTCGCGCGAAGACGCCGCCAGGATCGCGAGCAGGGACGCCGGCGCCCCGCCGGGAACGACTCGTGAACGTCGGCCCGGGTCAGTTCGCGGTCCTGAGCGCGGCCGTCTTCGCCATCGGGATCTACGGAGTCCTGGCGCGCCACCATCCACTCGGCGTGGCGATGTCGATCGGACTCCTCTTCGCGGCGCCGGTGATCGCAATCGTCGGTTTCACCCATGCCGTCGACGGTCCGCCCGCATTCGGCGACGCCGTCGCCGCGTTCGCCATCGTGGTGGCGAGCTGCATCTGCAGTCTCGGGTTCGCCTTGATCATGCTGCTCTGGCGGCGCACCGGACGGGCGGATATCGATGCCCTCGGCGACCTCGAGGGATAGGGGATGGCCATCTACAACGCGGCGTGGGCAATCCCCTTCCTGCCCCTCCTCGGCGCGATCTTTTCGCTCGGGGTCGAGACGCAGCGGCGGGCGGCCCAACTCTGCGTCTTCTTCACCGGTCTCTCGTTCGTGGTCGCGGCGGTGGTGCTCGTCGTCCGCCTCACCCACGCGACCGCTGCACCGTTCGATTCGCTGCTGACCTTCTTCCAGATGACCCCGCCCGAGGGTGCGACCTTCGCGACCCAGTTCCAGGCACAGGTCGGAATCCAAGTGGACGCGCTCTCCACGAGCTTCGCCGCGGCGATCATCCTCGCGACGTTGGTCATCCAGGCCCATGCGGTCGCGGCGATGCGGGGCGAGAACGGCTTCCGGCGATTCTTCTGCGGGTCGTCGGTGCTCGCCTTCTGCACGACCGGTTTCGTGCTCAGCCCCAACCTCTTCGACTCGCTGATCATGTGGGTGGGTGCGTAGGCGTCCCTGTACGTCCTCGTCTCGCTGTCGTGGCAACGTGCGGACGTCGCCCGGCATTCGATGCGCGCGATGGTCGTCCTCACCGCCGGCGACATCGCGCTCACGCTCGGAGTGGTGTTCGCGTGGATCAAATTCGGGGTCTTCTCGTCGCTGCTGCAACCACCCGCCGGACAGTCGATCGCGGATCCCTTCTCGTTCAACGTGCTTGCGCAGGGGGTCATCGCGACGCTGCACCACGGTGTGGCGAGCACCGGACCGCGTGCGATCCTGGTGCTGGGCATCGTCTTCCTGGTCGCCGCCGCCGTTCGCAGCGTGCAATTCCCCTTCACCGTCTGGCTGACGGACACCGCCGCGTCGGCCGTTCCGGTCGTGGCACTCGCCGCCGCGACGGTCGCGCCGCTCGGCATGTACGTGGTGGCGCGGATCTATCCCGTCGTCGCGCACGCACCGCGAGCCCTGCCCGTCCTGGCATTGGTCGGCGGCCTGAGCGCCGCACTCTCCGCGGCGGCCGGCATTGCCCAGCGCCGCATCACGCGAATCGCCGTGTGCGCAGTCGCCTCAGAGCTCGGGCTCGGCCTCGTGGCCCTGGGCATGGGCGGCTACAGCGCGGGGGTGTTCATCGCGCTCTCCTCGGTGTTCACGTCGACCCTGCTGTTGCTGTCGGTTGGCAACCTCATCCGCGTGTATCGCACCGACGACATCGCGGAGATGGGCGGGGCGTGGGCCAGGCTCCGCACCACCAGCATCGCGCTCGGCGTGTGGGCGGTGCTCGCGGGCGGCATCGGGTTCAGCGCCTACTACGCAGTGTCCTCGGCGCTGAGCGGCGCCGACCCGGCGGGCGGGGTCTTCAGCGGGATCGAGCGCGTCGTCGTGGTCATCATCACCGTCATCGCCGCCGCCCTGGTGGCGTTGCTCGCCGGCCGACTCCTGCTCACGGTGACATCCGGTGCCGTCGCACGCCGTCGGGGCTTTGCGCACGAACGGGTTGCCGAGGTTGAGGGCACACTCCGCCGCCCGCTCTGGGTGGCGATCATCGCCGCGGTGGTCGTGGCCGTCGTCGGGCTGCCCGGCGTCGAGCCCTTGATGCGATTCATTTTCTACGGTGGCCACCAGCAGGCGATCAGCCTCGACGCGACCGCGGCGCTGCTCGCCCTGCTGACGCTCGCCGGTGGCTTCGGCGCCGCGTACCTCTTGTTCGGCCCGGCTCGCAGGGGCGCCGCCATCGTGGCGGACGCATTCCTGCCGCTGCGGGTCGCGGCAGAGGGTTTCTATGTCGAGCGACTGACGGAGCTGGCCGCGCAACCGCTGCTCGCGATTGCGGGACGTGTCTCCAGCTTTGATGACGAGGTGACCGCGCCCATCGAGACTTCGGTGGGAGAAAGCGTCGACTTCGCGGCGACGGGACTGGCACTCCTGCGCAACGCTCGATTCGCCCGCTACCTCGCAGGAGGTCTCGTGCTCATCGCGATTCTCGCGTTGCTCTCGGTGCTCGCCGCTACGGGACACCTCTGGGTGCACCTGGTATGAACGTCATCCTCTCGACGATCATCTGGTCCCCGTTGCTCTTTGCGCTGATTGCGATCTTCCTTCCCGAGCGCAACGAGGAACAGCGTGCGCGGGTGCGCACCATCGCGCTCGCCGGCGCCGGCGTGAGCTTCTTCGTGACGACGTTCTTCGCCGTGCTCGGTCAGATCGGGCTCGGCCAGGGCGGCGGCCTGGCGTCCGCCTACCAGGAGAATCACACGTGGTTCTGGAACTTCGTGTTCCAGGCGCACTACGACCTCGTCGCCGACGGCATCACCCTCCCGCTGCTGGTGGTGGTCACGACGATCTTCGGGTGCGCGATCTTCCATTCGTGGAAGGTGCACGAGCGGGTCCGGCTGTATGTGGTCCTCGTGCTCCTCGTCGAGACGGCCGTCAACGGCGTGCTCTGCTCGGCCGACTTCCTGCTGTTCGCGGCGTTCTGGGGTCTGCTCCTGGTCCCGATGTACCTGCTGATCCGGATCTGGGGCGGCGACGGCGCGCGCCGCGCCGCCGCATGGTTCGCCGGATTCCAGGCGGTGTCACTGGGACTGATCATCGCGACCACGGTCATCGTCGTTGTCGAAGCCGGCGCGCAGACGTCCGACATGGGCGCCAACCTGACCAGGCTGCCGGTGGTCGCTGAGACGGTTGGATTCTGGCTCAGCTTTGTCGCGTTCGCGATCGCGATGGCCGTCTTCCCTGTGCACACCTGGATGATCGAGGCGCAGAGCAAGGCAAGCGCCGGCGTTGCCACGATCCTTTCCGGGACGATGCTGCTGCTCGGCGCCTACGGGATGATGCGCATCAGCCTCATCGTCTTTCCGGGACCGGCGCACTACTACTCCTTCGTCATCACCGGGCTTGCCGTGGTGGGCGCGTTCTGGGGCAGCATCGGCGCGCTCCGCCAGGACGAGTTGCGCCGCTTCATCGGCTACATGAACGTCGCGCAGATGTCGCTCGTCCTGCTCGCCATCGGCGCGCAGACCTCGGTTGCGCTCGTCGGCGCCGTCCTGCTCCTCGCGGGGCAGGGATTCGCCTCTGCGATGCTGACGCTGGTCAGTGGCGCCGTTGAGGAGCGGACGAGGACGACGAGCATCCGGGCCATGGGTGGGTTGGTCACCCAGGCTCCGCGCCTCGCCGGCTTCTACCTGGTGGCGGCGGCCAGCGTCATCGGCATTCCGTTGCTCGCGGGGTTCACCGGCGACTTCATGGTGTTCGCCGGTTCGTTCCCCGAACATCGCATCGCCACGGTGCTGGTGATGGCCAGCGTCATCGTGACCACCGGTGGTCTGCTCTGGGTTGCGAATCGCGTCTTCTTCGGACCGGTGCGCGATCAGTTCGCGCGGGTGCGTGACGTGACGCTTCTCGACCTGACCGTCCTCTTCCCGCTGGTCGGCGCAGTTGTGCTCTTCGGCGTCCGGGCAGGGGCGGTCGTCCCGGTGATCGCCAACGGCGTCCTCGAGATCACCACCCGGATCAGCGGAGGCTGACGAGACCGGTGAATTCCACGCACGCGATGACGCTTGCGCTGCTTCCCGAAGCGATGCTCGTCGGCACGGCGCTGATCTCCGTCTTGATCGCGATGATCCGGCCCGGCCTCCGTCCGGACATCCATCGCTGGATCGCGTGCATCGGGCTCGTCGGGTCACTGGCCGCGTGCGCGCTCGTCCTGCTCGGCCTGCGTCACCTGCCGTCCGGCATCGCCGTCAGCGTGCTGAACGGCGGGTTGGTCATCGACAGCTTTGCGATGTTCATCGCGATCCTTGCATGCGTCACCGCACTCGGCACCTGCCTGATCAGCGATTCGGTGGTGCGGAGCATCCCGTCGCGGACGAGCGCCTTCTACGCGCTCGTCCTGGTCTCGACGGCGGCGGCTGAGGCGATCGCCGCGGAACGCGAGATCACCACGCTGTTGGTTGCGCTCGCCGCCCCGCTCATCTGCCTGGTTGCGCTGGGCGCGCTGGTGAAAACCAATCCACGCGGCGCGGTCTCGTCGTTCGAGCATCTCATCGAGGGCGGGGTCGGCCTCGCCGCGGTGCTCTACGGGCTCGTGTTGTTCTACGGGATCACCCGGAGCACCAACCTGTCGGCGGTCGCCGCATCGGCCGGTGCGGCCCCGGGCGCCGTCGCCCTCGGCGTGGCACTCGTGGTGGTCGGCCTCTGCGGCATGCTCGGCGTTTTCCCGTTGCGCCGCTGGGTGGGCCGGGTCGCCGCCAACGTCCCGGCCGGCGCGGCCGGGTTCATCATCGCCACCAGCGTGATCGGCGGTGGCGCAGCGCTGGCGCGCGTGACCGTCTCCGGCCTCGGCCCGCAGGTGGGTGTCTGGAGATGGCTCGTCCCAATCGTGGCCGCGATCGCGCTCGGCTACTCATCGCTGAGCTCGCTCCGGGAGACGACGGTCTCGCGACTCATCGGGCAGCTGGTCAGCGCCCAGGCCGCGATGCTGCTCCTCGGTCTCCTCGCGTTCACCAACGGGTCCCGCAGTCTCCCTGCCTACGGCATGACGGCATTCCTCGGCGGTCTGGGCATCACCGCAATCGCGACACTGGCCTCGTTCGGTGTGCTCGCCATGCTCCAGGCGGCGGGGATCAGCGACGGGATCGAGCACGTGCGTGGCCTGGCGCATCGCTCGGCCCCGGCAGCTGTGCTCCTCACCATCTCGGTGGGGACGCTTGCCGGGGTTCCGCCACTCGCCGGTTTCCTCTCCCGAGTGCTGCTCATCTCCAGTGCCGCGGACTCGCATTACGGCTGGCTCGCGGTGGTGGCCATCGCTGCGACCGCGCTGACCGTGATGGCGGCGGTGCGTCTTTTCGCGACCCTCTACGCGGATGCCGGTGACGAGGTGCCGTTCACGCTCGGCGCGACCCCACTTCTCTCGCGCATCGTCGCGGGTGTGGCGTGCGTCGCCGGTATTGTCCTGGTGGTGCTGATCCAGCCGCTGCTCGCGGTTGCGACAGCGGGAGCCGGAACACTGCGCTGACTGCGTCGGAGCGTGCCCCGGACGGCGCCACGCGCGACCTGCCCGCGGTTGTGCTCAGCATCCTCACCCGCACGGTGCGGACGCTCGGGCCGTTGCGTGCTCCAGCAGCGGCTGCGGTCGGAGCTGCGTGGTACACGCGCCTCAGCCGCGAGGGCCGCGTTCGCGCGGCGGCGAATCACCATCGCCTGCAGCCGCATCTCGACCATGCCGCGGGCGCCGCGCTGGCTCGCCGTTCGTACCAGGAGTACGTCCGCATGATCGTCGACTCGATGTGGGCGGACCCGCTGGAGTCGGCGCAGGTCCTGAAGCACTTTCGGGTCAGCGGGGCCGAGCATCTCAATGTCGGCGACCGCGGATCGATGGTGGTGCTCCCGCACTTCGGCAACTGGGACATGGCCGCGAGCGCGTCGCTCGGGCTCGGGCTGCACCTCAGCACGGTCATGGCGCCGGTGGTGTCGCCGGGGATCACCGAGATGGTGGCGCTCTCACGTCAGCGCAAGGGTCTCGAGATCTTCACGGTGCGTCAGTCGGCGCGGGGATTGTTCCGCGCGCTGAGGCAGGGGAGGACCGTCGCACTCATGCTCGACGTCCCCGAAGCGGGGCCCACCGTCGTGGTGCCGTTCTGCGGCGGTTCCGTCCGATGCAGCGCTGTCCCTGCACGGCTCGCCGCAGCCACGGGTGCGGCGATCCTCCCGGTGACCTGCCGGCGCGACCGGTGGGGATGGGTGCTCGAGATCCATGCGGCCGTCGACCTGTCAGGTGACGACGCCACGGTGATCGCGCGAATCGCGGCCTGCGTCGAGCCCGCGATTCGGGCGCACCCCGAACAGTGGTATCCGTTCCACCACGTGTATGTCGACCGGTGATGCGAGCGACCTGACGCGAGCCGCGCTCGAGGCGCTCGAGACTGCAGGCGGATCGGGGTCGGTCGCGGCGACCGCGTGGGCGCCGGGGCGCTGCACGCTGGTGGGCGAGCATGTCGACTACGCCGGCGGAAGGGTTCTCTGCGTTGCCGTCGATCTCGGGATCGCGGCCGCCGTGCGCCCGAGTGGAACGGCGCGATACCTGGTGGTCAGCGGCGGGGCGATCGTCACCCGGAATGACCCGGATCCGACGGGTGATGTGGGGGATCACGTGCTTGCGCCGGTGGTCGCGCTCCGGGCCTCCGGCATCTCCGTCCCGGCCCTCGAGGTGGGCATTGCGGCAACCCTTCCCGCCGGAGCCGGTCTTGCCTCGTCGGCTGCCCTCATGGTGGCCACCGCGACAGCGATCCTTCGCCTGCTCGGCGCCGGCATGACAGCGAGGGACCTGGCCGCGGTTGCCCTCTCGGCGGAACGCGACGTGCTCGGAATCCCCTGCGGCCCGCTTGATCAGCGCGCCGTCATCGACGCTCCGGATGGTGGTGCGCTGCTCCTCGACTGCGCGACCGGCGGCGAGGAGTCGCTGGCGTGGCCCTGGCCGGACGCGGTGCTCGTCGGCTGCGACACGGGAGTGCACCACGACGTCGGCGGCGCCGAATACCGGCACCGTCGCGAGGAGACCGAGTCAGGTCTCGCGGCGCTCGGCGTCACCAGCTGCCAGGAGTTGACCGATTCGGTCATCGAGTCGGCTCGGGTGGACCCGGACGTCAAGCGCCGCCTGCACCACGTCATGGCAGAGACCCGGCGCGCGGTCGAGGCCGCAGACGCCATGCGACGGGCCGACCTCGGCGCGCTCGGCCGCCTCATGTCGGCAAGCCACCGATCGCTTGGCGATCTGCATGAGGTGAGCACTCCGATGCTCGACGCGGTCGTCAGTGCCGCGGAGGACGTCCCCGGCTGCTTCGGAGCCCGAATGGTCGGCGCCGGGTTCGGCGGTACCGTCGTGGCGCTCGTGACCCGCGACCGCGCCGATGCCTGCCGGCGTGCGATGGCCGGCGCCTGCGGCGGGGTGACCTTCCAGCTCCGGCCCTCGCCTGGGGTGGCCGTGCTGGCGCCCGATGTGGTGCGGGGCTAGACTCGTCGCCGCATGGCTGGCAACACCGCTGCGGTCACGAGCTGCGCCGCCGGATATCTGATCGGGTCGGTGCCCTTTGGACTGATCGTCGGCAAGGCCGTCGGCGGCCTCGACGTCCGTGACTTCGGCAGCGGCAACATGGGAACCGCCAACGTGCTGCGCACCGTCGGCGCCAGGGCCGGCGCGATCACCTTTGCTCTCGACGTGGCCAAGGGGGCCGGGGCCGTCGCCATCGCACGCCGATCCGGGGCGGACCCGGCCGCACAGGCGGCTGCGGGGCTCGCCGCGTGCATCGGACATTCATGGCCGGTGTTCGCCCGGTTCCGAGGTGGGAAGGCGGTCGCCACGGCGTTCGGGGGGCTGTTGATGGTCTCGCCCGAGGCGGCGGCCTGGGCGACGGCCGGGGGCATCGGCGCTCTCGCCCTCAGCCGGACGATGTCGGTCGGATCGCTGACCGCCACGGTGACCGCGACGTTCGGGGCCGGCCTCGAAAGCACCAGACGTCACGACGCGGTGCCGTTCGTCTTCACCGCGCTGGTGTCGACCCTCGTGGTGGTCCGCCATGCCGCGAACATCCGGCGGATCGCTCGTGGCGAGGAGCCGCAGCTGTCGACCCGTCTGTTTGGCGGTCGTCACTGATTCATCGGCAGACGCCGGCCGGGTCGTCCGTATGATCGGGGGCATGAAGGGCGCTGCGAACCCGCACGTCCCGGTCGAGAGCGCGGTGCATCGAGTCAGCGCGGTCGCCCGGGCGCTGACCAGCACGACCGGCGGGGTCCCCGAGCTGCAGCGAGAGGTGGTCTGCACCGCGGCGTCGATCGCGGGTGAGGGAGCCGCGGCGGCGATCGCGCTGCGCGAGGGTGAGCGCCTCAGTGTCAGGGTGGTCGATCCGCACCTTGCGATGCCGGACATGTTCGAGGGGTGGGAGACGGCGCCGGATGTGATCGCGGGAAAACGCCTCAGGCGGGTGCTTCCCGGCCGCGGGTCGTTGCTGGTGCTGCCCATGTCGAACCTTGGCGAGCTCGTCGGGGCGCTCGCCGTGGCCTCGCCGTCGGACGCGGCGTCGGTCGACCCCGAGGTCGAGGGCGTTTTAGCCACTCTTGCCAGCAACGCAGCGATCGCCATGGAAAATGCGCGCCTCTACGAGTTGGAGAAGGAGTCGGTCCTCAGGCTGCGCGAGCTCGACACCATGAAGACCGACTTTCTCGCGACCGTGCAGCACGAGTTGCGCACGCCGCTGACGGCAATTCTTGGACTCAGCGACCTCATCGAGATGTGCTGGGCCGTCTGGGAGGACTCGCCGAAGCTCGACGCGCTCCGAGACATCCAGGTCGCCGCCAGGAACCTCGACGGCATCGTCGAGACCATCATCGATTTCTCGATCGGCGATGGAGAGCCACTGGCCCTCGCCCTTGCGCATGTGCCCCTGGAGGATGCCGCCCGCGCAGCGATCGCGGTGGTGGGGGAGCGGCACAAGGGCGGCCTGCCGGTGCCGGTCGAGGTCGAGGTGGCGCCCGGTGTGATGTTGCGCGCGGATCCCGATCGCCTCGGTCAGCTGCTCAGGGCGCTCTTCGACAATGCGGTGAAGTTCAGCGACGGCCACGGGCGCGTGGTCGTCCGGGCGGCGCCGAGCGGCGCCGGCACAGTCCTCGTCGAGGTCATCGATGAGGGGATCGGGATCCCGGCCGAGGACGTCCCGTGCATCTTCGAGCGGTTCTACCAGGTGGACAACTCCGCCACCCGCCGTTTCGGCGGCACCGGCATGGGGCTCGCCCTGGTGAAACGTGTGGTGGAAGCACATGGCGCCACGATCGACGTCGAGACGCGGGTGGGGTCCGGCACCCGCGTGTCGCTGCGCTGGCCGGAACCGCCCGGAGCTGGCGTGGATGTGCTCGACGACGACCCGGTGCCCTCGTCGCTGCCGGTACAATGAGGGAGGTCGCGCTAGGCGGGGCGTTAGCGGTGCCCTGTACCCGCAATCCGCTACAGCGGGGCTGAATTCCCCACCGAGGGGGCGCGTCATTGGGTCTGCTCCGGACGCGCCGGCGTTGACGACTGGG
>Ga0182024_10021682_pt1 | contig 11640 bp, 9 predicted proteins | sample P32metaG_FD_120480 | JGI IMG/M metagenome (GOLD analysis project Ga0182024, IMG submission 120480) | Permafrost microbial communities from Stordalen Mire, Sweden - P3-2 metaG (Illumina Assembly) | ecosystem: Environmental > Terrestrial > Soil > Wetlands > Permafrost | place: Sweden: Stordalen... | reverse complement strand
CTCGAGAAAATCGACCGACGATCCGGAAAGAAGATCGAAGACGCACCCAAATTCGTCAAGTCCGGAGACGCCGCCATCGTCAAGATGATCCCCTCCAAGCTCATGTGCGTTGAAGCATTCACTGATTATCCTCCTCTCGGACGGTTCGCTGTTAGGGATATGAGACAGACCGTCGCTGTTGGTGTCATCAAGAGCGTTGACAAGAGTGAGAAGGCTGGAAAGGTTACTAAGGCTGCACAGAAGGCTACGGGCAAGAAATAAACTAGATGTACCTGGTTTTGTAGTGTTTTGTTGTTTATCTGAGATTGCTCTTGAAGAAACGACTGGCTTTAGGTTAACATATATCCACGTCACGATCTTGCAAGGTTTCACACTATTTTGATCCCCCCTCCCCGCCCTTCTATAAACCCGGGCATGCGGGCTGTCACTGTGTACGGCGAAATCTTCTTCACCTTTCTGCAGCAATGGCCGCATGATCATCGCAACCACACTTCCAGGGACACAACCACCAGCGCCACCGACGACGACCACTCTTGCTCAGGAAATCACTGTCTCAGAACTGTTCTGATCACATTTAGCAGTGCAGAGTTCGCATCTACATTTTCCATCTGACGTCCGTTGATCGCTGGCGGAAACACACTGACCCACTCCTGCATCGCTCGTCAGGCCCGTTCTCGCGGGAACCCCAATTGGTAGCGAGAGAGCCTACGTTTAAGACTCTCCCTACGCCGCCGAATGGATGGGTCGGGTAAACGGCTTGATGTCCTTCTGTGGTGCCGCCGGAGGAGAAGGATGACGGAACCCTCCTTTATGATCATTCCGTCGTCATACGTAGACCGTAGAACACCATCAGTCTTACTACAACCGCACCCGCCACGGCTACAACGATGACGACGGGGACAAACAGCGTCCTCTTCCACCTCCTCCGCAGCGTGATCGACAGAGCCACACCTGGCGTATGTGTTGGCGCAGTATGCTGCTCGTGAAAAGATTATTGAATCGGACTTGGAGGGACAAAGGTATGTACCCCCACGCTCTTGCCTCTCGCTTCTCTTGTTTGTTTGGAAGAAGACTGATCGCATAACTTAGACTGGTCCAATCTGCCGCAACTACCACCTCTTTCGGACCCCAAAGTATGGAAATCCTCCCGATACCCCAGCGCGTCGAACAGGTCAAGCTCCCGACACCACCACCAGCCACTCGGGAATCCCACTACTCATGCGCAAGTCCAATGGAGATAAAACATACAACGAAATACTTGCGGCATTATTAATTGAATATACGTCCAACCTGTCTATCTGTCTATCTGTCTGGCGTATACTCGTCTCTTGTCTCGGCCTCTTGTTCCGGCTTCCAGATCGATGGATCGGTCAGATTAGATTGTGTACTCAGCGACTGCGCTGCCGTGTCGTGCGGGTTGTAAGTTTTAGTTGCTGTCGCTCTTAATGTGGAAGCGTGGTGGTGGTGGCGGTGGAGGAGGGATGTATGCATGGATTGAGTCCGCGCGCGCGGGTTGGGAAATATATATATGTATGTAGGTATGGAGGGATGTATGCCTTTCCCTTGGCACCAGGGGGTCCTTCCTAGCAAACTCTGCCGCGCTGGAATCATGATGGCTGTGAAAATGTGGAGCCAGTCTTTGCTACATGATTAATCAATCCAGCGTAACTGTCCGCCGGAAGGCTCATAATGCCTCAACGAGAACGAGAACGAGAATGAGAATGAGAATGAGAACGAGGCAAGACTAAGAAAAGCAAAGTAAAGTAATCCCTTATATCCGTGTCCGTGTCCGTCTCCCGCACCGCACTGTCGCACAACAGCCGCACTGCCGCCTTCTCAATAAACGTATGTATCCACCCCACTCGGCCGACCGTGTCAGCAGATCCAACGAGTAATACACAAAACCTTACTCCGCGCATTGAGAGACCTACTCCATGGTCCATAGTCCATGCTCCGCGGTGTATCCCTCGCTCCCTGGCTACCTTCCCGTCGGAGCCAGCGATAATAATTCCGGGCCGCCTAACCCAAACCTCTGCCCGTGCGGTAACCCCCCCGAAACGAGAAGCATTATGTGCGTATGAGTGGTGAGTGGTGTGTCGGGTAAGTGGTGATGTACGGGGTGGGAAGGATATAAATACTTCTCACAAAGGACAAGAAGACAAGATATGTCCCCTCCCCCGCAGCGGCGTGTATGTATGTATGTATGTATGGACATATAAACAGCACGGCACAGGCGTGCGCGCGTGTGTGTGTGTGCGTACACAAACGGACGGACGGACGGACGACGCATACCGCAGACTGTCCCTGTCCACGGACGTCACCGGCGCTGAGAGGGGGGGGGGGAGGGGTGAACGGTGTTTTAACCGGCTGTATGTAATAAATTGCGGAGTGTGATTTGCTGAACGGAATGATGAGGAAAAGTGGGCAGTGGATGGAAGGGAATGGTAGAATGACGTACTACTCGCCGATGGAGTTCGCGGGGGAGGTGGGAGCGGTATGTATGGTGGTATGAATATAGGACGTGCGTCCCCCCCGCGGCGGGGAGGGGTATACATTCCTTGGCTTGGCATGGCATGATATATTAGTTCACTCCCTCAGGCACTGACACTGCATGCGTACGTCGGGGGTGCTTAACACGGTCAGTCGGTCGGTCGTCTGAGTGGTGTGCGGAAGTCAGAGACGGGGAAGGGATGGAGAGATGATGTGCGGTGGGGTGGGGTGGGGTGCGGTGCGGTGCGGTGGTATTTTGTTTTGTCCTACAGCGAGTTAAAAATCACCGAGGGAGGGGGTCGGAAATGCGGCTGACGGACGGACGGACGGGGAAGGGAAGGGAAGGGAGGGAGGGAGGGAGGTAGGGAGGCAGGGAGGCAGGGAGTGTATGTATGTATGGATGTGTGTGTCGGAGGACATATATCAGCGGGAGGAGATACGGGGATACCTCAGCATCAATCAATCAAGCAAATAAGCAAGGTGGGAGAAAGAGGGAAGGGGGACGGTGCGGGTGCGGGGTATTATCTCCGCTTCCGTGTGTGTGTGTGTGTGTGACCGCAACTGGCATCAGGGATTCAGATACTTGCTTTAGGCTTGGATGCATTTGCAGACGTTCATCGCTCGATCGGTGATTGCGCTGAGAAGAGAGAGAGAGAGGCGCGCGCGAGAGAAAGGATCGTTGTTGATGATTGATTGATTGAGTGGTCGAATGGTTTGTTGCCCGGTCGGGGGTCTATCACGTATGTATGTATGTATGTATTAATACATCGGCGGAGGAGTAACTCATGACGCAGGACGGAGTGCGCAGGGCGGCAGGAAGAAGAAGAAGAAGACCATATGTATGTATACTAACACCGCAGGTATGTGGACAGTGGGACGTTTACCCAACCCCTCCCTTCCCCTCCCCCGCGCAGTGACGTAATCCCGAAAAGACAAACATATACTGACATACAAAGACACAAATCGTTGGTTTCTTGCGGATAGTCCATTAGTCCATTAGGCCACACCCGCAGAGAGGGAGGGTTATGATGGATTGGACGCGATGATGACGACAAGGAAGAGGATGGACGGGCGCGGGAGGAGGGGGAGGGAATTATGTGGTGGGGTGGGGTGGGAGGGGTGTTTGAGATGATTCATGGACGGGAGGACGGAAGGACTCGCGGACGCGGATGCAGCGGGGAAGACCTGAATCCAGAGGCGACTGGAAGGTAGACAATGATATCGTATGTATGTATGTATGTATGTAGGCCTGCCGGTACCTCGTGATGATACTCGGGAATTACCTTACCTTCCAGAAGACCCTTCTTTCCCTTCCCGTTTCCGTCCGACAATGGTCCTCCCTCCTCGTCGTCGACTAGTCTCGAGTCGAGTTGGGTTGGGAGATGGATGGATGGATGGATGGATGGATGGATAGAGATGGCAAGAACTCCCCCCCGCGCGGGCGAATATATGTATATATAGTGTGCGAGAGAGACCTATCCGATCCGATCCGTGTTGTCCTATGAGTCTCGTGTATTACTACACCTGTATCATTAGTCCCTGGCATCATCGTCCAATACCAACGCCCTTAACCCCAGACGCGAGACGCACACCAGACCACGACAACCACGACAACGCTCGCCCTCCCTCATCCCATCCCATCCCATCTAACCCCCCGCCCTCAAAACCCATCACACCGTCTCCGGAGGACAGCGGACTTCCTATCCCGCCCACTCACTCACTCACTCACTCCCATGTATATATGTCGTGTGCATACCCCGCCCGAGCACACATTGGGGGTAAATAATTCCAATAACTCCGGGAAAGGAGGGGAGCGACATGGACATGGACATGGACACGATGAATATGACTACGTACGACGACGGACGGTCATCGCTTGACTTTTGTTGGATTTGTATGTATGTATGTGTCTTGCAGGCGCGTCTTGGAGTACGTTAACTTTCCCATGCATTGATTGGACTTTTTGCCCCTGTCCTGCTCCGTTGTTTTGGTTCGGGCTAGTTTGTTTTGAGCTTGGATACGGATATGGATAGGGATAGGGATACTTCGTCACCCATCGACCTGCATCACCCGCAGCATCGTTCGTTCATCAGTCCCAACCGCACCAACAAGACGTTCTTTGTTTCTTTGTTCTCTTTTATATGACCCCGACCCCGACTCGCGCGACCGCGCTGTCGTCATCGATGATAACTCAAACTGACCCGCGGAAAGTGCTTTGTTTGTTTATACGTGACGGTGTGTGAGGTAAGTAGCACACATGGTGGGCCCGCCAACGCTCACTGGATCGCTGGACACATAAGGCACCTTTTTGTGTATTGGCGCGGTGCTGCTCTACGGACGGGACGGACGGAAGGCCAAGACCATTATCCCGCGTCTCTCGTGGTGTCAATAGTCAGTTCAGTAATAGCCCGTGCTCCTTTAATCCGTGGTTAATGGAGTCGTGGCGTGAACTACTATTTCAGCTTAGTCGGTTGGGTAGGTTGAAGGTTGACGGTACTACTACTAAGTAATCATGAACGTTTTCGAGACGCGGGAGGGGGAGAGGCGACTTCCAAAAAATGTCGTCCGATTATGGTTGTTGGGTGACCCTTGGAGGGACGGTTTAGCCAGGTGATATGGTGACCGGTGATGATAATACAGTCTGGCAGTCTCATTGTAATGCGCGCGGACTGTATATCCCATCCGAAGTCGGAATAATACTCCCAACCACCCACCCGCGCTTGCTCAATAAAAGCTCCCTCTAATCGCATCGCAACGCATCGCAGTCCATTGACTCGGACTACAAAAAGATGACCGCTGACGGACAGCCATTGAATGAGATGAGATGAGATGAGATCGTTGTTCAAGGACTACTACCGAGTAAGTAGTAACTAGAAATGTGAAGCAACGTTTTTTAGTCGGTCGAGCGGTGGTGAAACGAGACTTGGTACGGGAGACTGAGCGTTACACGAGCCAAGGCAAATCTGAAGTTCCGCAGTCCATCCACACACCATGCCGATGAGGTTTACGGATCAAGAAATCCCTTGCTATCTACGCAGAGAGAACTGCTCAAGAACTCTGATCGAACGAATGTCCAGATCTTATTGTGCGAAGTTGGACTTATTGGAACGATGCTCGAACCATATTATTCTCGCCTGCTAGTCTTTGATTATGTTGGAGCCGTTACCCTCGATGTCCATTGGATGATCATGATGTCTCGACGGTGATAAAACCTGGGTTTCGGCCAGCGCGCTAGGAAGCAATACCATACAAGTTCAATAACTCATCCAGGCGCCAACGTCATCGTTTACACGCCGTCCGCGGTACTGTATTTCCGTGGATACCTTTGTCTGATTAGGAGATAACTCGCGGGTGAGGAATCAGAGGAGACCCAGGCACGACACTGCCTTCCGGCAAACCACCCACATGTAGGTTTTCCTTATCTCAAATCTAATAGTATATCTCAGACGATACTGTCAAAAGGTATAACTTCCATCCCATCCAAATGAACTAACTCTCACGAAACCCAAACAAAAAACAGCGACGCTCGTATCTAGACAAACTGGATATACAACCTCGGCGGGGGCGCGATTTCCATGGCTTCGTATTACAAGTATTCGAAAGGGGAAAGATCTAGTCAGCTACTACTAACTAACGAGGGAAAGGGGAATACCAGTCTCGCATCCCTCAACATACGAATCCATTCTACTGCCATCCAAAACCGCCTTCCCAACGTCATTCCAAGCTGAGCGTTGATTTTGGATAGTCCTGGATATGGATGTCCAGTTGCATGGATGCCAGGACGAGAGATTAGTACGATGATTGTAGGTTTAGTCGTAGACCTCGTACACGAAGTGATTTCTTGGTGAGGTAAAAGTAGACTTCTAGGGAATGCGAATTTGGAATTAACGGAAACTAGTCACCACTGGCTCGCCCGACCCACGGGGTCTTTAAGGTCAGATACTATATCTCCGAGGTCTCTTGGATGCGGTCGAGGGTCGGAACCGGTTCGTTGCTGGTTGCTGCGCGCGCCGCCACACCATTGACGATAATGAATGAATGATATTTCGAGAGAGACAAGAGATACTGTAGTTCCTGCCAGCGAAATCAGGTTTCATTCCGGCTGGGTCCGTGGTAAGATTCAGCCACTACTAACCTAATCGAACTCGGGAACTCTTGTGTACTCGTACTGGGTTAGTTGTCGGAAACACCCGTCAACGTCCCCACACCACTCGTCATGATCCCGAACTTAGTAACTGCGAGTGTCTTTGTAAAAAAATCTATCCGTGGGACCACTTAGTTTCCGCAATTTGTCGATGCGCACTGTTGCAGAGAAAGAGAAGACCATCGGGAACAACAATCTCTCACGCAAGACACCCAGTAAAGTCGCGGAGTTGGAAATTGGACGTGGTGTACCGAGTCAATTGTTCACGGACGAGAGTAAATTGTTTCATGCGAGCGGGACGACGAACAATCGATGAGCATAATTTGGAAGTTGTCGAGGCACGGGACGGGGAACAACTCGTGCAGACCTCGGGCGAAGGAGACGTCTGCCAAAGTGAACCGCCGTTTAAGGAATGTTATAATTTCGCGGAGGAATTACGCGTCCAAAGCGTACTGTAGTTGATCAGCCTCCTTAACGCCTTACTAGCCGCGATGCGACCATTGAGGTCCTTCTCGATCGTCTGGCTAGCCAAGACACCGCTATCGAGGAGCTGAAACGCAAGCTCCAGGCTGCACGATACTATCCTCCCGCCGGCATCACCCTGAAGACGCACTCCTCCGAATTCGAGGCGCCAGACGCTCCGATGTTTAAGGGCGAGCGCAAGGAGCTCCTTTGTCAGTGTATGGTATGAAGATGATTTACTACAATGTGTTATCTATTCTAGAAATCTAGCTGCATATCGAAGCAAAAACATGGTCAGATGGAAGGGATGTGGGCCAGAACATGATGAGTGGATTCCTGTGGACCACGCTTGTGCATTGGTTGACGAGAGCAGAGATCAGATGAGCATGGGGATCGTTCGCGAAGATTAGTTTGATGTTGCATAACTTCTGAGGTTTCCTTATGGTAATGAACTCATGGATTGCGACCACACCCTCTCAAATCATGTTGGGCGATTGCTTCAATATCTCATTGCTCTTTGCCATTGACTTCGACCTGTGGAAGAAGTGCTGCAGTGCATCCAAAAGGATCTTCTCTCGCTGGTTCCAAATGAACAATCGAAATAATTGGATGTATCTTTCAGCTGCAACTTGTACGCTAATCTACCGACCTTCTCAATTATGGTGAATGGACGCACGCACTGCATCCCCAATTTCGCTTTCGGAATACCTTTGAGCTTGTAGCCTGTGCTGAGCCGGATATAGACTTTATCTTCACGTCAAGTGAGAAGTCCTTATGTTTCTTATTGTAATTCCTCACGATATGAAACGCGGCATGCTTGGAGGTGTTCTCGGCATTGGCGTGAGCAAGTGATCGAAGCATTGGTGCAGGAACAGTATCTTCCATAGGTGTGAATTTCTTTGCAAACGTGCATACTATATCCCGAAGTTTAAATCCAAACAAGATCTTATTCGGAGCCATTTTAGTCGCTGCTGTTTTCGAATTCTTAAGTAAGAATTCTGCTTCATAGAGGAACCTAACCCAATCATCTTAGCGTTCATTGACAAAGAAACACAACATTGTGTGGTGATACTTGTTTTTCGCTTCCGACTGCCTATCCATCTGAGGATGATAGGAGGTCGAAAACAACAATGATATGTCGAGCTTGATAAACAAATATTTCCACAATTCAGACACAAAAATACTACCTTGGTCTAATACAATACTGACAGGGATTCTCCAACGGTAAATGATATCCTTGAACAATACATCATCTCAGTTTGCCGTATTCCAATACTCTCGCCTTGGGATGAATATTACCGAGCGAGAAGTCTTGTCTGTAGCAGTTAAAATAGTATCACACTTAACCCCATGTAATACTACTGGCGGAAGTTTCGTTATGAAGTTGATCATGATCATGCTAAATAGAGGGCTCCGACGATCTCAATCTGACGGTGATATCTATTTCCCGTGTCTGCCCTGCCAGAGTTAGTCGTGAGCTATACGATGCTGAAAAAATCTACGTAGTACCCGTTCGACGTCATCAGTAGCAACATACATGAGATGCCAGGAATCTTGAAGACCGCTTGAAAGTTTTTTAATTGCGAGATTGTTTCAAATCGCTGAGCGGGTCTGGTGGCGATACACTCAGCATGAGTCGGCTCCTAGTCGAATATCGTTTAGAATTGACATGGCCCTTGATCCCGTCAAAGTCAACAACGGCCGGGATTTCGCCTTGGGAAGGAAATCGAAGTGCAAACATGGCAAGCTGGAGTTCTTCCACATCATGGCGGCGCTGTGCAGAGCTTTTGAGGGAGGGATCGCAGAAGGCGACGTGATACAGATGGACGTACATCTCTACCCTCTCTAAATTATCGGTGGCGGCAAATTCAAGGCTTTCGAACATCTGCCTGGATTATCACCGAATCGTGATAGGGTCATCGAGCTCACACTGGCGGGAACAGTACAATCGAAACCCAACATTCTATCGCCTGTTGCTCACAGCACGGGGGCGGTACTCAACAGGCGATCATCAGAGAGTCCGGAGCTCGGTAGCGCAGTTGTTCAGCAGCGCTTTCCTACATCCAAAGTCCTCGTCAGACAGTGGTGGACGCCCTTTTGTTCGATTAAGCAAATAAGCACTCATTTTGCAGTGATCAGATTATCTCGCTGATGAGAGCCTCACAAGAAATTTGGCAACAGCGTAGGTACAAGAAATGATGATCCCCAGTGTCTTTCGTTGCTCATTTGTTATGTACAGCCCGAAACAGAACTGGGCGAATTCTTCAGTCGGAGAGACCCATGAGTAATGTCTACAACACACAGGTACGGCGGCGCGCTAATTGGGAAAGAGAAGAGAAAGCGAAGCGCATCAATATCATATTATACCTGAAACCGAATCTTCCATGCCCAAGTTACGAATTAACGAGGGTGTCAGACTACCGCTTCTTTCATGATGCAGCGGTATATTTGGATACCACCAAACTTGAGAATTGTTCTGGCATTTCATTCGAGCTCGAGACAACTAGTAATGGTTAAGGGAAACCTCGACGGGGATCGTTTACAGCAAGCATTTAAAATTGGCGACTGGATCTCTAATGTATTGATGCGGATAGGAGGTTTGATATGAAACTATATTTTCCTTCCCTTCAGATCCGAAAGCCCAACGTCACGGTCTAGGGGCTGTGTAGACCGTCGACAGATCCTACGATGACCGTTCAGACAGCACCGACCGCGCAGTCAAATAGACGACTAGACATATGATATCGCGCCATTGCGCTCTGGCGCTTTATGTTCAGCGCGCCGGAATCTTGCAGTCGAAGGGTTACTAACGTGAGACTATTCCGGTACCACAAAAGGTTTCAACGGGAAATCTAGTCCGCGCCCGAGAATAGTACAAGCTCCATGGTAAAGAAACGCCGTATGCGAGCCGGGGGATCGAGGCGGTGACACACTGACACAGGACGGTATCTGAGAGAAGCGACAAAGGAGGGACGGTGGTGGGACGGTATCTCCTACCTCGAAGTACCCGGCCGGGACCTGCCGTTCCAACTCCCATCTCGGATGTATAATTGTATACTTTTTCTCCAACACCGGTATCCCAGTATCCCAGTATCCCAGTATCCTTCCGCGCTTTCAAAATAACAGCCCTTAAAAGCGGGATCGATTACTGTAATAACTACATATTAGTACAACAGACACATACCAATCTATCCCGTCCGTCCGTCGTGCTGTGGTCGGGACCTCTCCGCAACGCACCGCACCCTGCAGCGGCGATATAATATACATGCACAAGTACGAAGTAAGGGGTTACCCCCGAGACAACATTGTCATGTACGAGACTACAGGCTGCCAATGAAAAGAGGTACAGTACCCGCCACGTGAACCCGGCCACTAGGCACTTTTACAGCTTAAAGGCCGATTTTTGAACATCAACCATTCACTCAATTAATGAGATATGAACTCGCCCTTGAAGCTACCCATCAAGACACATTTTGTCTCAAACATACTCAGCTTTTAAAAAAAATTACTTGCAAGAAGGGGTACTTTTTTAGTGCCAAAGCTAAGAAGTGCTGGTCCAAATCAAAACTACACAGCGAAACAGCGGGTCTGCCATATATAAGCCACAATGACCAATGAGATGTGAACTTTAGTGTGCAATATCTCAACAAGGAAAGTTGCTGATGGAAAAAGGCTTCAAGAAAGCTGAGATTTAATGATAATTAGCAGATAAACAAACGGGCATAAAGATCTGAAGAATTGTGATGGAATTATTGACACGCAAAAATCGGCCTTTAAGCTGTAAAAGTGCCTAGTGGCCGGGTTCACGTGGCAGGTACTGTATATTAGAAGTGACCTTGCGAGATTTTTATTATTAACATCACTTTGTATCTAAAAATGATACTCAGGCCGACAATCACAAGATCATCTCCTCGTGAGTTGTATAAATATTATGTACAATTTCACATGAATCCGAGTTCCACATGAATCCGCCAACACTAGTCACCCTTCCTTGAACCTCCCCCGATGAAAATCCCAGTTCCCTTCCACTGCGGTGTTTCACTTCTGTTTGTAGTATTCTTTCCAATACTCCCGAGTCCCTACTTTCACGGTGTTTAAGTGCCAAACATATTTTCATCGTCGATAGATCCCGATCGTAGTAGGACTCGTGTGTTGTGGCTGGATGTTGGTAACGATTTGCCTGAGACTTGGCTGTGACTTAGTTATGACTTTGTTCATAAAGCTGGATGAGTGACATACCTTTTCCCTGCCTCTGGGTCGGGGGATGCCAGTGGCAAGAAGTTGAATGATGATGAGATGGACAAGGGATGTGCACAAGAACAGCGCCAGTGATCAGACTCGCTGATCACTCTAAATTTAAGTTAGAGGTGATTGTCTCATCCAGTAATGGGTTGAGGTCGGGATGTGACCGGGTTTCACCTCAATTAGGACCGAGCCGGTGTCGACCGGTCCTGGGATGAAGCAGACCGGTTTCTTGCCGGCTCGGGAATAGATCATGGTGATCCCGACCTGGTTCATTCTAAGAGCCTGCCTGGACCGAGCCG
>Ga0182024_10021680_pt1 | contig 11640 bp, 11 predicted proteins | sample P32metaG_FD_120480 | JGI IMG/M metagenome (GOLD analysis project Ga0182024, IMG submission 120480) | Permafrost microbial communities from Stordalen Mire, Sweden - P3-2 metaG (Illumina Assembly) | ecosystem: Environmental > Terrestrial > Soil > Wetlands > Permafrost | place: Sweden: Stordalen... | reverse complement strand
GGCAGTTCATCAACATCTATGTCAATGACTCCGATATCCGCTTCGCCCAGGGCCTCGAGACCCCCATCGCCGAGCGCGACGAGGTATCGATCGTCCCCGCCGTTGCCGGAGGTGGCGGTCCCCGCTGACCGTCCGCTGGATCTGCTTTCGCGATCGGCCGTGATCGCAGTGGCAATGTCGGGTGGGGTGGACTCGAGTGTCGCTGCCGCACGCGTTGCCGCCACCGGTTTGCGCGCCTTCGGCATCACGCTCGCGATGTGGGCGGGCAGCGGCGAGGCGGCTCGCGATCGCGGGTGCTGCTCGATCGACGCCGTCGATGACGCCCGACGAGTTGCCGCCGCGCTCGCGCTGCCGCACTACGTCTGGAACCTCGAGCGCGATTTCGAGGCGGAGGTCGTGCGCGACTTCGAAGCCTGCTATGCATCGGGCGTCACGCCGAATCCCTGTGTCCGCTGCAACCAGCGGATCAAGTTCGGGGTCCTCCTCGAGCGGGCGCGCGCCGCAGGCGCGACGCATCTCGCCACCGGCCACTACGCACGTACGGGCCGCCGAGGTTCGCTGGCGACGCTCCACCGGGCCCGCGATGCGCGCCGCGACCAGGCTTACGTGCTGCACCGACTCGATCAGCGTCAACTGAAGAGCGCCGTGTTCGTCCTCGGGGACGACGAGTCGAAAGCAGGCGTCCGCGCCGAGGCGGCCGCGCTCGGCCTTGGAACCGCGGCGAAGCCCGAGTCGCAGGATCTGTGCTTCGTCGAGACCGATCTCCGCTCCGAGCTTCGCCACCGCCTTACCGGTCGCTTTGCCCCGGGTGCCATCACCGACATCGACGGCACCGTGGTCGGCGAGCACGAGGGACTGCCCTTCTTCACGGTCGGGCAGCGCGCCGGCCTGGGCATTCCGCCGGCACGTCCCGACGCGGCCCCTCGCTATGTGATCGAGATCAAGCCCTTGGCCAACACCGTTGTCGTCGGCCCGCGCGAGGCGCTCCGCCGAGTCAGCGTGGAGGCGTCCTCGTTCCGATGGATCGCGGGCTCGGCCTCGCCGCCGGGGACCGAGTGCGAGGCACAGCTGCGTGCCCACGGCGACCCGCACCCGGCGCGGATCGAAGCGAGTGACGGCGACGCGGTGCTGATCCGGTTCGAACGTCCCGTCGACCAGGCCGCGCCCGGGCAGTCGGTCGTGCTGTATCGCGGCGACGAGGTTCTTGGAGGCGGCTTGATCCGCCGGGCAGCCTGAGGCGCCGCGGCGGTGCCCCCGACCCCCGAGCAGGTCGTCATCGGCATCTTGGCGGTGGTCCTCGGCTGTCTCGCCGTGACCGGTTCGGCGTACGCGGCTCGGCAGACAGGGAACTGGCTGTATTTCATCTGCACGGTGGGGAGCCTGGCGTTCGTCGCGGGCGTCATCGGGCAACGGGTGTTTCCGACCCCTGCCGCGGTGGCGCGCTACGGGGGGGCAGCGTCGTCCTCAGCGCCTGGACCGTGGGACGCGGGCGTGTCGCTTCCGCTGATCGGCATCAGGGTGACCCCGGTGGCGATCGTCGGGCTGCTGGTTGCGGCGGTGGGTCTGAGCCTGGTGCTGCTCTTCGAGCGAATCCCCAGCACGGTGCGTGCGAAGCCACCCACGCCGGCGTCGCGTCTTGAAGACGACGATTCTGTCTGAGCCCGCGCTGACTACAATGCCGCCCGCGCCCATATGACCCCTAACGCAGTCGCGTTCTACGCCTTCGCCGTGCTCATCGTGCTTGCCGCCGGGGCCGCAGTTGGGCTTCCTTCGCTTCGCCGTGCCGGCTACGCCGGTGCTGCCGTGATCGTGCTTCTGGCGCTCCTCGAGCTCGTCTCCGGAGCGTACGCGCTCGCGATCGTCCAGCTCGTGGTCCCCGGGATTGCCGTGGGGGTCGTCGTGCTGGTGCTCCGCCACGACGCGTATCGGGAGCTGCTCACCGCTCCGCCGATGCCGGAGCGCTTCTGGATCGCGGCGCCCATCGCGATCGGCATTGCAGCAGTGCTCGTTCTGACCCTGGCGGTCGTGGGGAACGGCTGGGCTCCGACGGGAGATGTCGTTCGGCTGCTGAACGGCGCGCAGCTGATTACCGTCCTGCACTACCGCGCGCCGTACGCCCTGGCGATCGCGGTCGTGGCGGTCGCCGTCACGGTGGGTGCGAGCCTCGTGATCGGACGGCGGAGCGCGGATGAACAGACCCTGGATCAGATGCTCCAGCAGCGCCGGCAGCGCGAGGAGCTCGCTCGACGCAGGCGCGAGGATCGCGAACAGGGACGGCGGCGTCCGGCGAGGAACGACTCGTGACTGTCGGACCTGGTCAGTTCGCAGTGCTGAGCGCGGCCGTATTCGCGATCGGCATCTATGGCGTGCTGGCGCGCCGTCATCCACTTGGGGTTGCGATGGCAATCGGTCTGCTGTTCGCGGCGCCGGTGATCGCGATGGTCGGATTCACTCATGCGGCCCCGGGACCGATCGCGACCGGCGACGCGCTGGCCGCTTTCACCGTCGTCGCCGGAAGCTGCGTGTGCAGCCTCGGCTTCGCGCTGATCGTCCTGCTCTGGCGGCGCACCGGCCGAGCGGACATCGACGAACTCGGCGACCTCGAGGGATAGGGAGATGGCCATCTACAACGCGGCGTGGGCGATTCCCTTCCTGCCGCTGCTCGGCGCGCTGATGTCGCTCGGCGTGGAGACGCAGCGGCGAGCCGCCCAGCTTTGCGTGTTCTTCACCGGTCTGTCGTTCGTCGTTGCCGCGGTCGTGCTCATCGTCCGGATGACGCACGCGACCGGAGCGCAATTCGACTCGCTGCTGACGTTCTTCTCGATGAGCCCGCCCGAGGGCGCGATCTTCGCGACCCAGTTCCAGGCGCAGGTCGGCATCCACGTCGATGCGCTCTCGGCAAGCTTCGCGGCCGCGATCGCGCTGGCGACAGTCCTGATCCAGGCGTATGGAGTCACCGCGATGCGCGGCGAGAACGGCTACCGGCGTTTCTTCTGCGGCTCGTCGGTGCTGGCCTTCTGCACCTTGGGGTTCGTGCTCAGCCCCAACCTGTTCGATTCATTGCTCATGTGGGTGGGCGCGTCCGCGTCGCTCTACATCCTGCTGTCGTTGTCGTGGCAGCGAGCCGACATCGCGCGCCGCGCGATGCGCGCGCTGGTGGTACTGACAGCGGGCGATATTGCGCTCACGCTTGGTGTCGTGTTCACGTGGATCAAGTTCGGTGTCTCCTCCTCGCTGCTCGTGGCGCCCGCCGGGCAGTCGATAGCCGATCCCTTGTCGTTCAACGTGATAGCGCAGGGAGTCATCGCGATCCTCCACCACGGGGTAGCAAGCACAGGTCCGCGCGCGATCCTGGTGATGGGTATCGTCTTCCTGGTTGCCGCGGCGGTGCGCACCGCACAGTTTCCCTTCACGGTCTGGCTCACCGACACCGCTGCATCGGCCGCCCCTGTGATCGCTCTCGCGGCCGCAACCGTCGCGCCGCTTGGGATCTTCCTGGTCGCGCGCATCTATCCCGTCGTCGCTCACGCTCCGCGCGCGTTGCCGGTCTTTGCGCTCGTCGGCGGGATCAGCGCGGCGCTCTCCGCGGCGACTGGGATCGCGCAGCGCAGCATCACGCGAATCGCCGTGTGCGCCGTCGCAGCGGAGCTGGGGCTCGGGCTCGTCGCACTCGGCATGGGTGGATACAGCGCCGGCCTGTTCATCGCGCTGACGTCGGTGCTCTCGTCGATGCTCCTCTTGCTGGCGGTGGGTAACCTCGTTCGGACCTATCGCACCGACGACCTCGCGGAGATGGGCGGCGCGTGGCAGAAGCTGCGCACCACCAGCATCGCGCTCGGAGTCTGGGCGGTGCTCGCGGGCGGCATCGGTTTCAGCGCCTACTACGCACTGACGTCGGCGCTCAGTGGCGTCGACCCCGCAGGCGGAACATTCAGCGGGATCGAACGGGTGGTGGTGGTCATCGTCACCGCCATCGCCGCGGTATTGGTCGCCTTACTCGCCGCTCGCCTGCTGCTCACCGTGACATCCGGCACCGTGACCCGCCGGCGGGGCTTCCAGCACGACCGCGTGGCCGAGGTTGAGGGCGCACTCCGCCGGCCGCTCTGGCTCGCCATCATCGCCGTGGTGGTCGTGGCAATCCTCGGCCTGCCCGGAGTCGAGCCCTTCATGCGATTCGTGTTCTACGGGCGCCACCAGCAGGCGATCAGCCTCGATGGAACTGGGGCACTGGTGGCGCTCTTGACACTCGTCATCGGCTTCGGCGCGGCGTATCTCTGGTACGGTCCCACTCGCCGGGCTGCTGCTCTTGCGGCTAACGCCGTCCTGCCACTGCGAGTTGCCGCAGCGGGCTTCTACGTCGAGCGATTCACGGAACTGGCGGCGCAGCCGCTGCTCGCGATTGCGGGACGGGTGTCGAGCTTTGATGACGAGGTGACCGCGCCTATCGAAACGTCGGTCGGCGACAGCGTCGAGTACGCCGCCGACGGACTGGCGCTCGTTCGCAACGCTCGTTTTGCCCGCTATCTCGCCGGAAGTCTCGTCGTGATCGCAATTCTCGTGGTGCTGTCGGTGCTGGCTGCCACAGGGCATCTGTGGGTGCACCTGGCATGAACGTGATCCTCTCGACCATCATCTGGTCTCCACTGCTCTTTGCGCTGATCGCCGTGTTTCTCCCCGAGCGCAACGAGGAAGAGCGCGCTCGGGTGCGGACCATCGCGCTCGCCGGCGCCGGTGTCAGCTTCTTCGTGACGGCGTTCTTCGCGGTGCTCGGGCAGATCGGGCTCGGCCAGGGCGGCGGCCTCGCATCCGCATACCAGGAGAACCACACGTGGTTCTGGAACTTCCTGTTCCAGGCGCACTACGACCTTGTGGCCGACGGCATCACGCTCCCGCTGCTCGTGGTGGTCACGACCATCTTCGGCTGCGCGATGTTTCACTCGTGGAAGGTGCACGAGCGCGTCCGGCTCTACGTGATCCTCATCTTGCTCGTGGAGACTGCGGTCAACGGTGTGCTCTGTTCATCGGACTTCGTGCTCTTCGCGATGTTCTGGGGCCTGCTCATCGTGCCGATGTACCTGCTCATCCGGATCTGGGGTGGCGACGGCGCGCGCCGCGCGGCGGCGTGGTTCGCCGGATTTCAGACGGTGTCACTCGGCCTGATCATCGCGACCGCGGCGATCATCGTGGTGGAGGCAGGCACACAGACCTCGGACATGGGCGCCGACCTCGCCACCTTCTCGAACACTGCAGAGACGGTCGGATTCTGGCTCAGCTTCGTGGCGTTCGCGATCGCGATGGCCGTCTTCCCCGTGCACAACTGGATGATCGAGGCGCAGAGCAAGGCGAGCGCGGGGGTTGCCACGATTCTTTCCGGGACGATGCTGCTGCTTGGCGCCTACGGGATGATGCGCATCAGCCTGACCGTCTTCCCGGTACCGGCTCACTACTACTCATTCGTCATCACCGGGCTTGCGGTGGTGGGCGCGTTCTGGGGCAGCATCGGCGCGCTGCGGCAGGACGAGTTGCGCCGCTTCATCGGCTACATGAACGTCGCGCAGATGTCCCTCGTCTTACTTGCGATCGGCGCGCAGACGTCGGTTGCGCTCGTGGGCGCGATCTTGCTGCTGGCGGGCCAGGGATTCGGGTCGGCCATCCTCACCCTGGTCAGCGGCGCCATCGAAGAGCGCACCCGGACGACGAGCATCCGGGCGATGGGCGGACTCGTGACGCAGGCGCCGCGGCTCGCCGGCTTCTATCTGGTGGCGGCGGCCAGTGTCATCGGCATTCCGCTGCTCGCCGGCTTCACCGGCGACCTCATGGTGTTCACAGGCTCATTCCCGGAACATCGCATTGCGACGGTGCTGGTCATGGCCAGCGTCATCGTGACCACCGGCGGGCTGCTGTGGGTCGCAAATCGCGTCTTCTTCGGGCCGGTCCGTGATCAGTTTGCTCGCGTGCGTGACGTGACGCTCCTCGACTTGACGGTGCTCATCCCGCTGGTCGCGGCGGTGGTGCTGTTCGGTGTTCGCGCGGGGGCGGTTGTCCCGGTGATCGCCAACGGCGTCCTCGAGATCACCAGTCGGATCACCGGAGCCTGACGACGCAGGTGGACTCCACGCACGCCATGACCCTTGCGCTGCTCCCCGAAGCGATGCTCGTCGGAACGGCGGTCATCTCAGTGCTCGTCGCGCTGATCAGACCCGGGCTCCGTCCCGACATCCATCGCTGGATCGCCTGCATCAGTCTGGTCGGGTCACTGGCCGCGTGCGCTTTGGTGCTTCTCGGCCTGCGCCATCTGGACTCCGGCATCGCTGTCAGCGTGTTGAACGGCGGATTCGTCGTCGACAGCTTCGCGCTGTTCGTGGCGATTCTCGCCTGCGTCACGGCACTGATCACGTGTCTGATCAGCGACTCCGCTGTGCGGATGATTCCATCGCGGTCGAGCGCTTTCTACGCCCTCATCCTTGTCTCGACAGCGGCAGTGGAAGCCGTCGCGGCAGAGCGCGAGATGACCACGCTGTTCGTCGCGCTCGCTGCCGTGCTCATCTGCGTGGTCGCACTTGGTGCGCTGGTCAAAACCAATCCACGCGGCGCCGTCTCGTCCTTCGAACACCTCATCGAGGGAAGCGTCGGCCTCGGCGCGGTGCTCTACGGTCTCGCACTCTTCTATGGGACGACACGCAGCACCAACCTCGCAGCGATGTCGGCGGCCGTGAGTGCCGCGCCGGGCGCCGTCGCGGCGGCGACCGCCCTGGTGGTGCTCGGCCTCTGCGGCATGCTCGGCGTGTTCCCGCTGCGGCAATGGGTGGGCCGCGTGGCGACCAATGTTCCCGCCGGGACCGCGGGGTTCATCATCGCCACGAGCCTCATCGCCGGCGGCGCGGCTCTGGCACGCGTCACCATATCCGGGCTCGGTCCCGAGGTGGATGTCTGGAGATGGCTCGTTCCGATCGTTGCCGCGGTCGCGCTCGGGTACGCATCGCTGAGCTCACTGCGGGAGACGACGGTTTCGCGGCTGATCGGACAGCTGGTCAGCGCACAGGCCGCGATGTTGCTTCTCGGGTTGCTCGCATTCGACACCGGTTCGCGCGGCTTTCCGGCGTATGGCAGCACCGCGTTTCTCGGCAGCCTGGGCATCACCGCCGTCGCGATCCTCGCGTCGTTCGGCATCCTCGCCATGCTCCAGGTCGCCGGGATCGGCGATTCGATCGATGACATGCGTGGCCTGGCTCACCGCTCGGCCCCGGCGGCATTGCTCCTGACCGTGTCCGTGGGAACCCTCGCCGGTGTCCCACCACTTGCGGGGTTTCTGTCGCGAGTGCTGCTCATCTCGAGCGCTGCAGATACGCATTACGGCTGGCTCGCGGTGGTGGCCATCGCTGCCACCCTGTTGACCGTGATCGCCGCCGTTCGTCTCTTCGCGACCCTCTACGCGGATGCAGGCGACGAGGTGCCATTCACGCTCGGGGCAACGCCATTGCTGTCGCGAGTCGTCGCGAGTGCGGCATGCATCGCCGGTATCGGCCTGGTGGTGCTGATCCAACCGCTGCTCGCGGTTGCGACAGCGGGAGCCGGAACACTGCGCTGACCGGCTCGGAGCGCCGCCCGGGAGAAACGCCGCGGGACATGCCGGCGGTCGCGCTCGGCATGCTCACCCGAACCGTGCGCACGCTCGGCCCGTTGCGTGCCCCGGCCGCAGCCGCGGTTGGAGCCGCCTGGTATGCGCGCCTCAGCCGGGAGGACCGGGTTCGAGCAGCGGCGAATCACCATCGCCTGCAGCCCCACCTTGACCACGCTGGGGCGGCCTCGCTCGCCCGGCGCTCGTATCAGGAATACGTTCGCATGATCGTGGACTCGATGTGGGCCGACCGGCTCGGTTCGGCGGAGGTCCTCGAGCACTTTCGCGTGATCGGGGTGGAGCATCTCGACGTGGGCGAGCGCGGCTCGATGGCGGTGTTGCCGCACTTCGGCAACTGGGACATGGCCGCAGGCGCGTCCCTCGGCCTCGGGTTGCACCTGAGCACCGTGATGGCGCCTGTCGTCTCGCCAGGGATCACCGAGATGGTGGCGCTCTCGCGCCAGCGCAAGGGACTCGAGATCTTCACGGTGCAGCAGTCGGCGCGAGGATTGTTTCGTGCGCTGCGACGCGGACGGACCGTGGCGCTGATGCTTGACGTCCCCGAAGCCGGACCGACTGTGGTGGTTCCCTTCTGTGGGGGTCCGGTTCGGTGCAGCTCCGTGCCCGCTCGGCTGGCCGCGGTCACGGGTGCGGCGATTCTCCCGGTCACCTGCCGGCGAGACAGCGGGGGATGGGTGCTCGAGATCCATCCGGCTGTTGACACATCCGGTGACGACGCGGCGGTCATCGGTCGCATCGCGGCGCGTGTCGAGCCGGCCATCCGCGCCCATCCGTACCAGTGGTATCCGTTCCACCACGTCTATGACGACCGGTGAATCGGACCGCCTGACCCTCGCGGCCCTTGTCGCGCTCGAACGCGCAGGCGGCGAGGGATCGATCGCTGCGACCGCGTGGGCGCCAGGGCGGTGCACGCTGGTTGGCGAGCACGTCGATTACGCCGGAGGTCAGGTTCTCTGTGTCGCGGTGGACCTGGGGATCGCAGCAGCGGCCCGGCGCAGCGACACCGGGCGATTTCTCGTTGCAAGCGGTGAGACCGTTGTCACCCGCGCAAGCGCGGATCCGAATGGCGACTTCGCGGATCGGGTGCTGGCGCCGGTGGTCGCGCTCCGCGAGCGCGGCGTGCGTGTCCCAGCCGTCGAGCTGGGGATCGCGGCGACCCTCCCAGCCGGGGCCGGTCTCGCGTCATCGGCCGCGCTGATGGTGGCCACCGCCACTGCCATCCTTCGCCTGCTTGGACTCACGATGACAGCGAGGGATCTTGCGGCCGTTGCCCTCTCCGCCGAGCGCGACGTTCTCGGTATCCCGTGCGGTCCGCTCGACCAGCGCGCGGTCGTTGACTCACCCGATGGTGGTGCGCTGCTGCTTGACTGCGCCACCGGTCGCGAGGAACCAGTCGCGTGGCCGTGGCCGGACGCGGCGCTGGCGGCCTGCGACACCGGGACTCAGCACGATGTCGGCGGCGCGGAATACCGGCGCCGGCGCGAGGAGACCGAGCAGGGCCTCGCGATGGTGGGCGTCTCGACCTGCCAGGAGCTGACCGAGGCACGCATCGATTCGTTTGATCTGGAGCCGGGGATCAGGCGCCGTCTGCTGCACGTGATCGGGGAGAACCGCCGCGCAGTCGAAGCGGCGGATGCCATGCGTCACGCAGACCTCGTCGCCCTCGGCCGCTTCATGTCGGCAAGCCATCGATCGCTGCGCGATCTGCACGAGGTGAGCACTCCGGCGCTCGACGCGACGGTCAGCGCGGCCGAGGGCGTCCGCGGCTGCTTCGGTGCTCGGATGGTGGGCGCCGGCTTCGGCGGTACGGTCGTGGCGCTCGTGACGAGGGAGAGCTCCGAGGCGTGCATGCGTGCGATGGCCGCCGCGTGTGGCGGGACGACGTTCCTGCTCCGGCCCTCGCCAGGCGTGGCTGGCCTGTCGCCGGATGTGGTCCGGGGATAGACTCATCGCCGCATGGCTGGCAACGCGGCTGCGGTGGCGAGCTGCGCCGCCGGATATCTGATCGGGTCGGTGCCGTTTGGGCTGATCGTGGGCAAGGCGGTCGGCGGTCTCGACGTGCGCGATTTCGGCAGCGGCAACATGGGCACCGCCAACGTGTTGCGCACAGTCGGCGCGAGGGCGGGCGCCATCACCTTCGCGCTTGACGTCGCCAAGGGTGCGGGAGCAGTTGGCATTGCACGCCGGTGTGGCGCCGATCCGGCCGCCCAGGCCGCGGCGGGGCTGGCTGCCTGCGTTGGGCACTCATGGCCGGTCTTCGCGCGCTTCCGGGGCGGGAAGGCGGTTGCGACCGCGTTCGGCGGCCTCCTGGTGGTCTCGCCTGAGGCCGCCGCGTGGGCGACGGTCGGCGGCATCGGGGCGCTGGCCTTGAGCCGCACGATGTCGGTGGGATCGCTGACGGCAGCGGTCACGGCCACGCTCGGTGCCGGTCTGGAGAGCAGCCGCCGCCGCGACGCGGTGCCGTTTGTCTTCACGGCGCTGGCATCCTCGCTGGTGGTCGTCCGGCATGCGCCGAACATCCGCCGCATAGCCCGGGGTGAGGAGCCCCGGCTGTCCACCCGTCTGTTTGGCGGTCGTCACTGACTCATCGACGGCCGCTTGCCGAGCTCTCCGTATGATCGGACGATGAAGGGCGCTCCGAACCCCAACGTGCCCGTGGAGAGCGCGGTGGATCGGGTGAGTGCGGTGGCACGCGCGCTCACCAGTACCACGGCAGGCGTTGCCTCGCTGCAGCGCGAAGTCGTCCGCACTGCCGCGTCGATCGCCGGCAGCGGCGCAACCGCGACGATCGCACTGCGCGAGGGTGAGCGCCTCAGCGTCAGGGTGTTCGATCCTGCGGCGTCGACGCCGGCCGTCTTTGACGGGTGGGAGACTGAGGCAGAGGTTGTCGCCGGCGAACGCGTCAGGCGGGTCGTTCCCGGTCGCGGTTCCCTGCTCGTGCTGCCCATGTCCTATGGCGGAGAAGTTGTTGGTGCGCTGGCCGTGATCTCGCCGTCGGATGCCGCGACCTCCGATTCCGGCACCGAAGAGGTTTTGGCCATTCTTGCCGACAACGCAGCTGTCGCCATGGAGAACGCGCGGCTCTACGAGCTGGAGAAGGAGTCGGTCCGCCGTCTGCGCGAGCTCGACACCATGAAGACCGACTTTCTCGGGACGGTGCAGCACGAGCTCCGCACCCCGCTCACTGCCATCCTCGGGCTCAGCGACCTCATCGAGATGTGCTGGGCGACGTGGGAGGACACGCCCAAGCTCGATGCGCTTCGCGATATCCAGGTGGCAGCGCGGAATCTCGATGGGATCGTCGAGACGATCATCGACTTCTCGGTGGGTGACGGCGAGGCGGTCACTTTAGCGCTGGGCGACGTGCCCCTTGACGACGCCGTCCGCGCGGCGATCACCGTGGTGGGGGAGCGTTACCGGGGCGGGCTGCCGGTGCCAACCGACGTCGTCGTGGCTCCAGGGTTGGCCCTGCGCGCGGATCCCGATCGCCTCGGACAGGTCCTGCGAGCACTCATCGACAACGCCGTGAAGTTCAGCGACGGGCAGGGCGGCGTGCTGGTTCGCGCAACGCCGGCCGGGCTGGGAACCGTTCTGGTCGAGGTCATCGATGAGGGGATCGGCATTGCGGCCGAGGATGTGCCCCGAATTTTCGAGCGCTTCTATCAGGTGGACAACACCGCCACGCGGCGTTTCGGCGGGACTGGGATGGGTCTCGCCCTGGTCAAACGGCTCGTGGAGGCACATGGCGCGACGATCGAGGTCGAGTCCCGGCCCGGATCCGGCACTCGGCTCGCGCTGCGGTGGCCGGCGGGCGCCGTTGCCTCGGCGGAGATGGTCGCCGGCGACCCGATCGCGTCCTCGCTGCCGGTACAATGACCGTGGTCGCGCTAGGCGGGGCGTTAGCGGTGCCCTGTACCCGCAATCCGCTACAGCGGGGCTGAATTCCCCACCGAGGGGGCGCGTCATTGGGTCTGCTCCGGACGCGCCGGCGTTGACGACTG
>Ga0182024_10021679_pt1 | contig 11640 bp, 8 predicted proteins | sample P32metaG_FD_120480 | JGI IMG/M metagenome (GOLD analysis project Ga0182024, IMG submission 120480) | Permafrost microbial communities from Stordalen Mire, Sweden - P3-2 metaG (Illumina Assembly) | ecosystem: Environmental > Terrestrial > Soil > Wetlands > Permafrost | place: Sweden: Stordalen... | reverse complement strand
GTGCCGATGATCGAGCCGGTGGCGACGTGCGTGGTGGACAGCGAGTAGCCGAAGCTGCTGGACAGCAGGATGACCGCGGCCGACGCAGATTCCGCGGCCATGCCCTGCGGCGCCTGGATCTCGACCAGCCCCTTGCCCAGGGTCCGGATGACCCGCCAGCCACCCAGGTAGGTGCCGAGGCTGATGGCCAGGCCGCAGGTGAGGACCACCCAGAACGGCGTGGTGGCGTTGCTGGGGATCGACTTGTTCACGATCAGGGCCAGCGTGATGACGCCCATGGTCTTCTGCGCGTCGTTCGTGCCGTGCGCGAGGGACACCATGGACGCCGACCCGATCTGCCCGATCCGGAAGCCGTGACCGCGGGCCCGGTCGGTCATGCTCCGGCTGATCCGGTACAGCAGCCAGGTGCCGCTCGCCGCGACCCCGGCCGCGATGATCGGCGACAGGCCCGCCGGGATCACGACCTTGGAGACCAGGTCGTGCCACTGGACCGCGTGACCGCCGGCGGCGGCGAGTGTCGCGCCGATAACCCCGCCGATGAGCGCGTGTGACGAGCTCGACGGGATGCCGAAGTACCAGGTCAGCAGGTTCCAGATGATCCCGCCCGCCAGTCCGGCGGCCACCACCTGCAGTGTGACCACGTTGGTGTCGACCAGTCCGCTGGCGATCGTGGCCGCGACGGCCAGCGAGAGGAACGCCCCGACGAGATTGAGTACGCCGGATAGGGCGACCGCCACCCGGGGGCCTAGCGCACCGGTCGCGATCGAGGTAGCCATGGCATTGCCCGTGTCATGGAAGCCGTTGGTGAAGTCGAAGCACAGTGCGGTCACGACCACCAAGGCCAGCAACAGATCGTTCACGGGCATAGCGTCTCGGCCCGAATTCCGTGTGTCGATAGGCCGGGGTCGTGATTTCGTGCTTTGTCAGCGATTTGCCATCTCTTGTTAACCTCATTGCCACCTACGGACGCGGACGGTCGCCGTGGGCTGCTGGAAAGTGACCGGGCCTGGTGCTCAGCCGAGCAGCGCGGACACTACGGCACCCGGCTCGGTGCCGGCCTGGACGGCCAGCGTGCCGTCCGGCAACCAGATGCCGGACCGGCCGGCGCAGTCGCTGTAGCCTTCGCCGGTTGCTCCCGCGAAGCTGGCGATCGCGACCCACATGCCGTGCTGCGCCGCCATCCGGCTGGCCCGCTCGTCCTGGAGATCCCGCTCGTCCGCGGACATCACGGTCCCGGCCACGTAGGCGTCGACGCCGAGGGCGGCCGTGTCCACCTGGTGCTGCGGGACGCTGACGTCCTTGCAGATGGCCAGGCCCAGCCGCCAGCCGTCCACCTCCAGCACGGCGGGCTTGTCGCCGGGGGCGAACCGCCCGGCCTCGGCGTCGCCCAGCCACAGCTTGCGGTAGGCCACGCTGATCCCGGCCCCGTCCACCGCCAGCACCGCGATATGCGGACGGCCTCCCTCGCCCGGTACCGGCGCGCCGGCCAGCGCGACCGAGCCCGTCTCGGCGCACGCCTCGGCCAGCGGGCACAGCCGCGGGTCACTGGCCGTGAGGGCCGGCGCGCCGAGCTCGTACCCGGTCAGCGACAGCTCGGGGAAGACCACCACCCGGGCCGCGGCGGCGCGCACCGCGGCCGCGTGCGCCACCGCGTTCTGGGTCACGTCGTACGGCACGCACAGCGGCTGAGCGACCGCGACGTGAAGCGCTGCCCGCATGGGGACCCCCAGCTCGGACGCAGGCGGCCCACCGATCCGCCCGCATTGGCTCCTATTTTCGCTCACGAACAAAAATCTCTGGTGGCGCATGTCGATTTCCGCCCCTGCGGATCGTGTAGACGGTGAGAAGCCGGCCGCCGCCGCCGGCCCCTGACCGAGGAGGAACCGATGCCGCAGTACCTGCTCACCATGTACCAGCCCGATGGTGACCCGCCGCCACCCGAGGTGCTCGGGCCGATGATGGAGAAGATCGCGGCCTGGCGCCAGGACCTGCAGGCCGCCGGGGCCTGGGTGTTCACCGGGGGGCTGCACCCGGCCAGCACGGCCACCGTGGTCCGCTCCCAGCACGGCGACGTGGTCGTGACCGATGGCCCGTTCGCCGAGGGCAAGGAGCACATGGGCGGGTTCACCGTGATCAGCGTGCCCGACCTGGACGCCGCCCTGGAGTGGGGCCGGCGGATCGCCGAGATCAGCACCCTGCCGTGCGAGGTGTGGCCACTGCGCAGCAGCCAGGGGGACCCGCGCAGCAGCCAGGGGGATCCGCGCAGCACCGGCGGAGGCTGAGGCGCCCGTGCCCGTGCCCGGCCCGGACATCGAGCGGGTGTTCCGCGAGGAGTACGGGCGGGCGGTGTCGGTCCTGGTCCGCGTGTTCGGCGACATTGACATCGCCGAGGACGCGGTCCAGGACGCCTTCGCCCGCGCCGTGACGCGCTGGCCCGCGGACGGGCTGCCGCCGAGCCCGGCGGGCTGGATCATCACCACCGCCCGTAACCAGGCGATCGACCGGCTGCGCCGGGAGGCGTCCCGGTCCGGCCGTCACGCCGAGGCCGCGCTGCTGCACGCCGGCCAGGAACCGGGCACCGGCCCCGGTGAGGAGGGTCCCGTGCGCGACGACCGGCTCCGGCTGCTGTTCACCTGCTGTCATCCCGCGCTCAGCCAGGCCGCCCAGGTCGCGCTGACGCTGCGGCTGCTCGGCGGGCTCACCACCACGGAGATCGCGCACGCCTTCCTGGTGCCCGAGCCCGCCATGGCCCAGCGGCTGGTCCGGGCCAAGGGCAAGATCCGGGACGCCCGGATCCCGTACCGGGTGCCGGGCGAGGCCGACCTTCCTGACCGGCTGGCCGCCGTGCTGGCCGTGGTCTACCTGATCTTCAACGAGGGCTACACCGCGAGCAGCGGGGACCAGCTGACCCGGCCCGGCCTGTCCGCCGAGGCGATCCGGCTGGGGCGGCTGCTGATCACGCTCATGCCGGACGAGGCGGAGGTCATGGGGCTGCTCGCGCTGATGCTGCTGACCGAGTCCCGGCGGGCGGCCCGGACGGGCCCGGACGGGAGCCTGGTCCTGCTGGCCGACCAGGACCGGACCCGCTGGGACCGCGGGCTCATCGCCGAGGGCCAGGAGCTCGTCCGGCGGTGCCTGCGCCGGGGCCAGCCAGGCCCGTACCAGATCCAGGCGGCCATCGGCGCGGTGCACAGTGACACGGCCGGCCCGGGCGCGGCAGCCACGGACTGGGGTCAGATCCTCCAGCTCTACGACCAGCTGCTGGCCGTGGCGCCCAGCCCGGTGGTGGCCCTGAACCGTGCGGTCGCGGTGGCCGAGGTTGTGAGCCCGGCCGCCGCACTCGCCCTCGTGGACGAGCTGGGCGGCGACGCCCGGGGTACGGGCCCGGGCCTGGCTGGCTATCACGTGTTCCACGCCATCCGCGCCGGCCTGCTCCGGAGGCTGGGCCGGGATGCCGAGGCGGCCGCCGCCTACGACGCAGCCCTGGCCCGGGCCGGCAACGCGGCCGAGCAGGACTTCCTGCGCCGCCAGCGCGGCCAGCTCCATTAATGATCAACTGACTGGTGCCGGCCCAGCAGCACCATTCGGTTGATCACGTTCACCGGACGCGGCAACCGGCCTCACGCCAGCACTACCGGCCACAGGGGCCTCACGAGGGAATCCGGGTGCATCATGATCATGGGATTGCTGTGGCCAGACCGCACAGTGGCCAGACCGCACAGTGGCCAGGGCAACAGGAACCCATGATCACGACACCGGCACCGGTCAGAGTTTCTGGTACATGACGTGGAGGCCGACCAGGCCGTGGTCCGGGTGGTCGAAGGCCTCGGGAACGGTGCCGATGATGGCGAAGCCGAGCGACTGCCAGAGGTGGACGGCGGGATGGTTGGCCTCCACGACCGCGTTGAACTGGGCGCCATGGAATCGCCCGGCGCGTGCCCAGCTGAGGAAGTACTCACCGAGGGCGCGGCCTATTCCCTGCCCCCGGCAGGCGGGGTCCACGATGAACGAGGCGGTGGCGATGTGGGCTCCGCGCGCGGGCCGGTTCGGCCCCATCTTCGCGGAACCGGTGATGGTGTCATCGCCGGTGACGGCGACCACGGTCTGGCCGGGCGGTTCTTCCATCCACCAGGAGCGGGCCTCGTCGAGGGTCTGCTGTTCGGGAAATGGATAGGTCCTGCCCTCGGCCATGACCGCCGCGTAAATGGGGTAGATGCGGGGCCAGTCCTGATCCGCGGCGTTCCTGATCGTCACCCCCCTGAATCTACCGAGGCATTTCCTACTTGACCGTCAGGACCTGCTGGGGCACCTGCGGGCCGGCTGCGTTGGGGTCACCGGACAGGACCTTGGTGCAGCCCCGGCAGGCGGCCCGGCCGACGAAGTACGACGGGATGGTCGGCGAGTCGGTGCGCGGGTTGGTGGGCAGCAGCATCGGCGCCCGGGGGGCCTGGCTGAAGTTGAAGTCCTGGACCAGGTTGCCGAGGATGGGCGCGATCTCCCGGACGTCGGGCCGGGGATCCGGGCGGCCGTCGGTGGCCGGATTGAGCCGGGAGCCGCTCAGGAAGTCGTCCTCGATGAACTTCAGGTAGGCGTCGCTGCTCAGCGTCTGGTGGTCGATGTACCCCTTCCGGGCGTACGGGGAGATGACCAGGCTGGGCACCCGCAGGCCGTAACCGTTCTGGTCCACGGACGGCGGGACCACGTTGTCGTAGAAGCCGCCCCAGTCGTCCCAGGACAGGAAGATCGCCGTGGACTTCCAGTCGGGGCCGCGCATCGCGGCGTTGATGAGCGCCGTGACGTAGGCCTGTCCCCGGTGGACGCTGGCGGGCGGGTGGTCGCTGTCCGGGCCGGAGGGGACGACCCAGCTGACCGCGGGCAGGGTGCCGGTCTTGGCCGCGTGCAGGTAGGCCCGCGTGGACTGGATGTTGTTCAGCTGGTGGTCGGCCTGCACGTCCCCGAACAGCGGCAGCGGGTTCCAGATCCCGGGAGTCTGCACGTTCTGCTTGACCGCGGCGCAGGTCTCGGCCGAGTCGTTGTCGCAGTCGGGCTGCACCCCCGCCTGCACGTAGTACCGCCAGCTGATGTGGTGCGCGTACAGCAGCCAGGTGATGTCCGTCCAGGCCAGGTCGATGCTGGTCTTGCCCTTGGCCAGCTCCTTGTCCACGGCCTTCTGGAACTTGTTGACCCCGTACGGCCCGACGATGTCGTTCACGCAGCTCATCGGCGAGCGGTTCTTGCACTTCGCCGACCACGCCGAGACCATGTACAGGTGGTCCGGCAGCGACCACGACTTCACCGGCTCGAACATGTGGTCCTGGAGCACGTAGTTCTGCGCGTACTTCCAGTAGTTCGGGATCTCGGCCGCGGTGTGATAGCCCATCACGTCCGGGGTCCCGGTCCCGGTGCAGGCCGGGTCGTCGGGGATCAGGCAGGATGCCCGGGCCGCGTCACGCTGCCTGATGAACCCGTCCATCTTGCCGCCGTTCACGTCGGCCACCGCGTTTCCCTCGCCGTGCGGGCCGCCGCCGTTGCGGTCCGACCGGTCGTGGTAGGGCCGGGTGCAGCCGCCGCCGGGGCCCGGCACGCAGACCGTGGGCTTCCCGTTCTTCATGGGGATGCCGTCCGCGCCGGGATAGGTGCCGAAGTAACTGTCGAACGAGCGGTTCTCCTGCATGATCATGATCACGTGCTTGATCTTGTGGATACCCGGGGGAACCACGTAGCGGCCGGTCGGGCCGCCCGTGACCTCCTTGACCGACGCCGTCTTGTGCTTGTCCGGGTGCGCGGGCTGGGCCGGCTGGCCGGATGAGCACGCCGCCAGCAGCCCGGCCAGGAGCAGGCCAGCCCCGGCGGCATACCAAGATCTGACGCGGACGCGCCTCATTAGCATCCCGAGCCTCTCCCGTGTGCCGGAGTCCAGGCGTCCGGCACGGAGCGCCCATTCGGCAGATACCTGCCCCCCGGTCGGCAAAAGTACCCGAAACGGGAGGCAACCATGTGGCCAGCCCGCCCGGTAAGGGGCGGTACGCCCGCATATGGAGGCGTAACGGGGCGCTGGCCAGCAAGACGGGACGGTTTTCGTTGCGGAGAATTGTGGGGGCGGGAGGCGGGGCGCCGCACGGTGCGCGGGCCGCAGCCTGCGCACGCCCGGCGTGAGTGCGCGGGCCGTAGTCCGCGCGGACAGCAGAGCTCAGCGGCGGTCCAGCGCGCGGTCCAGGTTGACGGCCGCGCTGATCAGGGCCAGGTGGGTGAAGGCCTGCGGGAAGTTGCCGAGCGCCTCGCCGGACGCGCCGATCTGTTCCGCATACAGCCCGAGGTGGTTGGAGTAGGTGAGCATCTTCTCGAAGATCGTCCGGGCTTCCTTCACCCGCCCGGCCCGGGTGAGCGCCTCCACGTACCAGAACGAGCAGAGGTTGAACGTGCCCTCGCCGCCGTCCAGGCCGTCGTGGCCGGTGATCGCGTAGCGGTAGACCAGGCTGTCGGAGGTGAGTTCCGCGCCGATCCGGTCCAGGGTGGACAGGAAGCGCGGGTCCGTCGGGCCGGCGAACTTCGCCAGCGGCATGACCAGCACCGACGCGTCCAGCAGCCGGCTGCCCGGGTGCATCACGTAGGCCTGCAGTTCGCGGTCCCAGCAGGAGTCCTGGACGAACCGGTGCGCGGACGCGGCGAGCTTGCGCCAGCGCTCGACCGGGGCGGGCAGGCCCCGGTCACGGGCCAGGCGGCCCGCCCGGTCAAAAGCCACCCAGGTCATCAGCGCGGAATAGGTGAAGCGCTGACGGGGGCCGCGGATCTCCCACCCCCCCTCGTCGGGTTCCTGCCAGTGCTTGGCCAGCCAGTTGAGCCGCTTGGACAGCCCGACCCACAGGTCGTAGGAGATCGGCACCTCGCGGTTGTAGAGGTAGACCGAGTCCATCAGCTCGCCGTACACGTCGATCTGGCGCTGGTGCACGGCGTTGTTGCCGATCCGGACGGGCCGGGAGCCGCGGTAGCCCTCCAGGTGGTCCAGGCCGGTTTCCGGGATCTCCTCGCTGCCGTCCACCGCGTACATGATCATGATGTCGCGTTCGGGGGTGGCGGACTCGCAGCGGGCCTGCACCCACTCCATGAACGACGCCGCTTCCTCCAGGAATCCGAGGGTCATCAGGGCGTACACGGTGAACGCGGCGTCCCGCAGCCAGCTGTAGCGGTAGTCCCAGTTCCGGCCGCCGCCCAGTTCCTCCGGCAGCGACGTGGTGGGCGCGGCGACCAGGGCGCCGGTGGGGTGGTACACGAGCAGCTTGAGGGCCAGCGCGGACCGCTGCACGGTCTCCCGCCAGCGGCCGCGGTAGCGCGACTGGCTGACCCAGTTCTGCCAGAAGTCCGAGGTCAGCGTGAACAGGTCGGTGCTCTCGACCGCGGCCAGCGGCCGGACCTCGCCGCGCCATTCCAGCTCGATGTCCACGGACTCGCCCTCGTCCAGGGTGAACGTGGCGGCCACGCCGGATTCCTCGATCTTCAGCGGGACGGTGGTGCGCAGCACGCAGTGACCCGCCGGGGACCGGAACACCGCGCCGACGCCGGCGACCACCTCCACCGTGTGCGGGGCCCGGCCGTAGTCGAACGCCGGGTGGCAGGCCAGCTCGAACGTGGCCCGGCCGCGGACCGCCCGGGCCTGGCGGACGAGCAGGTCACGCGCCTTCCGGGTGCTGCTCGTCTCCGGGACCATGAAGTCGATGACCTCGCCGACCGCCTCGGCGCCGTGGAACCGGGTGAGCAGGATGTTGGTGTCCGGCAGGTACATCTGCTTCGGGTGCGTGGTCACGTGGCTGGACAGCGAGAAGTACCCGCCCTTGCGGGCGTCCAGCAGCGCGCCGAACAGCGAGGGGGCGTCGAAGCGGGACGGGCAGTACCAGTCCACGGTGCCGTCGGTGCCGACCAGGGCCACGGTCCTCAGATCGCCGACGATCCCGTGCTCCTCGATCGGCAGGTAGCCGGTGGGCGGCGCCCCGTGCATCCGGTTGCCGACCGCGTAGTACCCCATGCTCCCAATGATCCGTTCCTGTATTACATCCACGTTTCCGTTGACGCACTGTCCCGGCTCAGCAGGCATGCTGGGCGGATGGGCGTGCGCAGCGTGGGTGTGGAAGAGGAGCTCCTGCTGGTGGAGCCGGACACCGGCCACCCCCGTGCGGTGGCGGCCGCCGTGCTGCGGGCCAGCAACGGCCAGGGTCAAGGCCCGGACTCCGGCAGCACTGCCTCCGGGAGCACTGCCGCTGGCGGCACGGACTCCGGGAGCCGGGACGACGGCGGCCCGGATCCAGAGCAGGAACTCGAGTACGAACTCCAGCTGCAGCAGGTGGAGACCAGTACCCGGCCCTGCCTCACGCTCGAGGAGCTGCAGGGTGAACTGCGCCAGGCCCGGGCCGCCGCCGCGGAGGCCGCCGGGCGGGTGGGCGTGCAGGTCGTGGCCCTGGGGACGTCACCGCTCCCGGTCGAGCCCGAGACCGTCGGCCAGCCCCGCTACCAGCGGATGGCCGAGGCCTTCGGGCTGACCGCGCAGGAGCAGCTGACCTGCGGCTGCCATGTGCACGTCCAGGTTGATTCGGACGAGGAGGGCGTGGCCGTGCTGGACCGCATCCAGCCGTGGCTGGCCCCGCTGCTGGCGCTGAGCGCCAACTCCCCGTTCTGGCAGGGGGGGGACAGTTCCTACGCGAGCTTCCGGTACCAGGCGTGGGGCCGCTGGCCGTGCTCGGGCCCCACCGAGTGGTTCGGGTCCGCGCAGGCCTACCAGGCCACCGTGGAGCAGATGGTGCAGACCGGGACGCTGCTGGACTCCGGCATGGTCTACTTCGACGCGCGGCTGTCCGAGCACTACCCCACGCTCGAGGTCCGCATCGCCGATGTGTGCCTGCGCCATGAGGACGCGGTGCTGATCGCCGCGCTGGTGCGGGCCCTGGTCGAGACGGAGGCCCGGGCCTGGCAGCAGGGCGCCGGGCCGCTGCGGATGCGCCCCGAGCTGCTCCGGCTCGCGGCCTGGCGGGCCAGCCGGTCCGGCGTGGACGGCGAGCTGCTCGACCCGCGCACCGGCCGGCCGGGCGGGGCCGCGGCGGTGACCGCCCTGCTGCTGGCGCACGTGCGCGACGCGCTGGCCGACGCGGGCGATCTCGGCACGGTGACCGGCCTGCTCACGGACGTGCTGCGGCGCGGTACCGGCGCGGCGTTCCAGCGCGACGCGGCCCGCCGGACCGGGAACCTGCGGGACGTCGTGACCAGTGCGGCCGGGGCGATCACCCGATGACCGGCGCGGGTTGGGTGTTCGCGTGGCGGGTAGGGCAAATGCCGTGAAATCAGCCAATGACGGGGCGCGGGTCCTCGTGGTCGGGGCTGGATTCGCCGGCCTGGCCACGGTGAGCAGGCTGGCCCGCGGCGGGATGCAGGTGACCCTTGCGGACCGGCACATCTACAGCACCTTCCAGCCGCTGCTGTACCAGGTGGCCACCGCGGGGCTGGCTCCGAGCGACGTGGCCTACCCGCTGCGCGGCTTCGCGCACAAGTACGGGGCCCGGTTCCGGCATGGGGAGCTGGCCCACGTGGACACCGACGGCCGGATCGCCGAGTTCGCCGACGGCGGGCGCCTTGAGTACGACTACCTCATCCTGGCCACCGGGGTGACCGCCGGCTTCTTCGGCATCACCGGGGCGGCCGAATACAGCCACGCGCTGTACACGCTGCACGATGCGGCGACCATGCGGGAGCGCATCCTGGCCGGCCTGGAGCGGCTCAGCCTGGAGGGCGTCCATAAGGACGTCACCGTCACCATCGTGGGCGGCGGGGCCACCGGGGTGGAACTGGCCGGCACGCTGGCCGAGCTCCGGAACATCGGGCTGCCCTCCTCCTACCCGGACATCGACCCCCAGTGCGTGCACATCCGGCTGGTCGAGCAGGCCCCGGCGCTGCTGACGCCGTACGTGCCGCCGCTCCAGGAGTACGCCCGCGAGCAGCTGGTCAAGCGCGGCGTGGACCTGCGCCTGAACGCGACCATTAAGGAGATCACCGCCGACCGGCTCATCCTGGCCGACGGGGAGGAGCTGCCCAGCGACCTGACCGCCTGGGCGGCCGGCGTGGCCGGGCCGCCCGAGGCCGGCAAGTGGGGCCTGCCGCAGGGCAAGGGCGGCCGCCTGCTGGTCCGGCCGGACCTGCGGGTGGAGGGCCAGGACCGGATCTTCGCGATCGGCGACATCGCGCTCACCGGTGACCACCCCGTGCCCCAGCTCGCCCAGCCGGCCCTGCAGATGGGCCGGCACGCGGCGGTCCAGATCCGGCGGCTGGAGGCCGGGCAGGACACCGTCCCGTTCAGTTACCACGACAAGGGCACGATGGCCACGATCGGCAGCCGCTCCGCCGTGGTCGAGCTCAACCAAGGGATACGGTTCCGCGGCACCATCGCCTGGCTGGCCTGGCTGGCGCTGCACCTGGTCACGCTGCTGGGCGGCCGGAACCGGATCACCACGCTGATCAACCTGTCGTCCCGCTACCTGAGCTGGCGGCGCGGCGGCGGCATCATCGTCGGCGACGATCCGCCCGCCCAGAACGCCGAGGGCAACTAACGCGGGCGGCGCGGCCGGCGGGGCGGGGGCGCGTCAAAGGGGTCCCGGGTCAGCCGGAGACGACGCCCGGGACCCGCACCACGTCCGCCTCGTCCCCAGCGAGCTCCTGGAGCAGGCCGGCCAGCGGGTGCAGGCCCGGATCGGCCGGGAACACCACCGCGGCCGCGTGACCCTGCCGGGCCTGCCGGACCGCCTCCCGGCCCCGCGCCTCCTCCTCCCCCGGCTCGGCGCGGAGCACCCGGGTCCCGGTCCGGAGCAGGTCAGCGACCTCCTCCAGGACGGCCCCGGGCCCGGCGACCACTGAGGCCCGGCGCAGCTCGCTGGTCGCGCGCGGGGTAAGCAGGTCACGGGCCCCGGGTCCGGTGCCGACCAGGGCGAGCCGGCCGCGGGGACGGAGCCGGGCGATCGCCACGCTCGCGTCCCCGGACCGGCGCTCGGAAACCACCAGCTCCGCCGCACTGGACAGGGCCGCCGCCTCGGACAGGCTCAGCCTGGCCGGGGCGGCCACGCCCCCGCGTCCGCCGCCCGGGCCGGCCAGCTGCGCGGCCGGGTAGCTCACGACCGGCCAGCCGCGTTCCCGGGCGGCGGCGGCGATCCCCGGTCCGGTGTCCCCGTCCTCGCTCACCGTGGCCAGGCTGGACACGCTGGCCGCGGACAGCCTGGCCTCGCCCAGCGCCCGGTCCGCCAGCCGCAGTACCTCGTCCGCGGACGCCTCGTAGCCGGCCGCCAGCCCGGCCAGGTGCGCCCCGATCACGAGCGACGGCGGCCGCAGCACCGCAGTCCGGGGATCACCCGGCGCGACCCGGTCACTGATCAGGATCCGGTACTCCCCCGTATCGCCCACGGTGGCCGGGAGGGGCGGCAGCGGCCAGGTCGCTGCCGATTCGAGCCGGACCCGCTCACCGTCCAGCAGGGCCCGGCTGACCGTGCCGATGGCCCCCTCGGTCGGCCAGCCGAGCGTGTCCAGCCCGGGCAGGCTCACCGCGTCGGTGGCCGTCGTGATGACCGCGTCCGCCCCGAACACCTCGGCGACCCGGGTGGCCAGCGCGTTCGC
>Ga0182024_10021678_pt1 | contig 11641 bp, 12 predicted proteins | sample P32metaG_FD_120480 | JGI IMG/M metagenome (GOLD analysis project Ga0182024, IMG submission 120480) | Permafrost microbial communities from Stordalen Mire, Sweden - P3-2 metaG (Illumina Assembly) | ecosystem: Environmental > Terrestrial > Soil > Wetlands > Permafrost | place: Sweden: Stordalen... | reverse complement strand
TCTTCGGTGAAGTTGAGGTAGCCGTCCACGACGTGCCAGGCGACTCTCTTGCCGGGGACCAGCTCGGCGATCTTCTGCGTGCTGCGGTGGATGTCCTGGTAGCGGTAGGTGAATTCGGCGCCGAGTCTGTCCGTGTCGCCGTCGATCTCCTGACCACCAGCCGCGTCCGTCACAGGTGAAGCACGCCGTCGGCGACGACCAGTCCGGAGCCGGTGATGGTCACGCGCGTTCCGGCGATGGTGACCTGGATCCGGCTCGGCCGCCCGAGGGCGTGGCCCTGCTCGATGACGACGGGCCCCTCGGGGACCTTGCCGCTGGCGACGAGCCGCGCGGCGAGGGGACCTGCCGCGGTCCCGGTGGCCGGGTCCTCCGGGATGCCCATCGTCGGGTTGAAGAACCGGGCGTAGGCCGCCGCGCCGTCCTCACCCGGCTGGAGGCTGTACACGTAGCAGCCCTCGCCGCCGGCCTCGTCCAGGATCGCGGCGAGCGGCGCGGCGTGCGGCGCGGCCCGATCCACCCCGGCCCGGGTGCCTACCGCAACCATCAGGTGCCCGGCACCGGTGGCGACCACCTGCGGCGCGGCGTCTGCGGCCAGGTCCTGCTCGGCCAGGCTCAGGGCGGCGGCCAGATCGGCCCGGTCGTTGACCGTGGCACCGAACTGCGGCGCCGACTGGTCCATCGAGATGAGCACCGGCTGGCCGGCTCCGGCGTCCACCCGTACCGGGAGGACGTCCGGGCCGATCTGCTGCGCGAACTCGCCGCCGCCGCCCGGCAGCCGCCCGTCGGCGGCGAGCCATATCCACGTGCCCAGCGCGTTGTGGCCGGCCCCGAATACCTCGGCACCAATCGGGGTGAACGAGCGCAGCCGCCACGTAGCCTCAGGCCGGTCCGGCCGCAGCACGAACACGGTCTCCGATTGGTTGAACTCCCGGGCGATCGCCTGCATCCGCGCGTCGGTGAGGTCGTCGGCGTCAGGCACGATCGACACGGGGTTGCCGGTCAGCGGCACGCTCGCGAAGACATCAACGAGCACGAACCGTACGGTGGATCCTCGCCGGGTCATCAGTGGGTGCTCCGTTCCGCGCCGTGGGCCGTCCGCCATGGGTGTTCCGATGCTATCAACCGATGGAATGGAATAATTTGTTCTGAGATGGAACGGAGGAATCCGTTCACCAGTAGCATCAGCCTATGACCGCCGAATCCGCACCGCTGACGGGGGTATCCGCACCGCTTAACGGCCGCCGCGCACAGGCGATGCGCAACGATCAGGTGATCCTGGACGCCGCGCGGGCAGTCTTCCTGCGCGATCCGGGCGCGCCGATCGCGGCGGTGGCCCAGCAAGCCGGCGTCGGCATCAGCGCCTTGTACCGGCGGTACACCGGCAAGGAGGAGTTGCTGCGGAGCCTGTGTGCCGACGGCCTGCGTCGCTATATTGCCGTCGCCGAGTCCTGCCTCGCCGATGAGGCTGACCCGTGGCTATCATTCGCCCGATTCCTGACCGGACTCGTCGATCAGGATGTGCACTCGCTGACCGTCCGGCTGGCGGGCACGTTCACCCCAACTGACGAGCTGCATCGTCTCGCGGAGGATGCCAACAAGCTCGCCGGCCGCCTGTGGCGGCGGGCCAGCACCGCTCACGCCATCCGGGCGGACTTCCAGCTCAACGACCTGCCCATGCTGCTCGAACAGATGGCCGCGATCCACGGTGGCGACGACGGGCGGACCTGGGAACTGCGGCGGCGGTACCTGGCCTTGCTGCTCGACTCCCTGCGGCCCGAAGCGGCGCAGTCCAGGCTGCCGGGCAGTCCGCCGAGCGACGCCGAGCTCGGCGCGCGCTGGCAGCCGCGCTGACGGATCGGCGCTAGTGAGGCCGTCGGGGGACAGGGCGCCTCAGTGTCCCTGGTCCGGCCTTCCCGGGCTTCCGGGCTCTCCAGGTGCCGTGGCGTCCGCATGACGGGGACCCCCGGGCGGTTCGCGGACCTTGGGTGGCGGGCAGCATGAGCACCATGACGTCTACCGACCCAGCCAGCTCTGTCCAGCGCCGCGGCCGGGTGCTGCGCTGTGTGATCTCCACGGCCGGGCATGGCTCGGCCCTGAATGGCGAGGCGGTCCGCCAGGCCACCGGGGCGCTGCAGCAGCTCGGCCCGGAGACCGGCGCGGTGCTGCTCGCCGGGGAGGGGCCGAGTTTCTGTACCGGCGGTGACGTCGGCGCGTTCGGGACGGCGGACGACCCCGGCGCCCTGGTCCAGGTGATGGCCAGGGAGTTTCATGCGTTCCAGCGGGCCATCGCCGATGCGCCGGTGCCCGTGATCGCGGCCGTCCAGGGCTGGGCAGCGGGGGCCGGCATGAGCATCGTCTGCCTCGCGGACATCGCGGTGGCGGGGACCTCTAGCCGGCTCCGCCCCGCGTACCCGGGCATCGGGTTCTCCCCGGACGGCGGCATGTCGTGGACGCTGCCCCGGAGCGTGGGCGCCGCCAGGGCCCGCTACATCCTGCTCACCAACCAGGTGCTGGACGCCGGACAGGCCCTGGCCCTCGGCCTGGTGAGCACGGTGGTCCCGGACGACCAGGTCACGGCCGAGGCCGAGCGGGTTGCGGCCCAGCTGGCTGACGGCCCCACCGCCGCGCTCGGCCGGATCAAGCGCCTGGTCCGCGACGGTGCGTCCGCGGATTTTGCTGCCCACCTGGATGCGGAAGCCGAGCAGATCGCGGCCAGCGCCACGGGGGAGGAAGGCCGCGAGGGCGTGCGGGCCTTCCTGGAACGCCGCACCCCGCGGTTCCACGGCGAGCCGGCCGTTCCGGTGACGACGGACTGAGCGCCGCACTGAGATCATGAAGGGCGCCGCCGGCGGCCGTCCCGGCCGCTACCCATGCGCGGCCCGGACCGGAGGGGGAACATGGACGACGCGGTGCTGGTGACGGGGGCGGCGGGAGCGCTCGGGCACGCGGTGGTCGCCGAGCTGCGCGCCCGGGGCCTGGCGGTAGTCGCCCTGGACCGGCCGTCAGCCGCGCTGGACCAGCTCGGCGCCGAGGACGGGGTGCAGCCCGTCCCGGTCGAGCTGGCCAGCCGGGACGCGGTCCGCACCGCGTTCGCCGAGATCGACGCGATGGCCACGCCATCGGCGCTGGTAGCGCTGGCCGGCGGGTTCGTCCCTGGCAAGCTCGCGGACCTCGATGAGGACTCGCTCGAGAGCCTCTGGCGGTCCAACGTGGTCTCGCTCCTGTGGTGCTGCCAGGAGGTGGCGCCGCGGATGGCGGCGGCCGGGGGTGGCGCGATCGTGAGCGTGGGCTCCAAGACCGCGGTCGGCGGCCCGGCCCCGCTGGCCCACGCCCTCAGCAAGTCGGCCGTGGTGCGGGCCACCGAGCTGCTGGCCGACGAGTTGCGGCCGCAGGGGATCCGGGTGAACTGCGTGCTGCCCTCGGTCATCGACACGCCTGCCAACCGGGCCTGGATGCCGCAGGCCCTGGCCGCCCGGGCGGTGGCGCCGGCCGCGATCGCCAAGGTGATCGCGTTCCTGATCGGCCCGGACGCCGCCCCCATCAGCGGCGCCCGGATCCCGGTCTACGGCAACTCCTGACGTCCCGCCCCGGGCAGGCCAGGTCTTACACCGCGCAGGACACGACCCGCACCTCTTCCGCGGGTGACAGTGAAAGGATCAGGGCCGGCCCGGCCGGAGGGCGACAAACAGGCCCTCCGCCTCGGCGCACAGCGTGCCCCTGTCGCGCAGTTCTGCGGACAGGAACCGTTTACGGCCATCCTCACGGTCGAACCGCGCGATCAGCTGGAGCTCCCGGTCGATGGGCGTGATGCTCCTGTAGCTGACGTGCAGGTACGCGGTCCGCGAGCGCGGCCGCCCGCCGGTGTTCGCCAGCCGGCCCATGACGTCGTCGAAGACCAGCGGGATGGCGCCCCCGTGCACGGCGCCGTTGCCGCCGAGGTAGAACCGGCCGAACGTCACCCGGCCTGCAGCGTGCTGCTCGTCCTGCTCATCGAGGTAGATGACCGGGACCATGGCCTGGGCCCGGCCCGGCAGGTCCATCCGCCCGGCGATCTGCGCCTGCTCGTCCACGGCGTGCGCGCCGAGCCTCATGGCCAGGCCGGTGAGGGTGCGCGAGACCTCCGCGGCGAGTTCCTCGGTGGGCACCGATCCGGTGATCCGGTTCTGCAGCACGCGCAGCGTGTCGATCATCCCCGGGAAGCTGGCCGCTGCCGAGGCCAGCTCCAGGGGAACCAGCCGGTCCGAGCCGAGCCCGCTGAACTCCAGCGCGCCGGATCCCGGCCCCGCGGACTCCGGGCCGCCGGATCCGCAGCCCTCCGCCGCGGGCCTGGCCGCACCGGGCGCTCCCGGTGCGGAACCTGGCCGCCTGGACGGCGTCGCGGCCGTCACGCGCATCCCGGATGGTCGTCCATGACACCGCTGCCCATGGTGGCGACCCTATCGGCGGGTCGCTGCGGGCTGCGACGGTGGACGCACGGAAGTGGAGCCGGGCGCACCGTTAACGCCGGGCCGGGATGAACAGCGGGCGCGGCGGGGTTGCGGTCTAGCGATGCGCGGAATCGTCACGGACCCCCAGGCACCTGGCGGGCTTCGGCTCGCTGATGACCTGCCCGAACCGGCCCCAGCCCCGGGCGAGGTGATCGTGGGCGTGCGCGCCTTCTCAGTCAATGCAGGCGAGGTCAGTCTCATCGAGCAGCGGCCTGACGGCTGGCGTCCCGGGCAGGACACCGCCGGGGTGGTGCTGCGCGCCGCGGCGGACGGCACCGGGCCGCCCGCCGGGACACCAGTCGTCGCCTACCCCGAGTGGCACGGCTGGGCCGAGCGCATCGCCGTGCCGGCCGGCTGGGTCGCCGCGCTGCCCGAGGAGGTTCCCCCCGAGCAGGCCGCAACCCTGCCCGTGGCCGGGCTGACCGCGCTGCGGGCGCTCCGAGCGGGCGGGGCCATCCTCGGCCGGAACGTGCTGATCACCGGGGCCACCGGGGGAGTGGGACAGTTCGCCGTGCAGCTCGCGGTGACCTCCGGGGCCCGGGTCACAGCCCAGGTCGGCCGCCCCGCACGGAAGGACGAGGCCCGCCTGCTCGGCGCGCACCAGGTGGTGCTGTCCCTGGACGAACTGCCCCCCGATGAGGGTCCGTTCCACCTGGTCCTCGACGCGGTCGGCGGCCCACAGCTGATCCAGGTGATCCGGCGCCTGGCCCCCGGTGCGTCGGTGGTCCTTTACGGCGGCCTGGGCGGCGGCACGGATGACTTCCGGCTGCGAGACTTCTACCAGGTAGGCGCCTACAACGCTCGGGTGATCGCGTTCATCAGCACGGTCCCGGACGAGACCAAGGGGGAGGATCTCGCCATCCTCGCCCGGCTGGTAGCCGACGGCCGGCTCCGGCCCCAGATCGGCTGGACCGCCGACTGGACCCGGACTGCCGACGCTTTCGCGGCCATGGCCCGGCGGGAATTCGCCGGCAAGGCGGTGCTCACGATCCCGGCCTGACCGCCGGGGTCGCATTCGCACCAGGAGGAGCAGCTCGGGGCCCAGGCGCCGGGCAGGGGTCGCTACGCAGTGCCGGCGACGCCGATCAAATGACCCTCGGGATCGGTGAAGTGGCCGACTACCAGGCCGGTCGGGGCCTTGACCGGGCCCATCTGGCGCTTCCCGCCCAGGCTTTCGGCCCGCTGCAGGGCGGCCTCGACACTGGGGACGCCGACGTAGAAGATCACGTGACCGTCATAAGCCGCGCCTCCGCCAACACCACCGGGAATCCCGGTGCCGTCGCTGGTGGTGCCGCCGTTCACGAACCCGTAGTTCATCGGCTCCGACACCGTCTCGGCGACCGGGGCGCTGGTATCGAACTCCCAGCCGAACAGCTCACCGAAGTAGCCCCGGAGTCTCCCGGGGTCCTTCCCGATGATCTCGAAGTGCACTACTGGCTGGGCCATGGCTACTCCTCCCGCGCCGGGCCGCCCGGCGCTTGTGGGGGCAGGTCTCTTCTTGCAGACGGGCGTACCGGAGGAAACTCATCGGCGGCCAGGCGCGCCACCAGCGGAGACGGCTCAGGTGGTCTCGCGGACCCGGAGGCGCCCCGCGGGTCGGCGGCGGCACCATCCGCGGCGTGGAGCGATCACTGGTGTCCCTGTTCCAAGGCGGCCAGGGCGGATCGGACCGGCTCGGGGACCGGGACCGGCCTGCGGGTCAGCGCGTCCACGTACACGTGCACGAACCGCCCGACCGCCCGCGGCCGGGGATCCAGCTCGCTGCCGTCGTAAGCGAACACACCGAGCTGATACACCACGCTGGAGGTGCCCAGCCGGGCCAGGGCGAGCCCGACCGATACGTCGCCGGGGAACGAGATCTGGCGCAGGTAACGGCAGGAGGTTTCCGCGACGACGCCGATGGCGGGCAGATCCCGGATGTCCACGCCGGTCGCGTCGATCAGCCAGCCGTTCACCGCGGAGTCGAAGAACTCGTAGTAGACGACGTTGTTGAGGTGCCCGTAGACGTCGTTGTCGGCCCACCGCGTGGTGAAGCGGCGGTGCACCGGGAAGGCGCTCGCGGCCGGCTCGCCGCCGGGCCCGTCTTCGGCCGACTGCATGGGACCTCCCTCCCGGGGACGCAAAGTGCTGCTATGCAAGCACACCGGCCCGCTCCCTGCTTCATCTGCGGAAAGCATGGCGACCCTAGCCTGATGCCGGGCAGGCCGCTCGAGATGAACCGGCCAGTCCCGGAGGCTGGCCGCCCGGTTACAGCCGCCGGGTCGGTGCCGGCCGGGTCAGGGCCGGGTGTCGGCCAGGTGCCGGCGGATGATCGAGGTGAAGTCAGGGTCGGGGGCCAGCCCCAGGCGGGCGGCCCGGTCCGAGCGGAACCGTGCGGCCCAGCCCGCCACCATGCCCGCCACCACCGGGTCGGGGATCCAGTCGATGAGGCTGGTGACCGCGGGCCCGGCCACCTGCTCCAGCGCGGCGACCATATCGCCGACCTTCACCGTGAGGCCGGGCATGGTGACCGCGGTGCGGCCGCCCCAGGCATCGTCGGGCGAGGTGGCGGCGCAGCGCAGCGCCTCAATGGCCCGGGCCGGGGAGGCCAGCGCCACCTCGGTGCCCGGATCGACCGGGCAGGCCGCGCGCTGGCCCGCGAGCGGCTCGCGGATGATGCCCGACATGAAGCCCGACGCTGCCGCGTTGGGCCGGCCGGGGCGCACGCTGACCGTCATGAGCCGGATGCTCCGCCCGCGCAGGAACCCTTTGCGGGTGTAGTCGGCCAGCAACTGCTCGCCGATGAACTTCTGGATCCCGTAACTGGTCTGCGGGTTCGGCAGCGTGCGGTCCTCCACCACGGCCGGGAGCGGGAGCTCGGGGGACCCGCCGAACACCGCGATCGAGCTCGAGAAGACCACCATCGGGCTGGTGCCCGCCGCGCGGCAGGCAGCGAGCAGCACCTCCGTGGCGTGCAGGTTCGCCCGCATGCCCAGGTCGAAATCGGCCTCGCACTCGCCGCTCACGGCGGCCGCCAGGTGGAACACCACGTCGGCGCGGGCCAGCGCGTCCCGCCCAGCCTGCCCGGGGGCGGTCAGCCCCGCGAGATCCCCCTCGGCGGCGGTGACCCTCGGGTCGGCGGCCAGGTCCGCGGGTACCGGGACACGGTCCAGGAGGGTCACCTGGGAGAGCGGGCGTTCGCCGCCGCCCTCCACGTCCAGTGAGCCAGCCGCCAGCAGATCTCGGGCCAGCCGGGCGCCGAGAAACCCGGCACCGCCGGTAATGACCACATTCGTCACGACATCTCCGTCCCGGGCCGGGGTGTGCAATACAGTGCGATCTTAGGCAGTGGTGATCGCCGGTGCCCGGATCCCGGGTGGCCCGATCTGCCGCACCCGGCCGCGGACCCGGCGCGGGAGACCACACCGATCCAGGGGACCGCAGGGCGCGGGAGGGGGCCAGGGTGCTCGGGGACAGGCGGCTGGACGCGGCCGGGGTGTTCGCGGGGCTGCCCCCGGCCCGCCCCGACGACGAGGGCCTGCGCGAATCCATCCGCGCGTCACGTGCCGCCGGTGACCTGCTCCTGGGCGTCCTCGATGACGACCCGACCGGGTCACAGGCCGTGCACGACGTCCAGGTCGTGACCGTCCTGGAGCAGGACGCCTACGCTGCGGCGCTGGGCGGGCCGGCCGCGGCCTGCTTCGTCCTCACCAACTCCCGCAGCCTGGACGGCCCGGCCGCCGCCGAGCTGACCAGCCGGGCCGCCCGGGGCCTGATCACCGTGGCGGGACGGCGCGGCACCCGCATCCAGCTGGTCAGCCGGAGCGACTCCACGCTCCGCGGCCACGTGATGGCGGAGGTGGCGGCGCTGAAGGCGGTCCGGCAGGACATGGTCGGCCGCGGCTACGACGGCGTTCTCCTGGTTCCCGCGTTCCTGGAGGCAGGCCGGGTGACCGCCGCCGACATCCACTGGGCGCGAACGGCGGCCGGGCTGGTCCCGGTCGGTGAGACCGAGTTCGCTAACGACAGCGTGTTTGGGTACTCCGCTTCGGACCTGCGGGTTTTCGTTGCGGAAAAAAGCGGGGGGACGATCCGGCCGGAAGAGGTGCGCAGCCTCAGCCTGGCGGACATCCGGCTCGGCGGCCCGGCCCGGATCCGCGAGGTGCTGGCCGGCGCGGCCGGCGGGACGTGGCTGGTGGTCAACGCCACGGAGTACTCCGACCTGGAGGCGGTGGCCCGCAGCGTGCTGGACGCCGAGCAGGACGGCCAGTCCTTCCTGTTCCGCACCGGGCCGTCGTTCGTGCGGGCGCTCAGCGGGCTGGGGCCCAAGCCTGTCCTGCGCGGGGCGCAGATCTGGGGCGCGGGGCGGCGCGCGGGGCACGGCCTGGTCGTGGTGGGCTCCCACGTGGGGCAGACAAGCCGGCAGGTCGCCGCGCTCCGGGCCCGCGGCGCCACCACCGACATCGAGCTGGACGTGCCCGCGGTGCTGTCGGTCGGCCCGGAGGTCGCGGCCGCCACTGCGCGGCAGGTCACCGCGGCGCTGGCCCACTCGGACGTGCTGCTGTACACCAGCCGGGAAGTCGTGGCGGGCCGGGACGCGGCGGCCAGCCTCACGATCGCCCGGACCGTGTCAGCGGCCCTGTCGCTGACCGTCCGCGAGTCGCTGGGCGCGCGGCCCGCCTGGGTCATCGCCAAGGGCGGGATCACCTCGCATGATGTGATGCTCCGGGGGCTGGGCATCCGCCGCGCTGAGGTGGCCGGGCAGCTGTTCCCCGGGACGATCTCGGTGTTCCGGCCGGTGGACGCCGTCCCGGAGGCGGTCGGGATGCCATTCGTCGTGTTCGCGGGCAACGTCGGTGACGACGGCACGCTGGCGCAGGTGGTGGCGATCCTTAACGGCGAGCAGGAGGTTCCCTGATGCGGGTCGGCTGGCTCGGGCTGGGCGCGATGGGTGCGCCGATGGCGGCGTGCCTGGCCCGCGCGGGGCATTCGGTCGTCGCGTACGACCTCGTGCCGGGCCGCGCCGGGGCGCTGGCGGGGGACGGGGTGCAGGCCGCGGACAGCATCACCGGGGCGGTCCGGGAGGCCGGCATCGTGGCGATCATGGTGGCCACGCCGGACCAGGTGGACGAGGTGCTGTTCGGGCCGGGAGGCGCCGCCGGTGCGCTGGCGGCCGGAGCGGTCGTGGTGATCATGGCGACGGTCGGCCCCGAGGCCGTCGCGGAGGTCGCCGCGCGCCTGGGCCGCAGTGGGGTGACGGTGGTCGACGCGCCGGTCTCCGGCGGGGTGCAGCGCGCGGCCGAGGGCGACCTGCTGATCATGGTGTCCGGGGCGGACGACGCGGTCGGGCAGGTCCTGCCGCTGCTCGGCGTGCTGGCCCGGAGCGCCCCGGTGGTCGGCCCGGTCCCGGGCGACGGACAGCGGATGAAGCTGGTCAACCAGCTGCTGTGCGGCGTGCACATTGCGGCCGCGGCCGAGGCGCTGGCGTTCGCGGAGTCGCTCGGCCTGGACCCCGGCGAATGCTGGCGGGTGCTGCGTGAGGGTGCAGCCGCGTCGTTCATGTTCGAGGACCGGGGTCAGCGGATGATCGCCGGGGAGTTCCGGGAGCCGCGCAGCGCCCTGGACATCTTCGTGAAGGACATGGGCCTGGTCAGCGCGGCGGCCCAGCACGGCGGCGCGTCCGCGCCGCTCACCGCGGCCGCGCGGCGGCTGTACGAGCAGGGGCACGAGCGGGGCCTGGGCCGGCTGGATGATTCCGCGCTGATCGAGGTGCTGCGCCAGGACCGGCTGCACCGGGCCCAGGGCAGCTAGGCAGGGCAGCCAGGCCGGCCTGCCGGGCTGCACCGCGGCTGCTGGCCGGGCACTCTGGCCACGCCCGATTCTCTGACTAGAGTCAGAGAATGGACGCTTCCATGATCGGCCAGGTCCGGCGGTTCAACCGGGCCGTCACCCAGCGGGTCGGCGCGCTCGATGACCAGTTCCTCGCCCGGGACCGCCCGCTCGGGCAGGCCCGCCTGCTATGGGAGATCGGCCCGGATGGGGCCGACCTCCGGTCGCTGCGGGCCCGGCTGGACCTGGACTCGGGTTACCTGAGCCGGCTGCTCCGCGCGCTGGAGGCGGACGGGCTGGTCACCGTGGATGGCGGCGGTCAGGACGGCCGGGTCCGGACCTCCCGGCTGACCAGCCGCGGCCTGGCCGAGCGGGCCGAGCTTGACCGGCGCGCGGACGACGCGGCCGCCTCGATCCTCCGCCCGCTCAGCGGATCCCAGCGCCACCGGCTGGTCAGCGCGATGGCCGAGGTCGAGCGGCTCCTGGTCGCGTCCGCGGTCGAGGTCAGCGTGCGCGATCCCGCGGACCCGGCCGCCCGCGCCTGCTTGCGGGCCTATGTCGAGGAGCTGGGCCGCCGGTTCGAGACCGGTTTCGACCCGGCGCGGAGCCTGCCGGCGGCAGACCAGGAGATGATCCCGCCCGCCGGGCTGTTCCTGGTGGCCACCCTGCACGCCGTGGCGGTGGGCTGCGGCGGGCTCAAGTTCCACGACAGCGCGCCCGCGGAGGTCAAGCGGATGTGGGTCGCCCCGGCGGCCCGCGGTCTCGGTCTCGGTCGGCGGCTGCTCGCCGAGCTGGAAGCGCGCGCCGCCGCGCACGGGGTCACCGTGCTCCGGCTGGAGACCAACGGCACCCTGTCCGAAGCCATCAGCCTGTACCGCTCGTCGGGCTACCAGGAGGTCGCCCCGTTCAGCGGCGAGCCCTACGCGCACCACTGGTTCGAGAAGACCCTGCATCCGGGTGCCCCTTGACGTATTCCTATATGGGAATACGATGGTGCCATGGCCCGGGCAGCGACGACAGCGGATGCGTTCAACGCGGTAGCCGAGCCCCGGCGGCGGGAGATCCTCGACCTGCTGGCCGGCGGGGAACGGCCGGTGAACGACCTCGTCGTGCTGCTGGGGCTGGCTCAGCCGCTGGTGTCCAAGCACCTGCGGGTCCTGCGGGAGGTCGGCCTGGTCGAGGTGCGCGGGGACGGCCGCCAGCGGGTGTACCGGCTCAACGCCGGCCCGCTGAAGCCGATCTACGACTGGGTGAGGCCGTACGAGCAGGCCTGGTCGCGGCGCTTCGACCGGCTGGACACCGTGCTGGAAGAACTCGTGCAGCAAGAACTCGCGCAGGGAGAACTC
>Ga0182024_10021677_pt1 | contig 11641 bp, 9 predicted proteins | sample P32metaG_FD_120480 | JGI IMG/M metagenome (GOLD analysis project Ga0182024, IMG submission 120480) | Permafrost microbial communities from Stordalen Mire, Sweden - P3-2 metaG (Illumina Assembly) | ecosystem: Environmental > Terrestrial > Soil > Wetlands > Permafrost | place: Sweden: Stordalen... | reverse complement strand
TCGGCGCGGAGTATTGCACTCCCCTTGACCGGGGCGATCGTATGACCGTCGGTTGATAGCATGCCGAGCCGAAGCCGATCGTCGCACCCACGCCGCTTCGAGCATCGGCGAGGCGGCGCGGGGACGCCGCCCGGCGGAATCGCCGCCCTCGCCGCCGCCGCAGCTTACGCGGGGGCGCGCGGGGGCGGGCGAGGGCTGCTTGCGGCGGCGGCATCACGCCTCCGCGGCCGCGATACTGCGGCGGCAGCGTCAACACGCGGAGCGGAAGGGAGCGTCGGTGGCTGAGCTTGAGCGCAGGATGGTCGCGGTAGCGGGCCGCCAGACGGCCTATTTCACCGGCGGTGACGGCGAGCCGCTCGTGTTCCTCCACGGCGGCGGCATCGTCGAGGGCGTCGATTGCTTCAGCCCGCTCGCCGAGCAGTTCCGCTTCATCGCTCCGCAGACGCCGGGCTTCGACCGGACCGAGCTGCGCCCGCCGATCGGCGGCATCGACGAGCTCGTCGAGCACAACGCACGCCTGCTTGATGAGATCGGCGTCGGCTCCTTCGCGCTGGTCGGGCACTCGCTCGGCGGCTGGGTAGCCGCGTCCTTCGCAGCCGCGCACCCCGAGCGCGTACGCTCACTCGTCATCGCCGCGCCCTACGGGATGGATGCACCGCTCGCCAACACGCGCGCGATGTCGAGCGAGGAGCTCTACGGCGCCCTGACGTCGGATCCGACGATCTTCGAGGGTCGCCTGCCGGCCGGTGAGGACGCGGAGTTCGACGCCGCGCGGGCGCTCGAGGGGGCCTCGATGGGCGGCTTCGTCCCGGGGCCGTTCGATCCGCAGCTGCCCGCGAAGCTGGCGAGCCTCGCGATGCCGCTGCTTCTGCAGTGGGGCGAGGACGACCGCATCGTGCCGGTCGCGCATCTGCCGCTCTGGGAGGCGGCGCTGCCGGCGGCCGAGGTCGTGAGATACCCCGGCGTCGGCCACCTGCTGTTCTGGGAGCACCGCCCGGCGGTCGATGCGCTCGCCGAGTTCGCGTCGCGCTGAGGGCCGCCGGCGCTAGGCTCGTGGCCGCACGGTCGCTGAACCGCGGTAGGGTGTTGTATGACGGTCAGGCGACAGCTGATTCAATCCCCACGTTCGCAGAACTGAGTGAGCTCGACCAGCCAGCAGGACACCGCGGCGCCAAGCCCGCCCGAGCCCGACCTGACGCCGGATGAGCTGATCGCGCGCGCGATCGCGCTGCGCCCGAAGCTGATCGCGGCCCAGGCTGAGACCGAGGAGCGCACCTACTACTCGGAGGAGATGCACCAGGAGCTCGTGGCCTCCGGCTTCTACCGCCTCTACATCCCGCGCCGCTACGGCGGCTACGAGTTCGACGCGCCGACCTACATGCGGGTCGTGATCGAGCTCTCGCGCGGCTGCGTCTCAACCGGCTGGTGCGCCGCGCTGGCCGCTGCGCACGCGCTGCAGATCGGCTCCTGGTTCGAGGAGCAGGCGCAGGCGGAGATCTTCGGCGACGGCGACTTCCGCGCCGCCTCGGTGGCGGCGCCGATCGGGCCGGCCAGGCGCGTGGGCGAGGAATGGGAGCTCAACGGCAAGGTCAGCTACTGCTCCGGCATCCCCTACTCGACGCACTACATGGGCCAGGCGCTGATCGCCGATGAGCACGGCACGCCGGGCGAGCGGATGATGCTGTTCGTCGCGCCGCGCAGCGAGTTCACGGTGCTGGACGACTGGGGTGACCTGCTCGGCCTCAAGGGCAGCGGCTCGCAGAGCATCACCTTCGCCAACGGCATGATCCCGGCGCACTGGGCGCTCGAGGACACGCTGATGGTCGACTTCGACGTCAGCGGCGGCACGCCGGGGCTGCGCCTGCACGGCAACCCGCTCTACGGCGGCCGCGCGCTCGCCTGCTTCACGATGACCCTCGGGGCGATCATGGTCGGCGCCGCCTACCAGGCGCTCGATGAGTACGAGATCCTGCTCGACACCAAGCTGACGCACCTGCCGCCCATGCAGCCGCGCCGCCTGGACCCCGACTTCCAGCGCTGGTTCGGATCGGCGCTCGCGAAGGTGGCGACCGCCGAGGCGGCGCTGCTCAACTGCGCCGACCAGCACATGGAGCTCTGCGCCCGGGCCGCGGAGGGCGCGCCCTACACCTACGGCGATGACATGCGGCTCGGCTGCATCGCGCGCGAGGTGATGATCCAGACCTGGGAGGTCATGCAGTCGGAGATCTTCCGCACCGCCGGCTCGAGCGCGGGCGCACGCGGGCAGCGGCTCGAGCGGATCTACCGCGACATGTCGATCGGCAACAGCCACCGCAACACGATGTTGCGCGAGTGGGCCTTCGGCGAACTCGCGCGCGAGTACCTGGGGCTGCCCCGGCTCGGCCCGGGCAACGTGCAGCAGGTTCGCCGCTAAGGGGTCGCCGGCGCGGCGTCCAGCGGGAGCTCGAGGTGCTCGCGCGCGAGCTGGCGAGCGACCCACTCGTCGCCCGGCGCGGCGGGGTCGCTGAGCCCGTTCAACATGAAGCGTGCGATCCGCTCGAGCTCCTCGCGGCCCTCGTGCTCGGCGGCGCCGCCGACTCGAAGCGCCTCCTGGACGCCGTCCCACGCGTAACGCATCGACTGGCGCGCGAGTGATCCCAGGCGCACGCCCTCGGCGTTGGTGGCGGCGGCCTCGCGCAGCAGCAGCCTGGCGGCCGCGGCGCGGGCGATGCCAGCGCCGAGCCAGCGCTGGTGGTCGGGATCGAGCGCGCGCGCCCGCGGTGCGGCCCGGACGATCTGCTCGTGGATCTCGGCCGCTCTCGCGGCGGCGCCCTCGAAGACGGCGGCGAGCGCAGCCGCCGGCACCGAAGCGCTCCAGGCGTCGATCGGGGCCTGCGCCGTCGACGCGAATGCCTCGCCGATCAGCGCCTGCTCGAGCTCGACGTCGCCGACGCACGCGCCCGGCCCGGGCTCGCGCAGTTCGAACTGCTCGCGCGCGGCGAGGAAGCGGAGCACGCCCGTGTCTCCCTGCACGCGCGCGACGCCGAGGAAGTGCGTCGAGAAGCGGGCGCCGGCGACTCGCGCGTAGCTGCCGGAGATGACCCAGCCACCGTCGGCGCGCCGGGCGATCGCCTCGCCGCTCGCCGCCGCACTGGCGCGCAGGGCGGCGTCGGCGGCGAACAGCGCGCGGGCGCGCGCGGAGCCGACGGCCAGCGCGGCTGCGCACCAGGCGCTCTGCGGGCAGCCGCGCGCGAGCTCGGCGACGGCGGCGATGAACTCGCCGAGGTCCAGGCCGAGGCCGCCGTCGCGCGCCGGAACCAGCGCGGTGTAGAAGCCGCCTGCCGACAGCAGCTCGTGGGTTTGCGGTGTGCAGCAGCCGTCGCGCTGGGCCGCGGCGGGAGCGCTCCGCAGCAGCGCGCCGAGCTCGCGGACGAGTCGGGTCGTCTCGCTCATGCCGACGCCTCGACGTGCGGGCGATCGGGCTTCAGCGCCGCGCCGTCGACCAGGCCGAGGCGCTCGCGCGCCAGCTCGCGCCAGGCCCAGTCACGGGTCACGTTGCCGATGTGTCCCCAGTCCATCGCGACGTCACGGAAGGCGCGCTCGATGCGCCCGCCGCTTCGCGCCGCGCTCGTGCCCGCGGTGCGGAACAGGTCCTCCTGCAGCGAGGTCCAGACGAGCGTCAGCGCCTCGCGCGCGAGCACGTTGAGCTCGAGGTCGTCGGCCCGCGAGAAGACGCGCCCCTCCGCCGCGAAGCGGCGGCCGTACTCCGACCACTGCCGCGCGACTGCGGCGAGCAGCGTCTCGGCCGCCGCGGCGCGCGCGATCGCCTGGCCGAACCATCTTTGGTAGTCGGGGTCGAGGTATCGCGCCACGATCGGCGGGCGCTGCGTCCGTCGCGTCCGGATCAGCGACTCGTACTCCTCGAGCGCTCCCTTCAGCGCGCCCGTCGCGAGCGCGCTGAGCTCGCTCTGGAAGACGCTGAGCGTGCGCCCGGCGTAGAGCGGGTTCCCGTGCAGGCGAAGCCCCGGGCTCTGGGTGGTGTCGGTGTCGACGAGCCACTGGCCCTCGAGCACGCTGTGAGCGGAGACGTAGGCGCTCTCCATCTGGATGCTGTGCGAGCCGCTGCCGCGCAGGCCGAGCGTGTCGCCCCAGTCGTCGAGCATCCTCCACTCGCTGCGCGGGACGACGAACAGCAGCATCTGCCGCGGCGGGCCGCCGGGCTGCGCCGGAGCTTCGAAGGTCTGCCCCATATAGTGAGTTGCATACGGGGCTCCCGAGCAGTAGCCCCACGTGCCGGTGATCTCCCAGCCATCGCCGGTGCGAACGGCCTGCCCGGCCGGTGCCGCGACCGCCGGGCAGCGGAAGTCGCCGTCGCCGAAGGCCGCGGTCTGGGCGGCCTCATCGAAGAGCGTCGCCAGATGGAGCGCGTGCGCGGAGGCGAGGCACAGGCCCCACGCGGTCGAGAGGTCGCCGGCGGCGATCTCGATCACCACGCGCAGGAAGTCGCCGAGCTCGAGCTCGAGGCCGCCGTATCGGCGGGGCACGAACATGCGGTAGAAGCCCGCCGCCAGGAAGTCCTCGTGGGTCTCCTGCGAGTAGTAGGTGCGCTGCTCGGTTTCGCCGGCCCGCTCGATCAGGACCGGGCGCAGGGCCCTCGCCGCGGCCACGAGCTGCTCTGCGACCTCCGCGCTCAGAGCGCGCCCCGCATCGAGGCGCGCAGGCGCTCGGTCGCTTCGAGATCGAGCGCGACTCCCTCGGGGTCCCACTCGGGGTCGCCGCTGAGCACCACGCCGTAATCGCGCGCGGCGCCGGCGATCGTCACGTAGCCGTCGCGCACGTCGCGCTTGACCAGCTCGGGGTCGCGCTCGAGCGCCGAACCCCAGCCGCCGCCGGCGCAGGTCACGTAGCGCAGGACCGCGTCCGGCCCGGTCTCCCAGAACGGCACGCGATAGGGGTACTGGAAGACCCCGTCTGGGGCGGGCTCGAGCGTACGCGGGTCGAGCACCCCGCCCACCGGCGTCGCGTCCGCGTAGGAGCCGGGCCCCGCCGTCGACAGCGCCGGCTCGCGCTCGCCCTCGTCCCACAGCCAAATCCCGCCGCTGCGCCCGTCGCCGGCACCGTTGACGCCGAAGCCCGGAGCGAGCTTGAAATGCAGCGACATCAGATGGTGCTGGGCGGCCCTGCGCCAGAGCGAGTCACGCAGCATCGCGGCGCCGCCACGAAACAGCCCGGCGCCGGCGCTGTCGGCGACGATCTCGTGGCGCAGCACGACGACGGGAGCGTCGGACTCGATCGCCTCGACGGCCACGCCGATGCCGTTGGCCTGGTAGGAGAGCATCTGGCTGTCGGCGTCGCCGTAGCGGTTGGCGCCGAACGGCCCGATCTCGCCGCCGACCTGGGCAGCCGAGATCCACGGCTGCCCGTCGGCGCGCAGGCCGTTGGCGAGGTGGATGTTGGCGCTGCCGCGGTCACCCGCGATCGCGGCCGGACCGACCGCCTGGGCGAGCGCGCGCAGCAGCGCCGAGAGGATCACCTGGCTCTGCTCCCAGTAGGCGAAGACCGCGCCGTCGGGCGGCAGCGCGCTGATGACCGTGCCCTCCGGCATGACGATGTCGATCGGGCGCGTCGTGCCCGACGTGAACCAGCCGTGGGGGTCGAACAGCGACTTGAACGCGACGCCGACGCTGGTCTTGGCGTCGAGCGCCGTCGCGTTGATCGCGCTGCGGGCCTGGCGCGAGGTGCCGCTGAAATCGACCTCGGCCCGGCTGCCGCGCTTGCGGATACAGACGCGCACCAGATACTCCTCGTCGTCGGCTACCGCGTCGCAGTCGGCAAGATCCTCGCCGACCCAGTCGCCGTCAGGTATCTCCGCCAGCGCGACGGCCATCCGCTCGGCCGAGGCATCGCACACGTAGACCATCGCTCCGAGCACCGCGTCGAGCCCGTAGCGCCCGATGCTCTCGAGCAGCATCCGCTCGCCGAGCTCGAGCTCGGCGACGCAGGTCAGCATGTCCGGGGCGAGGATCGCGCCGAAGCGGACGTTGTCGAAGATCAGGCTCCAGGTCTCATGCACCGGCTTGCCCGCACGGAACAAGGCCTGCGGCGCGAGCACGAGGCCGTTCTCGTAGACGTTGCGCTTGGCGAGGCTGAAGCCTCCGGGCACCACGCCGCCCATGTCGAGCTGATGCGCCTTCATGTTCACGAAACAGGCGAGCCGGCCCTCGTGAAAGACGGGACGCGTGAACAGCATGTCGTTGACGTGCGTGCCGTTGCGGTAGGGGTCGTTGGCGACGATCACATCGCCGGGCTGCAGGCGCTCGACCCCGTACTCCTCGACGGTGTTGCGGACCGAGTCGGTCATCGTGCCGGTGAAAAGGAGGATGCTCGCGCTCATCGCCGGCGTCGGGTAGCCGCGGTCGGGCGGGCCGGTCAGCGTCGCGGCGAAGTCGTAGAAGTCGCGCAGGATCGGTGAGAACGCCGCCGTCAGCACGCGGCTGCACATGTGCTCGACGACGTAGCCGAAGCGGCTGGCGAGAACCGTGGCCGTGAAGCGGTCGCAGCCGTAGCGCTGCGCGAACTGCTCGTGGCTGAGCTCGCGGATCAGCGGCTGGGCGGTGCCCTCGCTCATGCGCGTTCGATCACGATCTCGCCGAAGCGGCCGATGCGCGCCAGCTGGCGGGGGCAGACGAGTGTCGTCGAGAGCCCCTCGCGGATCACCGCGGGGCCCTCGAAGCTGGCGCCGATCGGCAGCGAGTCGCGCGTGTACTCGGCCGCGTCGAGTGGCTCGCCCTCGAGATGGCGGATCTGAACGCGCCGCTGCGCCGGCGGCATCGGCGCGCCCGTCGCCGCCTGCGCCGTGAACTCGATCTTCTCCGATCCGATCACCAGCTCGACGCGGTAGCTCACACCCTGCACCGGCACGTATTCGAAGCGGTTGCCGTAACGGCGCTCGTAGGCGTCGTGGAAGCGCTCGACCAGCGCCTCCGCGACGATCGGCCCCGGCGGCACCTCGACGAACGGCGTTTCCCAGCTCTGGCCATAGAGGCGCCCGTCGAAGCTGCGCCGCACGACGCCGCTTGAGTCCTCGACGCCCGCCCGCTCGCGCAGCCGTCGCTCCATGTCCTCGAACACGGCCGCGATCGCCGGGGCCTGTTCGGGCGTGAGCATCACGTAGGCGCTGCGGCTGTCGTAGTAGACGAGGTCACTCGAGAGTAGGCCGAGCGCCGAGAAGAGCCCGGGGTGGGGGGGCACGATCACGCGCTGCACGTGCATCAGCTCGAGCGCCGCCGGCAGCAGCATCGGCCCCGCGGCGCCATAGGCGATCAGGCTGAAGTCACGCGGATCGGCGCCGTGGCGGATCGCGACGTTGGCGACCTCCTCGGCGATGTTGGTGGCCGCGATGCGATAGGCGAAGGCGATCCGCTCTTCGATGCTGAGGTTGGTGTCGAGTCCCGCGAACGCGCGCTCGGCGGCTCCGGCGTCCAGTCGCACCTCGCCGCCCGCGAAGTCGTCGGGATCGAGGATCCCCATCAGCAGGCAGGCATCGGTGATCGTCGGCTGGCTCCCCCCGCGGCCGTAGCACGCGGGCCCGGGGCTCGAGCCGGCGCTGTCGGGGCCGACGCGGACGTCGCCGGAAGCCGAGATCGAGACGATGCTGCCGCCGCCGGCGCCGACGCTCGAGATCTCGGTCGAGAGCGCGTTGATGATCAGGTCGTGCTCGAGCTCGAAGGTGTTGTTGACGAACGGCTGCCCGCCGACGACGAGCGAGATGTCGGTTGAGGTGCCGCCGACGTCGCAGCAGATCAGGTTGCGCTCGCCCGTCGCCTCGCCGAGGGCGGCGCTCGACATCGTGCCGGCCGCCGGGCCCGCGAAGACGATCCGGAAGGGCTTCTCGAGTGCCTCCGCCCATGGCAGCAGGGTCGCCGCGCAGTCGGCGAAGTTGAGCTTGCCGGTGAAGCCGCTCGAGCGCAGCTCCCCATCGAGCTCGTGCGCGTAGCGCGTGAAGATCAGCTTCATGAAGACGTCGATGACGGTCGTCGAGGCGCGCGCGTACTCCTTCGCGAGCGGCGAGGTCTCCGAGGAGATCGAGACCGGCACCTGCTCGCCGAGGATCTCCGTGACGAGCTCACGCAGGCGGCGCTCGTGGGCGTCGTTGACGTAGGCGTTCAGCAGGCAGATCGCGACGCCGTCGACGTTGCAGCGCTTGAGCACCTCCAGCTGGCTGCGTGCCTGCACCTCATCCAGCGGCAGGTAGACGCTGCCGTCCGCCAGCAGCCGCTCGATCACGCCGCGGCGCAGGTAGCGCGGCACCAGCGGCCGCGAGACGTCGCCGAAGGAGCGCCGCCACGAGGTGTCCGTCTGTGCCGCGGGCGGGCGCCAGACGCGTCCGCGGTCGAGCATGTCGCGGTGGCCCTCGGTGGTCAGGAAGCCGACCTTCGGCAGCGTCCGCGTGATCACCGCGTTGAGCCCCATCGTGCTCGCGTGGTTGAAGACCGGGTGACCCTCGACGCCGAGACGGCGGGCGCCGAGCACGACCGGGCCCGCCGGGTCGCTCGCGTCGCTTGGGACCTTCGTCACGGCGATCTTGCCGTCGCGGACCGACACGACGTCCGTGAACGTGCCGCCGACGTCGACCCCGAGCACTACTCGAGGCTCCGCGCGATCTCGAGCCCGAGCGGCACATAGGAGCCGAACGGCGGCGCCGGCTCACGCTCGAGCGAGTACAGGCAGCGCTGGCACTTCTGCACGTTGAAGAAGCCGCCGTCGCTGAGCACCCGGTAGGAGGCCAGCTCCGCCGCCCCGCACTCGGGGCAGCTTCCCTCAAGCGGCGTGCGCTCCACGTGCAGGTGGCGCTCGGCTGAGCGCTGGAAGGTGTGGGCCATCAGGCCGCCGCCCCGCCGCTCATTTGCCGAGCTCTTCCCGCAGCGCCGGCGCCCCGAGCGCGAACGCCTTGGCGCCGATCCCGCTCGCCAGCTCGAAGACCTCCATGATCTCCTCCCGGCTCGCTCCGAGCGCGAGCGCGTTGCGGACGTGCTGGCGCAGGCCCGGCTCGAACATGTGTGTCGCCGAGCAGTCGAACGCGGTGTAGATCAGCTCCTTGACCTTCGGCTCGAGCGCCCCGTGTTCCCACGACCACGACGAGAAGGCGGTGTAGGCGGCGAAGAACTCCTCGTCGAGGCGGAGCACGCCGTCCCAGAACGCGTTCCAATAGCCGCGCTTGGCGCTGAAGTCGGCCTTGATCTGCTCCTGGCGCGCGCTCAGCGGGCCGAGCTCGAAGCCCTGGCCGGCCGCTTCGAGCTCCTCGAGCAGGATCGGGACGCCGACGTTGATCGAGTGGATGCCCATCGTCGCGGTCAGCTCCAGCGTCTCGATGACCTCCTCGGGGCTCGCGCCGAGCGCGAGCGCGCGGCGCACGTGGTGGCGCACGCCCGGGCCGTAGAGGTGTGTGGCGGCTGCGTCAACAGACAGCTGCACGAGCGCCTTGATCCTGGGCTCCAGCGCGCCATGGCGCCAGGGGTGGGCCGCCAGCTGGAGGTAGCGCTCGAAGAACCCGGGGTCGAGGGCGAGGAAGTCGGTCCAGTCCTCGTTCCAGGCGCCGTGGGCCGCCACCCACTCCGTGCGGATGCGCTCGCTCTCGCTCGATTCCTCGCTCATGCGGGCTCCTCTCGCCGGATCGGCCGGGCGCTCAGCTCGCGCCGTCGCGCTGCGCGGCAAAGCTTGCCAGCACGGCGTCGGCGCGGCGGAACGCCTCCATGCCGGCGGGCACACCGCAGTAGACGGCCGCCTGCAGCAGCGTCTCCCTGATCTCGGTCTCGGTGGCGCCGTTGGTGAGCGCCCCGCGAACGTGCACCTCGAGCTCGTGCCCGCTGCCGAGGGCGGTCAGCATCCCGAGGTTGATCAGGCTGCGCGTGCGCCGGTCGAGGCCCGGGCGTGTCCACACCGCGCCCCAGCAGTACTCGGTGACGAACTCCTGCATCGGGCGCATGAAGTCGCTCGCCGCCGCGAGCGAGCGGTCGACGTGCTCGGCGCCGAGGACCTCGCGCCGAAGCTCGAGCCCCTGCTCGAAGCGCTCGTCAGCCATCGGCGCGGCCCGGGGTGTCGGAGTCCATCTGAGCAGACGGCATGCCGGTCATACAATACCTCTCGTCACTCGCGCTCAAAGCGCCGTCCGGGACGCATCGACGCCGGCCAGATCCCGGATTTGCCGGGGGCGAGGATGCCGTTGGGATCGAGCGCGTCCTTGATCGTCTCATTGAAGCGGCGCTGGGCGTGGTCGTTGAAGCTGTACTGGTCGACCGCGACATCCATGAAGTCGAGGTGCGCGCGGTACTCGCCGTAGCCGTGCCCGGCGGCCTCGCGCACGAGCAGCCTGCAGGTGTCGTAGGGGCCGCGGACCTGGGCCTCGTTGGCGGTGTCGAACAGGACCATCGTGACGTGCACGAAGCTGCGGGCGTTGATCCCGAGCATCGCGCCGAGGTAGTCGAGGTTGGCCTCGCCCTCGATCAGCCCACGCATCAGGTCGCGGACCGCCAGCCCGTCGCGTCCGGTTATCGGCGCGACGGGCGAGAAGCCGACATGGCCGCCGGATCCCTCGCCGCCGTACCAGCCGGTCATGAAGTTCATCTCGAGGTCCGGCACGCCCGCCTGTGTGCGCTCGGCCGGATGCGGGAGCCCGGGAGCCTGCGCCGGTGTGCTCTTGGTGCCCCAGACCTCGACGCCGGGGATTGCCTCGAAGGCCGCCTTGACCTTGGCGAAGCGGTGCTCGACGACGGCTTCGTCGCCGTAGAGCGCGGCGCGCATCATCCAGCGCCCGGTCTCGAGCTCACGCGCGATCTTCTCGATGATCGGCTCGGGGATCGGCCCCTCGCCGTCCCACCACTGCGAGCGCCGCGTCATGAACGAGGCGAAGATCAGCGTGTTGCCGACCTGCGGCACCATCCGGATCGTGCCGTCGAGTGAGAGCTTGCGCAGCGTGTCGAGGATCGGCGCGACGTCGTCGTCGCGCCAGGCGCGAACCCAGAAGGGCATGTAGGTCTCCGGGAAGGGCATCAGCCAGACGCCCATCTTGGTGACGACGCCGAAGTTGGACTGCATGAAGAGCTGGTCGGGCGTCGGGCCGAGGCCTCGCTTGTAGAGGTTCCAGGAGCGGTTGTTCGGCATCGCGCCCATGCCGGTGCGCATCAGCTCACCGTTGGGCAACACGACCTCCATCCCGCACTGGGCGCCCATGTCGACGCCGTAGGGGAGGTAGGTGCAGCCGTGATCCAGCGTGTTGCCGATCACGCTGCCCCAGCCGAGATCGGCGCAGGACACCATCAGCTTGTGCCCCCCGGCTGTGATCGCCTCATAGAGGTCAAACCAGCTGACGCCCGGCTCGACTACCGCGTAGCCGAGCTCCTCGTTGATCTCGAGCACGCGGTTCATGCGGCGTAGGTTGACCACGACCGACCCGCGGACCCGCGGCGAGGATCCTCCGTAGCCGTTGTTGCGTCCCTGAGAGGTCACCCACAGCGGCACGCGGTGCTCGTTGGCGAGCCGCAGGATCGCCTGGATCTGCTCGACCGAGTCAGGCTGCAGCACCGCCGAGGCCGCGTAGTCATCCCAGTCGAGGTGCCAGAAGGGGTCGCGGTACTCGCGCATCTCGCCTGGCGCGGTCAGCACG
>Ga0182024_10021676_pt1 | contig 11641 bp, 7 predicted proteins | sample P32metaG_FD_120480 | JGI IMG/M metagenome (GOLD analysis project Ga0182024, IMG submission 120480) | Permafrost microbial communities from Stordalen Mire, Sweden - P3-2 metaG (Illumina Assembly) | ecosystem: Environmental > Terrestrial > Soil > Wetlands > Permafrost | place: Sweden: Stordalen... | reverse complement strand
ATCACCCCTAGCAAGAACACCACGAACCGCAACCTCACCACCACGGTCACGCAAGCCCAGCCGACGACCGGCAGCCAGCCGGCGGGTAGTGGCGCCCAGGGCCCGACAACCGCTTCCGGCCCCAACGGCGTAGCCCCATCACCGCAAGTCGTGGCCGCGCAGGCCGGGGCGCTCGCGGCGGAGCTCGCCACCTCGGCGGCGTCCGTGCAGGCGCTCGGCTTCTACCGGATCCCGCTGTTCCTGCTGCCGATCTACCGGGCCGCCGCGATCCAGTACGGGGTGCCGTGGCAGATCCTCGCGGCAATCAACGAAGTCGAGACGAACTACGGCTCAGACCTCTCGGTGTCATCGGCGGGTGCCGAGGGGTGGATGCAGTTCGAGCCTTCGACCTGGCTGCAGTATGGCGTGGATGCCCTCGACGCCGGCTACGCCGACCCATATAACCCGGTGGATGCGATCTTTGCCGCTGCTCGCTACTTGCATGCGGCCGGCGCCTCCAAGGACTTGCGCACGGCGATCCTCGCCTACAACCATTCTGAAGCGTATGCCGAATCGGTGCTGCTGCGCGCCAAGCTGATCTCCAGCTACCCCAAGTCAGTGATCGCGACGCTGACCGGCCTCGTCGATGCGCGCTTGCCTGTGACCGGCAAACAGATGTCTTGGGGCGCGCTGCTCCCCGCGCCTTCCTCGAGTGCCACCGCGAACGCAAAGGCAGTCGCGGGCAACGCAAAGACCGCTTCGAGCGCGGCGCCTCTCAGCGGCTCGACGCCGGGCTCAGTGGCGGCTCCTTCGCCCACGGCAGCGGCGGCAACCGTCCAGGACGGCAAGAGCGGCTCAACCGCTGCCGCCGGATCGGTGCCTGGCTCCGTGCCTGCTCCTTCGCCCACGGCAGCGGCGGCGGATGTGTCGGGGGTGGCCGAAGCGGCAAGTGCGGCGCCGCAGTTCGTGGAACTGATGAGTGCGCCGAACGCATCCGTGGTGGCGGTACAGGACGGTCGCGTTATCGGACTCGGAAGCTCCCACAGGCTCGGCAAGTACGTGATCTTGCGCGACATCTACGGCGACGTTTTCACATATGCGGGGCTCGGCAGCATCGCGCCGAGATACCGGCTGCCCAAGGTGCCCTCCGCGGCACTGATCGCATCGGCTAAGGCTTCAGCGGTTGGCGCCGGCACTGGTGGTCCCACTTCCGGTGAACCGGCGACTGCAGGCAGCAACTCGCCCCTCACCTTGCGGGTGAAGCGGTCGCACGCCCAGACCACATCCTCACAGGACTCGGTCCCGGCGGGCTCGGCCGAATCCGTGCCGGCCGCCACAGGCAAGGTGCGCCTGTTCGCCGATCCCGGTAATCCAGATGCGCTCGCGGCCGCTGCGCGCGTCACGAGCACCGCGGCACCCGTAGATAGTGGTCATGGGCGCTCGCTCCGCCGTGGTTCGCTCCTCGCCGAGGGCACGGTGCTCGGTCATGTGCTCGTGCCGAAGGGCGCGCGAGACGGCCATCTGCGCTTCGCGGTGCAGCCCGCGGGCGACACCGGCGCAATCGATCCCCGCCCGGTTCTCGCGAACTGGAAGGAGCTCGACGCGGCGTTGCATCCGCAGGGGGCCAAAGGTCAGTCAGATCTGCTCGGAGCTACCGCAAGCGACGTATTCCTGCTCTCCAAGAGCCAGCTCGAGCTTGCCGTGCTCTCCGATCCGGGCATCACCCTCGACGCCCGTGCTCGCCACGAGGTCGCATCAGGGGTGATCGACAGGCGCGTGCTGGCGGTATTGGCCTTCCTTTCGCGCAGTGGCCTGAAGCCGACGGTGCAGGCGCTGCATCGTGGACCCAGCCTGTCCACCGCTGCCGGCGGTCGCCTCTCGGCGAGCGGCAGCGATACCGGCGGCGCGGTCGATATCTCAGAGGTCAACGGCATCCCGATCGCCGGGCACGAGGGCTCCGGGTCGATCGCCGACAGCACCATCCGGACGCTGCTCACCCTGCGGGGCGAATTCGTGCCCAGCCAGATCGCCAGCCTGATGAAGTACCCCGACGATGCGAACACGTTCGCCACGCGGGCGCATGCGAACGCGATCCAGATCGACTTCCAACCATCGGCCGCGGCTCTCGGGCTGATCCCCGCCGTAGCCGCCAAGGCTGGACACTCGAGAACCTCTGGCCGGACGGCGCCTTCGCCGTTCGTGGCGAGCGGAAATCTGAGCTTGACTCAGTGGAACGAATTGCTCGCGCGCATCGGCGCGTTGCCGACGCCGACCGTGGCCGTGAAGCCCACCTCGGCGGCGATCCGCGACCCCCAGGCTGCGTCGGATAATCGCAGCCTGGGAGTGCGCTCGCCTACCTCCGGCGGGTAGCTCAGCCGTTAACCGGCCGGGGGAGCCGCACCGGCGCCGCCGGGAGGCGCTCCGGCACCGCCGCCGGGTCCACCGGCTCCGGGTCCACCGGCTCCGGGTCCACGCCGGAACGCTCCGCTCAGGTCGCTCTGGCACTTGGCCTCGGCCGCTTTGAACTGGGCGCTGCTCGTGTTGATGCCTTTGGTGTCGAACACAGGGCCAGTGCCGGAGGTGTTCGGGGCGGGTACCTTCACGCCGTTCTGGTTCAGGCAGGTCGCGAACTTCGCGAGCGCCGCCTTGAAGGCCGGGCTTTTGAAGCGGGAGCCGCCGCGACTCGCGAAATTACCGCCCCCACACTTTTTCAGCGCGGCTTCATACTGCGCGCGCGTCACACCCTTGGGCAATTGAGGCCCGCCCGCCCCGCCGGTCCCGCCGCCAAGGAAGCCGCCCGCGCCGCCCGCGCCACCCGGACGCCGCTGGCCGGGGGTTCGTTTCGGGAGCGTGATGCCGTTCTTCTGCAGGCATTCGCGCATCGCCGCGAAGCGTCCCGCGCCTTGTCCTCTGGCGCCCGTGGCGCCCGCGGCGCCGGTGGTCGTGGTTGCGGCGGACGCGTTCGTGCTCGCGGACGAGCTTTTCGAGGAGCTGCCGCAAGCCGCTAGGCCGATACAGGCGAGCAGGAGGACCAGCACGGCTGCCGCCGCAGGTTTGCGTCTTTTGCTGTCGAGGTGAGACATGAAGCTCCTTTGCCGATGATCGGCTGTCGGTTGGGTCTGCGAGTTGGTCTGCGGGTTGGGTCTGGCCTGGCTGAGCGCGAGGGCCGATCGGCAAGGTTAACCACGGTGGGTTAATCGCTTCCTTAAGGCCGAGCGCTACCCGCCCTTGCCGAAGAGTGCGGGTTCGCCGCCGCTGCTACCGCTGCCGCCTTTGCTCGCACCGCTGCTGCCACCCGCGCTGGAGCCGCCGAACAGTGCGCCGAGACCACCGCCGCCTGCGCTTGCGCCGACACGTATCGATTCGGCGCTGATCACCCCTTTCGCGCCCGTCGATCCCGTGACGACGACGGTTTCGCCCGGGTGGATGCCTTTGACGCTGGCTTTCACGGTCTTTGTCACGGTCGCGCCTGGGGACGTCGTCACCTTGACGGTATTGCCTTCGGAGTTGGTCACGTACAGCGTGTTGCCCGAGGTGTACGCCACGCTGCCGGTGGTCGCACCCGCCCCCGCCGCTCCGCCACCAGAGCGTCCGAAGAAACCGCCGCCGGCAGCCGATGCGCCACTCGCCGACGCGCCGCCTGTGGACGTTCCACTCGCGCCGGTGCCGGAGGCGCCCCCGCGAAGCGCCGCGAAGCGCGAGGCGAGGCCAGCCGTCCCGGCCCCGGCCGACGAGCTCGAGCTGCTCTGGCCCTTCTCGATGAGCACGCCGCCGATGAAGCCGCAGGCGATCAGGAGCACGCCGAGCAGCGCCAGGGCAATGGGATTCCCGCCCGCCCCGAGCAGTCGCCGGCGCGGTCTGCGAGGCAACTCCTCAATGGGATCCTCGGCCCACTGATCCTCCGCGAACGCGGTCTCGGCGATCGCGGACTCCTCGACGGCGGAATGTTGAGCGGTGGTCTCTTGGTCGGGCATGGCGGGCTCCTCGTGGGGGGAAGGTTGCTCACTCAAAGCGCAGCGCTTCGATCGGTCGTAGGCCGGCAGCTCGAGCGGCCGGGTAGGTGCCAAAAAACAGCCCGGACAGCGCCGCCGCGCCGAAGGCGAGGAAGATCGAGTACGTGGCGACTTCCGGGTGCACTCCGGCGATCTCGAACTGGCTGCCCAGCACACCGACGAGCACGCCGGTGAGGCCGCCGATCAGGGAGACCAGCACGGCCTCGGTCAGGAACTGGGTGAGGATATCTGAACGCCTGGCGCCGATCGCCTTGCGGATGCCGATCTCGCGTGTGCGCTCGGTGACGGACACAAGCATGATGTTCATCACGCCGATCCCGCCGACGAGCAGCGAAATCGCGGCGACCTCCCCGAGCAGCGTCGTGAAGACGCTCGAGGTGGAGTTGGATGTTTCCAGCAGCGACCCCTGGTTGAGCACGCTGAAGCCCGGTTCGGTGCTGTCTTTGATCTTGTGGCGTTCCTCGATCAGCGTGGTGACCTCCGCTTCCGCGGCGTCGAGCGCGGACTCGGACTTTGCCTGGACGGTGATCGAGTCGATCGGCCCGACGCCGCTGAGCGAGTCCTGCACGATCGTGATCGGAGCCATCACGACGTCATCCTCGTTGGTGGTGCCATTCGATCCCTTTTTGGCGAGGACGCCGACCACTTCGTAGTTTGAGCCGTTGACCTTCATGTTCTGGCCCACGGCGCTTGCGCCGGCGAACAGTTCCTGCACGACTTCCTGGCCGATCACCGCCACGCGCCTGTGCTTGCTGACGTCTTCGGAGGTGAACGAGGCACCTTCGGCGATCTTGTAGCTGTGGGCGGACAGATATGAGGGCGTGGTGCCCACGAACGACGACGGTTCGTAGCTGGAGCTGCCGTAGACGAGTTTTACGTCGGTCGCGTTGACGACGGGCGATGCGCTCTTGACGTCCGGGGCGAGACCTGGATTCTGCAGCGCTTCGGCGTCCTGCTTGGTCAGCGAGACGCTCCCCGCGGTGCTTGCCCGCGCGCCGCCGCGAAAACCGCCGCCGCTTGCCTGCACCACCAGCACGTTGGTTCCGAGGCTCTGGATGCGCGACTGGACGGCCTTGGAGGAGCCGTTGCCGACGGCTATCAGGACGATCACCGAGGCCACTCCGATCGTCATACCGAGGATCGTCAGGCCGGAGCGAAGCTTGTTCGCGGTGATCCCACTCCACGCGATACGCAGCATCTCACGGCCGATCATGGCTGCGCCTCCACGACGCTGGCAACGCCGTCGTGATGGTGGGCGGACTTCTGGCTGTGGAGCACGGGCGGGGTGTCGTGCACGCCGAGCGAGCGACTGTCCTGCACGACCTCGCCGTCGCTCAAGCGGATCACCCGCTTGGACTGTTGCGCGACGTCGGGCTCGTGGGTGATCAGGACCACAGTCCGTCCTTCTTCGTTCAGGCGCGCGAATATTCGCAACACGTCCTCGGTGGAGTGCGAGTCCAGGTTGCCGGTCGGCTCATCGGCGAGGATCAGCGCGGGGTTGGTCACGATCGCCCGTGCGACCGCGACCCGCTGCTGCTGCCCGCCCGACAGCTCCGCCGGCTGATGATGCAGGCGGTGACTCATACCGACCGAGTGCAGTGCCCGTTCGGCGCGCCGCCTGCGCTCTGCTCCCCGCAGTCCGGCGTAGGCGAGCGGCAGCTCCACGTTGACCAGTGCGCTCGTGCGCGGCACCAGGTTGAAGCTCTGGAAGACGAAGCCGATCTTGCGGTTGCGCAGGTCGGCTAGATCGTCCTCGTCCATGTGGCCGACGTCCACGCCGTCGATCTCATAGCGACCGCTCGTTGGTATGTCCAGGCAGCCGAGGATGTTCATCAGCGTGCTCTTGCCGCTGCCCGAGCTGCCCATGATCGCCACGAGATCGCCTGTGTCGATCCGCAGCGACACGTTGCGCAGCGCTTGCACGCGGATCTGACCAAGCTCGAAGATCTTGGAGACATCGTGGACATGGATGACCGGATGGGGCGCACGACGGTCATCGCGTCCCGCGGAGGTGTGTCTGCTCGCCTCGCGCGCTACAAGTGGCCGGCTGCGAGGGCTGCGCGAGGAGGTTGGCATGCGCGAGCGCGGAGAGCGCAGTGGGCGGGGTCTCATTATCCGCCGCCTCTGAAGAAGGCGCCACCACCGCCGCCACCACCACCGGCGAAGCCGCCGCCGCCGAGACCGCCGCCGCCGAGGGCCCCACCACCGAGGCGGCTGCCGAGTTTGGAGGTGAGGCTGCTCGTGCTGCTCGTCGCCGCGGGCAGGACGACCGTTTCTCCTGCTTTCAAGCCACTGAGAATGATCGTCGATGTGTTGCCGGCCAGTCCCGTGACGACGCGCTGGCGAACCTGCTTGCCGCTCCGCTCCACGGTCACGGTGTCGGCGGAGATCGCGCTGGTGGGCACGTTTACGCCTTCTTCCTGCTTGACGACGACTTCGGCGGTCGCGCTCATCCCGGGTTTCAATCCGGCTGCCACCTGGTCGAGCTGGAAGGTGACGTCGTAGCTCACGACCCCGCTGCTGCTGGTCGAGAGAACCGGCAAGCTCACCACTTCAGCCGCGAACTTGCGACCTTCGAGTGCTTCGACGGTCACTGTGGCGATCTGTCCGACGTGCACATTGGTGATTTCAGACTCGCTCAGCGGTACCACCAGCTGATAGCCAGACACGTCAACCAGTTCGATGAACGAACTGCTGCCACTTTCGCTGCCCGTGCTGGTCCCGCTGGCGCCGCTGCTGCCGCTACTGCCACTGGTACCGCTGCCGCTTGTGCCCGTGTCGGCGATGTCGTGAAAACTGCCGCCACTGCTGTCGCTGGTGGTCGTCCCACTGCCGGCACCCCCGCCGGTCTCATCGGCACCACCGCTGGCACCGCCGCCGGTACCGCTGGTGCCCCCGACGCTGGTCCCGCTAACGCCGTTGCTGGTCCCGCTAACACCGCTGCTGTCCCCGCTGCTTCCGCCAGTGCTGCCCCCGCTGGTACCGCTACTACCCCCGCTGGCGCTGGCCCCGCCGCCGCTGCTCTCACTGCTGGCTCCGCTGGCGCTGGCGCCACGGGTTCCGCTGCCGGCTCCGTTGGTCCCGGTCTCACTGGCGCTACTGCCGCTGTTCCCGCCGCTGGTCCCACCGCCGGCGGCGCCGCTGCCGGCGCTCGCGCCTGTCCCGCTCGAGCTGCTGTTGCTGGCTGTGGACGACCCTTCCGTGCCCGTCCCCGTGACGCTTTCGCCGACCGTGTTTTTGATCGATGCGACCACGCCTTCGGTGGGTGCGTACAGCTTCGTCTCCGACAGCGTCTGGCGTGCTTTTTCGACTGTCAGCCGCGCACTCTTGACGTTGTTTTCGGCGCTCACCACGGTCGACGTTTTCGGCGGCGCCGCTTTGATCTCATTGGCGGCCAGCGTGGACTGCAGCGACAGTTCCGCACTTGCGAGGCTGGTGCGCGCCTGCGCGATCGTCTGTTCGCCGCGGAGCTTGGTGGATGTCTTGGTCTTCTGCGCGTTCGCGACCGTGTTGCGAGCGCTGTCGATCGACTGCTGGCCCTTGATGACCTGCGCGGCCTGATTGTTCTGCGCCGTGGAGATCGTATAGCCGTCCTGGATCACCTTCGCTTCGTCGGAGCGGAGCGTGGCTTCGGCCGCGCCGACCTTCGATTCGGCTGAGCTGAGCTTCTGTTCGTCGGGGGGCGACTTGGACTTTTCGCCGGCGAGCAGGGACTTCGCTTCTTCGACCGCGGCCCTGGCTTCGATGACCGCTTTTTCATCGGTGCCGCGCTGGCCGATGTCCTGGTTGAGCGCGTCCTGCTGACTCTTGGCTTCGACGGCAACCGACTGTTCGCTGCTCTTCAGTGAGACTTCGTCTTGCGCGATGGTCGCACTGGCGGACGCTTCTTCTGACTTTGCGCTCTGCTGGTCCTGCCTGAGGGACTGCTTGGAAGACTTGACCGACGCTCGTGACTGCTCGGCGCTGATGTCGGCCTGGCGCTGTTCCGCGGGGGTGAGTCCCTCGACCGCGTCCTGATAAGCGGCTTCGTCGGTCGTCTGCTCGATTTCCGCCGAGCTCAGGCTCGACTCCGCGCTGCTCGGACTGACTTCGGCCAGCAGCTCGCCGGCTGTGACGTGGTCGCCGACGCTCACGAAAAGCCCGGTGAGCGATCCGCTAGTCGCGAAATTGACGCCGACTTTTGTTGCGGGCGCAAGCGTTCCGCTGCCCGAGACCGTGGATTGGACGACTCCTTCCGCGGCTTTGGCTGTGCGGGTCACAGCCGTTTGGCTGCCCGATGCGGGTCCCACGACGAGGATGGCGGCGACGATCGCCCCGACGCAAGCCAGGCCCAGGAGGTAGTTGAACCAGGGTCGTGTGGCGCGTTCGGTCGTCATGGTCTGCTTGTGGCCTCTCAGGCGGTGCTATTCGGGGCGGTGGTTACGGAACCTGCCATTGGTTGATGGTCACGTCCGAAAAAGCGTCACGCTCGGGAAGCGGGCTGTCCATGCGCGAATCGTCGTTGTGCTTGTTTGGGGCTTACGGTAATAGTGTGGGGAGCCCGTAAGAGAGGGCGAAGAAACCCTGCAAGGGGGGCTAAATTTGCCTAAATCTTGCGTACGCTGATCTTTATCTCCGCTGGGTGTCACGACCACGGTCCGTGACGTGTGCCTCGACCATCGTCTGCGATGATCGAGCGGAATGTCTAGCTACGGCGGGATCGACCTCGGCGGCACGAAGATTCAGGCGGTGATCGTCGACGAGGGTCACGAGGTGCTCGGCCAGGCTCGGCGGCCGACACCCACCGAGGGCGGTCCGGAGGATGTCGCCGGGGAGATGGCGCAGGCGCTGCGTGACGCCGCCAAGGCCGCGGAGTTGGGGGTGGGTGGGGACCTGATCCTGGACGGGATCGGCGTCGGCTCGCCGGGCACGATCGAGGGCGGTGATGTGAGCAGCGCTCGCAACCTGCCGGGCTGGGAGGGCACGTTCGCGCTCGCGGCGGCGCTCGAGCGCGCGCTCGGAGTGGGCGGGATCTCGATCGAGATCGGCAATGATGTTCAGGTCGCGACCGACGCCGAGTTCAGGCTGGGCGCCGGGCGACCCTACGACTCGCTGCTCGGTGTCTTTTGGGGGACGGGTGTCGGTGGTGGACTGATTCTCGACGGCAAGTCATGGGCCGGGCGTGGGGGCGCCGGAGAGATCGGGCACATGGTGGTGGAGCTCGACGGCGCGCGCTGTACCTGCGGGCGGCGTGGCTGCATGGAGGCGTATGCGGGGCGGGCGGCGATGGAGGAGCACGCGCGTAAGCTCCACGAGAAGGGCAGGCACACGGATCTGTTCAGGCTGATGAAGGAGCGTGAGCGCACACGTCTGACCAGTGGCATCTGGGAGCGGGCGCTGCACCACGATGACAAGCTGGCGATCGAGATCATCGAGCGCGCGGTCAGGGCGCTCGGCGCCGGAGTCGCCTCAGCGGTCAACCTGCTCGACGTCGAGGCGGTGATCATCGGCGGAGGGCTCGGTGTGCGGCTCGGTGATCCCTATGCAAAGCGGATCGCCGAGGCGATGCAACCGCACCTGTTCGCCGACTCGCGACCCCCGGATGTCCACGTGGCATCCCTCGGCGATCTTGGCGGGGCGATTGGAGCTTCGCTGCTCCTCCGTCCGGTGGCGTAACGTTAGGTGTGCTTTGCCGGAGACGACGCTGCACTTATCGACGATCTTGCGCAGTCCGCTGCTCGATCGGGCGGGAGAGCGGCTGGGTCGAGTCGAGGATCTGATCGTGCGGCTGGCGGATGGCGGCTACCCGCCGGTCACTGGTCTGAAGGCGAGGATTGGGGGACGTGATCTGTTCGTGCCGAGCGACCGAATCGCGACGCTCGAGCCCGGAGCGGTGCGGTTGTCGGGGGAGAAGCTGAGTCTCGGTCGCTTCGAACGGCGTGTGGGAGAGGTGCTGTTGGGCCAAGACGTGCTCGGACGCAAGCTGGTCAACGTCGAGGCTGATCCGCCGAGCCTAGTCACCGCGCACGAGATCGAGCTCAAGTGCATCGATGGCTGGTGGCGGGTGGTCGGTGTCGATCACTCGAGCAGCGCGCAGTTGCGACGTCTGCTGCCGCGTCCCCTCAAGCGGACGGTGGTTGATCGGCCGTTTCTCGACTGGACCGACCTGGAGCCGTTCGTCGGTCATGTCCCCACCGCGCGTCTGCGCTTCTCCCACCGCAAGCTGGCCAACCTGCACCCCGCGGAGATCGCCGACCTGGTGGAGGCCGCCTCGCACGACGAGGGCGAGGAGTTGATCGAGGCTGTGGGACAGGATCGCGAGCTCGAGGCGGATGTCTTCGAGGAGCTCGACGAGCATCACCAGCTGGAGTTCATCCGCGAGCGCCCGGACGTGCAGGTGGCGGCGGTGATCGCGCGGATGGCCGCCGACGACGCCGCGGATCTGATCGTGGAGATCGAGCAAGAGCGACGTGGGCATATCCTCGCCCTGCTGCCGTCGGCGCAACGGCTCCAGATCGAAGCGCTGTTGGGCTACAACCCCTCGACCGCGGGAGGCTTGATGAGCCCTGAGTTCATCGCTCTCTCAGAGAATGAAACAGCGGCGGGTGCGCTCGAGCGGGTGCGCTCGAGCGAGATCGCACCGGAAACACTCACCACGATTCTGCTGAGCGACGCCGAGGGCAAGCTGTCGGGCTCGATCGCGGTGGTCACGCTGCTGCGCGCCGACGCGCAGGCGACGCTGGCGAGCCTCGCCGAGCACGAGCCGGTGTCGGTGCACACCGACGCCGACCTGCCCGAGGTCGCGCGCACGATGACCGACTACAACTTGGTGATGCTCGCGGTCGTTGACGAGCATCAGCGCGTGGTCGGCGTTGTGACCGTCGATGATGTGCTCGAGCTGACGCTGCCGAACGGCTGGCGGCGGCGCTTTGGGCTCGTGCGCGACTGATCCTGCGTGCCTCTGCACGCTGGCTTGCGCACTCCGCGACCAGGCCGTGCGCGCCTCTAGGCGACCGGCTTGCGCGAGGCCGTGCGACCGGCCGTAAGCGATCGGCGATTGGTAGGCTGAGCGTCCGACACACGGCGTTAGAAAGCAGACAGGCATGGACCGAGAACAGCCACGAAGTACCCAGTCGGCCGCATGCCTGTCGGGCACGTCCCTCCTGGCCTAGTCGCATCATCGGGACCTCGTCCGCATCGGCGCGCGCCGAGATTTGACGCGTAGCCCCAGGACGTAGCCCGAGCAAGGAAAGGAGGTGCCTTTAGATGGCCGATGATCCGACGACGTTGACAGACGTTCCGCCGCGCGCGGAGGGCGTGCCTCCGGTCCTGGACGAGGCGCATATCGGCGACATTCGCGGGGCGCTGGGCACGATCAAGATGCACGACAGCGGTGAGCGTCATGGATGGCGCTCGCGGGCGATGGCGTTGCTCGCGATCATGGGCCCCGGCCTGATCGTGATGGTCGGCGACAACGACGCGGGTGGTGTTTCGACATATGCGCAGGCGGGACAGAACTACGGCACGAGCCTGCTGTGGGTGCTCTTGCTACTGATCCCGGTGTTGATCGTCAACCAGGAGATGGTGATTCGCCTGGGGGCGGTCACCGGCGTCGGTCACGCGCGCTTGATCAACGAGCGCTTTGGCCGTTTCTGGGGCTGGTTCTCGGT
>Ga0182024_10021675_pt1 | contig 11641 bp, 10 predicted proteins | sample P32metaG_FD_120480 | JGI IMG/M metagenome (GOLD analysis project Ga0182024, IMG submission 120480) | Permafrost microbial communities from Stordalen Mire, Sweden - P3-2 metaG (Illumina Assembly) | ecosystem: Environmental > Terrestrial > Soil > Wetlands > Permafrost | place: Sweden: Stordalen... | reverse complement strand
GCTCTCGGTGACCGGGCTGGGAACGGTGCTGCTGTTGGGAGCGTTGGTGCGGTAAGCAGAGAATTCGCTTCGCTTGACATGAGCCGAGCCTCCTCCTAACCTTCCCCTATGGACCTTCAGCTTCCAGAACGCCAGGCAGCAGCCCTCATCAGCCTCGCCACACGCACGGGCCGCACGGCAGCGGAGCTGGCAACGGAGGCAGTGGACCGCCTGCTTGCCGAAGAGAGCTGGTTCAACGCGCAGGTCCAGTTGGGAATCGATCAAATCGCCCGCGGCGAGTTCATCGAAGAGGAAGAAATGGACGCCCGCGTGGCACGGATGCTGCAGCGTTGAAGAAGCTGCGGTGGTCGATGGCCGCGGCAGACGACCTTGAAAACATCGCCGATTATCTCTTCCTCCACCACCCCCTCTCTCGCCGCCGCCACTCTCCAGCGGCTGTACGATGCAGCAAAATCGCTCAGGAACTTTCCTTACATGGGCCGCCTTGGCACGAAAGATGGCACGCGCGAGCTGGTGCTTGCGCCGCTGCCGTATCTACTGATCTATGCCGTCGACGGCGACGCGATTCACATCCTGCGTTTTCTGCATACCGCAAGAGATCGAAGCTAAGCTCAAACCGTCGCAATCTAGGTCTCCTGCCGAAGGGTGCCAGTGATCGACCTCATGTAGGTTTGGCGGCAGCCTTCTCCAGCGGCCTCAGGTAGGCTTCCATTTCGGTCCTGCCCACGTGATGGGCCCAGTCGGCCGGTGTTCCTTTCCATAGACAATCCTTGATATCGACGCGCGCGCCGCGTTCGATCAAAAGCTGCGCGAGTTCGAGAGTTCCATACCCCGCAGCCTGATGCAGCGGGGTGCAGTGCGAGTGGCCGCCGATGGGGTTGTAGCGGTTGGGGTCTTCGCCGGCATCGAGCAGGATACGCACGATCTCCACGCGGCAATACTGCGCGGCGACGGCCAGTGCCAGATGGCGGTCTTGCGCGCTGGCGGTCGTCAGCATTCGCTTGAATCCCTCAGCGTCGCCCAGCGCCGCAACGGTAAGATCTACCTTTGCTCCGCGACGAATCAGGGCTCGAACCGCTTCGAGACTCCCGTGCAAGACAGCCGTGCGGAGTGCGCTTCCGGGGTCCCCGCCCCAGTCGCAGAGCAGGTCGATCAATGGGACCTGTTTGCCGCATGCCTGCGGCACGCTTCCAGAGGAAACCAGCGCGAGGGTCACGTCGAGCGCGGTCTGGTCCTGATTGAGGTTGGCGTCGGCGTTCGGGCCTGACTTCGCCATCGCCTCGAGAATCACCTCGGTGACGGCGACAATGTTGTCTGGCATCTTGTTATGGCGGATCGGATTCTCCGCGATGAATTCGAGCAGCGATGGGTTATGAAAGTAGTTCATGCCTTCGAAGACGACGTGCCGGCGAGCCAGGCCCGGATGCAGCTTGAGGTGCGCGCGAAGGCCGGCTTCATCGCCCGTGTCGATCAGGTCGACAGCCCGGCGGAAAGCCGGATCGGCGATGCGCTCGTGATGTGGCAGGTCAAGGCGATCCGAGGGAACGGGCTTCTCGATGCGCCGCTTGAGCCGCGTCCAACTGAGGAATCCGTGTTCGCGCGCAACGGTGAGCTGCGCATCGCTGAGCTTGAACTCGATGGCGAAGATGGCTTCGTCCGACGCGCCACGGAACTGCGGATTGAACTCGCGGATGAGCTGCGCCGCGGCAAGGGTGCGGCCGGCGTGGGCCTTGATGAGGTCTTTGGCCTGCTGCTTGAGATGGTCGAGGTTGGGGCGGGACGGGAGTTGTCTTACCGGCATAACGAACTTCCCTTCGTGAGCCCAGGTCCGCATATTGAGGGCAGAAAGTCAGTTCGCAAAAGCCAAGTTGTGCGTGCCAGGTGGACTTCAAGTCCTTTCCGCGGACCGGATGCGCCCTTGTGCGCTACGGAAAGGCTAGCACGAGACCAGGCGCTGAGGAAACAGAGGCTACGGGTTCTTGTCCGTGCGCTAGCCCGATCTAGTTTCGGGTTTGCGGCGCATGGATAATCCCAAGGTTCACTTCCCCCACGCGCCCAGCAGTTGCCGGACCAGAACCAGCTGGCCCACGTGGTACGCATTGTGGTCGGCCACCAGCAGGGCCTCCCGCAGAGTTGTCTGGCCTTTTCCGTGGGGGATGGGCTCGAAGAGGTCGGTATTCGGGTCGCCGATCAAAGCGCACATCTTCTTGAGGTCGCGGCGGAAGGCGCGCACGCTCTTGTCCCAGGCCTTCTCGTCGGGCGGAGCCGCGGAGGCCGGCCAGTAGGCATCGGGCCACGCGAGATGCTGGTAGCTGGGATTGATGCAGAAGTCGAGAATGTCCCATTGCGCGATTCTCAGGTGCTCAAGCAGCTCCCACGCGGTGTGGTCGGCATTGCGCGGACGCTTGCCGCGTAGCTCGGGGGCAAGGCCCTTGATGGCCTTCTCGAAGGTAGCGTGGGCGTTGGGCTGGGTAAGCAGGCTGATCAGTTGTTCGCGCAGGGCAGTGTCGGTGCTCATGGGCAGGTCTCGCTTTCGTGGGGTCTTTCCTGGTGCGAGCGCGCCGCCCCGAGGTTCCGAGCGCAAAGAGAGAAGCGCACACAAGGGTGGGATTCGCGCGGGAAGCCAAACGATGCCGGGAATTATCGCGGAGAGCTGGCGCGATTCATTCAGACCAGAAGGGGTGGCATCGCATCCCACCCTTTTCGCGAACAACGCGAAAAGGATGGGGCACCCCAGCGAGTTGTTCGAGTAAGCTGCCTAGAGATCACCGAGCGCGACGCGGGATCAGGAGGAGAGGCTAAGTGACGCGAGACGAAGCCTGGACGCTGGCCAACCAATGGGTTGCGGCCTGGAATGCCCACGATCTGGACCAGATCATGAGCCACTATGAGGACGGAGTTGAGCTGACCTCGCCCGTTGCCGCGCGGCTGCTGGGGATCGCCGATGGCCGGGTGACGGGGAAGGCAAACCTGCGGGCCTACTTTCAGCGAGGGCTTGCGGCCTTCCCCGATCTCAGCTTCCACCTCGAGGATGTGTTGTGGGGCTTCAACAGCGTGGTTCTCTACTACACCAATCAGCGAGGAACCCGCACCGCGGAGTTTATGCAGCTCGGAGCGGGAGGGAAGGTCGCGCGGGTCATCGCGCACTACAACGCCTGAGCGGGGCGGGTAGACCCCGTGCGGAAATGCCTCCGAGCCAATTCGCGGATGAGCTGTAGAGAACAGCCGCTACAACCCCAGCACCGCCCGCTGCGCGGCGAAGATCTCCTTCAATCCGCCCTCCGCCAGATCGATTAAGGCATTCAGTCCAGAACGAGAAAAAGACCCCTTCTCGGCGGTGGCCTGCGTCTCGATCAGGCCCCCATCGGCGGTCATCACCACGTTCATGTCCACCTCGGCGGCGGAGTCCTCTTCATAGCAAAGGTCGAGAAGCGGCCTGCCGCCCACGATGCCCACCGAGGTCGCAGCCACAAGTTGCTTGAGCGGCGAAACCTTCAGCGTGCCTGCCTTGACCAGAGCGTTCAGGGCCAGGCCCAGCGCGACAGCGGCTCCGGTGATCGCCGCCGTGCGCGTGCCGCCGTCGGCCTGAATCACATCGCAGTCGAGAATCACGGTGCGTTCCCCAAGGGCGTGCATGTCGACCACCGAGCGCAGGCTCCGGCCAATCAGTCTTTGAATCTCGTGGGTGCGCCCGCCGATCTTGCCGCGTTCGCTCTCACGCGGTGTCCGGGTCACCGTCGAGCGGGGCAGCATGGAGTACTCGGCCGTGACCCAGCCACGGCCGGAGTTGCGCAGCCAGCTCGGCACCCCCTGCTCGATGGTTGCGTTGGTTAAAACGCGCGTGTTGCCAAACGAGACCAGCACCGATCCCTCGGCGGTCTGCACGTATCCCGGAGTCAGCGTAAGGGGGCGAAGCTCGGTGGGTGTGCGCCCCCCGGGGCGGTAGAACTGTGCATTCGAACTCATAGGGGGATTGTACGAGAGCGCTGCCGATTGACGAGAACCCGGAGGCTGAAGGCACGCCACGGAAGGGCTCTTAGCCCCGTTCCCGAAGCGGGATTTTGGGTTTGTGCGACGCCGAAACGGGAATGTGTCGATAAGCAGTTGAAAACAGAAATGTTACTTGAGAAACAGAGGCCGGAGTTTTCCCGTTTCGGGACAGTAATCCTGGGGGCGGCAAGGGGCCAGGTGGGCCGAAGCCGGTCCGAAGCTCTTCCCTTATCAGGAACTTAGCCGATGCGTTCTGGTTTGGCACTCCACGTGTAAGAGCAGATGTATCAAATCAGTGCAGTCCGGGGCCCTCCGGGCAGTTTCGGGAAGGGATGCCGGGAGTAGGTTGCGAACAAGACCCCGAAGGGTTGCGAAGCAATTGGACAAAGGGTTGGGAAGCGATAGGAAAAAGGGTTGGAAGCAATAGAAAGGGAGCGGGCTATGCAAGAGATGATTCAGGTGGCGCGTCAGGGGCAGTCGGTTGGTCAGATACAGCAGCCCGAGCCGGGGTCTGCGACGGAGCGCAAACGCGTCGAGGCGGTGGTGGAGACTCTGGCCACACTGCGCGGTGACGGCGAGAGCCTGGCGGAGCTGGCCCACGATGCTCGCAACATGGTGACGGCACTGGGGCTCTATTGCGACCTTCTCGAGGAGCCCGGCGTGCTGGCAACCCAGTTTACGCACTACGGGAGCGAACTGCGGCTGGTGGCCGCCGCCAGCCGGCGGCTGGTTGAAAAGCTGGTCTCGCTCGACGTCCGCGGAAATGGCGTATACGGGAATGCCGGGTGCGGGGCCGCTGTGCGCGGGAGAGCATTGCGCGCGGCTCGGGGAAGCGTCGGGCAAACGGCGCCTGGACCAGCGACCCTGCATGCGACACGGGAGATGCTTGCCGTGGAAAACACCACGGTGCCCGAGACCGCCTCCGAAACCCGGACCGGCCTGGCAGCTGGTTCGGCTGCAGGCGCCGCCGCGGGTATCTCAACGATGGGCGATCCAACCGTGCACTGGGACCTGATGCCCCCTGAGCTGATCTCGAACCTGGCGCAGGAACTGCTCGCCAGCCGCAACCTTCTCTCCGCGCTGGCCGGCCCCTCCATTGCGCTGACCGTCGACGTGGAAGGCGGGGCGCTCCCGGTTCGGCTGAACGCGGAAGACCTGACCCGGGTGATGGTCAACCTGGTAAAGAACGCTGCCGAAGCAATGCCGAACGGCGGCTCGATCCGCATCAGACTGCGCAAGCGCGCCGACGCGCCCGAGGGAAGGGCCGGGGACGGCGAGGTGCTTTCGCTGACGTTCGAGGACAGCGGCCCGGGCATTCCGCGCAAGGCGCTGGAGCGCATCTTTGAGGCCGGCTTCACCACGCGCGCAGCAGGCGCCAGCGCGGGGAATTTGTCCGCCAACAGCTGGCCCTCCGCACATCGCGGTCTGGGTCTCTCCATCTCCCGCTCGATTTTGGAGGCGGCAGGCGGCCGCATCTACGCAACCAACCTTGAAGGTTCGGGAACTCCAGGGCGCGGAGCGCGCTTTGAGATCGTCCTTCCTGTCCGCAAACCCTGAGGCAGGACTCAACGACAGTACGGCTCAAGGCTCGGTGAAAGCCGTTCCAGGGTTGCTGTACCTCGAAACCATCGACCCCAGGTCGGCGCGAACCAAAGATGCAACGACCTTACAGTAAGCCGGAAAGGGCTTACCTAGCCTGGAATCTCTCTAAGAAGCCGGTCTGCGGCAGCCAACACACTCACCAGCACATGAGGCGACTACAATGCTCGATACAGTTTTGAATCCGGGAGGCGCGGCGCCAACCGCGGAAAGCGCAGTCCTGAACCAGGGGAACTCGATCCTGAGCTCAGGGAACTCAGTCCTAAACCATGGAAATAGAGCCCAGAACGCCGGGCACCGAACTCTGAATGGACGGGCCGCAATCCTGAACGATCCGAGAAACGATCGCGGCGCGGCCCAGAAGGAACGAAACGCGATCCTGAACGCACGAAGCATGGACTTCATCGCTCAACCCGCCGAGCCTCAAGTGCGGCTTCACCTGCTGGTGGTGGATGCCGACACTGCGGTTCGCTCGGCCTGCGCCGAGATCGCCGCCAGCCTGGGCTACGCTGTCGAGAGTACGGGGGACCTCGCGCAGGCACGCACCCTGCTGCGCGGCAAGGCCGCGGACATCCTGCTGGTGAACCTGCCCTCGGGGTCGAATCAGGGCCTCGAGCTTGTCTCCGAGATCAAGCTGCTCTACCCCGAGACATCCGTGATCGCCATGACCTCCTCGGCGTCGGTGAACGTGGCCGTCGAAGCAATGCGCTCGGGCGCCACAGACTACCTGACCAAGCCGTTTGCCATGGATGAGCTATCGACTGTTCTCGATCGGGCAGCGGCCGCCCACCTGACCGACACTGCCACGCGCCAGCTGCGTGAGCGGCTGCGGCTCTCGCAGGGCCTGGGCGCCATGATCGGCCGCTCGGCGGAGATGGAGAAGCTCTACCGAATCCTGTCGAAGGTCGCACAGAGCACCCACCCGGTGCTGGTGCTGGGCGAGAGCGGCACCGGCAAGGAGCTGGTTGCGCGCACCATCCACGCCTACGGGCCCAACGCGAACAAGCCGTTCCTGCCTGTCGACTGCGGGTCGCTGGTGCCCACGCTGATCGAGAGCGAGCTCTTCGGCTACGTGAAGGGAGCCTTCACCGGGGCGAACCGCTCCAAGGATGGACTTTTAGTTTCGGCCGAGGGGGGCACAGTCTTTCTCGACGAGATCGGCGAACTATCGGTCGATCTCCAGGCCAAGCTGCTGCGGGCACTGCAGGAGCGCGAGGTCCGGCCGGTCGGGGCGACGCACAGCGTCCCGATTCGCGCGCGTATTTTGGCAGCCACCAATCGCGACCTGGCGGAGATGGTCGAGAAGGGGACCTTCCGCAAGGATCTGTTCTACCGGCTCAACGTGGTCAATCTCAGACTGCCCTCGCTGCGCGACCGGCGCGAAGATATTCCTCTGCTGGCGGCTCACTTTCTTGACCGCATCAGCCGCGAGCACAACATCAAGTTCACGCTGAGCGACGAGGTGCTTCGCATCATGATGCGCCATGACTGGCCGGGGAATGTGCGCGAGCTCGAGCACGCGGTGGAGCGGGCCTGCGCCCTCTCATCCGGGCCGGTAATTCATCTGGGCGATCTGCCAACCCAGCTGCAGCAGCAGGGTCTCGATGCCCAGCGAGCGAGTGCGGCGGGGGACGAGCCAGCCGGATACGGGCCCGCTCCCTCAGTGCAGACACTCGCCGACCTTGAGCGCGAGGCGATCCTCGGAGCCATTCGCACCCTCAACGGTGACAAGCTGCAGGCGGCCAAACTGCTCGGCATCGGCAAGACCACCCTCTACCGCAAGCTGAAGGAGTACGGCATCGCCGACCCGATGCGGGACGACTAAGAACAGCTCTTAGCTCTTAGCTTTCAGCCCTCAGCTTCTTTTCCGCGGGGTGCGACCCCGGGTGCGGCTCTATCGCGGCCGGCACCGGGAAGAGCCTGAGTAAAGACTAACGGCCAGAAGCTAAAAGCTAAGAGCCAGAAGCTAAAAGCTGACAACTGATCACGGACAACTGATCGCTGACCACTAACAACTGGCATTTGAGATCGGGGAGAGAATATGAGCATTCTGATGGTGACGGGAGTGGAAGGCGCTCGCAACTGCGCCGAAGTGGTGGGCACGCAACTTGGCATGGAGGTCGAGGTTGCGGAGGGACGCAAGACCGCCCTTGCCGCGTTGCGGCGCAAAGAGTTCACAGCCGTGGTGGTGGATGAAACGCTTGCGGAGTGCGATCCCGCGGCGGCCGAGGCGATCTGGGACCGCGCCGGCCTGGCGATTCCTCTGCAGATCAACTTTGCCCTCTCCGGCGCAGCCCGGCTTGTGCGCGAGATTCGCGCCGCGCTGCACCGCCGCGAACGCGAGCAGACGCTGGCGCGCCGCGCCGCCGAGGCTGTAATTGAGCGGGAGCTGAAATCGACGGTCGCCGGGCTTCTGCTCAACTCCGAGCTCGCGCTCTCGGCAGGCAATGTGCCCGCGCCCCTCGCCGAGCGTCTTCGCGTCGTCGCGGATCTGGCGGGAAATCTTCGCCAGCAGTTGAACTCGCCTTCGCTCCATCGTGGCGAGAGCGCCGCCTGATTGCCGGGCGCGGCGGACGGGGCTGTGAGGCGGGGTCTTCGGCGCAAGATAAATCCCTGAGACCAGCACTCCAGCCTTGACCGGATCGGGCCTTGCGCATCAGTCGAAGACCACCGTCTTGTTCCCGTAGCAGAGGATGCGCTGGTCGAGATGCCAGCGCACGGCGCGCGAAAGAACAATGCGCTCCAGATCGCGCCCTCGGGCGACGAGATCCTCAACCTGGTCGCGGTGAGAGATGCGCGCCACGTCCTGCTCGATGATGGGGCCGTCGTCCAGCAGATCCGTTACGTAGTGACTCGTCGCGCCGATCAGCTTCACCCCGCGCGCATGCGCCGCGTGATAGGGCCGCGCCCCGGTGAAGGCAGGCAGAAACGAATGATGGACGTTGATGATCTGGGCAGGATAGCGGACCACGAATCCGGGCGAAAGAATCTGCATGTAGCGGGCCAGGACGACGAGGTCGATTTTCTTTTCGGCCAGAATTGCGAGCTGCCGTGCCTCCGCATTGGATTTGGTCGCGGGCGTGACTTCAACGAAGTCAAACGGAATGCCGTAGAACTCCGCCAGCCTCTCAACTGCGTGATGGTTCGAGACGATGACCGGAATTTCGCAGTCCAGCTCGCCTGTGCGCCAGCGATGAAGAAGATCGGCCATGCAGTGGAGATACTGCGAGCAGAAGAGCGCGACGCGCGGCTGCTGGGCCCGCGAGGTGAGCTGCCATCGCATGCCCAGCTCGGCGGCGAGTGGCGCGAAGGCTGCCTTGAACGAATCCAGATCGAAGACTATCGAGGCCGGTTGTGCTGAAGAGCCGCCCGCGCCGGACTCGTTGCAGGACTCTTTAAGCGACTCGACTCCGCGCCCATTGCCCGCTCCGTCGACAGCCCACTCAACCCTCATGAAGAAGAGGCCCAGGTCGTGGTCTTGATGCTGGTCTGCGTGGAGGATGTTTGCGCCGTGCTCATGGAGCAAGCAGGAGACGCGGGCCACCAGGCCCTTGCGGTCCGGGCGGTCGATCAGTAGAACTGCTGAGTCGCCCATGCTCTTTCCAGAGTACGACAGCTTTGGCGTGATTTCGCGTCAAGCGAGCTACGAGCGAGCCGGTATCCGTCGTCTCACTTTCCGACGAGGACGAAAGCGGCCCAGTAGTAGGGCAGGTCTTGGCCCGAGTGTTCGCTGCGGACGCGCTGGCGCATCTCGAGCTGTGCCTGCTTGAGGGCTTCGTGTTTCTCGATGCCGCCGAGCCACTTCGCATAGAAGAGCTTCATCAGCTCGAGGGTCTCTTTGTCGGGCACCGACCAGAGCGACATCATCACCGACTGCGCGCCGGCCTCTTCAAGCGCGCGCCGCAGGCCGAAGACGCCTTCGCCGTTCTTCACCTCGCCCTGGCCCGTGTTGCAGGCCGAGAGCACCACAAGCTCCGTGCCGGTGAGGTCCAGATTGCCGGCCTCGAGCGCGGTGAGGACGCCGTTGTCGATGCCGTTGGACGCGCTGTCGCTCGGGCCGCTGCCCGCGCTGTCGCTCAGGCCGCTGCTCGCGCCGTTGGTCGCTGCGTTGGCCACGCCGCTATTCGCGCCGCCGGCCGCACTGTTGTTCGTCCGGCTATTCATGCCGTTGCCTGCACCGTTGCTCGCACCGTTGTACGGACCGATGCTTGGCCCGCTGCCTGCGCCGATACTTCCGCGGTTGCTCGCGCCATCAAGCGCGGCTTGCGCTGAGACCTCGCCCGCCAGCGTGCGGTTGGCGCCGGCGAAGTAGAGGCCCGAGCGAAGCATGGGGTCTTCGAAGTTGGGAGTCGCGAAGCCCGACGCCGCGAAGCCGCCCGATGCGTTCGCGCCTGCGCCAAGGCCCGCGTTGCCGCTTGCGCTCGCACCTGCGGCGGGTTGCAGGCCGGAAGCCGCAACGCCCAGGCCGGGGTGCTGGCCAATCTTCTGATAGGCAATCTGCTGATCGGGCAGGAAGAACCCATGCGTGGCGAGATGGAGAACGCGCGGGCTACGCGCCTCTTCAACCACGCGCTTGAGCGCCATCTGCCCGGTGAAGAGCTCGGTCTTCCATCCGGCCGACTGCATCAGTTCTGCAATGGCCGCGACCTCGGCCCCGGTCCCTGGCAGCGGCGGAAGTTTCTGCCCGGCAACCATGTCGCGCGAGCGGCTCGAAGTAAAAGCATGCGAAGGATCGGAGGCCAAAGCACCCGCGAGCGCGTTCGATCGATCTGATGCATCCGACGCAGCCGACGCCACCAGCACTCCATTTCCCGCATCAGCCGCGAGCTTGCGTTCGGCCACGGCCTGCTGGTTGGCGCTCAGATCGAAGAGCGGATTGCCGATCAGCAGCGCGGTCTTCGGCGCAGATGTCGACGCGGCCACCGCCGCGGACTCTGATGCGGCCGCTGATTTACTTCCCGAAGTAGCCCCTGCCGCTGTCACGGATTTTGCCGCCGATCCATTTCCCCATGCGGCCGCCGAGCCACTTCCTGACGCGCTCCTGGACACAGACGCCGATGTTTCGCCGACCTGCGAGCCGTGCGCGTTGCCTCCCACCGAAGACGCCGTCGCAGCCCCGCTGTCATGAGCACCGCGTCTTAGCAAGTCTTTCGTGCTCGACATCAGGCGTAGATCGTAGCGCTCCATCAACAGCTTTCCATCCGCCGCGGGAATGATCCCAATCGGAATGGTGTTGAGCACGCCATCGGGCGCAAGGTCGATCTTCGTCACGCCGCCCAGCGCGGCCTCGAGCGGCTTCCAAATCAACTCATACGCGCGAGCACCCGGCAAAACGGCCGACTGCTTCGGCTCCGCAAATCCACGCGTCTGCAGCGCGTTCTCAAAGCTCGCAAGCGCATCGGTTTCAATCTGCTTGTCGTCGCCGAGAAAGATGTATTGCGGCTCGTCTCGCGTCGCGGCCGTCACCACCAGCGCCACGTAGTACGTCGACGAGCTCGGCTTCCTGTCGAAGTAGTGAAACCGCGCGAACTCCACCGCCGCCTCGCCCGGCGCCAGCGCATCGCGCACCTGCTGCCACGTCGCGCGCTCCAGGCTCTTCGCCGCCGCAAACGCCGAAGACCGCGCCACCAGCGCCTTTTCGATTGTGTTGGCTTCCGCGTCGAGCTCGGCCACCTGCTTGCGCCAAAGCTCGCGATTCGGCGGGTTCGTGTTCAGCAGCGCCGCCAACTGCGTGCGCTTGCCCGTCAACTCCGCCAGCAAACGCAACGCCTCCACATCCCCCGAAGCCTCCACCTCACGCCGCATCTGCGCTATGCTCCCCGCGATCATCCCCTTCTCCCACAACAACACGTCGTACATCGCACCAACCAGCGCTGGATCCTGATCCCGATAGCGATGGACGAAGCTGAAGAAGCCAGGAAAGTCGATGTTGACCGTTTCGAGATAGGCGAGGCGCTCGGCCTCAGTCATATAAGTGAAGCTGTACTGGAACTGGTGGTAAAGGTTAGCAAGGGCGCGCCGGTAGAGGGGCGAGGCGGAAGCGGGCCGGCGC
>Ga0182024_10021674_pt1 | contig 11642 bp, 11 predicted proteins | sample P32metaG_FD_120480 | JGI IMG/M metagenome (GOLD analysis project Ga0182024, IMG submission 120480) | Permafrost microbial communities from Stordalen Mire, Sweden - P3-2 metaG (Illumina Assembly) | ecosystem: Environmental > Terrestrial > Soil > Wetlands > Permafrost | place: Sweden: Stordalen... | reverse complement strand
GCGGGCTGGTAGCCGGTTGCTTCGTATGGATCGGCGCGGCCAGCCAGGACACCGGAGTCCCCTTTCCAACTTTGGTAACGGCCGGGCTGAGCATCGTTCCTCCGGCGATGTTCGTTCTGGGCGTGGGAGCACTCACCATCGGGGTGTGGCCCCGTGCGACCACGGTGATCGTCTACGGCGTCGTTGGCTGGTCGCTGCTGATCGAACTCGGGGGGGGCATCGGTGCCCTGGGTCCGTGGCTGCTTGACACCTCGCTCTTCCACCAGATGGCGGCCGCACCAGCCGCCGCTCCGAACTGGTTGGCCAGCGGGGTGATGGTGGGTATCGGGGTCGCAGCCGGGCTACTTGGTGACTACAGGTTCAGCCGCCGGGACCTGGCCCGCGACTAATGCTCGCCACAACCGCCTAGTCAACGACAGCTTCCAGCGGTCGCGACGCTTCTAAGCGACGGAGTGCGCCTGGGTGACCCATCAACCGCCGGTCATATCCAGAACCGCCTCAGGTGCGACCAGCCAGCGAAGGGCGGGGTAAAGGACGTACAAGCTCCCCTGCAGCTTGTCAGCCTGCGAGAGTTTGAGGCTGGCACGCCTGACAATCACCTCGGCGATGTGCACGACACCACCGAAGGCGGCGAAGGGGATCAGCTGCAAATCGACGAAGAGGGCCAGCGCCGTGGCCGTTGCCAGCGGTACATGGAAGAGTGCCAGCAGGAACACCAAGACTCCCTCGCGAACTCCGAGTCCGTTGACTGAAATCGGGATGAAGGTGACCAACAGAGCGATCGGCAGGGCCAGGGCGAAGACACCCCAGGAAACGTCGTGGCCCAACGCGTGGCTGAAGGCTTGGAGGGCGAGTAGATTCAGCCCCCACCCGATGCTTCCCACCAGAATCGTGAGCGCAAGCGCCCGGGGAGCACCGCGATAGCGCCCCAGTGAGCGCAGAAAAATCGCGAACCGCTCGGTGAGGTGGTGGGTGCGCCAGGACTTCTTCCTGTCCCGCGCCTGCCCTCGAATCCTGGAGAACAGGGGCTCGGCGATCAGCGCCAGCGTCCAGGCCAAGAGCATCAGCCCGGTAAAGACGGCGAAACCCACGACATCGTTGGTGTGGAAACCGCTGTTGAGGACCACCGCGCCCGCCAAACCCCAGAAGCCCATCCCCAGCATCCCAGCCATCCGACTGCCCACCAGGGACGCAATCACCGGGCCGTGGCCTACCCTGCGACCCACTTGCATGGCCCGAGCAGCGTCACTGCCGATTCCTGCTGGAACCACCTGGTTGATGAAGAGCCCCTTCACGTACCAGTTCCCGAGGTAGTGCCAGCTCACCCGTCCACAGGCTCCACGCAGCAGAAAGCCCCACTCGAGGATGCTGGTCAGGACCGTGATCGCGGTCAAAAGCATGGCTAGGAGGGCCCACGTCCCCCGCAGGTGACCGAACTTGGCCAGAGCGGCCGAGAGGTTGACCGAGTGCACGAAGATGGCGAGGGCCAAAACCGTGACCGCAACTCGGACGGCGGGGTGGGCAAATATGCGCCGCAGGCGGTGGGCCAGTCGAGCGACAGATCCCTTGCTGGCGCCAGTGCTCACGTCGCCCACTTCACTGGCATCGGCCACGATCGGCTCAAGCTGTCACTGGTAAACGGTCCTCTACTGCTCCGTCCTGTGCAGAGAACGGATCCACGGCCGATTAGGGTTCATGCTCGGCCTGGCTGAGTGGCTCTTGGAGCGTACGCGCCTAGCCTGGGAAAAACACGGGAATGGCTGCCGTTCGGCACCGGCGGTCACCGGGCTGAACTGGGGACCTGCCTTGGAGCTCCCAAGGTCCGGTCTATGGGCCTGGCACTCACCCACGGAGCTGAGGGCTCGAACCTAGGAAGCGGCGAAGCGTCTCACCGAATCGACGTCGCGAACCAGGATGTGGCGGCTTGAAACCTCGAGCCAGCCTCGCCGCTCCAGCGCGTGGAGGGCGGAATTCACGCTCTGACGAGTGCCACCCACCCGGGCCCCGATCTCGCCCTGGGTCTCGACCAGCTCGAGGTCGCAAGTGCCCGCCCGGTCAACCTCTTGCACCAGGAACTTAGCGACCCGCCTCGAGACATCAAGGAACACCAGATCCGCCGCCGCCCCAGTGAGCCGCCTCAGGTCAGAGGCCAGCTGGGAGAGCAGGTGGCGGGCGAGCTCGGGCCGGCGGTCCACCAAAGTGAGCAACTCCGAGGCCGGAAGCTGAACCAGCAGGCTGTCCTGGACCGCCTCCACGGTGGCAGAGCGGGGTCCTCCGTCCAGGCACCCAACCTCTCCCAGGGAATCGCCGGGGTTGATCACCTGGAGGACCAGCTCGCCGCCCTCGGCCGAGCTGACCAGTACCCGCAGCCGCCCCGTGGCAAGGACCACCAGGGAGTCGGCGGGGTCACCTTCGGAGAAGAGGATCTGGCCGCGACGCACGCGCCGAACTCGAAACGAAGCTGCCAAGTCGGCGAGATCGGCGGGGTCGAGGTTGGACAGGGTGGGTGTGGCGGCGAGCATCTGTCCGATCCTTACCGAGTCCATCGTCTTTCCTCCCGGCCGGGCGTCTCGCCCGTGAACTCTGGGGAAGGCCCTCTCCAACCTCCGAGTTTGGCCCATCCGGGGCGCGCGTGGGTGTCTTTCAGCTCCTAGACTCAGAGGCTTGGAGCCGGAGACGGTGGGGAGGTGGGTCAACTGAGCGTCGCAGCAGCCTTGGCGAACTCGGAATCAGGCCTCACCGCGCTTCCCCGCTGGCTGACGACCGCACCTAGCACCGGTTTCTCGGTGAGTGCTGGGTCGTGAGTCCGCGCGCAGTTGGTCCGGCTTTGCTGGGGCGTCTGGCGCAGGACGCCTGGCCCGCCGTGGCACCTCGAGCGGCTGAGGAGCTACTAACCGCCATCACCACCAACGCGCGCCGTCTGTTGGGGGCGGCGGCCTGCTCGATTGCCTTGCTCAGCCCCGACGAGTCGGAGCTGACCTACACCGCTTCAGCGGTCGGGGGGGAGGGCGAAGTGCATGGTCTGAGGCTGCCATCCGACGAGGGAGTAGCGGGCTGGGTGGTGCAGTCCGAGCAGCCGATCGAGGTGCGGGATCTGGGCCGCGACAAGCGCTTCTCGCGAGCCGCGGCGGAGCGAACTGGGTATGTCCCGGACGCGATCCTGGCGGTGCCAATCAGGACGCCGCGACGCCTCCTTGGCGTCCTCTCCGTGCTCGACCGCGACGTCGACCGGCCCGGGGCGGCCCACGACCTGCAGCTGCTGGGCATGGTCGCCGATGTCGCTGCCCTCGCCCTGGAAACCGTAGCTGCGTTCGACGATCTGGGCCGGGTGCTGCTCAACGGCCTGGCCCAGGCGACCGATGTCGCGGATGCCGCCCGGGCGCTGCGGGCCGCGGCTCGGAACCTGGGGCCGGCTGACCAAGACGCGGCCCGGGTGGCCGGATTGCTCTCCGACCTGGGTCGGCCCGGCAGCCCCGAGCGGCGGCTGGCCCTTAGCGTGGTGGAGGACGTCCTCGCCTACTCCAGGGAGCGAAGATCGCCGGCCCCCTGATCCCTGCCTGGTCGGAACCCTTCGCCAAAGCGGCCACGGCGACCGGTCCGGTGCTGGGATTGCCCATCACTTGGAAATGGGCGGTCGGCAACGCCACCGGGGCGGGAGTGACCGTCGCGGTCGTCGACAGCGGCGTCGACAAGTCCCACCCTCGAGTTGGCAGCGTCCAGGGTGGCGCGGTCATCACCTACGACCCCGGCCTCCCCTCTTCAGTGCGGGTCGATGAGCAAGCCCACCAGGACCTCTTCGGCCATGGCACTGCCTGCGCCGGGATCGCAAGGGAGCTTGCCCCCGCCTGCGACATCCTCAGCGTTCGGGTACTGGGCAAGAGGCTGACCGGCAAGACCACCTGCATCGTTGCGGGAGTGCGCTGGGCGCTGGCGCACGGCGCACGAGTGATCAATCTCAGCCTCAGCACCCCGCTGGTTGACCGGGCGCCGATGTGGCACCAGGTAGCCGACGAGTGCTACTTCAAGCAGGCGCTACTGGTCTGCGCGGCCAACAACCTCCCCGGGCCCACGTTCCCTGCCCAGTTCGCCTCGGTGATCTCGGTGGCTTGCCACCCCGGCTCTGATCCCCGCGCTCTGGCCTACAACCCCGAACCCCCGGTGGAATTCGGCGCTCGCGGACTCGACGTCGAGGTGGCCTGGGCCAAGGGAACGGTCATCACCGCCAGCGGCAACAGCTTCGCCGCGGCCCACGTCAGCGGGCTGGTGGCCCTGATCCTGGAACGGCACCCGGAGTGCACGCCGTTCGATGTCAAGACCATCCTGCGCGGGCTCGCGGCCGAGGAGCAGCGGACCCAGACCAGACCGCGCCGCGGCGAGTGACCGCATCGGCCGCGCCGCAAGAGAAGAGCGGGGCCACGGACCGAGCTCGGCTACTCGGTCAGCGACCCCGCCCTGTCGGCGTCAGGAGTGGGTCGGGCGGATTGGGCTAGTGGCCGCCGCGCGTCAGTTGGCCCGGTGAGTCATCAGCTTCGTCGGAGTCTGCGGAGATGCGGGGGCCCCCGAAGCGGTGCCCTTCAGAGTCGTCGGCTTCGTCGTCTTGGGATACGCGAGGGCCTCCAAATCGGTGCCCTTCAGAATCGTCGGCTTCGTCGGTCTCTGCGAACGCCCTGGGCTCGACGACCTTGTGGCCCTCGGCGTCATCGGCCTCGTCGGCGTCGCTGTTGCGAGTCAAGTCGGGGTCATTCGGGGTCATGGTGTGTGCTCCTGTCTGGATCTATTCCGCCTTCGCGAGCGGATGCTGGGGCAAAGTATGGTGGCGCCGAATCGCCACAAGGGGTCGGACAGGCGACGGGCCTAGTGTCAAATTGACGACGGGACGGAGCTAGCCGCCCGGGCCGGTGGGAGGTCGCTAGGCTCTACGCCAAACCGTCATCGGGCACGCAGCCGGGCTACCAACTGCTCGAGGGCTATGAGATAGCCATCGCGCCCGAATCCGGTCACCGTCCCCAGGCAGGCGCCGGCGACGAGGTCGACATGTCGGAACTCCTCCCTCGCCGCCGGGTTGGAAAGATGGACCTCCACGGCTGGCAGGCCCACCGCCACCAGCGCATCCCGAATGGCCACGCTGGTGTGGGAGTAGCCGGCGGGATTGATGACGATGCCGTCGGCAGAGCCCTGCGCCCCCTGGATCGCGTCCACCAGCGCGCCCTCGGAGTTTGACTGCACCGTCGCCACCTCCACACCCAATGCCTGTCCCCGGGTGGTGAGAGCCGCGTCGATCTCAGCCAGGGTCGCGGACCCATAGATCTCCGGCTCCCGCGAGCCGAGCAGATTCAAGTTGGGACCATGCAGCACCAGGATCCTCATCGGGCCACGTCCTGGGGAGGGACCTGGCACGGGATCGAAGTGTTCGGTTCGCCGACCTTCGGCCCTGGCTGCTCTTCGAGCACCTCCCACAGCGGCCCCAGCGCCAGCTCCAGATCGATGCCGCTGAGGAGCAAGGCTCCTTCTGCAGTCGGCACCACGAATGCGCGCGTGCCACCCCGACTCTTCTTGTCCAAGCCTATCGCCGCTCGCACCCGGTCCCCCTCAATCGGTGGCAGCGGCTCCAAGAGTCCCATCCGAGCCAGCGCCGTTTGCAGCCTACCGGGCAGCTCTGCCGGGGTAAGGCCCAGGCTCACCCCAAGTTTGGAGGCAGCGAGGAGTCCGACCGCCACGGCGCGACCGTGGGAGATCTGGTAGTCGCTGGCATCCTCCAGCCCGTGGGCGTATGTATGCCCCAGATTGAGCGACTGCCGCAGGGCACGATCCTCGGGATCCGCTGCGATGTAGGCCGCCTTGACTCGCACCGCCTGCTCGATTAGCCAGCTTAGGTGCGCAGGCAGGCCATCCCCCAGGGGCTGGCTGTGCTCCAGAGCGTCGAGCAGCAGTGGGGAGGCAAGGCAGGCGGCCTTGACCACCTCTGCCAGCCCGTCGCGAGCCGAACCGGCCGGGAGGGTCTCCAGCACTTCGAGGGAGCACACAACCGCTCGAGGATGGTGAAAGGCTCCCACCGCGTTCTTGGCGCCCGCGCGGTCGATCGCAACCTTGCCCCCGATCGCAGCGTCCACCATGGCCAGGATGGTGGTCGGCACTGTGATCCAGGGCACCCCGCGGGCCCAGGTGGCAGCGGCGAAACCTACCGAGTCGAGCGCAGCTCCACCCCCAACCGCGATGACCAGGTCACCCCGGTCCAGGCCCAGCGCCTGGAATCGATCCCAGAGATCGGTCACGGTGGCGATCAGCTTGGAGGCCTCGCCACGCCCGACAGTCAGGCTGACCACCTCCCTGCCCGACCCCTGCAGAACTTCCTCAACCCGAGCACCGGCACTCCCACGCACCGCCTCGTCTGACGCAACTACCACTCTGCCAGGGTGCGTCAGCGTTGATGCCAGCAGGTCGTCCAGACCGTCGAGTGCGTCCGGCGCCACCACGACCGGGTACAGGCCCGAGGGTCCCCGTACGGTCACGGGAACTGAGCTGCGAGAGGACTCAGCCCGATACCGCTCTGCGATCAGGTCGGCCACTTCGGGAAGGCTTCGGGTTGTGGTGTCGAGCGCGGCTCCATAGACGGCGTACGCCGGTGCCCGCTCGGCCATCAGGTCCCGGATCCGCAGTTCGGGATGCCCGGATACCAGCGGTCGTGAACCGTCGCCTTCGATCCGACGCGCGATCTCCGCAGCCGGTGCGGTCAGCACCACCGTCACCGCTCCGGCGGCAAGAGTTGCAAAGCCTGGATGCAGCACCGATCCCCCGCCAGTGGCGATGACCGTGCCCGACAGCCGCGCAGCCTCCGCCAAGAGCTCTGCCTCGAACTCGCGGAACCTCGGCTCCCCCAGCGATGAAAAGGCCGCAACGATGGATTGGCCCATCCGCCGCGCGGCCGTCTCGTCCAGGTCTACGAAGGGCATCTCGAGCAGCTGGGCGGCCATCGATCCGGCGGAGGTCTTCCCGGTGGCACTGAACCCCGCCAGCACCAAGTTGGCCCGGCCGCCCCCCAGCTCCGGCGCCGGCATCGCCAGCTCCCTCATTGGCTGAGGCCCGGCATTGGCTGCGAGTCCACCTGGCGGGCCGCGGCCAGGCTGGCGTCGAGCCGGTCCCCTCCGAAGCGTTCCAGCAGCGTTCCCGCCAGCACCCAGCCCAGCATCGCCTCCCCCACCACCGCCGCCGCCGGAACGGCGCAGATGTCGGATCTGACGTAGGGCGGGTCGGCGGAGGTGCCGGTGGTAAGATCCACCGAAGTGACGGGCGCCCTGGTCGAGGAGAGTGGCTTCATGGCCGCCTGCAGCACGATCGGCTCGCCGTTACTCATGCCGCCCTCCACCCCCCCGGCGTAGTTGGAACTCCGGCTGAGCTTGCCCGCCGACCCCCGAATCTGGTCCTGGGCCTGGCTCCCGGCAAGGGTTGAGACCTGGAACGCAGGCCCGATCTCGACGCCCTTGACTGCGGGTATGGAACAGATCGCCTGAGCCAGGCGACCGTCAAGACGCAGATCCCACTGGGTATACGAGCCGAGGCCCACCGGCACTCCGGTGGCGAATGCCACGAAGCTTCCGCCCAGGGTCTGGCGATCCTCTTGGGCCCTGTCGATGGCAGCCACCATCTGCTCGGAGGTGGCCGGATCGGGACACCGAACCGGGTCGGTGTCAGCCTCGGCCGCCAGGTCCAACAGAGACTTGGCGGTCAGAGTTCCGAGATCGACCGGCAGCACCACCTCGCCGATGGCGGTGACGAAGCAGCCTAGCGAGATCCCGAACTCTCGAAGCAGAGGCCGGACGACTGCGGAGGCGGCTACTCGGGCCGCGGTCTCGCGGGCACTGGCCCGCTCCCGCACGATCCGGAAGTCGGAGTGACCGTGCTTGGTGGCGCCGGCCAGATCGGCGTGGCCGGGTCGGGGTGTGGTCAGTGGGACCGGATCACGGGGTTGGTTGGCGAAATCTAGATTGACGATCCTGATCGCGACCGGCGATCCCGTGGTGCGGGAGGCGACGACGCCGCTGACGATCTCGGCGTGGTCGTGCTCGATCTTGGTTGAACGGGCCCCGCGGCCGTGGCCTCCGCGTCGGCGCTCGAGCTGGCGGTCGATCTCCTCGACATCGACGGGGACCCCGGCGGGCACTCCCTCCACGATCAACACCAGCTCCGGACCGTGGGACTCGCCGGCCGTGAGGAGGCGCAGGCTCACGAGCGCCCTGCCACGGCCAGATCGGCCGCCTCGCGCATCACCTCAAGCGGAGCTCCGACGCCGGTCCAAGCCTCGAATGACAGCCCTCCCTGCTGGACCAGCATCTCCAGCCCCTCCACCACCAAGCATCCCGCGGCTTGGGCGCGCTGCAGCAGCGGGGTTCGACGTGGCAGGTAGACCAAGTCGAAGACGATCAGGTCCTGCCTGAGCCGGACCCCATCGGGGACGGGGGAGCGCCCGGCATCATTGAGGCCTCCCATGGTGGTGGCGTTCACAAGCAGCTCCGCGCCGACCAGTGCCTTCGTCAAGACCGCCTCGCCATCCCCAAGGAAGTCGACCACCCCCGAACCAGCCCCGGCGAGGTCCTGGGCTAGCTCGCTGCCGGCCACCTGATTGCGTCCCACAACTCTGACCGCGACTCCCTCAGCGGAGAGTGCCGCCACCACCGCCCGGGCGGCGCCTCCGGTTCCAAGTACCACGGTTGTGGCGGGCTGACGAGAGGCAACTCGGCGCAGCGCACGGATGAACCCCGCTCCGTCGGTGGAGTCTCCGAAGGAACCGGACGGACCGAAGGTAAGCGTGTTGACCGACGCGCAGGTGCGCGCAGTCGGGCTGAGGGCGTCGGCGAGCCTGGCGGCGGTCTGCTTGTGGGGGCTGGTGACGTTGATGCCACGGAACCGGTGGGCCAGACCGGGCCAGGCATCCTCGAGCTCACCGTCGGCGACCCGAACCAGCAGGTACTTCCAGTCGAGACCAACGGCGGCGAACGCCGCCGACTGGATCGCGGGGGACACGCTGTGAGCCACTGGGTCCCCGATAAGAGCCACCTCGGTCATGCGGAGAGCTCTCGGAGACTGGTGAAGAATCCCGGGAAGGAGTCGGCGACGAATTCGCTTCCCGCCACCTCGACGGGCCCCGAGCTCACCAGCCCGGCCAAAGTGAAGGTCATGGCGAGACGGTGATCTGTGAGCGCGTCGCAGAGCCCGCCCCGCAGCTGGGTCGGTCCCCGAACTATGAACCCATCCTCCAATTCCTCCGCATCGGCGCCCAGGGCACGCAAGCCTGCCACCAGTCCGGCGATGCGGTCGGATTCCTTGGTTCGCAGCTCGGCCGCGCCTCGAACTTCCGTCACACCCTCGGCTGCGGTTGCCAGTACCCCAATCAGGGGCAGCTCGTCTATCAGCAGAGGCACGTCATCGGCCGCGATCAGCACCGCGGTCAGGGGTCGCTGTCGGACCCGGATATCAGTGCCCGGTTCAGGTCCCACGACGTCGCTCGCCGGCGCGAACTCCACACTCGTCCCCATCTGCGCCAGGACCTTGAAGAAGCGGGTTCGGGTGGGATTGCCGGAAACGCGCTCCAGCACCACCTCGGAGCCGGGCACCAGGGCCACGGCAGCGGCAAGGACCGACGCCGAGGAGGCGTCCCCAGGGATCGACAGACGAAGAGGACTGAGCGTCCCTGGTTCCAGTCGAATCGATCTCCCCTGCTCGGTGTCGGCCTCCTCGATGCTGGCGCCCATGGCCCCTAGCATCCGTTCGGTGTGATCCCGGGTGGGGACCGCCTCCACGACGGTGGTCGGAGAGCTGGCGCGAAGACCCGCGATGAGCACCGCCGACTTGACCTGAGCACTGGACGGGACGGCAACGTACTCGATTCCCGTCAAGCCGCCCCCGCGGATGTCGATTGGAGGCCGGCCTCCCGGGGCAGTTGTGACCTCCGCCCCCATCTGGCGCAGCGGAGCGGCCACCCGCTCCATGGGGCGACGAAGCAACTGGGGATGTCCGTTCAGCTGCACCGTGAGTGGGAGCCCTGCCGCCAATCCCGCGCCCAGACGCATGGTGGTGCCGGAGCGCCCACAGTCAACGGCACCATCGAGGGTCCGGGGAACGGCGGAGGCCGCCAGGCCGGTGATCGCGAGCCGGCTCCCCGTCTGGCTCACCCGGCAGCCCAGGGAGCGCACCAGGGCCAGGCTGGAGCGGCAGTCCCCGGCCGGCGAGAAGTTCAGGATCTCCGAGGTGCCGGGGCTGCAGGCCGCCAGGATCGCAGCCCGATGTGAGATCGATTTGTCGCTTGGCACCTGGCAGCGGCCTAAGAGCCGGTGCTGATGGCGACCGGTGACGGCCGATCTTCCCCAGGCGTTCATGTGACCACCCTGCCCACCGCCTCGGCCACCTTGCGGGCAGCGGTCATCATCTCAGCGAAGGCCTTGGGACTAAGGGATTGGGGGCCGTCGGACAGGGCGTCTTTGGGGTTGGGATGGACCTCGACCAAGAGCCCATCCGCCCCGGCCGCCACCGCAGCCAAACCGATCGCTCTGACGTACTCGTAGCGTCCGGCGGCGTGGCTGGGGTCGACCACGATCGGCAGCGAGCTGACCCGCTTCAAGACCGGAACCGAGGTGATGTCGAGGGTGAACCTGACCATGGGCTCGAATGTCCTGATACCGCGCTCGCAGAGGGCGACCTGGAGATTGCCCCCGGCCAGAATGTACTCAGCGGCGTGGAGCCATTCCTCCAGAGTCGATGACATCCCCCGCTTGAGCAGCACCGGTTTGTCCACCCGGGCACAGGCTTCCAGCAGGCGGTAGTTCTGCATGTTGCGGGCGCCGATCTGGAGCAGGTCGGCGTGGCGCGCCACCACCGCCACATCCTCGGGAGCCATGACCTCGGTGACGACGGCCATGCCTAGGTCGTCCGCGACTTCTCGCAAGATGCGCAGCCCATCAACGCCCAGACCCTGGAATGCGTACGGCGAGGTCCGCGGCTTGAACGCGCCGCCGCGCAGCACCCTGACCCCCTGGGCGGTCACCGCCTCCGCGGCGGCCTGAAGCTGGCTGCGGCTCTCGACCGCGCAGGGTCCGGCCATGACCAGGACCCCGGGACCGCCGATCTGAATGCCGCCGGGCAGGCTGACGATCCGGTCCTCGGGGTGGAACTCCCGACTGGCCAGGGGATAGTCGCTGAGCACACGCACAACCCGCTCCACACCTTCCAGCAGGCTGAGCGCCTCGAGCTCGGCCTCGGTGCCCTGGCCGCTGACGCCGAGGACTGTCCTGCCGGTGCCGAGGTTGACCTCGGCCGAAAGCCCCAGGGTCTCAATTCTGGCCAGAACCGCCTGCAGCTGCTGGGGACTGGCGTGCGCCGACATCACGATCATTGGATCTGGGCTCCGACCGAATGCTGAGTGACTCCTGGCATCAGGACCCGTCTCCCACCAGGTCAAGGAAGCGGGAGATGATCGCCGGCCCCTCGGGGGTGAGGATGGACTCGGGGTGGAATTGGACCCCGAAGCGAGGGAGCCGGCGATGCTCCATGGCCATCACCAACCCATCCTCCGTCTCTGCGGTCACCGCCAAATCCTCCGGAAGCGAGGACCTCTCCACCACCAGGGAGTGGTAGCGCCCGCCCTCCAGCGG
>Ga0182024_10021673_pt1 | contig 11642 bp, 12 predicted proteins | sample P32metaG_FD_120480 | JGI IMG/M metagenome (GOLD analysis project Ga0182024, IMG submission 120480) | Permafrost microbial communities from Stordalen Mire, Sweden - P3-2 metaG (Illumina Assembly) | ecosystem: Environmental > Terrestrial > Soil > Wetlands > Permafrost | place: Sweden: Stordalen... | reverse complement strand
TTCTTAGCGTGGCGCTTTTATCCGCATGCGGCGCTGCAAATACTGGGATCGCTCGGGTCGCAGGCGGCGAGGACGGCTCGTGATTTTTTCGGCACCGTGTCGAAATTAGAGGCCTTCGTTCGACGCCTAAGCAGAGTACCAAATCTGTCGAAGGAGACTTTCAATGAGATTCGCGGTTCTGGTCAAGGCAAACAACGATAGCGAGGCGGGTGTGCTTCCGACGAGCGAGCAGCTCGCCGAGATGGGCACCTTCAACGAACAGCTGGCAAAAGACGGCGTGTTGCTGGCCGGCGAAGGCCTCCAGCCAACGTCTAAGGGAGCAAGGCTGCGCTTCGACGGCGGGCGCACGACCGTTACCGACGGCCCGTTCACCGAAACGAAGGAGTTGGTCGCGGGCTTCTGGCTCGTTGCGGGCAAGTCGAAGGAAGAGATCGTCGAGCGCTTTATGCACGCGCCGTTCGGCGGCGGCCAGGTAATCGAGATCCGTCAGATCTTCGAAATGGAAGATTTCGGCGAGAACGCGACGCCCGAGATTCGCGAACGCGCCGAGCGCACGTGGAAACAGGCGAAATGAAGTCTCCGAGCCGGTAGTGAGCGCCGGCGACCTCCACGGCACGATCGCCGCGATTTGGCGCATCGAATCGCCCAAGTTGATCGCCGCTTTGTCGCGGGTGCTGCGGGATGTCGGTCGGGCCGAGGATCTCGCGCAGGATGCCTTCGTTGTGGCGCTCTCGGAGTGGCCCGACCAAGGCATCCCGCGCAATCCGGGCGTGTGGCTGATGACGGCCGCGAAGCGCCGAGCGATCGCTCAGATCCGTCGCGATGAAACGTTGAACCGCAAGGCCCAACGGTTCGCGCACGAGCTCTCCGCCGATGCGCTCGAAGCCGACGTTGCATTTACATACGAGGAAATCGACGACGACATGCTGCGCTTGATGTTCGTCGCCTGCCACCCGGTGGTATCGAAGGAAGGCCACGTTGCGCTGACGCTCAAGCTCGCCGGCGGCCTGACGACCGCCGAGATCGCGCGAGCCTTTCTCACCTCAGAGACGACGATCGCGCAGCACATCGTTTGCGCAAAGCGTACGCTCGCCGAAGCGCGCGTCCCTTTCGAAGTGCCGGCCGGCGCCGAGCGCGTGCAACGCCTGTCGTCGATCCTGGAGACGCTTTACCTGATCTTCAACGAAGGCTACGCGGCAACGGCCGGCGACGACGTCTTGCGGCCGGAGCTCGTTGAGGGCTGCGGGAGCGGTTGTAACTCCGGCGTACCGGGCGGCATTGCCGAATCTTTCATTAGCTGCAAGTTGATCGCCGTCTGGCTGTAAATGCTTCCCGTTGGTGTCGGCGAGCGAACTTCGTGGACGACGACCGGCAGCGACGCCGCGCGATCGTAGACGAACTGGCCCTCCTCAACCGTCTTTCGATCCCGTCGATCGAGCTGCTGAAAGAGGCCTTTTGACGTTACGATCACAACTTGGCCGCCATTTTGAGGAGTTGCGCTTAAGTCCATTGACGTCGCCGTTACATACAGGCCTTTCGCAAACGAAAGCTCGAACTTCTGTTGCCACGACGAGGCACCGTTGGGCAAGCTGCCGCTGAAGAAATCGCGCGCCAGCAACGGAAAGAGAGCGAGCTCGACTTCAGACGGATAAGGTGGGACGTCGTCGCAGCGAACCGTGCGGCCTGCGTAGATTTCGCACTCCCGAGTCTGGCGAGGGCGCAGCGTGTAGTACCACCATTCGCTGGCCTGAACCAACATGCCGCCGTCGGGAGCCGTTCCGAGAATGTCGACGCTTAGAGTGCCGTTGTAATCGCCGCCATTGGATTTGGCGGTCGGATAGATCGCGAATGCATACTCGAGATGTCGGACGGGCGCGGCGGGAGCGGTGGGAGCCTCGCCCGTGAGTGCCAGCAGTGCAACTAGGAGCATCCCGAATATCTTCATCACGACCTCCTCCAGATACGTCTTACGCTACCACCGGCGTTGCTGCGTGGTCCTTGAAAAAAGCTGAGAGGATCGGGTTAGGCTCGCGCGCGGCGTAAGCGTGGAAAGGGAACGATCCGTCCTGCGTGCAGCGCGTAGACGACGAGGAACGCAGAGGCAACGCAACAGAGGAGCACCGCGAATACCGAGGCTTCCACTCCAAACGCGCCGCCCGTGTTAAGTGCCGGCCCGCTCAGCGTGCCGTGAACGAGGCTCGGTGGTGCGCGGTGCCCCGAGACCGCGACACCGAAAATGCTGCCCTCGGTGAAATTCCAACCAATATGAATTCCAATCGGAAGCCAGAGGTGCCGGCTCGCCGTGTACGCTACCGCGAGGAGGATTCCGGCTTCGATCGCGATTGCGAGCGCGCTCATGACGGTAGCGTGTGGATTCAATAAGTGAAGCGCGCCAAAGACAATTGCAGAGACGGCGACGCCGATCCACGTACCGCCGATTGACTGTACGACGCGGAAGAGGAAGCCTCGAAAGAATAACTCTTCTCGGACCGCTCCTACGGTTGTCGTTGCGAATGCGGTGAGAAGGCTTGGCACGGATGCGGAACCTTGGTAATGATAGTTGCCGGTCAGTATCAGCAGGCCGATGACACCGGTAAAAATCGCAACGCCGATCGCCAGCCCGAACAGAGTCTGCGGCAGCAGCGCTGCCGGCGCAAGTTCGTCGATGCGCCGTCGCTCCGTCAAACGGACGTACAGCAGGTAGGTACCAAACGCGAGGAACAAAAGCACGATGGCTTCGAGGCCGACGGGAATTCTGTTACGCAGAAGTTGCTGCGCACCCATAACGACGACGGCCAGCACAGCCATACCCCCGAGCATGAGACCGATTCGTCTCAGCACGTCAAGAAGGCTCACGACACGTTTCTCCTTCGGCTAACCTACGCGGCAGGCGCCGCCAGGTTTCACCGAAGCGGTTTACGTTTAGCCGAGGGTCGGGCTTTGGCGCTCCACGGTATCACACCACTTCGCACCCTCGCGCGTCGCGGGCGCAGAGGCTCTCATGAGCGTACCTAAAATAGCTACTTCCCCGGCGAGTGCGGATCAAGGCAATTTACGACATCTGGGAAAGTCAGCACCCTTGCCAGACGGCGCATATTGTTTGAGGCCGCTTACCAACCGCACGGGCGAGCGATAGCCGCTTAGGTAACGAGTTCATTTATCTCGCCATTATGTACGTTAATTCGCGGCAGGAAACGTACGTTTGTGGTAGATAGAAATTCGCCATGCGCGAGTTGCTTCTCCTGATGCTGATTGCGTTCACGGCAGTGACGCTCTTCCATATTTTCACGCAGTATGAATCATCGAGGTTTAGCACATCGACAAGCACGTCGACCTCGACGTCGATGTCGGTTTCACAATAGCCGAGAGGCTACTTCCTTAGCACCGACCGACCTCGGGAACTTACCAGGAGATGATGACCTGACCGTTGCCAGGCGCCGCCCCGCCTTGGATGCTCTGTATGTGCATCGCGGGTCGTTCAATGAACCCGGAGCCTCCGCCACCGCCGGCGCTGGGAGAAATTGCGAAAGGCCCCGTCTCCGGCCCCCCGCGTATTCTAGAACAATTATAACAAGACGCCCCCGAACCGCCGCCGCCGCCTCCGTAGTAGCCGCCACCGCCTCCTCCACCCGCGATGTCGCAGTTTGTGCCACCGTCCCCGCCGGTGCCGAGCTTACCGTTGCCGCCCGCATCCCCATAGCAGTAGCTTCCCTTGGAGAGGAATCGCTCATCGCTGCGTGGCTGCAAGAGCGACTCTCCGGCTCCGGCGCCGCCTTTGCCTCCGGCCTTGTGGGTACCCGGGCCGCCGCCGACGGCGTTACCGATATAGAAGCCCTTGCCGTCACCGCCTTGGGTGCCGGCTTGTGCGCCACCAAGTCCGCCTGCTCCACCGGTCCCGAAGCCACTGTACCCGGCGCTGTTGCCGCCCCCGCCACCGCCGCCCGCCACGACGACTCGATCTGCCAGCGCACCGCGCCCTTCACGCACGTCGGATGCACCGCCGCCGCCACCGCTGCAGGTGTTGCTTTTGCACTCTCCCTTGCCTCCGCCGTTAAAGCCACCGTAACCGGTGCTGGAGCTGTCGCCTGCACCTCCGACGTAGACCGCTAGCCTTTCACCAGATTTCACAGCGATTTTGGCCTCCATCAAACCGCCGGTGCCGCCCGATCCCTTGCCGTCGCCGCTGCTGTAGGCGGATCCCCCGCTGGCGCCGCTAGCTGTAATCGTGATGCTTGTAACGCCGGGGGGCACCTTGAATTTTTGCTTCGCGCCGGTGTAGTTGAACGTATGAGACGTGCCCCTAGCGTCCGGCGCGTAGATCGTTTGAACGGGGATCGCCGGCGCGACCGACACGGGCGTTGACGAAGGAGAGATACCTCCGCTACACGCGGACAAGAGCCCCGCGCTGACGCACGAGCCGACGAGTTTTATAAGGGCTTTCACGGATTGTCCTTTCTTGGCGTAAGCATGTCGCTCGGATAGGCCCGACGCGCCGCTTAAGAGCCAACGGTGCGCTTTCCTGCTACTTTTGTCAATTATAGCCTGGCGGTGGTGGAATTCTTCGGAGGCGGAGAAAGGAAATCGCTGATGATCGCCTTGATCCGTTTAGTCCTGGTCGTCACGACCTACGCGGTGGTCGCCGCTTCTGCGCTCGCAAGCGCAGCGATTTTGCCGGGAGGCGATACCCTTTTTCGGCTGAGAATAGAGACGGACAAAGCCGTGTACTCGGTGGGCGAGCCGATTTTAGTACGCGTTACGCTAACACACACCGGTGACCAACCCTACAAGCTTGATTCTCGGCCTCCGTGGTCAGTCTGCGTGCTCCAAGTCTTCGACACGAATGGATCGCCCGTATATCAAGATTCGGTCGTCGGCGTGCAGGACTTAATACCCGGATGGCGCTTCCAACCTGGCCAAACAAGAGTCGCTGAATATTGGAACGACAAGAATGTCGCAGCGCAATGGGCCAACCTCGGACGTTTTGGCTACAGTTTCAAAATGCCCGGAACTTATACAATAGTAGGCAAGCTAGTGTTACGCGCCTTTAAAGAAACGCCGCGCGGCACGGATGCAGTCTTCCTTTCAGGGAAGTCGAGTCCCGTAATTATTCGGATCGTAAAGTAATTTTTCTTTTCCAAGTTAAGGGCCGGAGCTACGTCGGAGGCAAACACGCGGCGTAGACCCGCACGATAGCCTTGGTCGTGGAGTCATTGTTAATGGTCACCGCCCAACTGCCGAATCGGTTGCCCGGATGATCTTCCCTTTACATTCAAATGGTTTCTGTTGGTAGATTCGCCGTCCCAGCCGCCACCCGTAACGATATACTTTGAGTCGCAGTAGGTAACGATGGTCGCTGTTTGGAACGCGGCGAGCGTCCGGACTGTGAAATTCCACTCTATGCCGCCGCCCCGATTTTTGCTGTCGTGAACAGGCTTCGGGTACGCCGCGTCTTGTGTGGACGCCGGCGGCACCGATTGTGACTGCGACGCGTCGCAGCCTGCCAGCATAGCAATGGCTGCGCATACCGCTAAAGCATAACGAACTAAACGGAAATCACTCATTTACTCGCTCCTATCGACGGCCGCAATGGTTCGGGAGCTAAGCGTTCCCCAGCGCATCGAGCTTTGGCCGGCGCTGCCCGCGCCTTCATTGCCTTTCTGCCGTTCCGGCGCATGGTGAAGTAGACGTCGCGGGGAACGCCTGCGTATGGGACCGCAGGGCCATGGTACCCCCAAGTTGCGGCTCGCGTGAGTGAGCTGCAGGTTTCCCGCGACAAGGGTTGGCCGGAGCGCGCGACACATCGCCTCGAAGCGTTCTCCGACATCGTCATTGGTTTTAGCCTCGCACAACTAGGTTTGACGCTGGTCATACCGGCACACGCGATCGAGTTCGTCACGCGACCCGCCGGCATCTTCGCGTTTATCGTGACCTTTGCCGTTGTCGGCCGCTTTTGGTGGGTCAACTTCCTTGTGTTCGAACACTACTTTCGACCGAATCGAATGATGGTGGCCCTCAACTTTATCGCGCTTGGCAGCCTCCTCTTGCAGATCTTTGCGCTACAACTATATCTGCACTTCGCTCCGCTCCAGGAAGGCGTGGTGGCTTCGCGGATCTATTTCGGGCTTTTCGCGCTGAGCTATGGGATGCAAGGCCTCATGCTGGCGCTTGGTTTGCGCTATCATTGGCGCGCCTTGTCGCCTCAATTGCGTCGCTCCGGAGTTCGCATTTTACTCAGCCGCTTCGGAGTCGTCGTCGGATCCACGCTAGGAAATCTGCTGGCGAGCAATCATCTTGTAAAAGTCTACGTTAATGCGGTTGGCAAGCAGTCTATGCCCGTCGCGAACCTGTCGACTTCGGTGGTTGTGGGCACGTTGCTCGGCGCGATCGTCGGCGCCCTTGCATCCTGGGTGCTGCCAAGATTCTTCCGCTCGCTCAAGACGACCTAGCACCCCGTTCTGGAGGTCGCTGCGCTCTTCCAGTAGGAGATTTCCCTGGGCAGCATCACATGCGGTAGCCCCGCCGCCCTCCGATGCGTGGAGTTTATTTAAATGTTACGTACGTCTCCGTAAGCGTGCCTCGTAGCCGCGTCACGATGCCGGGGCGTTGGGGGTGGTGCGAGAGTGAAAACGGTTAACGCAGTCGGTAATAGGAAAAGGCGTGTCCGGCGTGAAGGCCTTACTACTTTCCCCCTGTCTTCTAACGGAGGCGCTCCCTATGACACTGTCCACGCGTCGCGCACTGGTAGTGGCGGCGCTCTTCACCATCGCCGGATGCGGCGGCACCACGGGACAAAACTCCTTGGCGCCGTCGGGCACGACGTCGTCCGCCGTGAGCCGACTCACCGTGCCGAGCGGTGCGTTCTTCCCGGTGGCGTATCACGCTCCCGTGCAGCGCTCGGTTCACGCCACCTACACTACGAAGAAATCGCTGTTGTTCGAAACGGATTTCTCAAGCCGCACCGTCAACATCTTCCTCACCACCCAGCTCTCGACGGGGGACCCCTCGCCGATCGCGACGATCACCGAGCCGACGGGGGGTTGCCCCTACGACATGGCCCTCGACAAGAAGAGAACGCTCTATCTCGCCGACCAGTGCTTGAACCAAGTCGAAGAGTATCCCAAAGGCTCGACGACGATGAAGACGGCGATCACCGAAGGCCTCACATATCCGACTGGCCTAGCGATCGACAAGAACGGCACCCTCTACGTCAGCCTCATCTCAAGCGGCGAGGTTCAGGAATTCGCTAACGGCAGCACGACGCCGACCAAAACGGTAACCGGCATGTCGGAGCCCTTCGGCATCTCGCTCGATTCCAAAGGCAATCTCTACATCCCGGACTTTGGCTGCGACTGCGTCTGGGAGCTGCCGGCGGGCGGCTCGAGCGTGACGAACCTGGGTCTGCAAGACCTTACGGAGCCGCTCCAAAGCTCCGTCGACCAGAAGACCGGCTACCTCTGGGTGACCGACGGCTCGGGCAACCGCGTCCAAATCTATCAGCTCGGATCAACCACTCCCGTCGAGACCATCGCAGGCGCAGGCTTCCCTTATACGGTGAGCGTCCAGAATGGGGGCGGCCGGAAAGGCGAGACGGTCTACGGCGACGAGGGGAACTCCGACGTGTACGTCTTCGAACCGAACGAGTATACGCCGTTCGCGACCGTCACCGATGCTGGTGAGCCGACGGGTTCGTTGCTCGTCAAGCTATAACCCGAAGCATTCGTCTAGACGAATGCTCTGAACGCGGAGGCGGAGCCGATTTTCGAGGCTCCGCCTCTTGATTTGCGGGACACGGACCTACGCTCTCGCATCCGACGCAACGCCGGAGGGTGACCGATGGCGGTTTGGCTAAATTTCGCTAGCGAGCCGGCTAGGTCACCGGCAGACTCGTCGCGTCCGGGAGGCTTGAGCAATGCCGATCGTCTTCGTTCACGGGGTCGCCCAGCGTAATCAGAAGCAGTTTGGAGCGGGTGTCGAGGTCTTCCTCAGGGAGTATGTTGCTCCGTGCCTGAACGCCGCAAGTCCGGATTCGGTCGTCGTAGAGAGTGCGTATTGGGGGCGGCTCGGGGCCGCCTACGCATGGAAGGGCGCTTCGGTTCCCGCCCCGTTTGCGCGTCAGATGGGGGCGGGCGAAGCCGAACTCGCTATCGCAGCCTCAATCGCTGACGTGCCAAGTCTGGTTAAGCAGGGCGACGACGAAGCTGACGCTGTCGCGAACGAACTGATGTCTGCGCAGCCACGAACCACGGTCGTAGATCCTCTCGCCATCCTGACGCCCGCCGTGGCGGAAAAGATCATCAAACGAGACAAGGCGTTAGGCAACGGGCTTGGGGCTGACATGGCAGCCGCATCGCAAGGAGTGATACCTGGCCGCGTACAGGACACGATCAACGAAGCGCTGGAGAGATTCGAAGGGTCGCCGGGTGCGCTCATGAGCCGCGTTCTCAGACTCGTGCGAGGCCCTGTTAATGCCACCGTGACGAGATTCCTCGGCGACATCTTCGTCTATTTAAATGGTCGCACGAAGGGACGAAGCGTCGAGAGCGACCTTCGCAATAAAGGCGTAGACGAGGATCCCGGCGCGATTCCTCAAGCAGTTCTCGACGTGTTGCTTAGGGCCGGCAACGCGGCACCAGGGGAGCCACTCGTCGTCCTGTCGCACTCGATGGGAGGCCAGATTATGTATGACATCGTCACATATTTTCTACCAAAATTAAAGGCGCGGGACCCTGGCAAATGGGGCAACCTCACCATAACGTTTTGGGCTGCTGCGGCTTGCCAGGTTGGATTGTTCGAGGAGATGAAGCTGTTCAAAGCCAGCAGCGCGGACTACAGCGCGGCAAAAGGCAACAAGGTTCCGGGGCCGAGCAAGGAACTCGTCGGGTACTGGTGGAGCATTTGGGATCCAAACGATTTCTTAAGCTATAAGACGGCCGATATATTCGAGCGGGTTGATGACTACAAGTTCGACGGAGGAGTATCGGTGTTGGCAGCTCACGGCGCATATCTAGTTAGACCGAGCTTCTATCGCAAGATGGCCGAACTTGTCGATCGGAATCGCACGCAATGATGCATCAACTACGGCCGGGGTCGAGCGAGTACGTATGCCATGGCTACTCGGACCGCATGCCTGGAACCTACGCGTTGCTGATCGGCGTTAGCCGCTATAAGTATCTGAACAGCGACAAACGGGATGTGGAGTTTGAGAAGCTGAAGTCGTGCGCGTTAACCGCGTACGCATTCTATCAGTGGCTCTCCGACGAATATTTCTATAAGGAGAGCAAACTGGTAAAGTGCTGGCTTCTATTATCGCCTAGTGATCGTGAGTATGAAATCGCGCCGGAACTGCACGAACTGGGGGCACCGGAGGCTACCTACAGCGCCTGCAAAAGGGCACTAAAGCAGTTCAAGGCGGAACTTAGCAAGTTGCGGGAAGATGATCCGCAAAGTCGGTCTGTGTTTTTATTTAGTGGCCATGGAATAGAACAGACCGGGAAGCATCAGATGCTACTGCCGTACGATTACTACCGTGACGACGATGGGCTCAACGAAGCGTTGGGGAGTCAAAATATTCAACTGGGGCTGCAAAGTTTGCCTGTCGTGCGCCACTTCTTGTTCTTTGACGCATGTCGAAACTCCGTGAAGAGCCTGCGGAAGTTCGAGGGTGTTGCCCCGACGAACATCTTGGGCGTTAAGGCGGACATCGTGCCTCGGAACAGCACTAGCGCGGTCTTTGCCGCGCCGCGCGGCGGCTCTGCTTGGTCGCCAAAGGACCCCCGGCAAGGGATAAGCTATTTCGGCCAAGCGCTTCTTGATGGCCTCAGAAGAGGCGACCGCAAGAACGACCTGCCTGACTTAACAACAGACCCTGGGACTGTTTGGATGAGCCGGCTCCTTGATTATTTGCCGGATCGGCTTCAACAATTGCTCAAGGGCGCCGGTGTCACGCTGACCGACCCCATTGAGCAGGAAGGCGTCGCTGGGAAAATTCCGTTCTGCAACATTAGGCTGCGACCAAAAGGTACGCAAGCTGCCGCTGAACCTCTTGGGGGTTCAGCGCCCGAGGAAGACCTTGAGAAATCGTCGGACGCTACGTTGCCGGTGATTTCAGAAGCGGCGCCCGACGACGGTCGTGGACCCGAGCCGAAAGCAGATTACTCAGATCTTCGGATCGTGAGAGACGACCTGCCCTTTATGAGGGGAATTCCAGGGCTACGCGATGTGCGATTCGTTTCACGGTGGAACACGGAAACCGCGTCGTTCCACAAGCTGCGCATCAGAGGTAAATCTGCAGCGTCATATTTTCTTGAGACTCCGAATGAAGATCAACAAAGCCGGGACATCGGAAGCGAGTATGTGACGTCCATGCTGCGCAGCATCGAGGCCACTTCGCCAGACGGCGCTGAAGTTCACGTCCGTAAGATCGAGGCGGCCCCCGGTGAGCAGGCTTTCCGGGTTACTTTAAATGTCACCGCACGCCGCGGGTCAGCGTGGGTGCAGCTCCAGGCCGAAAATGGTGTGTTTGCCTTTGTCGCTCCGATCACAGGGGACGGAGTCGACTACGTGATTGAATTTTCCCGCAAAGGACGCCGAAACACCAACTTGCTGGATTTTGTCGTTTCCTTTGCATGTTCAGATGACGTAGCGCTGTGCCTTATCGCGCAAGCCTGGCGCTCAACCAGGAACCTCGACTTCGAAAAGTTCTTTTCAAGGGTGTTCGGGACGTCTTTTGCGGCGAAGGACGTTGTGAACCTCATCCGCGGCGCTAAACGTCAATATCACGATGTGGTCGCTGACCTCCTAATTGCGTCACTTTTTACTGCGGGTCATCGCGAGCTCGCTGACGCGATTGTTACGGGATCGGAGAGCACAGACTCGATAGTCTTTGCCATTGAAAGAGAGAGGGGAAAGTCACTCGATAAACTTCACCACGAGGCCGCTGTATTGACGGACCGGCTTCCGATCGATGGTTTACCGCGATTGTCGCTCTCGTGCGAGATGCTGGTTAATCAGTTCGGCCTTTTTGATCAGGCGGATGACATTCCGGTTCGCACTCAGGCCATTTTTCGCAGTTTGGCGAGACGCTATCAGACGCCGCTTCAAACGAAGATGTCCAGCGGAATGGTCGCGGCGTACTGTGTGCCTTTAGAAGAGCTGGATGCGCTCAAGGCACTCGTCGCGGGGGCAGATCTGGCGATGGTCCGCGAAATTCCCGAGCGTCTGTTGGAAACGACGAGTAAGCTGGAGGCCGGTGCTTAAAAGGTGTTTTAGCAAGTGCTCCAACTTGGCGGCGACGTCGCGCTCCCTGCGAATCCAATGTCGGCCCGCTCGCCGGTCACATCTTGAATGCCGATAATCTTGGCGCAGGCTGCAGCGAGTCCAACGGCGTCACCGTATGAGGCCAATACAGGCCTGTTAAAGGCCGAATACCCTAGAGACTTTACCCCCTTGATAAGGAAGCCGCGAGGGAAGGCGATTTTGTGACTGAATTCGCTAAAAGCCTTATAGTATAGGGCTTTTTAGACATAACCATTTCCGGCCCCGCAATTCGCGAAGCCGTTGAACGGCTTCGCGAATTTGACTACCAACTCAAGACGACCAGCCCGTTAGGGGCCGGATTTTTCCACCCTTGCCACATGTGAACG
>Ga0182024_10021672_pt1 | contig 11642 bp, 7 predicted proteins | sample P32metaG_FD_120480 | JGI IMG/M metagenome (GOLD analysis project Ga0182024, IMG submission 120480) | Permafrost microbial communities from Stordalen Mire, Sweden - P3-2 metaG (Illumina Assembly) | ecosystem: Environmental > Terrestrial > Soil > Wetlands > Permafrost | place: Sweden: Stordalen... | reverse complement strand
TTTGGGGCGGCGACGGGCTCATTGCGACCCAGCAGTCTGCGGAGGAGACGCAGGAGTCACCGGCCAACGTGTAAACCGGCCCACGCGTACTAGCGGGAATGGTCACCGGCGCCCAAGAAGTGCCGTCCCAGGACTCGGCCACGCCGGCGGGAAAGGCAGCGCCCGACTGGCCGTGGGTAAAGGTCAGCGCGCTACCGGTGGCTAGGCACGCCGAGGTAGAGCCACAAGACAGATAGAGGGCGCTGTCGTTCCCCATGTCGAACTCCGTGGGGTTGGCGACTTGGAAGACGGCCCACGACGTGCCGTTGAAGCGTTCCCCGAAAAAGTAGCCCGAGCCCTTGGCAGCCTTGTCGTAGTCCCCGAGGGCCAAACAATCTGACGCGCTGAGGCAAGTGACTGAGTTCATGACTGACCACATCGACTGTGCCGGGCTTGGCGCTGAGGAGCCCGACCACGACTTGCCGTCCCAGTGGTCCATGAGCACGTGGGCGGTGCTCGAGGAAGTCTGCCGCGTCCCGACGGCCATGCAGTCGGTGCTGGAGCTGCAGGCCACTCCATTGAGGACCGCACCCGAGGGCGACGGGACCGGAGAAGGTGACCAGGAGACGCCGTTATAGTGCTCGATCACCGCCACGTACTGGTTGCCCAACTTGCCGACTAACTGGCCTCCCACCGCAAAGCAGCTATTGGCTGCCGGACAGGCGTCGCCCACCAGTACCGCCGACCCGGATATTGGCGCATCCACGAAGCTCCAGCTCTTACCCTCCCAATGCCACAGCAGCGGGTGGTAAAGAAAGCTAGGCGCCTTCTGCGGGTAACTGTTGGCCGCCGGGTTGGGGTTGGGCAGCTGGTCATAACCAGAAGCAAAACAGTCGGTGGTGGAAAGACATGAAATATTACCGATGGAGACGGATCCCTCGCTGATCGCCCATGGGGGCGGTTGCACCGACGCCATCGACCAATCGACGGTGGGCCCCGCCTCGGCGGGTGCAACCGCCACCAAGGACAGGAGTGTCAATGTTGCCACGCCGGCCAAGGCGGGCAGCCAACGAGTTGACTTGCGGGGTACGATTGCCACGGCGACCTCCCAGCTCTAGCGCTAGCGAGGATAACACGAGGCTATTAGCTGCCGGGCGGAACGGGAGTTAGGGCCACGGGTCAAGAGCCGTCGGGGTAGCCCCCTCGGTGCAGGATCATCGGGAAGTGGGGGAGCGTTTCGGCAGTCCTGACCCAGGACCGCCAGCATCCCTCCGGTGCTTTGACCAGCTGCGCCAAGGGGGAGCGGTCGAGCGTCTCGTCGACTACTACTTGTTCAAGCGCCGACCGTAGGCGACGTGTCACGTCCCCACCGAACTGTTTGGCCTATAAATGCTCGATCGTTCGCACCAACGTCTCGTAGTCGGTCTTGGAGCGGAGCCCCGCTTCCGTCAGGGTGATGGTTCGCGGTGCGCTCTCGACGCTCAGGCGCGGGCGTTGGCGCCAGCCGGTGAGGAACGCCATCGCCTCTTTCGAGATCCCGGAGCGCCGCACCAGGTCAGCTTTCGGGGTCCCCTCGTCGTCGATCGGCTCACTAGATTTGCGGCCGTCGTGAGGGGTATTTCAGAACCGCTCTCGTGTTCGAGGGTGTACAAGACCAGCGCTTGGGCCAAGCGGTCAACGAGCTTGAGATCGCCGATCGCCTCCTCCCGCGGTGCCGAGGGGCTCCAGCGGGCCCACATCAGGTTGTCGACCTGTGGCAGGTAGTGAGGCAGGTCCTGGTCGACCTGGCACAGGAGTTCTCCGAGCACCTCTTTTAGCTGATCGACCTTGCGAGCGCCGAGGTGGTCAGCCCACTTGGTCTCGACTAGGTCGGGGACAAGAGGGAAGATCGTCTCCGATGCTGCGCGCAACCGGCTGGTCGGCCTTACGACTCCACCGCTCAGTGTCACATATCCCCAGCGGATGACCCCCGGGTTCTTGCCGCCGAGATGTCGTTCGGAGACCCCCGGGCGCCGACGAAGGTCCTGTAAAGAGATGCCCTCTGGAGGTATAAATCGCAACAGGTTCGCCCATGTGGACCACGACACGAGCCATGGGCCCTCAGCGGACAGACCTCGCCTGCGTCCCAGGTTGGTCATGTGCCCCATCCGCTGTTCGAGTTCGTTGTCCAATCCGATCGTCATTGCTACAAGCGCGTGCGATAACAATGTCGGAATTGGGAGCCGCCGACGGTCCACGACCATTGACTATCAGACGGACATCCCCACAGCAAGTGAAACCGGAAGCGACTACTAACAGAAAGAGGGGTGGCGAATGACGAGCAACCCGCTGCAGGTGCTCTTTGTCGGTGGTACCGGCACCATTAGCGCTTCGTGTGCCAGGTCCGCGGTCGCCCGGGGTATGGACGTAACGGTGCTCAATCGCGCTCGGTCCGAGCTGCGCCCGCTGCCGGCCGAGGTGGAGCGATTGACGGGAGACGTTAAAGACCCGTTGTCTCTCAGGGCGGCGATCGGCGCGCGCGAGTTCGACGTCGTAGTCAACTTTCTGTGTTATTCCGCGGCCGACGCGCGCAGTGCCTTGGGAACGTTCCGAGGGCGTACCGGCCACTACCTGCACATCAGTACCGCAATGGTTTACCAAAAGCCACCTCGAGGAATGCCCTACCGCGAGTCGACCGAACGTAGGAACCCCTTCTCGCAGTACGCCCTCGACAAGATAGCCGCCGAGGATGAGCTGACCGAGGCGTACTCGTCGGAGTCCTTCCCTGTCACGATCGTGCGACCATCGCACACCTACGACGAAGTTCAGCCGCCTGTGCCTGGGGACTGGACCGTCATCGACCGGCTGGCGCGTGGCGATGAGATAGTCGTCCCTGGGGACGGCACCTCACTTTGGACCCTGACGCACGCGTTGGACTTCGCGCAGGGCTTGTTGGGCCTTTTCGCCAACTCAGCGGCTCTCGGGGAGGCCTTCCACATCACTTCGGACGATGTCTATACCTGGGATGAAATCTACGAGCTGTTGGCATCCGCGTTGGGCGTGGGACCACGGATTGTCCATGTTCCTTCTGAGTTTTTCCCGCTTGCCGCACCCGACTGGGGCTGGACCAACGGGGTCCTCGGCGACCTCCGTTACAGCGTGCTCCTGGACAATTCCAAGATCAGGCGCTACGTCCCGAGTTTTGAAGCCACCGTGTCGTTTCGCGACGCCGTCTTTGAGTTCGCCCGTTGGCGGCAGGGTCACCCGGTCGAGACGGCTCCTGATCCAACCACTGACAGCATCATGGACCGGCTTGTAACGGGCTACCACCTTGCCGAGAGGGCTTTCGGCTCTCTGGGGCCAGCACCGACGGGCTGACCGGAGCCCACTCTCTGGCCGTGGCTGCTCGCCGTCCGGCCAGCTTGCCGTCCGGCCGGCTTGCCCAGTGGCACGGATCCTGTACCATACGAAAATCTCTCGAAAAGGTTTTACACACGACCCGAAGGAAGGTGCTGGACGGTGAGCGGAAACCGGGCGGCAGGGCCCGTCATGCCCGTATCGGAGAAGCTGCTCGCGCTGCACCCGATATCGCCGGGCACGGTGCAGCTGACCAGCGGGTTTTGGGGTGACCGGCAGATCCAGAACCGCGAGGTGACCATCCCGTACGGGATGGAAATGATGGAGGACTCGGGCACCCTTGAGAACTTTCGCTTGGCCGCGGCCGGTGGCTCGAGGGCTCAGTACCATCTCCCGCTGTTCCGCGACTCGGACCTCTACAAGGTCCTCGAGGCCATTGCCTGGGAACGTGCGCACGGTCCGGACCCCGAGCAGGAGAAGTTCTTTCGTTCGAGTGCCGAGCTGCTCGCGCGAGCCCAGGAGCCCGACGGGTACCTTAATACTTACGTGCGCGTCGTCCAGCAGGGCCGGCGCTTCCAGGATGCAGCGATGGGCCACGAGCTCTACTGTGCGGGCCACTTGTTCCAGGCTGCGGTCGCTGACGCTCGCACCGCTGCTCCCGGGCCTGTGCAGCTCGGGCCGGTCGTCGACCGCTACGCCTCGATCCTTGTGGATGTTCTCGGCTCCGAGCAGGCTGGCTTTGTCGAGGGCCATCCCGAGATCGAGACGGCGCTCGTCGAGCTCTACCGCACGACCCGCGACCCGCGACTTCTCGAGCTAGCGGGCGACCTGCTGGCGCGCCGGGGCCACAAGATCCTCAGCTGGCGCAGCTTTGGCCCGGCCTATTTCCAGGACGACGTACCTTTCGCAGAAGCTGGCTCGATCCGAGGGCACGCGGTGCGGGCCTTGTACCTGCTGGCCGGGGCCACCGATATCTATACAGAGACGGGCGGGGCGCAGCTCCGGGGCCCAATCTTCTCGCAGTGGGACGACATGGTCTCGGCCAAGACCTACCTCACTGGTGGGGTCGGTTCACGCCACCGCGACGAGGCGTTCGGCGACCGCTTCGAGCTCCCGCCGGACCGGGGGTACTGTGAGCGCTGCGCTGCCATCGCCTCGATCATGTGGAACTGGCGCCTCCTCCTGCTCACGGGCGAAGGTCGGTTTGCCGATCTCATCGAGCGCACCTTGTACAACGGCTTCCTGGCAGGGATCGGCTTCGATGGGACCAGCTTTTTTTACGAAAACCCTCTACAGGTCCGTGTGCCGACGGCCCGCCACGCGTGGTACGACTGTGCCTGCTGCCCACCTAACGGTATGCGCTTCCTTGCCAGCCTCGAGCACTACTTCGTCACCAGGACCGACCAAGGTGCCCAGTTCCACCAGTACGCGTCGTGCCGGGTGAAGACCAACCCGGGCAGCGAAGGCTCCCTAGACCTGGCCGTGGAGACCGACTACCCCAATGCGGGTACGGTCGTTTTCCGAGTCGACGCCGCGCCTGCCGCAAGCCGCGAAATAGCGCTGCGCGTCCCGTCTTGGGCGACGCACGCGACTGCGACCCTGAACGGCCGGTCAGTTGGCGGCGAGCCGGGCGCCGACGGCTATTTGCGCCTCCGGCGCGAGTGGTCTGGGGGCGACGAGCTCGCGGTCGAGTTCCCGCTGCGGCCCCGGGTGGTGCGGGCCAGCGACGACATCGACGGCGCTCGCGGTTGTGTCGCATTTGAGAGGGGACCGCTCGTGTACTGCGTCGAGGGCCATGACCTCGCCAGCGAGCACCCCCTCCGGGACATCTCGGTGTGGGCGAGGGTGCCGAAGGAGGAGCCCGGGGTAGACATAGGCGGCCAGCAAATGGTCGCCCTCAAGCTCCAAGGCCGGGCGCGGAGCACTGGTACCCCGCCTTGGCCGTACTTCGACGCCAGCTCCGAGGCGGGGAGGAAAGGTGACGTTGGCGCGAGCAACAGTGGCGTCGAGCCCGGCGATGGCGACCTCGAGGTGCGCGCTATTCCTTACTTTGCCTGGGCCAACAGGGGCGCGACTGATATGCGTGTCTGGGTGCCGGAGCGGCAGTAAGCGCTACTGCTACCGATCACAAGAGCCCGCACGGGGTACTGGACAAGCGGTGCGGCGGTCGCTAACATCACCAGGGCTGCGAAAAGGTTTTCCATCTTGTTTCCAAATGACCTGACGCAGCCATTCCCGCTCAAAGGAGGGTGGTTCGCCATGAGGCGTAGTTATGTGAAACTTGTTGCATTAGCTGTCGGGCCAGCGATGGTGCTGACCATGACGGGAGCCCCGGCGGCGTCCGCCGGGACCACAACGATGAGGCCGGCGTCGACGTTCGGTGTCAACGCCAAGGGTACGGTGACGTTCTGGATCAGGAACGCGACGCAATCGGCCGCGATCAAGTTGATCCCGGAGTTCAACGCCACCCACAAAAACCTGAAGATCGTCATGCACGTAACGTCGCCCAACGACGACACCAGCCAGTTGGCGACGGCGATCCGTGCCGGGGATCCGCCCGACCTGGTCGGGCTGAACGACATCGATGTCCCGGAGTTCTCGCACGAGGGTGCTCTCTTGAACATCACGGCCGATGTGAACGCACTCCCTTACAAGTCTGTCCTCAGTCCTGGGCACCTAGCGCTGGCAGCCATCGGCAACCAGTACTACGGGGTGCCGTACCTGTCCGACCTGTCGGTCCTCTGGTACAACAAGGCCCTGTTCGCGCAGGCTCACATCAGTAGCCCGCCAACGACGTTTGCCGAGATCGCGGCTGATGCAAAAGCCGTCAGCGCGCTCAGCACCGCTTCGAAGCCGATTTACGGCCTGTCCTTCGCCGGCGACTGCCAGGGCTGCCTGGGCTTCGTGATGCTCCCCGACATCTGGGCTAGTGGCCAGCACCTCATCACCGGGCCCCTCGGCAACCAAACCGCCAACATCGTCCACAATGCCCCCCTCAAGTCGCTCCTCAGCGTCTACGCCCAGATTTGGGCCAACAAGGAGGCGCCTCCTGCTGACCAGACCCAGAACGGCCCGACGTGGGGCCAGGACTTCGGCCAGGGCAACATCGGCATGTTGCCTGGCGACTACGGGTTCTTTAACACCTTCGAGAAAGAGGGCCTCGCCACCGCCGACTTCGCCGATGTCCCGCTACCTAGCGAGAACGGCGGCCACGGGAGCACCTTCGACGGTGGCGACGACTTCGTCATCCCCGAGGGCGCCAAGAACCCTTCCGGTGCCTGGGAAGTTGTGCAATGGTTCCTCGCTAAGGCCCAACAGGAGCAGTACCCCGCGGACGGCCAGTCGCCGGTGCGTAGCGACATCGTCACGTCCGCTTTCGATGCTAAGTACCCCTACGATGCCGTTGCGTTGAACACGCTCAAGTACGGCTCCGTCGAGTACACCCTCGCCTATAACGCCGTCTTCAACAACCCGGGTTCTCCCTGGTTGGCAATGTTCGACGAAGCGGTGTACAAGGACAACGTAAGCGAGGGCCTCCAGATCGGGCAAAGCGGCATACAGCAGACGCTCGACCAGGCTGACTCGTAAGGTCCGGCTCACCCCCACAACCCCGCTGGCCCGGTCAGGTTGGGCCGGCGGGGTTGTCCTCTGTACTGGTTTAATCGGTGAGGTCGCGGCGCCAGGGTGCCTTTAGCTCGAATGGAGGTGTGAGGTGGGAGCACTTGGCTCGACAACAGGGGTTCTTGCATCTCCGAGCGCTTCGCCCCGCGTGTTGACGCCACCGCGCCGTCGGTCGACGGCGCGAACGCGCCGTGAGGCTCGCGTTGGCTACACGCTCGTCGCGCCGGCGATCGCTTTCGTGGGTGTCTTCATCTTGTACCCGCTCGGTTTCGGCGCGTTCATCTCGTTCACCAACTACCCGCTGGTTGGCCCTTACCACTACAACGGAGCCGCCAACTACCGGGCGCTCGTACATAACTCGACGTTCATTCACTCGATTGTTTTCACCCTCGAGTACACGGCCATCGTGACTGTGCCGATCCTCGTAGTTGGCTATCTGCTAGCCGTGTTCACACGGTCCAACCGCCGTTGGACGACCCTGTTCCGCACCTGTTTTTTCCTCCCGTTCATCGTAGGCATCAGCACACTGAGCTTCCTTATCGAAGTAGAGCTGCAACCGGGCTTCGGGACGATCAACGTCCTCCTGTCCAAGCTCCACATCGTCGGGGTCAACACGCCCTGGACCGCCAACACCGGGTTGGCGCTGACGGCCATTTGCGTCATGGTGATCTGGTTCGCCTCGGGGTTTACGATGATGATCCTTATGGCAGGGATGCAGAGCATCCCCGAGCACCTCTACGAGTCGGCGTCGGTCGACGGCGCCACGTGGTGGGAACGCGAGCGGATGATCACGATCCCTTTGCTCAGGCGCTCGATCGCCCTAAGCCTTGTCATCTCAGTCATCGGCTCGCTTCTCGCGTTCAACCAGTTCTTCATCATCACCGACGGCGGGCCGGGTTCCAGCACGCAGAGCGTCGTCATGCAGATCTACGAGACATTCAATACCTCCTTCAATGTGGGTTCGTCCAGCGCGATGTCGGTCGTCTTAGTCGCCGTAGTCGGTTTTATCACGTTCATGCAGTTCCGTTTCCTGCGGGGTGAGGATGCCTGAGCGTCCCGGCAATGTGGCCTCTTCGAGGCGGTCGAAGCGTGACCAAGGCGGCCCTTTGTACCTTGTGGGCGGCGCCATGATCGCCGCTATTTTTGTGGTGCCCCTTGTTTGGGAAATACTCCGCTCTTTCGAAGCTCCGGCGGCGATTGTCTCGCCGCCGTCGCTGAAGAACTTCTCCCATCTCAGCGTCAGCAACTACACGAAGCTCCTCAATGGCGACAACATCCTCCGCAACGTCATTAACAGCCTCATCGTCGCCGTCGCGACGGCCGCCGTCACCGCCTTTGTGGCGACGCTCGCCGGCTACGGCTTCGGGCGCTTCAAGTTCCGTGGCTCGGGGGCCATTTTCGGGCTTGTCCTGCTCGGGTTCATGGTGCCGTTCCAGGCAGTCGTCGTCCCGCTGTTCCTCGAGCTCAAAGTGTTCCACCTGCTGAACAGCCTCCCCGGCCTTGCGTTGTTCTACACGGCGTTCAACCTTCCCTTTGGTACCTATCTGATGCGTAACACCTTCCGGCAGCTGCCCGACGAGCTACTTGACTCAGCCATGGTGGACGGGGCGTCAGTTGTCACCACCCTGACTCGGGTGTTGCGCCCGCTGATCGTCCCCGGCGTAGCCACCACCGTCCTTTACGCCTTCTTGTTCTCTTGGACCGAGTTCCTCGGTGCCCTCACATTCACGACAAATGACTCGATCTACACCCTTCCGGTCGCTTTGGTGAACGTCGAGTCCACCGACACCTACGGTCAGATCGACTACGGGGTCCTTGTCGCAGGTGCCGTGATCGCGATGGTCCCCTGCATCATCATCTATGTTGCTCTTCAGCGCTATTACGTAAGGGGCCTCGTCTCGGGTGCCGTCAAGGGCTGAGTGATGGCTGCCGACGAGGTAGAAAAGGAGAGCGTGCGGCAGGTATGGCAGCATCGTGGGGATGGCACAATGTCCGTTGCCTTGAGAGAACGATCGCGTTAGGCCACCATGTCCGAGCCTTCTGAGGGTGGGCAGAGCGCGAGCGACGCTCCCGCCCTGCCGGCCCACCGACGCCGCGGCGTACCGACAATCGGCGACGTCGCCGCGCTTGCTGGCGTATCGATCGGCACCGTCTCGAAATCGCTCAACGGACGGCAGGGTGTAAGCAACCAGACGCGTTCCAAAGTGCAGGAAGCGGCCGAGGCGCTCGGCTTCCACTCGAACGCGCTAGCCCAAAGCCTGCTCACGGGGAGGAGCTTCACCGTTGGCCTGATCACCAACGACAGCTTCGGACGCTTCAGCATCCCAGTGATGCTCGGGGCCGAAGATGCGCTTCAGACCGGCCAGATGGCTGTGCTGCTATGTGACGGCCGAGACGACCCCATCCGGGAGCAGCACTACGTGCGCACCCTCCTCGCCCGCCGGGTGGACGGGATAATCGTCACCGGGCGGCGCACCGACCCGCGTCCACCGCTGAATGCTGGCTTCCCGGTCCCGATCGTCTACGCCATGAGCGAATCGGCCAATCCTGAGGACGCGTCGGTCCTGCCAGACGACGAGGGGGGCGGCCGCCTGGCTGTCGAGTACCTCATCGCTACCGGGCGGACGAGGATCGGTCACGTAACCGGGCCGGCAAACTTCCGGGCGGCCCGGCTGCGGGCGGCGGGTGCGAAGGCGGCGCTGGAGGGGGCGGGCCTGGCGATGGCTGGGGACGGTCCTCTCCACGGCGTTTGGAGCGAAGAATGGGGACGGCAGGCCGCGTCGATCATGTTGCGCCAAGCGCCCGACGTCGACGCGATCTTCTGCGGGAGCGATCAGATCGCCCGCGGGGTAAGCGAGGCCCTGAGGGAATTGGGCCGAAAGGTGCCCGACGACATAGCGCTCATCGGTTTCGACAACTGGACGGTCATTGCCGAGGCCTCGAGGCCACCGCTCACCACGATCGACATGAACCTGACCGAGGTGGGCAGGACAGCAGCGAGGTTGCTCCTTGCTGCAATCGACGGTCACGCCGCTCACGGCACGCACCTCGTTCCCTGCCAACTTGTCGCAAGGGAGTCGACGCGTGCTTGACATGGCTCCGGATTGCGCCAGGCGCACACGACTGGGCCTGCTAATGTTACCGTTCTCAGTGATTGAGGGGCCCGTCGTGACGCATGGGAAAAGATTTTGCACGCCTCGGTATGTGAGCGCTCACAGGGCGCCCTATGCTGGGCTCGCTAGAGCCCGGTGGTACTCCCTGTCCACTGTCTAAAAGAATTTTGCGAGGCCACATTGACAGTTTCGTCTAAGACCGCTGGTAACCATGAAATCCGGTTCCTGACCGGGAGCCAGGAGCTCTACGGAGATGAGACGCTCCGCCAAGTGGCCGCGCAGTCCAGGGAGGTCGTCGCGCTGCTGAACGCTGGCCCCGAGATCGGTGTCAACATCAACTGGAAGCCGGTCCTCACCAGCGCGGCGCAAATTCGCCGAGCGTGCCTAGACGCCAATAGCGATGACGCCTGCATAGGCGTCATGGCTTGGATGCACACCTTTTCACCCGCCAAGGAGTGGATCGCCGGGCTAGACGTGTTACGCAAGCCCCTTTTGCACCTGCACACCCAGGCCAACCTCTCACTGCCCTGGGCCACGATCGACGTGGACTTCATGAACCTCAACCAAGCCGCGCACGGCGACCGCGAGTTCGGCTATGTACAGACCCGCCTCGCAGTGCGGCGAAAGACCGTCGCAGGCCACGCCAGCGACCCAGCAGTCCGCGCCAGGATCGGCTCGTGGGCGCGTGCGGCTACGGGCCACCATGCGACGACCGAGATGCGTCTCGTCCGCTTCGGTGACAACATGCGGGGCGTTGCTGTGACCGAGGGCGACAAGGTGGAGGCCCAGCTCCGCTTCGGGGCCTCGGTCAATACCTATGGCGTCAACGACCTAGTGGCGTCCGTTGACGGCGTTCCGGCCAATGCGGTCGACGAACTCGTTGCCGAGTACCAGGAAAGGTATGAGGTCGTCCCTGAGCTCGCCGCGGGCGGGGCGCGCCACGAGTCTTTGCGATATGCCGCGCAGATCGAGGCGGGACTGCGGTCGTTCCTCACCGACGGGGGTTTCACGGCCTTCACGACCAACTTCGAGGATCTGGGGGGACTGCGCCAGCTGCCGGGGATCGCCGTCCAGCGGCTAATGGCCGACGGCTACGGCTTCGGCGGCGAGGGCGACTGGAAGACCTCCGTGCTCTTGCGGGCCCTCAAGGTCATGGCCGCCGAGCGAGCCGGTGGGACTTCGTTCATGGAGGACTACACCTATCACTTCGGCCCTGGAGAACCCAAGATCCTCGGCGCTCACATGCTCGAGGTCTGCCCGAGCATCGCTTTGGGCAAACCAAGGTGCGAAATCCATCCCTTGAGCATCGGAGGCCGCGAGGACCCTGTCCGGCTCGTTTTCGACGCAGCGCCGGCCAAAGGCTTCGTCGTAGGCTTGGTCGACCTCGGGGACCGGTTCCGCCTCGTCGCCAACGACATAGAGGTTGTCCGACCCGACGCACCTCTTCCGAAGCTCCCGGTGGCGCGCGCCGTCTGGAAGCCAGCACCGAGCCTGTCTACGTCGGCGGAGTCCTGGCTGAGCGCCGGTGGTCCCCACCATACGGTGCTCAGCACCGCCGTTGACATCGAGACGCTCGAGGACTACGCCGTGATC
>Ga0182024_10021671_pt1 | contig 11642 bp, 8 predicted proteins | sample P32metaG_FD_120480 | JGI IMG/M metagenome (GOLD analysis project Ga0182024, IMG submission 120480) | Permafrost microbial communities from Stordalen Mire, Sweden - P3-2 metaG (Illumina Assembly) | ecosystem: Environmental > Terrestrial > Soil > Wetlands > Permafrost | place: Sweden: Stordalen... | reverse complement strand
ACTCTTTGGGCACGTAGTGGGCACGAGATCTGAACCACTTTTGCTTCAGGAGACTCGGTAGGCCGCTTACCAGGGCCTTTCCGGTGGGGCTAGGTGGAATCGAACCACCGACCTCAGCATTATCAGTGCTGCGCTCTAACCGGCTGAGCTATAGCCCCTGGCACTTGCAGCCGCAACGCCGGCGGCCCTGCCGGGCACTCAAGATTACACGGTGGGATCAGGCGCGCTTGTCGGCGGTGACGGTCACCTGGACGCCGCCGACCATATCGCTGATCAGGTTGTACATGATTGCCGCGAAGACATTGACCACGACCCCGAGGAAGCAGAGCGCACCCCCGATAACCGCCGTCCACCCGAGCGCGACGAGCGGGTGCAGCTTGAACGTAGAAAGGGCGAACAGGGACCGGATGGCCTTGTCGAGGTCGTCGATGATCCCGAGGGCAGCGGCTACGTTCCACAACACGGCGCCGGCGACGAGCATCACTACGAGCACCCCGAAGTAGAAGGCAGCAGAGACCTTGAGCACGCTGACAGCGTTGACCCGGCGCACCACCAGCCGGTTGCGCATATCGCGGCCGGCCGCCCGGCCCTGGCCACGGGGCGCTGCGGCACTGGGAGGCCCCGAGCGACCTCCTGGCGCCCCGGCGCCTGCCGGGGGTCGGGGCCTTTGCGCCGCAGGAGCCTGGGAGGGCCCAGCGGGACGACTGGGCGCCCCGGTAGGGGCACCCCCTCGCGCTCCTCGGGGAGGACCGCCGGCCCTCGTTGGTGGCGCACCCGACACGTCCCATGGGGGGAAATAGGGCGCCTTGGGGGATTGGCCTGGGTCGCGAGGGGCCCGGGTTGCTGGCGGTCCCCACCCAGTGACGGCCGGCGCAGCCTCGGTCGGTGGACCACCGGCTGGCGACCTCTCACGACGGCTTGGCTGCCGCGGGACCGGGTCAGCCATCATCTTCCTCGACGGCGAGGACCGGTGCGACCGAGGCCACTTCCTGGCCGGCGTCGATGCTCACTACCCTGACGCCCGTCGCATCCCTCCCCTGGCTCGAAATGTCCCGGGCCGCCAGCCGCACCACGACCCCCGAGGAGGAGATGATCAGGATCTCATCGTCAAGGCCCACGGTGAACGCGGACACGACGCCACCGCGCTTGGTGGTAAGTCGGATGCCCCTGACACCGAGGCCTCCCCTGTTTTGGCGGTGGAAGTGGTGCAATTGCGTCCTTTTGCCATACCCCGCGCTTGTCACCATGAGGATGCTGGTCTCGTCGCGTGCTATGTCGGCGGCTACCACTTCGTCACCGGCGCGCATCCCCATCCCGCGCACGCCCGCTGCGTCGCGGCCCATGGCCCGGACATCTTGCTCCGAGAACCTGATCGTCATACCGGCCCGGCTCACCATAACAATGTCGTCTTGCCCAGCGGTGACGATCACCGCTACTAGTTCATCACTCTCGCGCAAGTTGAGCGCTATTAGCCCGTCACGGCGGCTCTTGTCGTACTCCGAGAAAGCCGTCTTCTTCACGTGGCCCTGCTTCGTCGCGAATAATAGGTACTTGTCGGACGGGAACTCGCGAGTATCGACAAGGGCCTGGACGCGCTCATTGGGTGCCAGCGGGAGAAGGTTGACGATGGCGGTACCGCGGGCGGTTCGTTCCTGGAGCGGCACTTCGAAGGCGCGTAGGCGGTAAACGCGGCCCAAGTTGGAAAAGAACAACAGGTGGGCGTGCGCCGTCGTATGGATCACCTTGGCCACGATGTCCGCCTCGCGCAGGTTGGTGCCGCGCATGCCGCGAGTACCCCGGCCCTGAGTCCTGTACGTGGATGCAGCCACCGCTTTTATATAACCCGCCCGGGTCATAGTGATCACAAGCTCTTCGTCGTCGATCAGGTCCTCGGCCGCCATTTCGCCGGGGTCAACGGTTATGACGGCGCGCCGTGGGGAGTCGAAGCGCGCCCTTATCTCACCGAGCTCGGTTTTGACGACCCCGTTCAGCAGGCTCTGGTCGCCGAGAATGGCTTCGAGGTCGGAAATGGTCTGGCGCAACTTCGCCATCTCTTCTTCGAGATCCGCCCTCCCCAAACGGGTAAGCCGGGAGAGCTGCATATCGAGAATGTGCTCGGCCTGCACCTCGCTGAACTCGAACGGTGCCCCCATCAGAGCGTCGCGAGCCTCACCACGGCTCTCGGACCTCCGGATGGCGACGATGATCGCGTCGATCATGTCCAGTGCTTTGAGGAGCCCTTCGACAATGTGCGCCCTCGCCTGCGCTCTGCGCAGCCTGTGCTCGGAGCGACGCCTTACGACTTCGACCTGGTGGGCCACGTAGGCTTCGAGCGCCGACTTCAAGTTGAGCGTCCGTGGCCCGCCGTTGACGAGCGCCACCATGTTGACCCCGAAACTCGTCTGTAGCGGCGTCAGCTTGAACAGGTTGTTGAGGACGACGTTGGCGTTCGCGTCCCTTTTCAGGGGGATGACGATCTTGGTCTCGACGCCGGCGGAGAGATCCTGTATGTCCCTGATGCCTTCGAGTTCCCGGTTGTTGACCAGTTCGGCAATTCGTTCCTGTACCGCACGGGGGCTGGCCTGGTAAGGCAGCTCGGTCACAACGATCTGCGCACCGTTACGAGTCTCTTCGATCGTGGCCTTCGCCCGCATCCGTATCGAGCCGCGACCAGTGCGGTACGCGTCAAGGATCCCCTGGCGGCCGAGAATAAGCCCGCCGGTTGGGAAATCTGGCCCTTTCACGAACCTCATGAGATCCTCGACCGTTGCCTCGGGGTTATCGATCAGGTGGGTGACGGCATCGATAACCTCACCCAGGTTGTGGGGAGGGATGTTGGTCGCCATTCCGACGGCGATCCCCTGGCTCCCGTTCACCAAAAGGTTCGGGAACCGCGAAGGCAAGACCGTCGGCTCGTCGTCTTCGTTCAGGTAGTTGCGGCCCATGTCGACGGTTTCTTCGTCGATGCTCTCGAGCATGTGCATGGCCAAAGGCGAGAGCCGGCACTCGGTGTAGCGTGCAGCCGCTGCAGAAAAATCTTGCGAGCCGTAGTTGCCGTGGAAGTCGATCAGGGGGTCACGCAGGCTGAACGGCTGGGCCATCCTGACCAAAGCGTCATAAATAGCCATGTCCCCATGGGGGTGGAACCTGGCCATCGTCTCGCCTACGACCTTGGCGCATTTAACATGGGGCCGGTCAGGGCGATAGTTCTGGACGTGCATCGCGTAGAGGATGCGGCGGTGCACCGGCTTTAACCCATCCCGTGCGTCCGGAAGAGCGCGCTGCACAATCACGGACATGGCGTACTCCAAGAAGGAGCGCTCCATCTCTACGTTTATCTCGATCGGCTCGATCCCGGTGCGCGGCCCGTCCCCGCCGTCGTCCCCGGCGCCGCCGGGTAGCAAAACGTCTGTCATTTAGATGTCCAGGAACCTTACTTCGCCGGCATTATCGACAATAAACTGCTTGCGCTGCTCCACGTCGTCGCCCATAAGAATGCTGCAAGCCTCATCGGCTATGGCCGCCTGCTCGATCTCCACCCGCAAAAGAGTGCGTTGGGCCGCGGCCATGGTTGTACCGCCAAGCTCGTCGTAGTCCATCTCGCCGAGACCCTTCAGCCGCTGGAACTCCGCTTTATGCGCCGGACGTTCCGCCAGGAAACGAAGCCTTGCTGGCTCGTCTTTCAGGTAGATCTTGTCTTTCCCGATGGTCGTCGAAAACAGCGGGGGCTGGGCACAATAAACGAAGCCCTCCTCGACAAGGGGGGTCATCTGCCTGAAGAAGAACGTGAGCAGCAGTGTCCGGATGTGGCTACCGTCAACGTCAGCGTCAGCCAGGATGATCACCTTGTGGTAACGCGCCTTGGAAACATCGAAGTCTTCTCCGACCCCGGCGCCGATCGCTGCGACAAGGGTCTGGATCTCATTGTTCTTCAACATTTTGTCGACCCGCGCACGCTCGACGTTCAGGATCTTGCCGCGGATCGGCAGGATCGCCTGGTTCTCGGGGTTCCTCGCCCGGACTGCCGAGCCACCGGCCGAGTCACCCTCGACTATGAACAGTTCGGCCTCCCGGGCGTCGCGCGTGCGGCAGTCCGTAAGCTTGCCCGGCATGCCGGCCCCCTCCAGGGGGGACTTGCGCCGGGTGGCCTCCCGTGCGTCCCGCGCTGCGACACGCGCACGTGAAGCCTGTATGGCTTTGGTGACGATCAGTCGGGCCTCTATCGGGTTTTCCTCGAGCCATTCAGCCAACTTCTCGTTCGTTGCTCGCTCGACAAGGGACCGCATTGAGGTGTTGCCGAGCTTTGCCTTCGTCTGCCCCTCGAACTGGGGCTCTCTCAGCTTCACCGAGACAATGGCGCACATCCCCTCGCGGATGTCCTCGCCGAGCAGGTTCTCGTCTTTTTCCTTCAGTACGCCTCGCGCACGGGCGTACTTGTTGACGACGTTGGTAAGGCCCTTTTTCAGTCCCTCGACGTGGGTGCCACCCTCGACGGTGGCGATCCCGTTAGCAAACCCGTGCAGGCCCTCGTTATACGCGGTGTTCCACTGCAATGCGACCTCGACCTCGGAGTCGTCCTCGGAAACCTTGAAGTAGGCGACCTTCTTGAACAGGGGGTCCTTGGTCGCATTAAGGTGCTTGACGAAATCAATGATCCCGCCCCTGTACGAGTAGACGACGGGCGCGCCGCCGCCTTCGCGCTCGTCGCGGAAGCTGATCTCCAGTCCCGCGTTCAAAAAGGCATATACCTGGAGGCGCTCGAGAACTGTTCGAGCAACAAACACCACGTCTTCGAGGATCGATGCGTCCGGCCAAAATGTTACCGAAGTCCCTCGCCTGTTGCGGGGCGACGGGCCTAGGGCTTCCAGCTTGCCAAGGGCCTTGCCACCATTGACGAACTCCATCCTGTGCCGCTGGCCGTCGTAGTCGACTTCTACGATGAGCCGGCTCGACAACGCGTTGACCACCGACACACCGACCCCGTGCAGGCCGCCTGAAACCTTGTAGCCCGACCCACCGAACTTGCCGCCTCCGTGGAGCCGGGTTAGAGCGATCTCGACCCCGGAGAGCTTGTACTGCGGGTTCACATCGGTTGGGATGCCCCGGCCATTGTCGACGACCCTGCACCCGCCGTCAGCCAGGAGCGTTACGTCGATCCGGGTGCAGTAGCCCGCCATCGCCTCGTCGACCGAGTTGTCTACGACCTCCCATACGAGGTGGTGCAACCCAGACGCCCCGGTCGACCCGATGAACATACCCGGACGCTTGCGGACCGGCTCCAGGCCCTCGAGCACCGACATGTCCTTGGCGGAGTACGTGCCATCGAAGGCCCCCAATTGCTCGTCTTCGATCTTGGTCATCGCTCAGCCTTCAGTTCTTGGTCTAGTGGCACTGGAAGCGCCGTTCTGTGCGCGCGGCACTAGATGGCTTTATGGTTTCGCTCGGGTTGCAAGCGCTCCTACCAACCCAACTGCCAGGTACATTCTACCAGCTGAGCCCGCCATTACTCGGGTCTTGGGGCCGGAGTAAGGCTGACCTGGATGGCAAGGGCTCGGACCGTTGGACAAGGTACCTGCAGCCTGTCGAGGAGGTGCGATGAGAGCAAACGGAGCTGGGCAGCCCACGCATGGTGGTCAACAGCCACCGTGAGCACGCCCTGGCGCAGCGCCGTGGGCCACGCGTGAGCGGCCACCGCTTCGCCCGCCACCTTTACCCAGTGTGCCTGCACTTCTGCGAGTTCGACCGCCCCCTCGAAGCCCATCATGCGTGTGGCCTCAGAGAGGGACGCTACGACCGGCCGCGGGCCAGCGCTCTCACCACGACCGCCTCTTCGCCCACCACCCCCACGTCCCCCAACCCCGCCTTGGAGGCCATCGGTGCTCACCGCTCGCCAACCTAGTGCCACGACGGCGACGTCCTCGGGGCAACACTGGGGTGCCATTACTCCTCGGCAGCGCCAGAAACCAAGAACAGGGCACCGTCGCGCACTAATGCGTGTTGAGCGACCGGCAGCACTTCGGGCACCGGCCCAGCCGAAGTCAACAGCGTCTGGCCCTCCGGCAGGCACGCCGCCAGGGCTGCGCTGCGATGTGGGTCGAGTTCGGAGAACACGTCGTCCAATAGCAGCACCGGGCTTGAGCTCTGGCGCTCGGTCACGAGTGAATGACCTCCGAGGCGCAGTGCTAGGGCGAGGCTTCGTTGCTCACCCTGCGAAGCCTGGGTGCGCGCACCCAGGCCTTCAATGGACATGAAAAGGTCGTCTCGCTGCGGGCCCACGGACGTGGCACCTCGGCGCACGTCCTCGCTCCTCGCAGCGGCAAGAGCATCCACGAGGGTACCTTCCCAGCTGCGTTCGTAGGCCAAGCCGACAGCTCCGCGGCTCGCGCTTGGCGCCGCGCTCAACTTGAGGTACGCCTGGTCGGACTCGTCTTGTAGCGACGTCACGAGGACCTCTCGCGCGGCAGCGATCGTTTCTCCGACCTCAGCCAGTTTTGTATCCCAGACGTCGAGCGTGCTTGCCATGCTCCCTCGGAGCGTGCCGGCCGCAGAACGCAACAAAGCGTTGCGTTGCTTGAGGACACGCTCGAGCTCGGTATGCGCTGCGTGGTGCTTAGGGTGCAACGCTACGAGTATTTCGTCGAGGTACTGGCGCCTGCTTTGGGGGCCTCCTTTGACAACCTCGATGTCATCGGGAGAAAAGACCGTCACCAGCACCGCTCCGAGCAGTTCGTCGTTGCGCCGCAAGGGCTGGCGGTTCAGCTGCACCTTGTCCCTACCAGAGACGTTTATCTCAGCTTCAATGAGAAGCGCTCGGCCCTGCCTGTTCGCTGTTGCGCGCAAGACCGCCTGCTCCGAACCGCTGTGCACAAGAGCGGTCGTTGGCGCCCCGCGAAAACTCCGGAGGGTTGCGAAGTAGCCAACGGCCTCGAGCAAGTTGGTCTTCCCAGCACCATTGTCGCCCTGGAGCAACGTCACCCCTTGTGGTGCAGGTTGAAGCTCCGCCGTTACGTAGTTGCGAAAGTTGCTTACGCTCAGGTGCTCTAGGTACACCGCTCGAGGCTCGGTGAAACCGGTATTTAAGCTACACGCACGGGCATCAGCAGGTAGACGTAGTCCGACTTGTCAGTCGGCTTGAGCGTGGCGGGCTTCAAAGCGTCAATCGTCTCAAGGACCACTTCCTCACCCGTCACGGCTTCCACGCCTTCGGCCAGGTACTGCGGGTTGAACGCGATTGTCATTTCCGTACCTTCGTACTTGGCATCTACTTCTTCGACAGCCTGGCCCCAGTCGTTGGTTATCACGCTCAATTGCACAGTGTCGGCCCGCAGCGAGATGCGCGCCGGCGTTGTCGCATCGCGCGCTACCAGGCGCACTCGGCGGATCGCGTCCAAGAAGGGCTCACGGGTGATCACCAACCGGTTCGGGTAGTTGAAGGGGATCAGCTGACGGTACGGCGGGAACTCACCTTCGATCAGCCTCGTGGTGAGCTTGACTCGCCCGACCTCGAACCTGACGTCATGGGCACCGAGGCGCAGCTCCACCGCCTCCGCCTCACTACCTAAAAGCCGCTGCAGCTCAGCCAGGGCCCTCGACGGGACGAGTACCTTTTGGCCCTCGCCCAGCACACCTTTGGCGCCGGGGAGATCCTTCACCGCCAACCTGTAGGAATCGGTGGCGACCAGGCGCAGCCCTTCGGCCTCGGCGGCCATAAGGACCCCGGTGAGCACCGGGCGCGTGTCTTCTGACGAAGCGGCCCTCACGACCTGACGCAGCGCTTCAGCCAGCCCCGCCGTCGACAGGGAGACACTGGCACCACTGGGTGTTGGCAGGTGGGGGAAATCTCCGGGCCTATACGGGCGCAGCGTGAACTGTGAGCGCCCAGCCGAAACCTGGAGCTCTTCCTCGTCCCCCTGGAGCATCACCGCACCGGGTTCCAGAGCACGCACGATGTCGGTCAGCAACCTGGCGGGTGCAACGACGACCCCGTCGGACAAGCCGGCCACCGCGACTTCGGTCGCGATAGTGAGATCCTGATCGGTCCCCGTGACCTCCAGGTGGTCCCCGGCCAGGCTCATCCGTATCCCTGGTAGCACGGCCGTCGCCCCTGAGCGTCCCGAACCAGCACGGCCGGCCGTCGTCAACGCCTCGAGAAGGGTGTCACGCTCGCATCGCAGTTTCACTGTCTAGGTGCTCCTCTACTAAGAAGTTTAAACTTTAAAGGGCTGTAGTAGTAGTGCTGTGGATTGTGCATGGCCGAGCCGCCCGCCTGGTGAGAGTGGCAATCCTGTCGTCGGCCCATGTGCACGGTGGATCTGGATCCCGGAGCGCCGCGACCGCGAGGGTGTGGACTATGGCCTCCCTGTCCCCCGAATTACAACGTCCCGGCACACGATCGTCCATAAGAGGTGGCGCCCGTGTCAGTCGGAGGACTTGATCTTATGGATGAGGTCGGTGACCTGCTCGTAGACCTGTCGCTTCTCTGCCATCAGGCGAGCCACCTTCTTCTGGGCGTGCATCACGGTTGTGTGGTCCCGGTCGCCAAACTCGCGTGCGATCGCCGGGTAGCTGTACTCGGTCAGGTCGCGGAACAGGTACATTGCAGTCTGGCGAGCGGCGACCAGAGGCCGCCGGCGGCTCGGGCCGCATATCTCTGCGACGCTCAGGTCGAAGGCCAACGCCGTCGCTTCGAGGATCTGCTTAGCGGTGACCTGGCGCGGGGCGCTTGCCGCGATTACATCAGACAGGACCACTGAGGCGAGTTGGTTGGTGACAGGGACCCGATGAATGCTCGCGTAGGCGGAAAGCCGTGTCAGCGCACCCTCGAGCTCGCGGATGTTGTCTTTGACGTAGGTCGCAATCAGCTCGAGGACGTCCTCGGGGACTGTTACTTTTTCGCCTTCTGACTTTTTGCGAAGGATGGCGAGGCGTGTTTCGAGCTCGGGCGGCTGAATATCGGTGATCAAACCCGATTCGAAGCGGCTGCGAAGGCGGTTCTCCAAGGTTGCAATTGCGCGCGGGTGCCTATCGGAGGAGATGACGATCTGTTTTTCCGCCTCGTAGAAGGAGTTGAAGGTGTAGAAGAACTCTTCCTGTGTCTCCTTTTTTCCTTCCAAGAGCTGGATGTCGTCAACGAGGAGCACGTCATAGGCGCGGTAGCGGCGTTTAAACGCGGTTTGACCGCGGGTTCGTATTGAGTCGATGAACTCGTTGAGAAAAGTCTCAGTCGAGACGTAGCAGACATTGAGGTTGCTGAAGTTCTGGTAGACGTAGTGCCCTATCGCATGGAGTATGTGCGTCTTCCCGAGGCCCGAAGGCCCGTAGATAAAGAGCGGGTTGTAGGCTTTTGCGGGTTCTTCAGCGACACGCTGAGCGGCGGCGTGGGCAAAGCGGTTCGAAGCGCCGATGACGAAGTTCTCGAACGTATAGCGCGGGTTCAAAAGGGTCTGGGGGCGGCGGTCGTTCCGCGACGGCCCGGGTGCCCCAGTACCACCGGCTGGGGGGCGGTGGCGGATGGAACGGGCGTCGGCTGAGGACGCGCGCATCGAGGCGGTAACGTGCTCCCGCTCCCGTGCGACATCGTCTAGGTCCAATACCCCGTCGGAACCGGCGGCCTGGACGATCAGTTCGACTTCGAACGAAGGCAGCCCGGTTGCATCGGCAAGCGCCTGTTCGATCATGGTCTGAAAACGGCCAGCCGCCTGTTCTCGGACGATGGAGCTCGGCGCCGCGACGACGCCCCGAGAACCTGAAACGTCGATGAGGACCAGCGAGGCCAGCCACGCGTTGTACGTAGGCTCAGGCACCTGCGCTCGCAAGCTCGTCGCACAAATCGCCCAAAGCTCCGGGAGGTCGCTCATCTTCCGCTCACGGCCATAAGCCTCATCTCACCCACAATCCTGTCGCAACTTGTGGAGATCGAGCCAGGCCCTGGGCTAGCGCTGTCACCAGCGGTTGCCCATGGTCCGGGGGGAAGGAGCCGGTCTCTCAAACTGGGTTTTTATAGGTTGTTCTGCTGCCACCAGACGCAGCTTGTAGGGAGTCGAGGCTAGCACCTCGCGAGAGAGGCGGGAGGGGCCGTCGGGCATGGCCGCGCGTCGAACGTAGGTTCGCTATTATGGTCAGAGTGAAGGCCGACAGCGGACCGGGCCCACAGCAAGCGGACATGATCCACACAAGAATGAACAGCTTTTCCGGTCTTTTGCTCCACAGGCATTGCCGACAAGGGTAGGACCCCATGGCTCAAGTGATCGCCGACATCCGTGAACGCGCCCAGAGCGCGAGGCCTCGCCTCGACCGGGTGCCACCCCACGACCTGCAGGCCGAAGAGTCACTGCTCGGAGCGATGTTGCTATCGCGTGATGCCATCGCAGCTGCCGTCGAGCTATGTAAAACCGGGGATTTTTACCGGCCCGCGCACGGCCACATCTTTGATGCGATTTGTTCGCTTTATGCTCAAGGCGAACCCTCAGACCCGGTCACCGTCGCCGACGAACTAAAGAGGGCTGACCTGCTGGAAGCGGCGGGCGGCACCGGCAACCTCATTGCGTTACAGGCGAACACGCCCGCAATTGCAAATGCTGCTCGCTACGCACGAATAGTCGAAGAGCATGCGCTGCTCCGCCGGCTTATAACCGTTGCCGGAGAGATAGCCGAGATGGGGTACTCCCTTCCTGAAGACGTGGTGGCCACGATGGACAGGGCCGAGGCGATGGTCTTCGAGGTCGTCGAGCGCCGCGTTACGGACTCGTTGAAACCATTGCGGGAGCTTTTGGCGGCGAGCCTGGACCACCTTGAGGCTCTCTACAACCGTGGTGACACCATCACGGGGGTGCCAACGGGGTACGCCGACCTCGATGAGCGGCTTTCTGGCCTTCAGCCGAGCGCTCTCGTGATCGTGGGAGCTCGGCCGTCTATGGGCAAGACGTCTTTTGCTCTGGGGATCGCTGCTCATGCCGCGATCGAAAAGAACCTGCCGGTGCTGTTTTTCTCACTCGAGATGAGCCATCTCGAGCTCACCCAGAGGTTGCTGTGCTCAGAGGCTCGGGTCGACTCCTCGCGCATGCGCAACGGCAAGCTCCATGAGTCGGATTGGCCTAAGGTCGTCCACGCGATCGGCAAACTTGGCGAGGCGCCTCTTTTCATAGATGACAACCCGAACCTCACAGTGATGGAGATAAGGGCTAAAGCTCGACGGTTGAAGAGCCGGGAAGGCTTAGGCCTCATTGTTGTCGACTATCTGCAGCTGATGTCTGGTCATGGCCCGGCCGAGAACCGCCAAGTGGAAGTCTCAGAGATAAGCCGCGGTCTGAAGATCCTCGCAAGGGAGTTGTCTGTCCCGGTCGTCGCGCTTTCGCAGCTGTCACGCAGCCTCGAAGCACGAGCGGACAAGCGGCCAGTCCTGGCGGATCTGAGGGAGTCGGGGAGCCTCGAGCAGGACGCGGACGTCGTGTTGTTCATTTACAGGGACGAGGTTTACAACAAGGACTCGGCCGACAAGGGTACGGCGGAGGTAATAATCTCGAAGCACCGCAACGGCCCAACCGGTATGACCCAGCTCGCCTTCCTCGATCACTTCACGCGCTTTGCCAACATGGCCCGCGTCTAGACCCGTTCCACCCTCTCACCTACGAAGGCCGCTGCGT
>Ga0182024_10021670_pt1 | contig 11643 bp, 8 predicted proteins | sample P32metaG_FD_120480 | JGI IMG/M metagenome (GOLD analysis project Ga0182024, IMG submission 120480) | Permafrost microbial communities from Stordalen Mire, Sweden - P3-2 metaG (Illumina Assembly) | ecosystem: Environmental > Terrestrial > Soil > Wetlands > Permafrost | place: Sweden: Stordalen... | reverse complement strand
CCAGATCACCATCGACGTTCCCGTTCCCCCCGACGCTCGTCCAGCGATCGGCAATAAGCCCGGACCCGACGTGACCGGAACCATGGCGCCGGGAGCACCTTGGACGATTTGCATCACGCCGGGACCCAACCAGGTGTTATACAGTTCCGACGCCTATCCTGGCCGCATCTACAAGCTCAGCCTCGATGGCAAAGTCCTAGGAATGCTCGGCAGCGCGGGCAAGCAGCTCAAACAATTCGGCTGGATCCACGAAATGGCCTGCCCATCGGAGAACCAACTTTTTGTCGGTGAGCTACTGAATTGGCGCGTACAAAAGCTGATTCTCGAGCCGGCCACGACGGTGAGCCAGCGCTGACGGGTGTGGGCTGTAGTTGCAGCCCACGCAGAAATTGAAACTGAATCGAGTCTAAATTTAGGAGGCGTCTGATGCGTAAAACTCTTTGGGCCCCGTTGGTCGTAATAGCTGGAGTTGCGACGCTCGCTGCGTTTGCCTTCGCCGCGCCGCAGTCTTCCGGCTATCACTTGGTGAAGAAAGTCACCTTGGGCGGTGAGGGCGGCTGGGACTACCTCAACGTCGATTCCGATACCCACCGCGTTTTCATTTCCCACGCGACGCACGTCATGGTCGTCGATCCCGACGGCAACGTCGTCGGCGACATACCAAACCTGAAAGGCACGCACGGAGCCGCGCTGGCGCCCGAATTCAATCACGGCTTTACCAGCAACGGCCAATCCAATTCCGTGACCATGTTCGATCTCAAGACGCTGCAAACCGTCAAGGAAATCCCGCTCCCGGCAATGGGACCCGATGGCTACCTATACGACAAAGCCTCCAAGCGCATGTTCACCTTCAACGCTCGCAGCCAGGACGCCACCGCCGTTGACGCCCAGACCGGAGAGGTAGCCGGCTCGGTCCCCCTCGGCGGCAAACCGGAAGCCGCTGTGGCCGATAACGACGGTCACGTCTTCGTAAACATCGAAGACAAGAACCAGATTCTCGAGTTCGACTCGAAGACTCTCAAGGTGCTCACCACTTGGCCCACTGAGTCCTGCGATGAGCCTGGCGGATTGGCCATCGACACTGCGCACAAGAGGATGTTTGTCGGTTGCCACAACAAGGCCATGACCGTCGTGGACTCCACCGGAAAACTCGTTGCCAACATTCCGATTGGCATGGGAGTGGATTCCACCTGGTTCGATCCCGCCACCCAACTGGCGTTTTCGTCCTGCGGCGACGGCACCATCACCGCGGCACACGAGGATTCCCCCGATAAGTTCACCGTCGTGGATACGATCATGACGCAAAACGGCGCCCGCACCATGACAGTAGACACCAAGAACCACAATATCTACACGGTGACGGCGGAGTTCGGTCCCACGCCCGCGGCCACCGAACAAAATCCGCGCCCGCGTCCGCAGATCGTGCCCGGCACGTTCACTCTGCTGATCTATGCCAAGGGCAAATCCTAGCGCGCGGATCGTTGCAGCGCGCGTAAAACAAAACCGGCCCGCCGCGATCAACTCGCGGCAGGCCGGTTTGCTAGGAGTCGAGCAATAGCTCGCTGAGGCTAGTTCGCCGCCCTCGAAGTGGTGGTCTTGCCCAGCGCATCGAGCATCCGCGACATAGGAGCAGGAGTCCCATGCAGCGGCGCGATCTGCACCACGTCCAGCTTGAGCCGCTGCAGGTTGTTGTACAGATTGTTGGCGAAGCCCAGCGAAATGGCGTTCATTGGTGGAGCGTTTGGCGGTGCCGGCGTGTAGTCGTCAGCCTCGATCAGAATCTTTTCCTTCGGCAAGTAGCCGACGGACATGAATTCGTTGTGGTTGTCTGCCTGCAAATGGTAGAGGTCCAGAATCCGGCTTCCATCCGTCAGTTCGTACTTATCCTTGAAGGTGATGAATGTGGCCTTCTTCCCGCTCATCGACATCGCGTCCGGCTGCAGCGTCCGAGGCGCGCTCCAGGCTGTCTCGAGGAACGCCTTGTTGCCCTCTTGCGTGATCACCGTCGCGCCTTCGGCCACGTAGGTTCGCAAGCCGCCGGTGTGGTCGAAGTGATGGTGCGTGTTGATGATGTATTTGATGGGTTTGTTCGGCACGAGCTTGTGCACTTCCGCGATCACCGCGGTCGAACGCGCTTCGTCGTTCGGCGCTTCGACCACGGCGACGTAGTCCTTGAACTCAATCAGCACGCTGTTGTGCGTTCCGCCGCCGATGAACCACACGCCGTCGGCCATCTTCTGCGATTCCACGTTGACCGGCGGCACCGTGGCTCCGATGATCTCGGCGTGGTTTGCGACCGTGTCCACATTGCCCGGAAGCTGAACAAAGGAATTTGGCGGGTTGGCTTTCGCGCTCGTCACGGTCAGATCCAGCACCGGAAAGCCACCTTGCTTCTGCACGAAATGCCCGGGGAACTTGATGCCGTTGAAATCCTTGTAATCGCTGAAGGTGGTTTCGATCAGCATGTCGCCCAGCACCGGATTAGCCATCCAGGAGTCCACTTTCGTCACCATGTTCTGATCGTCGATGTCGCCGACGATCTTGTGCCCGTTGCCATCCATGTACGTGAGCACAGTAACCGTCTTCCCGTCTTCCTTGCCCTGGCTCACCGTGGCCTTGTTATCCGCCGCGCCTCGCAAGAAGCCGTGCGGCGTCAGCCAGATTTGCAGTTGCCGCTCCTCATCGGTGGCAGGGGCCGGCGCGATCACTCCTCCCGGCGGTGCATTCCAAGCCCACTGGCCGCTGATCAGGTTGACCTGTTTCAGCTCGCCCACAAAAGGAAGCTCGCCGCCCTTGGCCGGCGGGTTTTGTTGTGTGCGCGTCACTTCCTCTTTCGACGAACCATTCACGTAGTCAATCGTCCGCGTGTAGCTCGTCACGATCGTGGGATGCCAAGGGCTGGTGGGATTCCAGTTTTGCCCCAAGGCGCCGGCGCTGCCAGTGCCCGAGTATTGAATCGAATGAACGTCGCCCATGGCCTTCTGCGCGTTCTGAATCACCGTCTTGGCGTCCTGTGCCGTCGCGCCAGCGGCGACCAACGCGAATGCCAGCGTCACGAATATCCACGATTTTTTGATCATTGTTCCCTCCTGCAAATCCGAGAAGAAGATTGCCTCGCCATGACCTGGCCGCGACGCGCCAAATCTAATGCACGAATCCTAGGCCTTAGGGCATCGTAAGTCAACGGAGTGCGGGTGCCATGACAGCTTTCTTTCCGTCACTTTTGCCGTTCGTAAACTTGGACGTTGTGATATTCGGGTGTTGCGGGTTCCCAACTCGTCGTGGTGAGCACATTGCCGTCCGAAGAAATGGCGTAGATCGCCCATTCCGTCGGTGTCCCGTTCGTCTTGACCAAGCGCACCATGAGATAGGGGCTGAGGCGCCAGTGAATGGCAACTTCCCCGTGTCCAGGGCCGTGCGGATCGGGATATTCCTTGCCGTCAAACCGTGCGAAGTATCCGCCCGTTGGAGCGGCGTCGCCCTTGGCGTTCGCGTTCATGCGATAGCCGTCGCCTTCGACGGCGATGACGCGGGTCACCGAGCGCGTCGGATGCACCGGGTCGCCTCCGGCCCTGTTCATGACCGATTTTTCAGCGTCGAGCTTCCAGGCGCCGACAATGGGATCGCTCGAATTCGCGTCCTGCGCGAGCGCCCCAATCGTGACGCATGACAGTGCCATCGCCAAAGCGACAACCACGACTGCAACAGCGGATAACCGCGTGCGCATACCCCTAGTCTCCCTTGCAATCCTGCGGCACGCGGGCGGATCGCCGACCCGCGCGAAACTGCGGCGCTACTTCTTTACTTGTCCCGCCGCGGGCTTGGCAATCAAGTCCGTATACAGCTGCGACTGTGACGGGATGCAAAGCTGTTCCTCGAAGTCCTGTTCGGGAATCCACTTGAAGACCGTCCTTCCGAGCACAAAGGGCTTGGTGTAAATCTTGGGGTCGTCGACCGTCACGATGAGCTCGAGCGTGTCGTGGTCCACGCGCGTGTAGCGCTCGGTCACATGCATATCGGAGCTGTGCGGATGTCCCTCGTTGTCGAGCCAGGTGCTGTCGTCCGCGCCCACCGTGTCCACGACGAAGGTGTAGTCGCCATCCCAATGGCCAACGGAATATCCGTAGTAGCGCGGATCGGGCGCGTCCGGAGCATCGCTCCCGGCGTTCTTAGGAAGGGCCCGGCCGTCGGTCCAGACTTCGCGCCATGCTCGTTGGTACTGCGAGAGAATCAGGACCCGGTTTGGCATCGCGCCGATCGATAGCCCTCGCAATTCAAAGACAGCGTTGCGCGGGAAACCCAGAGGATCGCAATGATTCAGCGGATCGTTCGAGTCGGCCACATTCACAGCCTGGTTGGCATGGTTCATGGCGGCCAGTTTCTTGCCAAGGTCCGTCATCGGGGGAGCCTTGTCGACCGCAACAGCGCCAATCGGACCCGACCACGCCCCGCTGATGTCATGCTTCGGAGCGGGAGCCGACGGCTTGGTGTCGCTGCACAACACTTGATATTCGGTTCCCGGCTGGCCGGATTGCCCGCAGTGCTGCTTGGCAATCGCCATAGCTTCGCGGGTCGGAGGCTGGGCATCTTGGGCGCTCACAATGGTCGAAAAGGCTAGGACCGCGATAAGAGCGGTAACGACATACACAAGGCGATTTCTCACGTTACGTTCCTCCTGCGAAAGAAACTCACACTATGCTGTTGATTATAGACGAATCACTGCGCAATCAGAAAAGGGCATTTTTCCGCGCCGCCGTTGGCGCCCCGGAAGTCCTGACGTCCGAGATTTAATGAGACACGACCGGCAAATCGCCTGGCGCCGCGCGATATGCGCTGGAGCTGCCGCGAAGCCGGTGACTCAAAATGATCGCCAGTCCCGCGCACAAGGCCGGCACGGCGGTGGCGAATAATATTTGCTGCGGCGTCCATCCAATTTTCAGCAGGATTCCGCCTAGCATCCCGCCGGTGACGGTGCCGACGCGGCCGATGCCGAGCGCCCAGCCCACCCCGGTGGAACGTATCGAAGTCGGATAGAAGCTGGCGGCCAGTGAATTCAGGCCGGCTTGAATGGCCGTTACGGTAAAACCCAGGACGAAAGCGACCAGCAACACCAGCGACAAAGATGTAGCCGCGCGCGCGAGGGACGCGGACAGCACCACGCACAATCCGAACTCCGAAAGCAAAACGACGTAAGAACCGCATCGATTGATCAGCGGCCCTTCCGCGACGCTCCCGAACACGCTACCGACTCCGAACATGGTTGCCGCCGCCACGCCCGCGGAGATGGGCATATGAACCTCCCGCAACAGCGCGGGCAGCCAACTGACGATGAAATACAAGATCAGCAGGTTCATAAAAAACGGCACCCAAAGCAGGAGAGTCGCTGCGGTGCGGCCTTCTGCGAAAAGATGCTTGACGGACAAACCCCGGCGCTCGCGGTCCTGCGAGGTGGCTGGGCGGATGGTCACATTTGCCAGGTCCGGCGAAATGCGCGCCATGATTCGGGCGATTTTTCGCGTGTCGCCGCCGCGCACGGTCAAAAATCGCACCGATTCCGGTAGCCAGACGATCAGCACGATCGCCACAAGAAAGGGCAGGACTCCGCCCACATAGAAAACAGCTCGCCATCCCAGTCGGGTGGGCAGCAGCAGAGCGCTGGCTTGACCTGAAAGCACCTGACCGAGCGGCATCCCGGCCATGATGAACCCTACAACGGTCGCCACCAGGCGCTTCGGTGCGTACTCGCACGCCAGGGAGATGGCGTTGGGGATGGCGCCTCCGAGGCCGAGCCCCGTCAGGAATCGCAAAATTACGAGTTCCTCAAGCGATGTCGCGCGAGCGGTGAGCGTCATGAACAGCGAGAACGTGAACACGGAAAGCACCAGCACCCATTTCCGGCCCCAGCGATCGGCGACGGGACCCATCACCAGCGAGGCGATCAAAAGACCGAATAGCGCGGCGCTGAGGATGGTGCCGAAATACTTGAGCGGGATGTTCAGAGTTTCGGACATGGAGGGCGCGAGAAGTCCGATCGATTGGGTATCGAAACCGTCAAAGATAATGACCAGCCCGCAGAGCAGGATGGTCCAGGTCTGAAAACGGCCCAGCGGCCGGCCATCCATTACCTCGCTCACGCTCAGCGCGCGAGGCTCGGTATCCACGACCGCCTTGTGTTCGGACGACATTGGCAGGCTTACCCCAGAACAGATAATAACCGAATCGCAAAGGCAGTCAGCAAAAAGCGCTGAACTGCCGTCCCAAGCCCTTAGAGTGGTTTCCAGGACGCTATGTTACGCACCGTGAAGATCGCATCCCTCGCCACGCTGTGGCTCGTGCCGCTGCTCGTTTTGGTTTCCGCATTTTCCTCGGACTGGATTCCCGCGTGGCGAACGCTGGGAGTGCCCGCCATGCTGCCACGCTTTGCGGACCTTAGCACAATTCCCGAGGGTCTCGAGACACTCCGGCAAGGCAAGGACCCGCTGGTGACAAATCCGGCCGACGCGCTGGGGCGCCCAGTGAACTACCCGCGAATCTGGCTGACTTTGTTTTCCGCTCTGGGAATCAATGTGCGAAACGTTTGGGCAATGGCCATCTTATTTTGCGCGTTCTATTTGGCTTGTATGTCAGTGCTGATCGCGCAGGCCAAGCATGCTGCGGACGCGGCGATTTTGCTCGTGGCGAGCTTATCGATCTCGCCGCTGCTGGCCATGGAGCGCGGGAATAACGACCTGCTCATTTTTTTTCTGGTTTTTCTCGGCTGCATCGCGACGAACAAGTATCTCAAGTCGCTCGCTTTGGCTGCAGCCTCGCTCCTGAAGATTTTTCCCGTTGCCGGGATGATGATCGACGCCGTTCGCCGGCCAGCCAAACAACGAATCGTGCCGTTTCTGCTCGCGGCGCTAGTGCTCGTCTTGCTCGCCTGGCAGTGGCGCGATCTCAATTTGATCCGGCAGGGGACGCCCGTTTCGAGGATCCGATCCTACGGCTTCCTCTCTCTGCGAGAGGAAATCCTTCGTTTTTTCCCGGACTCGCTGGTTACTTTCATTCAGATGAGTTGGATCGTCGCGGGCGGGTTTTGGTTGGCCGCTCTGTCAACCGTGGACTTGGCTTGGAAAAGAGGGCCGGACCTTGGTCTCGCTCCCTTCCGTTCGCCGCAGGGAGAGATGTTCTCAGTGTTTGGCGGGATCTATGTTTTTGCCTACGCGATCGGCTCCAATTGGGACTACCGCCTCATATTTCTGTTGCCCACGCTTCCTTTTGTGCTGGGGCTGGTTCGCGTCGCGCGGTTCAGGGGCTGGGCCGTGGCATATTTGGCGCTGGTCGGAATCGCGGAAAATGCGCTCGGGTTTGAGCATCATGGCGGAACACTCTTAGTTCACCTGGCAACATTCGCGCTTTTCATTTTTGCTCTGATCGTCCTGACGCTGCAATTCAAGGGTTTCATCGCCGAGGAGTTTGCCGTCGGGCCGTCGGTTGTCCCAAGCAGTTGAGTGTTCTAATCGGCGCATACGTCGCGGCCTTGCAGGCGCCGCACATCCCATTGTTAGCGTTTGATAACCTCGGTACCAGACTCCCGGGAATCGCGCTCAGCCGTTGGTAAAATCTGACAAGTTCCATGCCTATCGCCACTTTGCCAGACCGCACTTCGCCGCATTCTCATCCGGCCAGCCCGAGCGAACCCGTTCGCGCGCGCGTTCCCGCATTCCTCGGCGTGTCGGCTGAGCCGGTCGGGTGGAACTGGGCCTCCTGCGCTGGCCTACTGGCGTTGCTGGCATTTTGGGCCTGGCGATTTTATGCCACGTGGGCGACATGGGGGAGTCTGTCGATTGATAGCGGCCGCGAAATGTACGTCCCCGCCGCGCTTGCCGCAGGGAAGATGCTCTACCGGGACGTCTGGTACCTCTACGGACCCGCCGGGCCGTACATCAACAGCTTTCTTTTCCGCGTATTTGGAACGCACCTGAACGTCCTGTACTGGGCCGGATCTCTCTCTGCTCTGGGCTGCGCAATATTGTTGTACGGCGTCGCGTTGCGCTTCTCTTCCTGGATCATCGGATGGACGGCCGCGGCGATTGTGTTGTTCGAGGCGTTTGAGTCGGGGATTTTCAATTATCCGTTGCCCTACAGTTTTGCCTCGGTGTACGGCTCGCTGGCTGCTTGCCTGTTTCTTTGGTGCGCGGTGAACGCTTGCGATTCCGCGGGCCTGGGCTGGATGTTCGCTTGCGCGACGGCGGCCGCGGCGGCCTTGCTCTGTAAGGTTGAGTTTGGCGCGGCCTGTTATGCGGTCCTGGCGCTGCTGATTGTGACGCGCTGGCTGTGCTGGCGCGATTGGGTGCGCGTCGCCAAAGATCTCGCTGCTTGCCTGCCGGGGATTTTCGCCTTCGCGCTCGTCGTTGGTTGGATGGTTTCGATTGCCGGATTCGAATTCATCACCCAGGAGAACCTGCCGGTCAGTTGGCCGACGTCTTATTTTTTACGCACCTACGGAAAGTTGTGGCTGAAGTCAACCGGGATGACCATCGACGGACACGCCATTCTTTTGGCGGCGCTTCGGACGGTATTGCTAGCAGCCATCGTTCTGGGCTTTCGTCAATTCCTCCGCCGAACGCGCAACGGCGCGCGGCAGATTTTTGTGCTGGCAGCTCTGCTCGTAGCCGCATGCGCATTCCTGGTGGGCTTTCTGCCGCCGCGCGCCGAAGAAATCTTCCGCGGGATTTTATTCCCGGCGGATATGGTGCTCTACGTCGGAATCGCAGCGCTGGCTTGCTGGTGGCACTTCTGGAAGCAGGACGCATCCGAGCGCAGCGCGGCGTTGCCGATCCTGCTGACGTTCTCGAGCCTGCTGGGAGTGCGCATTCTGCTGGGGATGAATTTCTCGGGCTATCCGATCTATTACAATGGCGCGGCGATCCTTTCCTTTTTGCTCCTCGCGCCGTCCATCATTGCCAGCGCGTCTCGCGCGAGCCGCTTGCAAAGGGAAACGCTGGTCTGCTGCGCGTGTGTCGCGGCGGTCCTGCTTCCAGCGGGACTGTTGCCCAATCCCTATCACCTGGTGCCGCTCACGACCGCGCGCGGGACCATGAAAGTGCCCGCCTCGGCTGCTGCGAGCTACTCAGCCGCGATCGAATTCATGAAAGAGAAAGCCGCCGCAGGCGAATCCGTGCTCTCCGTGCCGGAAGACACCAGTCTGTACTTTTTCTCCGGCGTGGATTGTCCGACGAGGACGTATGCCTTCACGCCGGGCATGGTCGCGCCCGGCAAAATGACCGACGCCCTCATCGGCGAAATCGAACGCAAACAAGTCCGCTATCTGCTGTGGTCGGATCGGAAATTCCCCGAATACGGAGCTCCGGAATTCGGCAAGGATTTCGACCAAGAGTTGGCGGCTTACTTGCGATCTCACTATCGGCCGGTTCGGCCGCTGGTGGCGGCTGACGCGCAGGCCTGGAATGCGGTCATCTGGGAGCGCGTGCCCGAAGGGAGTCTCGATGCTCGCCGCTGAACCCTCCGTCAGCGCCGAAAGCCGCGGCCCACAAGCCCTGGATCAAATGCGGCAGGCTCGGCGCAAGCAGCAGGACGCGGTAGCCGCGCGCCGCGGCGAGTGGATCGAATCCAATCGCTATTTCTACGATCGCATTCGGCGCCTGCTGCGCTTCCTGATCGAGCCGGGCAAGCGAGTGTTGCAGGTCCGCTGCCAGACCGGACATCTGCTCGATTCCGTGGCGCCCTCTTATGGCGTTGGCGTCGAGCTGGGCGAGGTCATGGTCGATTGCGCGCGCCAGCAATATCCCCAGCTCCACTTTGTGCAAAGCGATCCGGAAGATCTCGAGTTGGGTGAGACGTTCGATTACGTGCTCTTCGACCACATCTTTGACACCGTCGATATTCTGAAGGCGCTTGAACAGATTCGCCGCCACTGCACCGCGAACACGCGCCTCGTGGTCATCAACTACAACCACCTGTGGCAACCACTCCTGGAACTGGCGAGCAAGATGCGGCTTCGCTCGCACTTCGTTGAGCCCAATTGGGTGAGCGAGCACGACCTGCGCGGTTTTCTCGGACTCGCCGGGTTCCTGCCCATTCGCACCTATCGCCTGTTTTTGTTTCCAAAGTGGTTTCCGCTCCTATCGACGTTGATGAACGATGGTCTCGGGCAGTTGCCGGGTCTCGATCGGCTTGGCCTCATGCAAGTCACCGTTGCGCGACTAGGCCCCGAGCCAACGCGCGAAGAGGACGTCAGCGTTTCCGTCGTCGTTCCTTGCCGCAACGAGGTGGGCAACGTGCAGCAGGCCGTTGAGCGCATTCCGGAGATGGGAAGGCACATCGAAATTCTCTTTTGCGATGACCGCTCGACCGATGGGACGGCCGCCGAAGTCAGACGAATGCAGGCACTCTATCCGGACCGCGACATCCGCCTGATCGAGGGTCCGGGAATCTGCAAGGCGCAGAACGTCTGGAGCGGATTTCGCGCCGCGCGTGGCGATGTGCTCATGATTCTGGACGCGGACTTATCCGTCATGCCCGAAGAGCTGCCGATCTTTTTGCGCACACTACTGAGCGGCCGGGGAGATTTCATCAACGGCAGCCGCCTGGTCTACCCGATGCAGCGGTACGCCATGAAATTCGCCAATATGATCGGCAACAAATTTTTCAGCTTCGTGTTTTCGTTCCTGCTGAACCAGCGAATCAAGGACACGCTGTGCGGCACCAAAGTTTTGTGGCGGCGCGACTGGCAGCGCATGGAGCCGCATTTAGGCGAGTGGGGAATTCAGGACCTCTGGGGTGACTACGAGTTGCTTTTTGGTGCCAGCAGGCTCAGCCTCAGAATTCTGGACGTTCCCGTGCACTACCAGGAACGTGTGCACGGGCTGACGAAGATGAACCGGGTGATCGCCAATGGCGTGCGCATGATGCGCATCTGTTGGCACGCGTGGGGCCGGCTGACAGGGTAACGGGTAACCGGGATGCCGTTCGCCATTTTGTGCGGGAGGTAGTTGGTTTGTGTCTACGCGAAAAGCTAAAGGCCGCTGCCGCTTCGACTGGGATGATCGTGGTCGCGGCGTTTCTGGTGCGCATGGCGATCTTGTCTTATCTTGCGTACGTCGCGAACCGCGCGGGTGCGGGCGGCGTCGAGGGTGCGCCCTTTGCTTCGGAAACCGGAGCCATCGCGGCGTCCATTGCCGCGGGTCGCGGGTTCAGTTCGCCATTGCGCTTTGTGCGCACGGGCCCAACCGCCTGGCTCGCGCCGATCTACCCGTACCTGCTCGCCGGCGTCTTCAAACTGTTCGCCACCTACAGCAGCGCGTCAAGTTTGGTGATTCACACGATCAACTGCGCCTTTTCGGCGTTTACCGCATGGCCGATCGCGGCCATCGGAACGATAGCGTTTGGCAAAAAAACGGGGCGCGCGGCTGCCTGGTTGTGGACCATCCTGCCAACCTCGGTTTTCTATTCCATCTTCTGGATTTGGGACACGGCGCTGGCCGGGTTGTGGATGGCGCTATTGGTTTTGGCCACGCTCAAACTGCGCGGTTCCAGCCGGGTGGCGGCGTGGGTCGGCTACGGCGCGCTCTGGGGCGTCGGCGCGCTGATCAATCCTGCGTTGCTCAGTGTTTTGCCGTTCTTGGCGCTGTGGGCTGTCTG
>Ga0182024_10021669_pt1 | contig 11643 bp, 10 predicted proteins | sample P32metaG_FD_120480 | JGI IMG/M metagenome (GOLD analysis project Ga0182024, IMG submission 120480) | Permafrost microbial communities from Stordalen Mire, Sweden - P3-2 metaG (Illumina Assembly) | ecosystem: Environmental > Terrestrial > Soil > Wetlands > Permafrost | place: Sweden: Stordalen... | reverse complement strand
GACCCGAACTTCTTGCAGAAGCCCGAGGAGTTCCCGCAGACGGGCGAGCACGTCGCCCACAAAGTGTTTGCCGCGGGCAAGGACAGGCCCGATGGGGACGGCAAGCCGTACCCGACGAAGCACGGCATCCACGGCACCGCAGTGGCGGTCGACTTTGAGGCCTGCATAGCGGACGGCGTCTGCATGGACGTCTGCCCGGTCTTCGTCTTCGAGTGGCTGCTCAACCCCGGCCAGTCCGGCACGGGCAAGGAGAAGCAGGTCGCACCCGGGACTCCCGAATGGGACCAGTACAGGACGGACAAGTCCGACCCGACGAGGGAGGCGGACTGCATATTCTGCATGGCCTGTGAGACCAGCTGCCCAACTCAGAGTATCAAGATCACGCAACCGTAGCTGCACAAGTCAACTAGCTGCAGCGCCGCCTACGAACCCAACGAATCTACAGGTCATCCTCTGGACTACTCGAGATTCATCAAATTCCTATTTCTCGCTGATGCGCGAGCGTGGGACAGATATTATCGAATCTGTCATCCGCTGGCAATTCGTCGTGAAGCCATAGCAACGAATGGTGAATTGATTCATGCACTAGGAGGGAAATGATATTGAGGGAGTTGGTTCCTTTACAGATTATGACGCAAGGCTCTTCCATTTGACACAGTGTTTCGTCGTGAAATGCCGCGCAATCAGATATCGATTGTATTCTCCTCTCATCGACTTCGTCGTAACCATTCCTCGTAATGGCTCTTTGCAGAGTACAGACGACCGCGCGTGAGCGGTACACAAGCGACACCTGCAGAAGACCTCGCAGCGTCATAAAAGCACCCCGAGGAAGTATTTTTGGCGTCTAGGACACCAATATGAGTGGTTGAGAAGTGGAGGAGACTAGGATTGGTGTTTCGAGTTGTATTGATATCCTGCCTCGGCTACTGATTGCTGAACTTCCTTTTTGATTTCAAGCCGCAGGCTTTGGATCTGACTGACAATAGAGGCATATTTTTGTCCCTTCCAAGTAGATAGGGCAATAGCCTGTCGTCGGATTTTCTCAGAGTGCCTAGGTTTCAGTCTTGCCATGAACTTCTTGACGTTGAGAACCCCGTACACGGAGAGTTGCCAGTAATCGAAGTTCAAAGGAATGTTGTGCGGTTTTGATCGGTAGCCTTTTTTCTTGTTGATGCGTAGGCTGCAGGAGAAGCCCAACCTCCTGACATGTTTCTCAATCCACTCGAGAATAGCCTTGTTTGAATTGAAATAGTCAAGATAGAGGGCAACATTGCCGCCACTGTCTCTTGTCGTGACTATGTCACCATCAGCATCAAGAAAACCCGAAAGGTATCCGAACACCCTGCGTTCGTCTTCATCTATCCATCTTCTCGCCTGTCGAAAATCCTGAAGCAGGAAGGCAAAGCTACCATCAAGAATCGTTTGGAGATTCCATTCATAGCTGTGCATCTCCTTCTTCTTGCGCGGATGCTTGTAGACATGACCGTACGGTTCAAACAATCTGCTGAACAGCTCAACCATAGCGGGATGTGTCGTGCTAGTAGATACCCGGATTGCATTTCCGAAGGGTACACACACGGAAAGATCCCCGTGTCTCAAGCCCAGAAGGTATCCCATGTCTTCCTCCGTCCCGTCGAATGGCTTCCGTTCGTATTTTCTGCACTTCTCCTTTATCGCTTTGAGCCTCGCCTCCTCGAACGCTCTAGGCTGGATCCCCAGCTGTCTCGTCAGCCACGACGTGTACCCGCTGGTCTTGTTGCCGATCAGCTTCGCCACGTCGCCCAGAGACACACCTTTCTCGATGTGCGTGCGCCGGATGAAGACGCGTATCCGTTCCTTGGTCTCCTCGTCGAGGTACTTGATGCTGAGTCCCGGGGTCCGTGGCAGCTCTATGACGCGCCTGTCCTCTTCCGCCGTGTCCGCGGCCGGTCCCGACAATACGTAATCAAGCCCGGATGGTATTTAGCCGCCCATGAAGAACGGCGCCGCACGGCCTTCGAAATGATTATATAGACTAAGTATTAGGCCGCCTAATGTTTAGTGTTCCTAATGGTTACGACCTCCCGCTATGCGGACCGCGAGTCCTCCCTGTCGGATTCTGACGAACTCGCAAATTCCATCCATGACATCGTATTCTCTGTGCTTCGCCAGATTCAGCCGACCGTGGAGGCGGAGGGGATCTCGAAGGGGCAATTCCTGACGATGCACGTGCTCTCTGGCCTGCAGGCGGCATCCGTCAGCGAGGTCGCCCGGCACCTGGCGGTCAAGGCTCCCACGGCGTGCGTGACGCTCGACCAGCTGGAGGCGGCCGGACTGGTCACGCGGCAGCGCTCCGCAAGCGACCACCGCACCGTAGAGGTGTCACTGACGACGAAGGGACGCAGAGTAGAGGCGCGGGTGTGGGCCCGAATCGGACGGCGGATATCCGAAGCTGCCCGCGGCCTGGCTCCAGAGGACGTCGTCACCACAGTCCGGGTCTTCCGCGAGCTGAACCGTCGGCTCGAACCGACGCCTGATCTCCCGGGAGTGAAGGCTTGAGCTCTCCAGTTCCCTCCGCAGCTCCGTCGCCCACTGCGGCGCGGCAGTACGATGCCAAGTACGGCAGGACGGTCCTCCTCATCCTGGCCGGGATGGCCGTGATGGTCACCTACGTGGAGACGATGGTGCTGCCCGCGTTCAGCAATTTTGAGTCTTTCTTCCACGTCACCGATGCGAGCACCATCGCGTGGATCCTATCGGCGTACCTGCTCGTCGGCGTCGTCGTCACGCCGATCTTCGGCAAGCTCGGGGACATCTACGGCAAGAAGCGCATGTTGCTGATAGCGATGGGCGTCTATGCCGTCGCTGTGAGCATGGCGGGCTTCACGCCCCAGATCGGCGCGGCGCTCGGCCTCAGCCGGCCCGACCAGATCTACGGTCTGATAGCGGTCCGGGCCGTGCAGGGAGTGGGGATGGCGATGTTCCCCCTCGGCTTCGCGATGCTTCCAGAGGTCTTCCCGCCCGCGCGCGTCGGCCAGGCCCAGGGGCTCCTCTCGGGGATGTTCGCCGCGGGCGCTGCGGCGGGACTGGTCGGCGGCGGATATATCGCCCAGACGTTCGGCTGGCAGGACACCTATCACACGGTCATCCCGGTTGCCATCATCGTGCTCCTGCTCGCCTTCGTGTACATCCACGAGTCCCAGATCCGCCACGCGCGGAAGATCGATTTCCCGGGCGTCATAAGCCTCGGCTTGGGGCTCACCCTACTGATGCTCGGCATCACGGAGGGAGCGTACTGGGGCTGGACGAACTTCTCAGCGGTCGCGTTCGTGGGGGTCCCGTGGGGGGTGCCTGAGTTCCTCATCCTCGCTGCCGTGGCCTTCGCATTCTTCCTCTACTGGGAACCCCGGGCACCGAGCCCGGTGGTGTCGTTCCAGTCGCTCAGGGAGCGGAACATCTGGGTCTCGAACGTCAACGGCGTGCTCGTCGGCATGGCGATGTTCCTGCTCTTCACCGTCCTCATCATCCTCGGGGAGTACCCGTCGCCGGGCTTCGGGCTCAGCGAGCTGAACGCGGGCCTCATCCTCGTCCCCGCCGTCATCAGCATGCTGGTGACCGGTCCGTTCCTTGGACGGGCGATCAGCAAGTACGGACCGAAACCGGTGATGATCCTCGGGTTCACGCTGATCGCCGTCGCCGCCATGGGGATGACTGCGTTTAATCGCTCGACATACGAGGTCGCCGTGATTGCAGTACCAATGTTCATCGGGAGCGTCGCCGTGCTGATCTCGATGTCCAACGTGATCGTCCTCTCGGTCGACCCGAAGACGATGGGGGTCCAGACCGGCATGAACCAGACGTTCAGGAACCTCGGGTCGGCGCTCGGGCCGGTGCTTGTAACGTCGGTCCTGGCGAGCTACGCATTCACGGAGGAGTTCGGCGGCTCCGCTTTCCAGAACTACCACGTCGTCGGCTATCAGGTCGTCTTCGGGCTGGTCGCAGTTATCGGCGTGGTGGGCCTTCTGTTGTCGCTTGCGCTCCGGAACTTCCGGTTCCTAGCGGACGGGAGCCGGTCCGGGCAGGCCAGCGGGGCGCCGGCGGGCGAAACAGAGCCGCGTGCCGCCACTAGCGTCACGACGCCGAAGCAACAGTAAAGTGTAGCACGTCAATCTGTCTCCATTCGGTCGCCGCCACGACCGTGTACACTCCCGGTTTTAGGGGAGTGAAGGTGCCCTGAGAACCCCCTCCATCGGCGGACCATGTGCCGCCGTATGCCTCGCTGAACATGGCCGGGTACGGGACGCATGCTCCTCCGCTCTCGCAACCGTTCGCCATGTAGCTGTCCGGCTGGAAGACGAAGTAGCTGTATGGGAGGATCGCGGGGCAGTTGTATGCGCCCGGAACGTAGAGCGCCAACGGGGTCGCCGACGACGCGTTTCCGGCCGTATAGAATCCCTGGGCGATGAGGAGGCCGAAGGGCTGTCCCAGAGTGCCACATGGGCCGAGGCTCACGTTGTACGGCAGCCCCTCGGTATCCACCGTGATGTTCTTGGACCATGACAGAGTGTTGGTCAACGTCATGTTGACCTCGACCATCTGTCCGGCCGTTAGCTGAGAAGCGTTCAGCGCGAGCAGGAAACCCAGGCCCTGCAGGCTGCTCGAGGCCGAGAGCGGCGGGTCTCGCGTCACCGTGGTCGTGTCGGTATGGGTCACGGTCCTGTTCGCGCCCGAGACGGCGACGAACATGCTCGCCGATATCAGCACTCCCGCGATGATGATCGCGATCGCTATGGCCCTGTGGCTGCGTACGGGCGGGTCACTCATTCGTTCGAGCCTATCCTTGGACGTTTTGCCCCCGATTATGATTAATAGTTTTGTCCGAATGGACCGTCGGCACCTGGCTTGAAAGAGAGCAAGGATACGGAGACCGTGGACGGCAACTGCATCGTCTGCAACAAGAGGACGCGCCACGCGGTACGGGCCGGAAGCAAAGGCAACGAGTACTTCGAGTGCATGAAATGCGGGAACGAGGTCGACCTCAAGGCCTTCGTCTACGACAACCTCGACGCGCTCTCCGAGGACGGCTGAGCGGCCTCAGACACCCCTCGGACGCCACTCGCTCCTATTGTCCCGCGGGCATGGGCATCTGTGTTGTCCCTGACATGAGAAGTAGCAGGCCCTACTACGAACCCCATTGTGAGGATAGCGGGAGCCAGAAACATCCGATGGTACGTCCTCTTGAAAGGAATCCGGACTGTGAGAATGATAATCGCGGCGGTGACAAAAATCCTTACCGGTGCTGCGGCGCCGCCAAGATTAGCGCCGAACATGCCGTAGATCACGACGTCCAGCGCCACATCAAGCTATCCGATGCCCCTAGCTAGCAGATGTGACGCCTCTGAATCGCTGTTTCCGCTGGTCGGTATCAGGGTCTAGTCGATTTTGGCGACAGCGACGTCTGGCTCAGTCCCGTGCATCCCCCTTCCTGCCTTATCCCGTACCTTACGAGCTTCCTGACGTTATAGACAAAGAGCAGCGGTCATGGGTGAGAAAGGGATTTAACTGCAACTGCGAGGCGCTACTTTCAATCTTGGAAGACGACTCGGAGCTCAGCCGCATAAACGCCCGGAAGATGGCGGACCTGAAGAGGCGCATCGAGATAGCGACGGCTCCGAAGCCTCCGACGCCAAAGGTGAAGACCAGCAAGGAGGTCGTGATGGCGAAGCTCTACGACCGGGGAGACGAGGTTCTCAATACCGCATACTCCTACTACCCGAAAGAGACGCCGATAGTGGTGGACCACCTCGCGACCTACCTCAGGCAGAACCCACAGACCGAGAAGATTAGCGGAGGCGAGCTGCTCTCGATATTCAGGACGATCGGGCTGAGGTTCAGCCTGAAGACCTCGATAAAGGTGCAGGAGAAGGGGAAGTTCATAGACCTGGCGGACAAGTTCAAGCTCAAGAAGGAAGAAGCGCCTTGACCGGGGAGCGGATCACCGCAAAGGTGCTCTTCGAGCCCACCCCCAAGGACCCCATACTCGTCTGTGGGATGCCGGGCAGCGGCTATGTCGGGAAGCTCGCCGTAGACCACCTCATAGAGTCGTTCAAGGGGAAGAAGTTCACCGAGGCCTACTCGAACGATTTCCCTCCTCAGGGCAACGTGCGGGAGAACGGCGTCGTGAGCCCCATCGCCGGAGAGTTCTACATGTGTGAGACGGGCCAGAAGCGCGACCTCCTGGTCTTCACCGCCGACGCCCAGCCGGCGACGACCATCGGCGAGTACGAGCTCTCCGAGTGGGTCCTCCAGCTGGCGAAGAAGCACGGTGCGAAGCTGGTATTCTCGCTCGCCGCCTACATAACTGGCGCCTTCACGGCCGAACAGAGGGTCTTCGGTGCAGCCACGTCACTCGAGCTGACCTCGAAGATGAGCGAGCAGGGTGTCAGGCTAATGAAAGAGGGAGCGATCAGCGGGATGAACGGGATAATCACCGGGATGGCGAAGTTCTACGGGATGGAAGGAGCCTGCCTGCTGGGGGAGACCTCGGGCTACCTCGTCGACCCCGTGGCCTCGGAAGCGGTCCTCGACTCGTTCTCACGCTCGCTCGAGATCGTAATCGACCTCGCCAGCCTCAGGGACAAGGCGAAGGAGGCGAAGCAGGTGATCGGACAGATCCAGAGGATGACCGAGCAGGAGAGCGCCGGTCGCGCCGGGAACCCGAGTGGGCAGCCCGGCTACATAGGATAGGCTAACCCTTGATGTTCCCGATCGGCCTCAGGGCGGCAACCTTCTTCGATATTCCGGCCCTGTCCATCGTGTCGACGACCTCGGAGATGTCCTTGTACGCCATGCCCGCCTCCTCCGCCAGCCCGTCGTAGGTCGCCGCCTTGACGTAGATCCCCCTCTTCTCCATGCTCCTCTGGAGCTCCCCACCGTTGACCAGCTTCTTGGCCGCCGTACGCGACATGGTCCTTCCCGAACCGTGTGCTGTAGACCCGAAGGTCTCAGTCATCGCCTTCGCAGTGCCGAGGAGCAGGTAGGAGCCGGTCTCCATGGAACCGCCGATTATGACGGGCTGCCCTATCGCCCTGTAGGACGCGGGTATGTCGCGATGCCCCGGGCCGAAGCTCCGGGTGGCGCCCTTTCTATGCACGACGAGGTCCTTGCTGGAGCCGTCCAGCGCCTGCCTCTCCACCTTCGCGATGTTGTGGCAGACGTCATAGATGATGTGCATGTCGAGGGCCTCGGGGTCCTTGTGGAATACGGTCTTGAAGGCCTCCCTGACCCGGTGCACTATGACCTGCCTGTTGGCGAAGGCCATGTTGGCAGCGCAGACCATCGCCCCGTAATAGTCGGTGCCCTCCTTCGACTTGAAGGGAGCGCAGGAGAGCTCCCTGTCCTTCACCGTTATGCCGTAGCGCTTCATCGCGCCGTCGAAGATGCGCAGGTAGTCGGACCCGATCTGATGGCCGAACCCCCTGCTTCCGCAGTGGATCATTATGACGACCTGGTCGTCGTGGACGAGACCGAAGTGCTTTCCCGTCTCCCGGTCGAAGAACCTCTCGGGGTCTACGACCTGGATCTCGAGGTAGTGGTTGCCCGAGCCGAGGGTCCCGAGCTGGCTGATCCCCCTGCTCGAGGCCTGCCTGCTCACTTTGCTGGGGTCAGCGCCCTTGAGGTACCCGTCCTCTTCCACCATGCTCGCGTCGTCCTTCCATCCGTAGCCGTTCTCCCCGCACCACTTGACACCCCAGCGCATGACCTCCTCGAACTGGCTCTGGTTCACGCGGACGGTGCCCTTGACTCCCACGCCTGTCGGCACTAGGCGGAAGAGAAGGTCGACGAGTTCCTTTACCTTAGGTTTGACCTCTTTGAGACGCAGATTCGTCCGAATGAGGCGCATTCCACAATTGGAGACGACTATTCCCTCCGCTACGAAATTGTGGTCCTTATGGTCGAGGCTGAGGTCGTAGACCTCCCCCGCGTAGGGGATAGAGTCGATGGTGACGATTTTGCTGAATGCAAAGCCGCCGTGACCGTATTCTCGATCAGAACAAAAGTCGTCGAAGTGTTCAACATCCCATACGCGGGCTTTTCCGCGTGTGCCCCATATCGAGTGTCGAATGAAGCTCTCACCTACATTCGTGGTTCTGAGAGTTCTGACTATCTCAGCAGGGGCGGCTCCAGCGACATGCATCCTAGTTGCTTCGTTTCGGGCATTGTTGCGTTCTGTCCTCACCGTTATGAGGAAGTCAAAGTACAGAGAAGCCAGAGAGGCCAATCGCTCTTTTTCCTTGTTGTAGACGTAACCAACCTGGGAGAAGAAGCGCTTCAAGTTGGACTCTGCGCCATCTATGCACAGTCGGAATCCTATTGTCTGGCCGTCGACCCCATCATGTCTGTATCCTTCGACGGAGACAGGCTCTGCCGTTTGAATGCCGAATGAGAACAACATCTCCCTGATGTCCCTCAGCATGTTCACGGCGCTCTCCTGAATCTTGACGAGCTTGCTCTGACTGAATGCGAGCGTGCTGAAATTGTATCCGTTATTGGTAATGGGCTTCCCCAATTCAGCGCCGAAGAACGCGGCCAGGAAGAGGCGTTTCTGCCACTTCTGAGCTTTCATCAGCCAGTTCGGAATCCTGTATTCAGACGTAGTCTTCTTGCCGTATGGGGCACCAAGTGCTACCAAAACGACACAGAAGCTAGAGGAGTTGACCGCTAAGCTGAATTCGGTGAAGTCGAATTTGGAGACGCCGTAGTGGGTCTTGAAGTCATTATGACGCTCCCTTTGATGTATCGAGGCCTTGAATCCTAGCGATTCGATGTCAGCCTTGATTGACTTTAGGTCATCCTCTCGTCCGTAGAATGTCGCATACTTCCCTCCCTTGGTTCGAGGAATTGTTCCATCTCCGAAGGCCTGGCCGAGCAGTTTGAGCAAGCCGGGCAATTGAGCACTATTGGTTGAGATGGCATCAAGTTTCAGTTTCTTCAAGTGCCTGAGCGTCTGGGCCCGGGCGTTCCCTCGGCTCGTAATGTTCATTTCATCCATTACCCGATTCAGATCCGATTCTCGTACAATAGCTTCGGCCGTTGCAGGAACGTATTCGACCCCGTCGAAACCTGTAGAGACTATCGCGTCGTTCTGATTCAGGTCTCCTGCCAAAACCATTCCTCTTTGGGTTAGGATAGGATGGTCCCGAGTCACCAGAATCTCCTTGTTGAGATCAGTCCTCACTCTGACCAAAGAGGATTCTTCACGCCTCCGGAGAAACAGAAGCGTCCCAGCACTTACGGAAAGCTTGGAATTGAAGTCAAGGGAGGTGACCCTATGATCCTTGCCGAGATACGAAATCCTATGCCAAGCACCGTTCTCGTCCAGGACCCGAGAATCTGGGTGCAGGCAGTTTATGTCGAACCCGATGCCGCCAGGCGAAATCACGCCCGTTTCAGGGTCGAATGCTGCTACTCCGCCTATCGGGAACCCGTAGCCCCAGTGTGCGTCCGCCATGGCGTACGAGTAGCGCTCTATCCCTGGCAGCGCCGCGACGTTGGTGACCTGCTCGAAGACTCCCTGGTCCATCCCTTCCAGAAGCTTCTTGGTGGCGTAGATGCGCGCAGGGACGTTCATGCCCTCCTTGTAGCTCGTGGGAATCTCCCACACGACGTCGGATACCTGTTTAGTTTGTGGAGGGACGGGCAATCTAGAATAACCGGATTTATCTGACCTGCGAATCCGTCAGGGACTTTAAGTCTTTGTCAAGGATCCATGGTTCTGCTTCGTCAACCGCGTGCGAAGGGGATAAGCTGCATGCCCCTGGAAGAGACCGCTCCTCACAAGAATCTCCCCCGCCAGCATCCAGGCGATAGACTTTGGTCGAATTCTACTGAACTCGGCCAAGTTTTGTGATTCTTACCGGCATGACCGGCTTCTGGGAATATGCATGGACTTCGAGGCTCATCATCAGTAGATTTCCAAATTATTGCCTCAGAATGTGAATCAGGGCTCTATTTCGGTGAATTGCGGCTTCATAGGCAATATATAGTCTATTTCGACACAGACCTCCAATGAAATCAAACCAGAGGAATGCCTCGCTCGTCATGTTGGGCGTGCTTTCCGTATTTGTTTTTGCCGTGCCTGCCGTCAGTACGGTGTTCGCAACGGCGGTATCCCCGAACGCATGCGTGCTAGCACTAACGCCTAGCAACCAGTCCACCAGCATTCCCGCGGGAACAACCACGACGTTGACATTCCTGCTCACCTACAGCGACACACCAACATATGCCACTTCATTCACACTCTCGGCCTCGAGCTCCAACGGCGCTTGGACCGTGGTCAGTGTTCTACCAAGTCCAGTTCCGGGATCAGGGACGTCCGACTCAATAAGCCAGACCATTACGGTCACAGTGACCGCACCGGCTACTTCAGGTAGCACGACGCTCATACGCATCGCGGCAGTAAACACCCATGATACCAGCACAGCCGTGGGCTGTCGTGGGTACGCATCGCTGACTTCGACAGCGTTCCAACCCCCGCCGAACGGCGTCCCACAGTTCCCGTTCGGAATTGCCCTCCTGATGGCGCTGGCCATACCAGTGCTGTTGGTGGTCAAGAGCAAGCACTCGGTAGTCGTGAAGCAATAGACGGTCCGAATTACCTGCAACAGGCTGCGAGCCTGTTGCGTTTCTGTTTCTTTTCTTTTTGTCTTGATTAATCAGAGCCTGATTCGTGCCCGCTGTCACAGGGTGTCCCGAGCGACCAAAAACTCCGACTAGCACCGACCCCCGCCGACCGATTCGGAAAAACCGAAGACGACGCGCAGCCGGATTCGTCAGATATCCAGGACGACGGTCGCCAGCCAGCGTCCCCTCTCGTGCGTGACACCGAACATGTGCATGGTGACGGCCTTGACGTCGTTCCGGAGCCTGTGCCTCTCCCGGTCGATCGGTTCTCCGCTAGCCTCGCAGACGAGGCTCTTCCCGTCGCGGGCAACCGTCACTTCGAACCTCTTGAAGAGCAGCGAGTCCACGTCCTTCATCACTATCAGCTCTGTGAGGAAGTCATAGAGGAGCCCGTCGAGGCTCTCCGCCTTCATCGATATCTCCTTCTTCACACCACCGCGCAGGCTCCTCCGGTCGACCATCACGTCCGTGAGGGCTCCTGCGCAGACCTCGAAGAGTGCGCTCGGAGAGGAGGCGCCCACCTTGAAGGCGACATCCGCCAGCGCCACGTTGGGCAAGAAACGGTAGCTCGACCTTACCAAGGCTCGACGAGGCGCGACGCGGCGCTGCGTCTTTAAACCTGTGCGCCCGCCGACGCGGCTCCCTTGAGCGAGAGCGGCCGGGAGGCGCTGGACTGCAGGCTGGTGGTGGACGGAACCGCGGGCGCCCACGCGAACCTGGCCCTCGAGGAGGCCATGCTGAGGGAGAACAGGGGTCTCATAGTGAGGCTCTGGACGAACGACAGGTCCATCATCATAGGGCGCGCGCAGCTGGCGCGGTACGAGACCGACCTGGACTACTGCGCCAAAGCGGGGATCCCTGTGGTGAGGAGGGTCACCGCTGGCGGGACCGTCTACAACGGTCCGGGGAACGTTAACTGGTCGCTCTTCGTGGGAAGGGGGTTCTCGGGCGGCGGGATAAGGTACATCTGGGGGGTGGGCG
>Ga0182024_10021668_pt1 | contig 11644 bp, 9 predicted proteins | sample P32metaG_FD_120480 | JGI IMG/M metagenome (GOLD analysis project Ga0182024, IMG submission 120480) | Permafrost microbial communities from Stordalen Mire, Sweden - P3-2 metaG (Illumina Assembly) | ecosystem: Environmental > Terrestrial > Soil > Wetlands > Permafrost | place: Sweden: Stordalen... | reverse complement strand
CGTCCGCGGGCCGGCTGCTCAAGGAGAAGTGCGCGCACCTGCAAAGCGCGCGGGAAGAGGGCTCGTCGCTGACGAGCGCTTTCATCATCTGGGCACCGCCGGACGGGACGATCGCGTTGGCGACGTGGCACTCGTCAGCGCAGTCCGCACTGGGCGACTGCTTCTCGCGCATTGCGATCACAGGGAGCGTCGACGTTGAGCTGGCGGCGGGCGGCGTTCTGCATATGCACCACGCCCTGCCAGAAGCGGGGGGAGTCCGACCCCCGTTCTGGCCAGGAGCGGGGAAGCCGCCGGTCCCGGGCGAGGGACCTGCAGTGTTGTCAGGACAGTAATCGTCGACGGCCCCGATGCCGAGGCTAGCGTCTGGTGCGCGCTGCTCACTTCCCGAACCTCCGCATCCACGGGTGCTCGCAGAAGCCCGCGCTCGGTCCGATAGTGCTGGTTCTCGTCCAAAGCGGCGGGGGACCGGCGTTGGCTCAGCTCAACGATGGGTGGCGGAATGTCCTGCTCGGGTCTATGGTGGTCTTCTCGATGCCGGGGAGGCCAGCGTTGTTCTCCAAGCTCCGTCCGAAGCTCACCTACGCGAACGTCGTGTCGACGCTGTGCCTGTTCATCTTGCTTGGAGGTACCTCCTACGCAGCGATCAGGCTCGGCAAGAACTCAGTCAAGGCCGCGAACATCGCCAACAACGCAGTGAGCTCTCCAAAGGTCAAGAACGGCTCACTGTTGGCTGCCGACTTCAAGTCGGGGCAGCTTCCAGCCGGGCAGCGGGGCCCGGACGGCCCGCGGGGCCCCCAAGGTGCCACGGGCGACACCGGAGGCCAAGGTGCCAAGGGCGACACCGGAACGGTGGACACGACGAACTTCTATTCGAAGGGCCAAAGCGACAGCCGCTTCTTGGCTGCGAATGGGATCGCCGCAAATAGCAGTCAGCTCGAAGGGCTCGGCGCGTCCTCGTTTCTGAGGGACAACTCCGGCGCGGCGGGCATCGCCGCGGGCGGAGGCTTCACCACGATCCTCACGGTCCCCGGGGCCGGCGAGCTGCAAGCGTCGTGCCTGAACCCCGCCCAGCCCGTCGTCAGGTGGCACAACACCGACGTTTCCGACGAGCGGCTCGCTGTGGACAGCGGTGGAGCCGACGCGGCCTACATCGACCCCGTCGCCCCCGACGCGACGGACGGGACGGTTACTGGAAGCACGTCCCTCACCGTGTCCGATCACGTCACGTACATGGTGCGCAGCTCCGCCGTGAGCTATGTCGAGGTCTTCGACAACGCGACGAGCAGCGGCTGCTTCTTCTTCCCCAGGGCTTACGGCTAGTCCACACCTACCTGATCGGCGCCACCGTTCCGGCCCGACGCCTGGGCGGTGGCGATGGCGGTGTGCGTTTCCGGGGCCGAGGTGCGGAATCGCCGGGTCCCCTCATGGCTACGCCGACCTCGCACCGCGGGCAACGTCCATGCCCGCCGCCGGCACATCGATCTCGGTTCTTGTCGCATCCCTCGACGATGTTCACGCGTCAAAGCGGCCGCGAACAGACCGAAGGACCGAGCCTACTTCGCCGCTTCCGAAGAGCCCAGCCAACGGTAGACGGTCGCTAGCCACGATGAGCGCTGTCAGATGCGCGCGTCTGGCGACGAGCAGGGGCGGCGCCCGTTGTCAAGGATGCTTCTATGAAGTCAAGGGGATGGCTGTGAGGCGGTGGTAGAGCTCTCGGGAGATGTGGCGTTTGAGCGATCTGAGCGCTTCGCGTCTGGTCTTGCCTTCTTTGATGCGGGGTCAAGGTAGGCGCGGGTCTCGGGTTGGTGCTTGGCGCGGATGATCGCGATGGTGTGGCCCTGCGGCATTACAGCGCGACCTTCCTCGACGCGCCACCCCGCCGCAGCCGCGGAGGCGGTAGCTGTCGCCTTTGAATCGTTCGATGGCGGCGGCGGTCGCGTCGGGGCGAATGGCGTAGCCGAGGAGGGGGAACTCGAGCAGGAGAAGCATGATCATGTTGAACGCGATCACGGCGGTGACGGTGGTGGCGGTCGGGAGGTTCTGTTTGCTGAGCTGGCTCATCCCGGCGATGTACGAGGCGCCGGGGAAGCTCAGGAGAACACCGACTAGGAATGTGTCCCGCGCCGAGCCTTTGCTGAGTTTGCGCCTCCAGCGCGGCGGCGGTTTGGTTTTGGCTTCCTCGCGCTTGCGCGCGCTGCGAGCTCGCCGCCTTTGGTCGCGTCCTGTCCCGACCATGAACGCGGTGAGCAGGATGGGGCCCCCCAGCACCAGGTCAAGGATTGGATCGATGGTGTTCTTGGCGGTGTTGGCGGCGCTGGATCCGTCGAGGCTGAAGACGAGGAGGAGGCCGCAGATGAGGCTCGTGACCGTCGCTCCGGCCAGGTAGCCGGCGAGCAGCCGCTTTGGTCTCGAGAGGGTGAGCATGACCGTCACGGCCGTTAGCAAGGTGGGATTGAGTGCTGCCGTGAGCGCGAACGTGAAGACCCTGCCCACGCTTTACCTTTGAGAGCCATCGGGAGAACCGGCGGCTGTGTCTGGCCGTCCGCGGTATGCCGGCGCAGTCCGGCGGTGCGGCTCTAAGGCGTGGGTTGTGATCTGGGCAAGTGCGCCACCCAGCAGCGCCCCGACAAGTACGTCGCTGGGATAGTGGACACCGGTGTGGACACGCGAGTAGGCCACGAGGGCGCCGAGCGCACGGAGGGGCACCCCCGACGAGGGCAGGACGTGCCCGGCCCCGGTGGCGAAGGCGAAGGCCGCCGCTGCGTGGCCGGACGGGAACGAGGTCGATGACGGCATGCGCACCTGTCGCACGAGCGGGACGTCCTCGGCGCCGCGGTCGGGCCGACGACGATTGACGAGCGGCTTGACCCCGAGGTTCAAGGTCGCGGAGGTCACCGCGACCGAGGCCAAGCCCATCATCGCGGCCTCGCGGCCGGCGCGACCTCGGGTCATGGCGAGGATGGCAGCCGATGCTATTGATAGCCGCGAGTAGTTTGCCGCTTTGCTGAGACGGCGAAGTGCTTGGTCGAGACTGGGACTGGGGGTGGCCGCGATCGCGGAGTAGACAGCAAGGTCGAGGCGCTTGGCCTCCTCCAGCGGCCGAGAAAGCCGGTCGGATCGCTGGGCACGGGAAGAGTCAGAGCCGATGCGTGGTGCGTTCACGTCCGCCGTCCTGTCGTCCGCGAACAGCTAGGTTGCTGTCGCTGAAGCTGGCTGTTTGGGGATGCGGCGCGTGAAGGGCAGGGCGATCAAGGCGATGATGGCCATCACCGACAGCGATGAGCGCAGCCCGTCCAGGCGAGCGGTTGTGTTCTCGGCAACCACGGCATCGGCCGTTTTGGTCGAGACGCCGGCCTTCGTGAGCGCGGCTTTCAGATCCCCGTCCGAGACGAACGGGACACCGCCTGCGAGTTGGACTTGGGCCTTCTGCTTGAGGTTGACGGGAACGGCGGGATTGTTCTGAATGCCGGTCATAAACGACGCTGTCAGGGCCGAGATGAGCATCGCGCCTCCGAGGGCAGTGCCGATTGACGCGCCGAGGTTCGTGAGCGTGTTCTGGAGACCGCCGACCTCACCGCTTTGCTCGTCGGGGACCGATGACACGGTGACGCTTCCAAGCTGGGAGGCCAGCGCGCCGATACCCAGGCCAGCGAGCAACATCGGCCAGGTCACGATCCCGGGGCCCGCGCCGGCACCGAGCGCGGCGACCATCACCACGAGGCCGGCGAAGAGGGCCAGGAAGCCCACTTGGACGACCCGGCGCGGCGAGGCGTGGGGAAGGACCTTCGGGATCCCGGCGGCGGCCAGCAGAAGTGTGACCGACAGTGGCAGGAGTCGGATGCCGGTCTGGATCGCCGAGAGACCCAGGGCCACCGAGAGGAACAGCGGTACGGCGAAGAACAGGCCGCCCTGCACGAGATACTGAAAGAAGAACGACGTCAGGCCGCCGCGCAGGGTCAGGTTCTTCAGGATGGCTGGGTTCACGAGAGGTTCAGCCCCGCGGGCGATCCGGCGGTCCTCCCAGCCCAAGAACAGCCACAGCACCAGCCCACCGGCCAGCAACATCCAGATGGCCGGGGAGAGGCCGATCCATGCTGGAGCCCCTGGTTTGGGCCGGACCAGTCCCCACTCGCCTGAGCGGAGGATCGCAAACACGATGAGCCCCAGGCCGAGGGCCGACAGGACCGTGCCCACGAGGTCGAGGCGAATGTCGGCGTCAGGCGTCGCATCGGCCATCCGGCGAGCGAGGGCGAGGATCGCGAGCACGATCAGGACCTCGCCGACGAACACCCAGCGCCAGGAAAGGTAGGTCGTGAACAGACCGCCGATAAGCGGCCCCGCCGCCACGGCGATCGCGCCCGCCGAGGCGACCAACCCGTACGCGCGCGGGCGCTCGGGGCGCGAGAAGTTGGAGGCGACTAGGGCGACGATGGCCGGCAGGATCAGCGCGGCCCCCACGCCCTCCAGAAACGACCAGCCGAGCATCAATACGCCGAGGCTCGGGGAGATTGCGGTGATCGAAGACCCGACGCCGTAGATCACGCATCCGATCGTGAAAGCACGCTTGCGGCCCAGGATCTGCCCGATCTTTCCGCCTGTGATCATCAACGACGCCATGACCAGCGTGTAGAGCGTGATCGCGGTCTGAATGCCGGTGACGGTCGTGCCAACGTCCTTGGCCACGCGCGCGATCGACACGTTCATGACCGAACTGTCGAGGGTCATGAGAAACTGGCCCGCGGCCAGAGTCAGAAGAACAAGCCGGGAGGCCGCCGAGGCGCTGCTACGTCCGGTGTTGCTCGAACCGGCTTCAGTTGGCAAGGTTCATGGTGCGGCTTCGAGCATATGGTCAAGTCGGCTCAGGTGAGGGATGCTGACCCGAACCTATGGTGGTAGCCGGCGGGGGCCATCATCCGGTTCGGATGAGACGGCGCCGTTGACGAGGCCCTCTCTCCCAACGACAACGTTTCACCTGTTCTGGGCGATGTGCGCGTGCGCCTGGGCAGCATCCTTCGCCCCATGCGGAGCACGTCGATGTACCGTGCGGAGGGGTCGGCCATCGCGCAGGCATGCCCTGCACGGGCACGGGGCGTTGAGGCTGATGGGGCGTGGTGAGCCGTCGGGTGAGAGCGATCGCCGCGTTGGTGCTGATGGGGGCATCAATCGTGCTCGCCGCAGTCGTTGCCGTCCAGACCTTCCCCAACGGGCTTACCGTGTTCGCGTGCCTGCTGTTGGCCGTGCTTGCCGCATGGTGGGGGCTGCTTCGCCGTCGGCTTGAGCGTGCACTAGGGGTCGTTGCCGCAGGCCTACTGTCCGCAGGTGCTGTCGTACTGGTGCTGCTCGAGGGACGCCCGCTGCTGGATGCGTTGATCGTCGTCGGGGTCGGGCTCTCGTTGGCGGCGGCGCGGGAGGCCTTCGTTGCCCACACTGAGTGGCCCGCCGCCGTGCCGCCCACCTATCCGGTGCTGTTCTACAACCCGAAATCGGGCGGTGGCAAGGCGGAGCGCGTCAACGTCGCCGACGAAGCGCGCGCACGAGGCATCGAGCCGATCGAACTACATCTGGGTGAGGACCTTGAGCTGCTCGTGCGAGAGGCCATCGCCGGCGGAGCGGATGCGGTCGGGATGGCCGGCGGCGACGGCTCGCAGGCCGTCGTCGCGGCGATTGCGGCCGAGCACGGACTGCCGTACGTGTGCGTTCCCGCCGGTACCCGTAACCACTTCGCGCTCGACCTCGGCGTCAACCGCGACGACGTCGTGGGGGCTCTCGACGCCTTCACAAAAGGCGGTGAACGAATTGTCGACCTCGCCGAGGTGAATGATCGCGTGTTCGTGAACAACGTTTCGCTTGGCGTCTACGCCGAAGCGGTGCAGCAAGCCTCCTACCGTGACGCAAAGCTTCAGACGCTCGCCGAAACGGTACCCGCCGTGCTCGGGCCTGAGAGCGAAGGATTCGAGCTGTCCTGGGTCGGCCCGGATGATCGCCACTACCGGACGAGCGCCGTATTGCTGGTCTCCAATGATCGCTACCGGCTGAAGCGTGCCCTTGGATCAGGCACCCGTCCACGCCTCGATGAGGGGCAACTCGGGATCGTGGTGATCGGATCCCACGACGCTGGCGAAAATGGCTCCCAGCACGTCGAGGAATGGACTGCTCCGTCCTTTGAAGTCCAATCGGACCAGATCGTCGCGGCCGGCATCGATGGCGAGGCCGTGCAGCTCGAGCCCCCGCTGCGCTTCCGTGCGCGCCCCGCAGCCTTGCGCGTCCGCATCGCGCCCCAGCATCCTGGCGCTTCGCCATCGGCGAACGTGCCCGCCGGTGCTCTCGACGCAATCCGCCAGCTGATGCGCGTCGCGCTATCCCGCCCACATCCGGCCGGGCGATCATGACCGCCCCCCCAATCCCCCAGATCCAGCCGAAGGCGGCTCGGGACCCTGCGGGGCCCACTGCGGCTGATTCCCACGGCCACGACCCAGGACGCAAAGCTCTTGCCACACCCCGACACAAAAACAGTCGCCTACAACGATCGGAGCATCACATGGAACTAGTAGAGCTCAAAGAAAAGACCACCCTCTCCCGAGAGGAAGCGGCCGCACGCCTGCACGCAATCGCGGACGAGCTCGCGACCAATAACGACGTTCTGATCGAGCGAGAGCACGTCCGCTTCGTCGCGCACGTCCCCGACGACGTCAACCTCAAGGTTGAATTCGAGATCGAGGACGACGGCACGGAGCTCGAAATCGAACTGACCTGGTAACACGGCTACCAAGCAGCGGTTGGTAACCCGCACGGCAGCCCTCGCAAGAGCGTCACTCCGCCTTTAGGCCGATCGATCGAGGCGGAGCTTGCCCGGACCATGGATCAGGGGGGCGTGGAGAGCCGAGACCTCGACCCAGACAGCCCCTCGGCAGGCGGGTATACGTGCTCTCTCGCACTGTCGGAGTTGGACTCCCGCACGGCCGCGGCAGCTACCGCAGGCTCTCACTGCTCTCTCAAAGCAGGTGTCCGTCTGAGCCTCGCGCCGGCGATGTCGCTGTTGCTTGAGGCGTCTTCCAACAGCGAGCCGCCGGCCGACGGCATCGCTGCATTTGGGTTCCGACGGACGTCCGGGCTGACGATCGCATCGATCATCGGGACCACCACTTGCCGGACGATTGCTTCGGCGACAACTCGATCGCCATCGATCGGCCTTGGCGGTGCTGCTGGCGACAGATGGAGCGCGCGCACTCCCGACATTCGCATAGGACAGACTTGGGCGTCGACGCCTCACATCGCCAGCCCCGCTATCAGCGACAACCGCGCCCTCGCCCAGGCCCGTCCGGACGTCCTGCAGCGCCAACGCGATCACGAGCTCCGCACCGCCGAAAGCGTGAATGCGATCGTCGTACGCCGCCCGAACCCGCCCCGGAAGGATTGCAGTCGTAAGTAGTCGTTGCCGTCCCCGTGAATCCGGGATCTGAGCTGGACAGCTGGCCGGAGATCGCCACCGCGGTTCTGCGCTGTATGGCACGCTGAGGAAGGCTGGGCAGCCGGGCGTGCGCGAGCCAGCTGCCGCGGGGACCACGAAAGCCTGTTGCTGCTGTGGCCAGTGCGATCGTGAGCAGGAAACGCCGAGCCGCTTTTGGCCGCGCGCTGTCATGCAGCTGGCCACGGCCCGGCTCATCAGCAGAACAGCAGGCCGACTGGGTGCGCGTTGCTTTCGAGGTCGAACTCGGTGACGCGTCCGCCGTGCAGGATGCCGTTCTGAGACGTCCCGCCTACCGCCAACATGATCAGCTCGGCGCGGTTGCGATGAAACCCGAGTTCGATCCCTTGGCCGCAACCACTGAATCCCTGCACGTGAAGACGCCGCTCAGCCTGCGCTGCCGACTCACCAACATGGGTCCCGGCCGGTCCGATGAACCGACTTGACTTGGTCGCGAATGCCGCGAGCCGGTTCGTATTCTGGTTGATGAAGAAGACGGTCCGGCAGGGAAAGTTCGTTGGTCCGCCAAGGCCCGACGCGCCCTGGCCGTGACCGCAGTCATAGCCCATGGCGTAGAAGTTGGGATAGCCGGAGTCAACGTTTCCGCTCTCTGACCGTTCGGGTGAACCCATTCCGGCGATCACATCGCCCGCGGTAGCTGTGTCGAGTCGGAGCCGACCGACGAGGCCCCACGGGCCGATCGTTCTCATGATTTTCGCGGCGAGCCAGTCGACAGCCTGGTCTAGGACCGCAGGGTCGTGGGCGAGGTAGCCGGTGTGCACCGCTGACGCGTGCGCCGCGCGTTTGGTGCTTCGGATGTGATCGAGCTTGAAGTCGCAGACGATGTCCTGCGAGTTGCAGATCTCGGCTGTGGTCCATGGTTCATCGACGTCATGGGCACGGATCCCGTGCAGGTAGACCCGGACTCCCTCACCAGTTCTCGGGGCGCTGCCGACCAGACTCGCCCGCGAGTCGTGAACTCGGTCGCCGTCACCCAGCAGCAACGTTCCGATGATCGCGTCGTGGACATGCGCGTGCCGCTGATCGTCGAGCTGCAACTCGGCCTGATGGACGACCATCGCCCCCTGCGAGTAGCCCGCCATCACGAGCATCGTGTCTGGACAGTCGGCAGCGGCGATGCTGGCCTCCTTGACTGTCTGGGAGATGCCCTCGTTGATGCTTGCGATATAGCGCTTGAGGTTGTGCTCGTAGTACAGACCTGCAGCCTCGAGCGAGTGACCTGTGACCATCAGGCCGATTTCGGCCTTGGTCGGTTTCAGCACGTCGACCCCAAGCGCGAGATAGATGACCGGCAGCATCGACATCGTCAGCCCACTCGCTCCGAGCGCCTCGTCCAGCCGGTCCGCCATGTGGCTGACCGACGCTCCCATTCCGTGGGTCGCTCGGTCGGCGGGCTCGCCAGAGCCGCGGGCGCCGATGAATGTCACGTCCGGGCAGGATCTAGAGGGACCGGCCGCTACAGCGTTCGCAGGCGCGGCGAACGCAAGGAGTGCCAGCCAGCAGCTGCCGATCGCGAGCGGGAGCCTCAAGGGTCTCAGCGTTCCGCTTGAGGCTGCGAGCCGGGTCACAGTCGATACCTCAGCTGGATGTGGTCGCGGGATGGCTCTCAGCACCGGGAGGCGCGATGCACTCGTCGCCGTTAAATCGCCGGCCTCCGGAGATCCGGAAGCATTCCCAGCCGGCCGGTGACACAGGACCGTTGCCCGAGAAGTGGGTTGTAGCGTAGTTGAGCACCCGCCGAGCTTTTCTGCACATCACGGGTCCACGGAGGATCCCCACGTGCCCGCCGTGCAGCGTGCCGCACGAGCGCTGTCGCCCCTCAGCCACAGATGCCACGAGGAACAAGCCGCACACCACTGTTAACGGAACGGCGCCGCCCGGCAGCGCCGTTCGCCATCTCGCTCCCACCCTCACGAGAACCCCAATCAACGCCATCAGCATCCCCCGAGCGTGTCCCCACCCCTCCGGCACCGCCCGGACCGGACATCAATCTGCGCAGGCATCGCAGTCACGACCATATAGCCACCGTTCCGGCGCTGTAAAGCCCAGCTTTTGTGACCAACCGCCGTGCGTGACGTGTTGAGGCCGACGAATGCCTTGATCGTTCGGCGGCCTTGGGTCAAAGCGATCGGAATGTCGCCATAGGCATCGTCCGCGACAGGCTCGAGCCATCGTGGGTGCCGAGCGAGGTCTCCGCGCAGGAACGGCCGAAGGGACTTTGCATAGGCACATGCCGATTCTGGGCGTGGTTTCCTGGTCCCTCCTTTCGGCCACAAGCGCGTCTCGGAGGAACTCCGGACGCCTGCTTTCAGGGCCGGATGCTCCGCCGCCCGGACGTCCCTTCGCGGCGTCGACCCGCACCAGGGACGGCGCCGGCGCACGGGTGCTGCCAGCGCTCGGGCGCCCTCGGAAACGGGTTCGGGAGTAGGGGTAAGCGCGAGATGGGCTGCCCTTTGCTCGGTACGAATTCGCCGAGCCACGGCCGGTCGCTACGTAGTTGACCATCCGCTTTGCCGCTTGCGGTATCTGACCCGCCGTTTCCTGGGCTCGCACTCGGCTTCGCACCCTCTCCGCTTGGCACCTCCGCGGTCGCGACGCTGCTCCACTTCGCTGGCGGCGACGGAGTGCGACTACCTCTGTTCGAAACTCTGACCGACCGAGCTCGTTGTGATCAGTGATGAGGGGTACTCGGCTGGAGACAAATTCACTTCTCGCATCTACTCTGGCGCGTCGACTCAAGCCACGGTGGTCTTCGTTGACGCGCTGCCTGGCGTTGGTCCTGGTGATCGTCGGGGGAGCCTGGGCAGGGCCTGCGGCTGCTGCTGCGGCTAAGCCACAGAAGTTCGGGCCGAAGCACCGCACGTTGGTGGTAAACGCAAGGTTTAGCCGGATGCGTGGTAGCGCTCTCCTCGGTGATGGGCGATACGTGTTTGTGGGTGGCGCGCCGTTCGCCAGCGACGCCGGCGTGCTGATCGACGGGAGTACTGGACGACAAACGTTGCTCTCGTTCCCCGGCTGTAATTCCCCGTTCGCCGCCGGCGGCCCATGGCTGGTCTACACGTGTGGCACGGGCACCAGCCAGCAGCTTGAGTTCTACCGCATCTCAACCGGTGAGTCGCAAGCCGTGACCATCAACCCGAGCCTCGGGTCTCCAGGCTGCGCGAACGCGCTTCAGTGCGTCGGCGTGCCCGCGGTTGGAGCAGATTGGATCGCCCTTACGACCGGAGACGCAGGCTGTGAGGAGCACTGCCTTGTGAGCTATGAGTTTCAGAACATTGAGACCGGCAACGTGGTGAGCGATCCATCCAACCGCCGCACCACCGTGAACCTCAACTATCTCGGCCTGAGCCAAAGGGTTTGCTCGCCGGTGATCGTGCCGTACGCGGCGGCCGACGAGGTCAGCCCGCCGCCTGGATGGGGCTCGGTGACGTTCGATGGACGGTTTGCCATCGTCGCTGGTCCCGGCGGCGTCTACCTCGAGCAATGCGGGTCGCGCCTGAGGGAGTTTCTGACCTACCCAACGTCGTTTAACACCTGCGCTGAGCCGACATGTCCACCGCCGTCAAACTCGCACCTGATCGTGTGGGAATCGGCCCCCGGTCGCCTTAGCGGCCTGTTCCTCCCCGACCGCCAGCGGTTCGTGATCCACCTTCCCGCCCGAGTTGACCCACAAGCGACAAACGAACAGTTCGTCTCAGAGGACCAATACAGACTCGCCCTCACGGCCCGCGCGCTCTATCTACAAGACCAGCAAGGCCAGATCTGGAGGACCGCCAACCCGTCGCTGCCGGTCATCGGGAAAGGCTCGCGCCGGTAGCGATACACCCGCCGCTGCCAGGGCAAGGGCCAACGAGAACATCTGCGCTCGACAGCATGCGTCCGCCTGAGATCCACCAACGCACAGAAGTCAACGGTCGGCCATGGGTGCCGCAGTAAATGTGTCCCGAAATATGTCCCGAACTAGGCATTTCTCACCCCAACTCGGGACACCTCAGACCACCTAAAAGCCCTGCACACAAGCGAATCGCACCTATGGGATACGGACTTGTAATGAAAAGGTTTCCGGTTCAAGTCCGGAGGCGGGCTTGAAGAAGTACGCAGCGATTCATGCTTCCCGCGTTGATCTAGCTCGTCAGCGCCGGCACGAGTCGACGAATG
>Ga0182024_10021667_pt1 | contig 11644 bp, 6 predicted proteins | sample P32metaG_FD_120480 | JGI IMG/M metagenome (GOLD analysis project Ga0182024, IMG submission 120480) | Permafrost microbial communities from Stordalen Mire, Sweden - P3-2 metaG (Illumina Assembly) | ecosystem: Environmental > Terrestrial > Soil > Wetlands > Permafrost | place: Sweden: Stordalen... | reverse complement strand
TCCAGGTATCCCAGGATGCCAGGCTTGGCAGAGCTGTTCGCCGTTTGGCCCCAAACCGCCGGTGCAACTATCAGGCAGCACATGCAAATCAACAACAGCTTTGTAATTCTCATTCCGTCTCCTTTTCTTGAAATTCAGATTGTGTTCCTTGATGCGTTCTACTCAGGGGAAAGCGATACGGGGTGGGGGGCCGGTATTTTCGGCACAGTCCAGCACAACGCCACCCTGTTAGTAATAGTGTCGAAATTCCACTGGCCGTTTCAGACCGCAAATGTCCATTTGCGTCAGTTAGGGCGAGTCGAGGGGGGCAAACGCGAACAAAAATGCTGCCGGGGAGGATTATTGACCTACGGCTGCGCCCTTAAACACGCAGCCACACCTTGTAGCGATACTTAATGACCTTTTCCTCTCCGGCCTTCAACGTGACTTCCCAGGTCAGCCTGGAGAGCGGGTTGTCAACCGCGATGGCCTCCGCCAATTTGGTGGTTTTCCCATCGTCGGTCTGCGACTCAACGCTTCCCCGAACTCGATCCGCGATGCTCAACCGCACTTCTTTGCTTTTATAGTTCCTGACCGTCAGCGTTCCTTCGACAGTCACTTCGTCGTAGTTGTGGCTGCGCCGCCGCTGGATATCTTTCTGGCGATCGACTTCATTTTCTTCATGACTGGCGCGAATGTCGGTCGCCACCGTGAGCTTCAAGCTTGATGTTGCGCCTTTGGGCGTGTACTGCACCGTATCCTGCGACAGAGGCTTAGTGCCCGATATCACCATGGTGGGCGCGCTCGTCCAGGGAAATTTCGTCGTGTTCTTCAACCGCAACGCATGCCAGATGCTATCTTTCGTAGAACGGTCCGCTCCCGAATTCGAATTGTTCTGCGCATTGCCGAATCCGTCCACGCGCGGCTGGTCTTCCAGATTCCACTCGTAGATGTGCTCATACTTCACGATTTCGGAAAACACATTGTAAGTCGCGCGTTCGCCTCGCCCAAGAGTCACATTCTTTCGGTTGTACAAGAAAAGATCTTCTTCCTGCGCTCCCTGTAATTCCTGGATGGTGGACGCGAAACTCGGCGCCTCTGAATCTGCATCGCCAAGGCCATTCACCACTCCTCCGATCACACGCTGACCCGTGAGTGCGTTTGAATAGAGTCCATTCGTGTCATTTTGGCGCGCAGCTGCCTGCATGAAATCAAGCAGGCTCTGTTGCAATGCCATTGGGGACGGAACATTTGCATAAGCAAAGTTCGGGACGCCCACCACGAAGAAGAGATCTGTATCCTTCAAATCTTCAGCGTCGTCGACCAGGACGGCCTGCATCGTGATCTGTGCCATCTTGTCATCCTGAAGCGAAATCAGATACGAAGGCGTCCACCCCAATCCGTGTTCCAGATACCCCATCGTCAGATTGGCATGCCCGGTCGCGCCTTTGATTTTGAAACGCAGTGCCTTGCGTTCCTCCTCCTGGGTTTGCTGGAGTATGGAATCCGCCGGAAGAACTACCCGCGCAATGTTGTGGAAATAGAGAGCCAAGATCTTGCCCTCCGATTTAAGCAGCAGGAATTCCGGCACAACCCGTGGCTGCGGCAACACGGGCAAGGGGTTCGAGTAAGAATTCTCCGCCGAAGGGTTCGACAACAACGCAGATCCTGCTGCCTGCCGAAACCCGACGATCTCGCCCGTGTACTCCTTCTGGTTGTTATCAACTATCGTGAATACCTTGCCGGCATTGGCCAGCAGCACCTCCGCCAGAACCGTCAGGCTCTGTTGCCCGGAGACTTTGTAACGGTGGGCGACGATCTCGTCCAGCGACGCTCCAGCATCATTTGGTGCAATCCACAAAGAGCCCAAAGTTGCGTTCGGGACGGAATCGATATTTCCCACTCCAGCCTCCAAACGCGCGTCGCCCTGCTTTACCACGAATGCCAATCCATTCTTGAAGGCGGCGACCGCTGTCGTCTTCAGTTCGGTTTCCGGCGGTTCTCCAGACAAGGCACTCTGTGACAAGAACACGACTGCCGAGAAAGCGATCGAACAGACGATGCATTTACACGCAACCAACGCGGACCTGCGCGGGATCTTCATCAGGCCTCCGAGACTCAATCGACAATGATTATGAGTTGAGAACGGAAGGACAGCGAGATGCAAGTAAGGTTCCGCCCAGGGCGAGGTATTCGTCAGACTCCTACGCAACTCCCTGGTAGTCGCAGATCAGCACCGTCAAGTCGTCATCCTGGGTCGCAGACCATCGCTGCACCGAGGACATAATCCGGTTCGCCGCCTCAGCCGGTTGCAATACGGCTGTCTGCTGCAGCAACTCGCATAAAGCCTCGTGTCCAAGAAATTCTCCCGAGGGATTCGCCGCTTCAACAATGCCGTCCGTATACAGCAGGATGCGATCACCAGCCTCCAGTTGATGCGAGGCGTTGGAATATTGGGCGAAGTCGAAAGCGGCGAGCATCAAGCCGTTCTCCGCGATCTCAGTGATCTTGCCCTTACGAAGCAACAGCATTGGGGGATGGCCTGCGGCGGAATACCGGAATTCACCCTTCTCCGAGTTCAGGTGAACGTAGGCCGCGGTCACAAACTGATTTTGCGTATTTCCGAACAGAGCGGCGTTCATCCCAGTTAACAGGGCTGAGGGATTGTCCGCGTTCGCGCGCTGCGATGTAGCCGCCAGCTTGACCATCGACGCAATTAGGGCCGCAGGGACGCCATGTCCCGACACGTCCGCGATCAACAGCCCAGCTTGTTTGTCGTCGGCGACGATGAAGTCGTAAAAATCGCCGGCCACCGAAGTCATGGGCACATAGCGTGCTGCCACGCGAAAATTTGCAGACCTGGGAAAATCCCCCGGCAGAATCGATAACTGCATTCGCCGTGCCACTTCCAACTCCTTCTGGATCACGCTGAGTTCCTGGTCACGCTGCAAGGTTCGACGCGCCGCCACGTATCCGAGAGTACCCAGAAAAACCGCAAAACCGAAAGGTTCAATCTTCGGTGAGTGGATCGAAAAGATTCCTACCACATTGGCCCACAACGCCGAGGCCCCGAAAATCACCAGCCCGCGCCGGATGATCACGAAGTCACGGCTCGGTCGCCCTCCGATCATGGACCGAACAATGAGAGCTGTCAGCGCTGTGATGACGATGACGTTGTTAATGAGGTAAAAAAGATCAGAAGGGCCATGGACCACGGTCGCTACGGCTAGACCAGCGCTCACCGCTGCCCATACATAACCACCGACGCGGCCGGTACGACTTAGCAGCCCTGAGGCTTCGAAAAACAGCACCGCTGGTATTGGCACGACGAAGTCAATGCTGAACCGTAGTCGGGCATAGAAGAGCGAGCCCTGCACTGCCATTCTTAGCAAGTCGCTCTGTATCCACAGCCGAGCACCGTAGAATGCAGCGAAGAGCGCGAAGTAAATCAGCAATGCGTCAGGCTTGCGCCGAAGGGCTGCCAGAGCGGCGGCAACCAATCCCACAGTGACAAATGCTGCGCCCAGAAAAAGGTAGGGAGCGTCACGATGAAAAGCACTGAGCACCTCACCGGCACTGATACCTGTTGCGACCACGCACATGGAACAGGATGGTAAATCATTTGGAGATCGGCGATGTTACTTGATGCTAGCAGCTGCACCATCCCCTCGCGGTTCCGATGCCGATCTCTCGCTCGCGGGATACGTTGTCGGAGGGTTCCATGACGAGTCGTTACACCTTCACGCCATGCCTCATACGGTAGTGCTGATGGGACTGCACGTCTGATGAATTGATCCTTTCTGCAGACAATCATCTCAGCAACTTTCAAGTCACAGCGGTACGACGCTAACGCTAAATGGGAACAGGGCAGTTGGGGACATTCCATCGAACCCGCCATAGACAGAGCATCAGCAAACTAGGAAGCTACGGCCTCGTCGCCCGCCTTCCACCACCAAACAATTTGAACGCGGTGGCGGATTCAGAACCGCTACCTTCTGCTTCCGAGGGGATTGCAGTTCTTTGAGCTGATACGCCAGTTTCGCTGAAAGACCACCCCAAAAAGGAGTTGCAAAAGATGCTCAGTGAGGCTGAAGCAGCCGGAGCATGTCATGCCCAGAGACTCATTGTGCAGTTTGAGTAGTGAGGACCCAGCCTATGGTCGCCCCACACCGGGTTAAATCGCGACTCCATTTGCCCTCGTTCTTGGCAATATACTCACACGGCTATACCAGCCTATGGTTTCGCTAAGCTGTTCCGCGTCCCCACCACGGACCGGGTAACCGACAACCCATCCTGTGAAGTTCTGCACAACATGGATGCGGGTTCCGCCTTGCGAGTCGAACGACTGAACCTGAGCCGGTTGGAGGCCAGGATTGTCGTAGTACGCAATTGTAGGCATCGTAGTTTGCCAGTTTTCGTCTAGCGGCGGGTCCGCTCCACCACCTTGAGTACTTCGATACAGGGTCCAAGCGGCAGTACCGCGCTGAAGCCAAATCGCATCTGGACCTAACCACTGATAAGGCTTCAGGTTCCGGTATCGTTGGGTCACGGTTGCGTCCGTTACTTTGAACGTCAATTCAATTGCGTTCAGGTAGTAGGCTCCGCCTCCCCCCCGCGCCAAGGTCTTCGCCGTTAAATGCCTTTCCGCTGTTCAGAAAGCGATAGAAGCTCACATTTGCCACTGCAAAGACTCCGGCGGACTGATCTTTGGTAAGCGCTGAATCGACAGCGCCACTTTAGGTACGACGGCGTATTGTGGAACCGGAAATCTCGCGATGGTGATGGATTTCATGGGCCATACCCATTTCCGTACTGCAAAGCGGTGCCAGCATCCGGTGTTGGATTCTGTGCGGGAAGCCATAGATCAGAGAAATCTACGTCACAAACCACGTCCCGATGAATTGAGGCGCAAAGAAATACTTGTAAGTATTTGAAAGAATGGGCCAACGAGGACTTGAACCCTGACCTGCCGATTACGAATTAACGACTGGTCCTACCGTTACAGCAGCTAAGTCTGTTGCAGCAAACTTTAACAATTTTCGGCCCGCACGGAAGGGAGTCCTGGCGATGTTGATTGGCTTTATAGCCCTATTTTCTCTCGGGACCGTTCAAGCTCGGTTCAGGTATCCGAATGACAAGTACCGCTTTCGTAGCTATGCCAACATCGCGTCCGTCCTGCGGGCAGAGGCGGGTGAGGACGCCGTCGCGGAGTTTGTCCGTCGCCTTGTGTTCTCCGTTGTAATTGGCAACGCCGATATGCATCTCAAGAACTGGTCCCTCCTCTATCCCGATCAACGCAAGCGGGTCCTGTCGCCGGGATACGATTTCGTGGCGACGGTTCCTTATATTCCCAACGGCACGCTTGCCCTAGGTTTCGGCGGCAGCCGCAGCCTGTCCGAAATCACGCCTGACCAGATGCGGCGCTTTGCCGACACAGCTCGGATTCCGGCAAGCGCGTTGTGGAAAATCGTGGTCGAGACGGCAGATCGCGCCGCCGCCGCGTGGAAGGGCCTCGAACAAGCGGACCTACTGTCCAAGGATCTGCGTGCCTCGATCGACAAGCAGATTCTTAGGGTCGCTGCCACGGTGAAGTGATACGACACCGCATCCGGCGGGATAGGCCTCATGCGGCCGATCAGTGAGCTACTTCTCCGCCTAAATTCATTGTGACGTGGTGGTATTGAGGGTGCAACGAAACGGCTTGTAAGTATTTGAAAGAATGGCGCCGACGAGCGACTTGAACCGCTGACCTGCCGATTACGAATTTCTCAGTCAGGAGATTCCCCTCAACAATTCGCTGGATTGGATTCGGCCTTCACGGCCTGGATTTGAGCCCAATTAGCTCAGACGCTGAACTCCTACGAGTATTCTCCTTCTTTCGCGGGTAATGATCGCCGGCCACGGGCCGGCGCTCGCTGGCCCAAACCATAAACCCATGGCGTCACAGAAGTGTGGCCTTCAGAGTTTGTCATCGGGGACTGTAACGGCCGCCCGCCCGCAGTAAATCGTGTTCTCTTCAGCTTGCAAAAAAAAAGGCGCCGGAAGTTACCGGCGCCTCGAGGCTCGCGAGATGCGGTCTAGCGAGTTTGCAAAATCGACTAAACTTATTTGCTCTCCGCGATGGGGCTTACACCCAAATCTCGGCGACTGTTGACGGCAGTCCGCGCCGCACGAGTAGCGGGCATATTGGCGGCAGCAGCTCCGTAGCGCTCGAGCAGCACCGGCGCCATGGTGTTCTCCGCTTCCTTGACGAAGATCATCTGAGCTTCCGCTGCCATATCGACGCGGACAAAGTCTCCCAGCTTCACCTGACCGGTAGCAACCAGATTTGCGAGTGGGAACACCAGATGCCGTTCGATCGCCCGCTTCAGATGACGCGCGCCGTACCGCGGGTCCGTGCCTTCCTTCAACAGGAACTGTTTCACTCCCGTCGTGCAGTTGAAAACGAACTGATTAGCGCCGGCAGCCATCAGCACCCGCTGCTGCACCATCCCAAGTTCAATCTCCAGAATCTGAGCCAGATGCTCGTCCCGCAGTGTCTTGAATACCACGGTCTTGTCGATGCGGTTCATGAACTCCGGCGTGAACTTGCGCCGAGCCGCCTCGACCGCCGTGCGCTGAATTTTGTCGTCAAAGTTGTTGTCGACTTCCACCGCCTTCGGAGCGAACCCAAACCCGCCGTCCACCAGATTCGTCATCTCACTGGCGCCCAGGTTCGAGGTCAGGATGATGATGCATTGCGAAAGATCGACGCGGCGATTGTCACCCAACGTGAGCGTCGCCTTGTCCAGGATTCCAAGCAGCAGTTGCCACAACGAATCACTCGCCTTCTCGATCTCGTCAAACAGCAGAATCGAAAGCTTCAGCTTTTCTGTGAACCACTGGTTCAGTGCTTCCTGGGTCAGCAGTGGATGAGTCTCGCGGTGCCCAAGGTATCCCGGAGGCGAACCGATCAGCTTCGCAATCTCGTGCGAGTGTTGGAACTCAGCGCAATCAATCTTGATGCAAGCCCGCGAATCGCCGAACAAAGCCTCGGCCATTGCTTCCACTACACGAGTTTTTCCCGAGCCGGTTGGACCCAGAAAAAGCAGGTTGCCCACCGGACGGCCCGGAGCGTTCAGGCCCGCGAGGAACATCTGATAAATCTCGGCGACCTTTTCGACAGCCTGATCCTGGCCTACGATCTTGCGGCGCAGGGCGGCTTCAAACTCTCCAGCATCGTTGCTGCGGCGGTTCGGATCGAGCACGGTTGCGAGATTCGTTCTCATAAATTCATGGTCCGGTTTGCACCGGCTGTTTCGTTCCTTTTCCAGGCCGTATCCCTGACTTTTTGCCTGCGTCTCCAAGGATCCTGCGGGCCCTTCTTCGCGACTTCCCACTTTCCTAAGATGACAGAATTTGTCATTTGGAAACCTGCCGCCCACCAGGCCCGATAGTGCATCCCCGGTGCCTTACGAATAAGCAAGCTGCTGGCCATGGTCAGCAGCCGAATGGTGGAATCGAAAACCCTCTATTGGCAGGAGTTACGTCCTCAGCCCTGAGATTAGAACAGGGGTCGGCGAAAAGTTAAAGAGTCATGAGAGAAATAATTTGCGCAAGAAGGAAGGGACTGTCCCGGCGCGAAGCCCACTGTCTTTATCCGCGAAGGCTTTGGAAGGACACCGATTCTTACTCGCTACTCGAGCACCGGGTTCTCTTTTGCCACTCGGCACAGGTTATCGCCTGCCACTTGGGGGTCAGGGCTAGCTACTCGGGAACCTTACACTCCTGGGTACGCCGGACGACGGGAATACCGTGGAAGAGCAGCCCTTCAGCACGGCGGAAAGAGTGCTAAAATTGCGCGGGGGCTTCGGCCCCTCACGACAGGGAGATGACCGCTAGTAACTAGCGGGTCCACTGCCTGCGCTTTAGCATCCGGGTCAGGCGGTTCTCGGAGGCTACTTTGCGTCGCTCGTCTATTCTCATAATCTCTGCCTTCTCGTGTGTCCTCTTCGGGGTGGCCGCCGTGCGCCTGAAGTCGCACTCTTCTTCGGCTGAGGCGGCACAGTCCCAAACCCCGCAAACAGTCGGCTCCCCGCCCACGGGTGCGCAAGCCGCCCATCTGGAGCCGGTCAGCACAACCCTCTCCACAACCGCAAACCCGGCGGATATCCCTTCGCCGCAGCCTACGTCCGCGCCTGGAACGGCGCTCTACACCGCGAGGCGAGGAGATACTATACCCGCTGTCGCTCACCAGTACTTGAAAACCACTTCATATCTCACGTCTTCAGAACTCGCCGAAGCCATTCGCCATGTTAATGGCAACCGCTCCGGCAACATCTTAAGAGCCGGGGACCAAATAACCATTCCCGGACTCCTTCCCGCGCCCATCGTGGAAAAAACCGTTCCCGTCGCCAAAGATTTTGAAGTCCGCGCCATCTACCTCACCGGCATCATGGCCGCCAGCGACCACGGACTCCGTATCATCCGCCACTGGCGCGAGGTCGGCGGCAATGCCGTTGTCTTCGATATCAAAGACTCCGACGGTAGCATCAACATTCCCTTCGAGCATCCCCTCCTCGGCAAGCACCAGGTCTATATCCACGACCTTCCGAAGTTCGTCCACTTCCTGCATTCCGAGAACATGCACGCCATCGCCCGCATCGCCATCTTCCGCGACGAGCGCCTGGTCGTCGAACATCCCGAACTCGCGGTCCAGTCCAGGAAAACTAAGCAGCCCTGGCGCGAAAACGGCAAGCTGGTCTGGACCGATCCTTCTCAACCCAAAGTTCAGGATTTCGATATCGCTCTCGCCAAATTCGTAGCCCAATCCGGCGCGGATGAAATTCAATTCGACTACGTCCGCTTCCCCGCCGAAGGCGACCAGAAAGACGCCACCTTCCTGTATCAGACAGACCATCCCGACGCAGACTCAGGCGGGGCAGACTCACCTGGAGCAAACTCACGTGGCGACGGCGGCCTCGGCCGTCCCGCCGATGCGCAGCAAGGCGGAACCACCTCCACAGATGTTCAATCCAAGACCGAGCCTTCGGGCTTAAAACACCCTTCCGTTAAACGTTTCCTAGTCAGGCCTGCAGCTATCCCGCGCGGCATGCAGCGCTCCGACGTAATCACCGCGTTCCTGAAGAAGGCCTACGCCGAACTCCATCCCACCGGCGTCCTGCTCTCACTCGACGTCTTCGGCGTCATGGCCTGGCAGCGCCCCGTCGATCTCTCTCACACTGGACAAGACATCGTCGGCATGGCGAAATATTGCGACGTGCTCTCTCCCATGATCTATCCCTCGCACTTCTTCGGCATGGACAATATCGAGCACCCTGGCGACGCCCCTGAACATTTCATCGGTGAATCCATGCAGCGCTTTGAGCTGATCACAAAAGATAGGGGAGTCGTAATCCGCCCCTGGCTGCAAGCCTTCCGCTGGCGCACCAAGACCTACTCGCCCGAATACATCAAAGTGCAAGTCGCCACCGCCAGAGAGAAAGGCGGCATCGGATTTTTATTCTGGAACGCCGCCAACGACTACAGCAAGCCCTACGCCGCCATGCCCGAGATGCGCGACGCCAACGCCAAAGAAAAAAACAAATTCTTCCGGGGAGACGAATTGCCTACTACCACAGTGAAAGCCGCCCTGACCCCCGCAGCCCTCACCGTCCCCTGATCAAATACGCGCCCGAATCATGTAGGGACAGCCGCCCTCGGCTGTCCGGCGGCCCAGGTGTATCGGGCCGCTTGGTGTGGTCCCTATCTCCGACCCCGCAAATTCCCCAACTTCTCCGCCGCTGCGTCCAGCGTCTCTAACCTTTTGCAGAATGCAAAACGCACCTGCCGGGCCCCATCCCGCGCATCCCGATAAAAACTTGACCCTGGCACCGCCGCCACGCCAACGTCTTTCACCAGATATTTCGTAAACTCCACATCATCGTCAAATCCAAACGCCGAAATGTCTGTCATTACGTAATACGCTCCGCGTGGACGAAAACATTTGAACCCCGCCGCCTCCAGTGCCGGAATTAAATGATCCCGCCGCACCCGGTAGCCTTCCGCCAGCTTCGCGTAATACTCCTCCGGCAAACTCAACGCCGCCACGCCCGCTTCCTGCAGCGGAGCCGGCGCACCCACTGTCAAGAAATCATGAACCTTCCGGATCGCGTTCGTGAGCTTCTCCGGCCCAACCGCCCATCCCACGCGCCATCCCGTCACACTGTACGTCTTCGACATTCCATTGATCGTCACCGTCCGCTCCCGCATTCCCTCCAGCGACGCCATCGAAATGTGTTCGGTCCCGTCATACAAAATATGTTCGTAAATCTCGTCTGTAATTGCGAGCACATCGAACTCCACGCATAAATCGCGAATCAGTTCCAACTCCGCTCGCGTGAAAACTTTCCCCGTAGGATTGTTCGGCGTATTAAGGATGATAGCTTTCGTATTCTTATCGAACGCCGCTCGCAATTCCTTCTCATCAAAAGTCCACTCGCCAGCCTCGCTTACCGGCGGATGCAGCTTCACAAACCGCGGCCGCGCTCCGCTCAATACCGAATCCGGTCCGTAGTTCTCATAAAATGGTTCGAAGATCACTACCTCGTCACCTGCGTTGCATACCGCCAGCAAAGTCGAAATCATCGCCTCCGTTGACCCGCAACAAACCGTAATCTCTTTTTCCGGATCAACTCCAATCCCTTGCCACGCGCCCATCTGCCGCGCAATCGCATTCCGCAAATTCTTCGCGCCCCACGTGATCGCATACTGATTCACGTCGCCATCGATGGCAACGCGCGCCGCCTGCTTGATCTCCGCCGGAGCCGCAAAATCCGGAAATCCCTGCGCCAGATTCACCGCACCATACAGCATCGCCTGCCGGGTCATCTCCCGGATCACCGATTCGGTAAAGTGCGAAACCTTGTCGCTGAGAAAATGTTTTTTCTGAAGGGATAGAGAAGAAATAACGTCCGCCATAGCTGGCAGATTAGCACAACATTTCAAATACGATCTGTCATCCTGAGCGAAGCATTTGCGATCGCGAAGCGAAAGCAAATGCGCAGTCGAAGGATCCCCATGTGCCACTCGAAACCCTGCCGGGAGTTCGCACTATCAGCTACGCCCGCTGCACTCCCCCCAACCCCTCGAGAGCCTTCACAATCTCCCCAGACCACTGCGAAATCTGCTCGTCCCGCAGCGTCGCATCATCCGACTGCAACCGCGCCCGCAGCAGAATGGAATACTTTCCCGCCCCAATCGATCCCCCGCGAAAAATCTCCACCGGCTCGAATTCACGCAATGCGCTCAGCCGCAGCTCCATCACCGCGCGCCGCATCGCTTCAAACTCCACATTATCGCCGAACACAAATGAGAAATCCCGCTCCACCGCCGGATATTTTGGCAGCGCCGCCAGTCTTACCGTCCGCAACCCGCGCCCGTGCAACTGTTCCAGATCGATCTCCGCCAAGAAAACATCCTGTCGCAACTTCCTCGCCGCCTTCACGCTCTCGGAAATCTGCCCGAACTGTGCCACTATTACCCCATCCATCAACACCCGCGCCGATCGCCCGGGATGAAAATAATCCGCCGTCTCCCGGTCGAAGTTCAGCTCACTGCATCGAAACGCGGCGAGCAGATTCTCCACGTCTCCCTTGACTGAGCGAAATGCTTCCGCCGCCGCAGC